>ERZ1292633.6552-Hain-H41-02um-R1-6552-length-10120-cov-4_pt1 | contig 10120 bp, 7 predicted proteins | sample MGYA00564406_ERZ1292633 | MGnify/ENA primary metagenome ERZ1292633 (study PRJEB36523, sample SAMEA6512639) | groundwater metagenome | collected 2019-01-08 | study: AquaDiva: Metagenomics assemblies of 32 groundwater samples
AAATCGCTGACCGCCGAACTGCGCCTTTCCTCCCAGAGGTTGTTGGGTGATGAGCGAGTACGGACCAATAGAACGCTGATGCATTTTGTCTTCGACCATGTGAGAGAGCTTCAAGATGTACATGTACCCAACCGTAATTTTGTTTTCAAACGCATCGCCTGTGCGGCCGTCGTAGAGCGTTGCTTGTCCAGATTCAGGCAAACCTGCGCGCACGAGTTCTGAGTGAATATCTGCCTCAGGCACACCATTCAAGACCGGAGTCGTCACATTATAGCCAAGCGCGTTGGCCGCAAGTCCCAAATGCACTTCAAGAATCTGTCCCAAGTTCATACGAGAGACAATTCCAAGTGGTGTCAGAACAATGTCAGCTGGTGTGCCATCTTCCAAAAATGGCATGTCGGCAAGCGGAACTACATTGCTGATGACACCTTTGTTTCCGTGACGTCCAGCGACTTTGTCTCCCACCTGGATTTTACGCAAGTCGGCAATGGTAACTTGAATGGATTTGATCACGCCAGGAGAAAGCTTGTCGCCTTCCTCACGCGAGAACACAGTCACGGCCACAACTTTTCCGTGCTCACCATGTTCTAAGTACATCGAAGAATCGCGTACGTCGCGAGCCTTTTCACCGAAGATCGCGCGTAATAGTTTTTCCTCTGCCGAAAGTTCTGTCTCGCCTTTGGGTGTAATTTTCCCAACGAGAATGTCACCGGACTTCACTTCGGCACCCACACGAATCACGCCTTCAGAATCGAGGTGCAACAGTTTTTCTTCCGAGACGTTTGGAATGTCTGAGGTGACCACTTCAGGCCCCAATTTGGTGTCACGGATGTCCAGCGTATAGTGCTCGATGTGGACGGAGGTAAAACGATCGTCATGTACCAGGCGTTCAGAAAAAATAACCGCGTCGTCAAAGTTGTACCCGTCCCATGCCATGAACGCGACCAAACAGTTTTGACCAAGTGCAAGTTCACCTTGATCCACCGCGCTTGAATCGGCAATCACATCACCCTTCACAACCTTCACGCCTTTTTGGACAACTGGGCGTTGGTTGATCGAGGTTGAGTTATTCGATCGCAAAAATTTCTTAAGCTCGTAGCTGTTTACGTTTTTATCCTTGTCTGTAATTTCAACCAGATCGCCTTCTACACGCGTAATTTCTCCTGATTGTTCCGCGACCACTACGTGACCTGAGTCGCGCGCAGAACGCTTCTCAGCACCGGTTCCAATGATCGGCGCGTCTGGCTTGATGGTAGGCACGGCCTGGCGTTGCATGTTGGTTCCCATGAGCGCGCGCGTGGCGTCGTCATGATCCAAAAACGGAATGAGCGCTGTGCCGATCGACACGATTTGCTTTGAGGAAACGTCCATGTAGTCGACCTCACTTTGCACAACCACTTTTGGCTCACCAAATTTTCGAGCGCCGACAAACGCCTCGACGAAGTAGCCGTTTTTATCAATCGGAATCGTCGCTGGCACAGTAACGGAACGTTCTTCTTTAAACGCGTTCACATACTCAATCTCATCGGTGACGCGTGCGAGCACTTTGCCGTCTTTTTCTTCTTTTATCACCTTGCGATATGGCGTCTCAATAAAACCATAATCATTAATGATGGCGTAGGAAGCTAAGTGACCAATGAGTCCAATGTTTGGTCCCTCTGGTGTGGCGATCGGACAAATGCGGCCGTAGTGCGTTGGGTGCACATCGCGCACTTCAAATCCGGCACGCTCGCGAGAAAGTCCTCCAGGACCCATCGCAGAAAGGCGACGCTTGTGTTCAAGCTCGGCCAGTGGATTTGTTTGATCCATGAACTGTGAGAGCTGCGAGGACATGAAAAACTCACGCACAGCACCAATGACAGGACGCGCATTGATGAGACGACCTGGGGTGAGCGTTTCGATATCACGTGTTGACATGCGATCGCGAACAATACGTTCCATACGAGCAAGTCCCACACGAAAACGACCTTGAATAAGCTCTCCCACCGCGCGCACGCGACGGTTGCCGAGGTGATCGACGTCATCTGGTTCTTCTTGGTTGATGTTCAAACGAATCACTTCGCGAATAATCTTCACAAGGTCTTCAGATGTGAGAATCCGATTTTCCTCTTTGGTGACATCTTCGGCGGACACATCAATGTTGAAACGCAAGTTGAACTTGTAACGACCCACCTTACCCAAATCGTAGCGATCGAAGTTAAAGAACATCGAATGAATGAGACTCTTGGCGTTATCTGCTGTTGCGCGATCCCCTGGGCGAATACGCTTGTACACTTCAATAAGTCCCTCATCCTCAGTTTTGGACGTATCTTTGTTCAATGTTGATTCGATGTAGTGGTTGGTGGGGTGAACATCAATGTCGCGGAACAAATCCATGATCGCCTCGTCCTGTGCAACACCAAACGCGCGCAGTAATGCCGTCACAGCGACTTTGCGCTTGCGATCGATTTTTACCCAAATGACATTTTTGGCATCCGTCTCAAACTCAAGCCACGCGCCACGGTTTGGAATGATTTTCGCGCCGTAGTAACGACGTCCACGATAAACTTCCGCTGTAAAAAACGCACCTGCTGAACGCACGAGCTGTGAGACAACCACGCGCTCCACTCCATTGATGACAAATGTTCCGCGTGGAGTCATCAGTGGCAGATCACCCAAATAAATTTCCTGTTCCTTTACGTCCTTCGTGCGGATATTTACCAAACGTGTCTTTACGCGCAAAGGAGCCTCAAACGTAACGTTCTTCATGCGAGACGTTTTTTCGTCAAACTTGGGCTCGTCGAGATAGTAATCATCAAAGAACAACTGCAAATCGCGACCGATAAAATCTGTAATCGGCGAGACTTCCTGAAAAAGCTCACGGATTCCTTCTTCACAAAACCAACGATACGAACGGCGCTGAACCTCGATGAGGTCTGGCACATCCATGGCATCTGGCACAGCATTGCCAAACGTTTTGCGTTCGCGGGTCAAAACAGGAGTGCGGCGGTAAATGGGCATAATGATGAAAGGTGGGTCGGTGGTTAGGTGGGTAGGTTATAAGAAACAAAAAATCGCTTCCGTATAAAGGAAAGCAACTTAGAATTGATTCATGGGGGAGTTAAGCACCATCAGAGAATGAATTGGTTATTCCGATCATCACGGGTAAACCCGATGGCGTCAGAAAATTCTCTTAAAAGTGCTCCTACCCGGTTGACAATGCAGCCGTAGACGAGGTGGGAGGTTTGGTCAAGGCACGTCGGTCGCGACCGACGTGCCAAGCTTTGCTAAATTGAGCGAAACTTGACGAATGCAGGAAGACAATAACATGGCATATTTCATGCGTCAAGTGAAGGCTGTGGATAATAAAAAAGCCCTCTTCTGTCCAAGGCTGCGAAGCAAGGCCACGACGAAAGCCGCATCAGAAGGTTTGAGCATGAGGAGAGAGATTTTGGTCGCTCAGCCGCGAGGGCGAACGACCTATGCTCGCGATTTTGATCCAGCAGATTCGTACCCCACTTCGCAGCCTCAGAAAGACGAGGGCTGAACACAGAAATAATAATGTGCTTTCACGAAACGATCAAGGTGTGTGCTATCACATGTATCCACGATGATCTCATGAATACGTGTAAAAGTGGGTCCAGTAACTGGACCCAGGTAGAGCGTGTCAGACCTCTGCGTGAGGTTGATCTCCTGGTGAAGAAACGAACGATCCATCCACCACTGGCGTGATCGAGTGATCGAGCTCAGGAGCAACGTACGATTCAAGGTGGGAACACAGCAAATCGATGAGCGGGATCTCGACGCGAGGCGCAACACCATCGACAGGATCGTTCGTGTAAGGAACGACCGCTTCTGGGTGATCCGCTGCCCAGATCAAGAAATCCATTTTGACAAACGCCCAGGTGTTTCCCTTGGGAGTCACTCGCCGACTTCCATTGACAATGAAGTCCTTTCCGTATCGCCCACCTTCTGGGTAAACGATCTTTGGACTAGGACCCTCAGGCTCTCCCAGTGGCTTGTTGGGAACCGGAAGCGCGGACTTTGGCCGCACGACGATGACGGGACGCAGAGCGGCCTGACGACCTTCTCCTTCCTTGTCGAAGTGCCTGGGACGGCGACCATCGGGGAATGGATTCTCTTCCACCTCCTCGAGTTCGCACCCCTTCACAATGCTTCTGTGTGAGCCGTGAAGGAGCATCCAGTAGATCATACGCAAACCCGAGAGCTCTGCCTCGCTCGTACAGAGGATCTCATAGATCTTTTTCTTTCCACGCTGATCTGGATCCAGACGAACGGCTTGGTTGATGCTCTCAACAAGAGAAGCCACTCGATCTTCGACATCCATCTTGGACGCATCTTCCTTAATGATCCGAAGCGTGTCCAGAATCAGAGTGATTCTTTCTCCTGCAGCGACCCGAGCCGCTTGTGCTACTTGCTTGAGTGCCTCGCGATTTTTCACCAGATCGGCCATGGTGTGGTGAAGGTGCTCGATCTCGGGTTCTGGTTCACGCGGCGTTTGCTTCATGAGCGCCTTGGGCAGTCGCGGCTCATCATTGAGGCTTGGCTCGCGCGCAGGCACTGGCCGACGAAACTTGCCGCGTGGCATCTCCGGCATTGTCACGCGCACGCCAGCCATTGACGGACACTTGGGTGCCTTGCCCACCGAGGCAAGAGCGCGCAAATCCACTTTTGGATCAGCACTCGCCCGGCCACGAGTTGGAAGAACAAGGCGCGTGGATGTGGTTGGCGCATCGATGCATCCGAGCCCGAAAAGCACGTTGTGCAATCCACGATCCGATGGACCATTTTTTTCAAGACACACCTGGCAGGTGGCGTTTGTGAGTGCCTCTTCGATGCTCGTGATCTCGATGAGCACGACAAGCAGCGGAATTTTCTCTCCGCTGCTCAGACTCATAAGAGCCTTCACAGGAAATGTCTTCTTGCACCGACAGCAGAGAATCTCTGCCGGCATGGGGGTTGTGGCCATGAAAAGAGTCTCCTCAGAATCTAGTGGGGGTTGAGAGTCACTGAACAGGTTCAACGTAGCCGTCTTTCTCCTGCTTCTCATGATACCGTTCTTCACGCATCAAATCGTCAATCGCCGCAGCGGTTGCCATGGATGCAAGGTTCTCATCGCCGTACAGAGCGAGAAATTCTCCGTAGAACGTGCTGATGAGCTCTCCCAAGGTCACATCTTTGAGAACCATGAAACCTCCAAATGTATTATACGTCCCAAACGGGTTGTATAACACCCGCTAAGAAACGAAGAAAATTACCAGAAAACGATGTTTCTGTCAATTGTGTTAAAATGGATTCATTATGGCTCGACGCAAAAAGAATTTTGTAGGAAACAGAAGCGCTGGATCTCGTGGAATCAAGATGAACACGGAAACCAAGCGAGGAATTCTTGTGGTTTTGCTCCTAGCCGCTTCCGCGCTCATCTTCTTGTCCTTCTTTCACATCGCTGGAAATTTAGGTGTGTGGATTTATGAACTCCTCTCAACCTTCTTTGGAATAGATCGATTCTTGGTGCCCATTGTGCTTATCATCATGGGCGCTTCCATGGCTTACCCTGAACGCGGAACACTCTCAACCTGGAATTATTTCGGTCTGTTCTTTTTCTTTCTCTCCTTCAACGCACTTCTGAATCTTTTTCTCGTTGACCGACCAGAACCTTTCACAACAGACCTCACGCTTGCTGGAGGATACCTTGGACAGTTTCTCGCGATCCTCCTTCCCAACTTTGTCGGTTACTGGGGAGCTGTGCTCACCACAGCGGCGATCCTCTTGGTCTCAGTTCTCCTCATTTTCAACACATCACTTCGCAGTCTCTTTGGCCTTCACTCACATCTCACTGGATGGTTTGGAACCATAGTCCATCGGGAAAAAAAACAGGCAGTAGAGGGAGAAGATGATCAAGAAGTACAAGAGAACGATCAAGAGGACGACCTATTTATTGAGGAGCAAAAAAAGGAGGAGGAAACAGCATCGCGTGAACTGTTCCGCCATTCTGAAGTCAAGGAAAAAAAACAAGAAGAAGTCGCACTCATGTCTAAACAGCACCGTGAGATTGCAATTCCGATGAACCTGCTCGAGCGATCTGCCTCAAAAGCTCAGCCAGGTGACATCGAACGCAACAAGGAAGTGATCGAAAAAACATTTCGCGAATTTGGCATTGATGTGGAGATGGGGAAGACCTCGGTCGGTCCCGCGGTTACGCAGTACACACTGCGACCTTCTCAAGGCATCAAGCTCGCACGCATTGTGAGTCTCCAAAATGATTTAGCGCTTGCACTCGCTGCTCACCCGATTCGTATGGAGGCGCCAATCCCAGGCCAGTCGCTTGTTGGTATTGAAGTGCCTAATACAAAAGTAGCAACCGTGACTCTGCGCGACGTGATGGAAAGTCAGGGTTTCAAGGCACGTTCCTCTCAACTCTCTATTCCGCTTGGAAAAGACGTTTCTGGTGACACTCTCACGATTGCCTTGGAAAAAATGCCGCACTTGCTGGTGGCTGGCGCAACAGGATCTGGAAAAAGTGTGTGCTTAAACACGATGATCATATCTTGGCTCTTTCAAAATGGACCTGATGATTTGAAACTAATCCTAATTGACCCAAAGCGTGTTGAGCTCACAATTTATAATGGAATCCCACATTTGCTGGTTCCGCCTATCACCAACGTGGATGACACAGTGAACGCGCTCAAGTGGACAGTGCGAGAAATGGAACGACGTCTGGACATTCTGTCAAAATTTGGTGCGCGCGACATTACAGGCTACAACGCGAGGGCACAGGAACGGATGCCAAAAATCGTGGTGGTGATTGATGAGCTGGCGGATCTCATGTCAGCGAGTGGGAGAGAAGTGGAAGCAACCATCGTCCGCATCGCCCAGATGGCTCGCGCTGTTGGTATTCACCTCGTTCTGGCAACGCAGCGCCCGAGTGTTGACGTGATCACAGGACTCATCAAAGCAAACGTACCTGGACGTATTGCCTTTGCCGTTGCTTCCCAGACTGACTCACGGACTATTTTAGATCAGTCAGGTGCAGAAAAATTACTCGGACGAGGAGACATGTTGTTTACCTCCGCCGAAGTCGCCAAACCTAAACGTCTGCAAGGCGCCTTCATTTCCACGAACGAAATCGAACGTATCGTCTCCTTCCTGCGACGCCGTGGAGAACCGGACTACAACATGGCCATCACCGAAATCACCAAAGCCGGTACTGTGTTTGACGATGACGGGGACTCTGATCCTGTGCTGGAGCAAGCCATTGCAGTCGTTCTAGAATCTGGCAAGGCTTCAACGTCTTACCTGCAACGACGTCTGCGACTGGGTTACGCTCGAGCTGCTCGCGTTATGGATCTCATGGAACAAGCTGGAGTGATCGGACCTGGTTCCGGCGCCAAGCCGCGTGAAATTCTCGTTGACGAATGGCCACCAGGAGGAAACATAAAACAAGCAATGCCAACAGCGCAGGATGATCTTGAGGAAGCTTATGAAGATCCATCCGACTCATCAGACCTATCCGACCTAGAAGACAAACAAACAATCACCCCAGTTGACTGGGAAGACGCGGTGGATGAAAATTGGGTGCAAGCAGCAAAAGGTGAGGTTGATGAGGGGGAAGATGAGCGGTAAGATGCAATTACTGTGGCATTCGTTATACGTACATTTGATTATCAGGAAACCTTGGGTGCAAAGCTCAAGGCTATTCGACGTTCTGCAAATCTCACGCTTTCAGAACTTTCCGTTCAGACCAAAATTCGTAAATCGTTTCTCGTGGCGTTTGAAAATGGAGACTACGGAAAACTCCCGGATCCAATCTACGCTCGCAATTACTTGAAAACCTACATCCGAGCGCTGGGAGGAGATGTAGACTATTTTTTAGAACAATTTGAAAAGGAATGTGGCACCTGTGACTTCATGAAAAACGCACGTCTTCCCAGACGTCGCGCAAGTGCTTGGCAATTTCTCGTTGCAAGTCGTTTTGTCAAAATCTTCGTGATCGCCGCCATGGCTGTGAGCGTCGTTTCCTACATGGGATATCAAATCCGTGCGATTATCTCGCCACCAGATCTTCTCGTTTACGAACCATCCGATGGATTTCAAACCGCGCAAGCTCGGGTCACGGTTTCAGGACATGCCGAAGAAGGTTCAAGGGTCACCATCAACGGACTCGACGTCCTGCTCTCACAAAACGGATCGTTTGAAACAGATGTGGCTCTTGAACGTGGACTCAACGTGATTCTCATTGAAAGCACCAAACGTCATTCACGTCCAGCCACCGAGTACCGCCGCGTCGTGCTCAAGCAGGATGGATCAATCAGTTTCACAAACTAAAACTCCGGCATCGCCGGAGTTTTTCTATCCACAGGACGTCAGACAAATGTTTGACAATTGTCTGACAAAATGATAGGCTCAATCTGTAAGTCATCTTATCTCCTTTCTATGACTTCCACAGAACCCATCTCGGTGCGAGATTTTTTAAGAAACTTTGCCGCTATTGTGCAAGGTACGGTCACCAAACGTTACGTCATTATGAAACATGGAAGACCAATCGGTGTGTTTACGCCGTGGGAAATGCAAAAAAAAGAACTCAAAAAAACAGCAGAACTAAAACCTTGGCTGTGGCTTGACATCCTAAGAAAAAATCAACAGCCGATCGGAGATGGCAACATCACCGAAGAAATTGACGACATTGTTTATGGCATTGGAAGAAACACTCAGCCTGATTGATACCAACGTTCTGCTTGCCATGATGGATCCCGAAGACTCTTTGTCGGAAAAGGCGAATGCAACATTCGATCAGCTCAAAGAAAAACAAAAAAACCTCATTTGGCTGAAACCTGTCATCGAGGAGACTGTCACGTTCCTTCTCTATAAACAACGAGGGGAGCTGGCGAAAACATTCATCGACTCTTCTCATCAAGACCCTTCGATTATTGTCAGAGACGTCGATGCTAGTACGCAACGACAAGCTTTTGATCTTGCAAGTCGCAACCAATATCGACCAAAAATTTCACTGACAGACTGGATACTCTTGTTTCTCTCACTCACCTGGAAAGTCGAGCTCGTGACGTTTGACAAACAGCTCCACAATCTCTGGAAAAGGCTTGCTTGATTCTCCTTGATACTCTGCTAAGCTGATTCCACTTGAAACTCATGTCCATCTTTATATGGCTAAACAAATCACGAAAGAACTTGAAACAGATGCTCGTTCGCGGGCAGCACTCGACGCGATTGCGCAAATTAAGCAGCGGTTTGGCGAAGGCGCAATTATGCGACTCGGGGAGGCAACAACAATGCAAGTGGAGGCTGTCTCAACGGGCTGCCTTTCGCTTGATCTGGCACTCGGTGTTATGGGTGTTCCACGCGGCCGCATCATCGAAATCTACGGTCCTGAGTCTTCTGGAAAATCAACGCTTGCTCAACATATCGTGGCCGAAGTACAAAAAACTGGCGGACTCGCGGCGTATGTAGATGCAGAGCATGCCTTGGATCCTGAATACGCACAAAAAATTGGCGTGAACATTGATGAACTGTTCATCTCCCAACCTGACACAGGCGAACAGGCACTAGAAATCGTGGAAACGCTCGTGCGTTCAAATGCAGTCGACGTAATCGTCATCGATTCCGTTGCGGCTCTCACACCAAAAGCAGAAATCGAAGGTGACATGGGAGACTCACACATGGGTCTTCAAGCACGCCTCATGAGCCAAGCCCTGCGCAAACTTGCCGCGATTGTGAGCAAGTCAAAAACTACCGTCGTGTTCATCAATCAGATTCGTATGAAGATTGGCGTTGTCTTCGGCAACCCTGAAACAACGCCGGGTGGCAACGCACTCAAGTTCTACGCCTCGATCCGCATCGAAATCCGTCGCGCGGCTCAAATCAAACAAGGCGAACAAATTATCGGCAATCGTACCAAAGCCAAAATCGTCAAAAACAAAGTCGCCCCGCCGTTCCGCACTTGCGAGTTCGACATCATGTACAACGAAGGAATCTCGATCTCTGGAGATCTCATTGACCAAGGTGTCGCTTTCGGGGTCATCCAAAAAAGTGGAAGCAATTATTATTACAAAGAGGAAAAGCTGGGCCTAGGAAGAGAGGCCTCAAAGGCGACGCTCAGAGGAAA
>ERZ1292633.6553-Hain-H41-02um-R1-6553-length-10119-cov-6_pt1 | contig 10119 bp, 8 predicted proteins | sample MGYA00564406_ERZ1292633 | MGnify/ENA primary metagenome ERZ1292633 (study PRJEB36523, sample SAMEA6512639) | groundwater metagenome | collected 2019-01-08 | study: AquaDiva: Metagenomics assemblies of 32 groundwater samples
TGCCCCATCAGCATATGCACCCCAGCGCAAGTTTGCAACCTTTATTATTTTACGACGCCTTACGCTCCCGGCTCTGATAAGACACGAGGGGGTGATTGACGAAATTACCGGGGGCGGTCATTGCCGGTCAAAAGTTCGAAGCGGTCGCCGACCTTGACGGTCGTGCGGCGTTCGACCTGACGACGGAGGTACTTCACGACCGCTTCCGTCCCGACCGGTGTGAAGCCCACGACGCGGACGAGTTGATCTTTTCCGTCGATCGGAACCCCGTTGAACTCGACGACGACGTCATCCGGTCGCAATCCCGCCGATCCTGCAGGACCATCCGGCGGACTGACCGAGGTGATCCGCGCCCCGCGGTTCCGCCGCGTTTCGGCGACGCGTCGTGACGGGGGCGGCTCGACATCGTCCACGCTTACGCCGAGGAACCCGTACCGCACCGCCTGTCCGCCCTTGAGCGTATCGAGGATACGGCGCGTGTTGGCGTCGACCGGGATGGCAAAACCCAACCCTTCGTTGACGCCCGAACTGGTCTCGATGGCCGTCACGATACCCACGATCTGACCGTCCACGTTGAAGAGCGGACCGCCGCTGCTGCCGGGGTTGATCGTGGCTGACGTCTCGATCAGGTTTCCGTAATAGTGCAGTTGCGGATTTTCGGTGATGCGGTCGGTCATGTCGCGGCCGATGGCGCTGACCACGCCGTAGGTGATCGACGCCTGTCCGTCGCGATTGGCCATCCCGAACGGATTGCCGCACGCAAACACCCATTGGTTGGCCCGAAGCGCGGACGCGTCGCCCCAGTGAACCACGGGTAGATTGTCGGCTTCGATCTTGAGCACGGCGAGGTCAGAGCGGTCGTCCCGTTGTCTGACCACCGCGTCGAATTGCGATCCATCGGAGAGCACGACGGTTACGCGGTCGGCGTTCTCGACGACGTGCCCGTTGGTGGCGATGAAACCATTCGGGTCGATGATGAACCCGCTGCCCTGGCTGATCGGAACCTTGACCTTGGACTCGTCCTCGCCCAGCGTTCGGACCTGGTAGGCGCGAACGGCCACGACCGTCGGACGGGCTTTTTCGGCCAGATCGACGAACGATCGCTCCAGCGCTTTCAGATCGCCGAGCGTATATGGTCCCGGCGACTGAGCCTTTACGGCCGGCGAAAGCGAAAGCAGGGTCAGCCCGATAAGTGCGCGTAAGCGTCCAAGGTTTGAAACCCGCGAGCGAATGATCGAGTTCATCCGTGCGCCTTTCCAAGAAGCCAAGTCCCGTATCCCGTATCGTTCGGGTATTATAGCCCGCGCGGGTGGAAAAATGGAAGATTTCATCGGGCGAGTCGAGATCGAGGTCACGCGGACAATAATCGACAGACGATGGAGAGACGGCGAAACGCTTGAACGACGCGACTTTTCACAAGCTGGATTTCGATGAAATCCGCGAAATGCTCGCCACGCACTGCGCGACGGGGCTGGGGAAGCAGCTTGCGCGGACGATGACGCCGTCGACCAAGGCCCACGTGGTTCGCGACTGGCTGACCCAGGTCCGCGAGCTCCTGTCCGCCTCGGAAGAGCATTCCCTGCCTCCGATGGGCGGGGTGCATGACATCCGCGACTACGTGCGAGCGTCGGGCTTTCCCGCTCCCCTTGAGGCCGACGCCCTCGCCAAGATCGCCGACACGCTGACCGCCACCGCAGGTCTGTGCGACTGGCTGCGCAAGGTTTCACCGACCGCTCCGTCGCTTGCTCACCTTTCCGAACGAATCTTCGACCTAAGCGAAATCGCCGCCGCGATCAATGAAGCGATTGACGAGCGCGGCCACGTTCGCGATTCAGCCAGCCGGCGTCTGGCGACGATTCGCGGCGCGATCGAAGACGCCAAGGGCCGCGTACGAACCCTTTTCGATCGGCTCGTGCGTCAGGCGGGCATCACGCGGTACCTCCAGTATGGCGGGGCGACCTTTCACGACGACCGCATGGTGCTGCCGCTCAAAGCCGAGTATCGCGGGCGAATTCCCGGCATCGTCCACCGCAGTTCCGATTCGGGGGCGACACTGTTCGTCGAACCGTCCGAATCGGTGGAGCTTAATAATACGATCGTTCGTCTCCGCGAGGAGGAGAACAAGGAAGTCACGCAGATTCTCAAGGGGCTGACGCAGCGGATTCAGCTCAACGCGCGGGCGATCATTGGGACGCTTGGCGGGATGGCGGTGCTCGACCTCATCGCGGCGAAGTGCCGCTACGCGAAGAAGCGGCGGTGCATCTGCCCGGCGATCAACGAGGGCGTGGTGGCGCTGCACGAGGCGAGACACCCGCTGCTGATTGAGTTGTTCGATACGCAGGAAAAGGAAGGCCGCCCAAAGCGTGAGGTTGTACCGATCGACATCCGACTCGGCGACGATTTCGACGTGCTCATCATCACCGGCCCGAATACGGGCGGAAAAACGGTCACGATCAAGAACGTGGGGCTGCTGGCGCTCATGACGCAGTGCGGCATTCCCATCCCGGCGCGCGAGGATTCGCGCATGCCGGTGTTCAATCAGATTTTCATCGACATCGGCGACGAGCAAAGCCTTCAGCAATCGCTCAGCACGTTCAGTTCGCACCTTGCGACGCTGTTGGAAATCCTGCGCGGCAGCGGCGGCAGGTCGCTGGTGCTCATCGACGAGCTCGGCGCGGGCACCGATCCGGACGAGGGGGCGGCGATCGGACGGGCGGTGATCGCGGAACTCCTGCAACTCAAGGCCAAAGCGATCGTCACCACGCACCTTTCGACGCTCAAGGCCGTCGCCTTCACGACGCCGCGGGTGGACAACGCCTCGGTGGAGTTCGATCCTGTGTCGCTCAAGCCGACGTATCACGTGCGGCTCGGCGAACCGGGCAACAGCAACGCGCTCATCATCGCCAAGCGATTGGGCATGCCCGCGCGACTGGTGCAGCTTGCGAAGACGTATCTGGACGACACGACGCGGGCGCTGAACACAGCGATTGCGGGAACGCTCGATTCGCGCCGCGAAGCCGAAGCCGCTCGAAAGGCCGCCCGTGAGGCGGAATTGCAGGCGCAGAAGGAGCGAGAAAAGTACGAACGCGAACGGCAGGAAATGCTCCGCTCGCATGAGGAGTTCAAACACTGGACGGACTGGGTCAACACTCTGCGCGCGGGCGACGACGTGCATTTAAAAAACCTCAACCGCTCGGCCAAGGTCGTGCGCATGCAGCTTCACAAACAGACGGCGCTGGTTTGTTCCGGGGCGATGGACATCGAAGTGCCATTGCGTGACATCGAAGCGCCGCGCGCGGAGTAAACCGCCTGTGCGGGTACTCCGCCATCGGAGCCGCGAACGGAAGCGAGCGGATCAATTTGGTGATTTGGCGATATGGTGATGTGGCGATCGGCGGGCTGCAAGAATCGTCGAGTTGGATCATCGTTCTCGCGTCGCCGCTAGAGCATTCTCGTTTTTTCTATAGCGGGCAAACCATCCCGTCATCCTGAGCGCTGCGAAGGATCCGGCATAGATTGGTGCCTGAGATTCTTCGCTTCGCTCAGAATGACACTCTTGCAACCGCTACATGATTTGCGAGTTTGCTCTACTCGCCCTTGTCGACATTCTTGACGAGCCAGTCACGGACTTCGGCGGGCTTGAAGCCCCACGGGCCTTGCTGCCCGGCGTAGGCGATCTTGCCGTCCTTGTCGACGATGAAGAAACGCTCGGGCCAGCCGGCGTAGGCGTTGTCCGCGCGGTTATCCATATCATCGACGACGACCGGCATGGAAAGCTTCAACGACTTGGAACAACTCGTCGCCACCGTCTTGCGCTCGTCGATGGACTTGGGCTGGGCGAAGACGACGCCCTCCTTCTCGTTGCTCTGCATCTGCCATTCGTCGGTGGGGTGGGCCTCGCGGATGTACACGAACAGGAACGCGACGCGGTCCTTGTAGGCCTTGTACATCTTCTTGAGAGCGCCAGACTGGCGCCGAAAGGGCGGTCAGGTATAGCTGCCGAAGATGAGCACGACGGGCCGGTCGCCTTTGAAGTTCGAGAGGGCGATCGTCTCTTTTCCGTCGAGCGTCTTGAGCGAAAAGTCCGGTGCGAGTTCGCCCACCGCCGGGGCGACGCGGGCCATCAGGGCCTTGGTGTGCTCCCAATGGGGCACGCGTTTGTCCGGCGGGGCCTGGTCCATTTCGTCGATGAATTTTTTAGCGGGGTCGGACATGGCAAGGACGAAAACGCTCGCCACAGCCAATGCGAAAAAAAGAACCCAAGAATCGAGTCTCATGCCAAACAGACTACAATCAGTTGGTTTTGCGGTCAAATTCCGGTGGTTCGGCCCTTCCGGCGGGCCGTTCAACATCGGAGGTCGTAGATGGCGGACAAGCGCTTTGATAGGATGAAAAATGATGCCGCGGCGGCGAAATAAGCAAAAGAGCCGGCGCGATGATAAGGTGGAATAATGGAAAGGACTCGAAAAATGGGACGGCCGCGCGGCAAAACTAACATCTCGCGGAACGAGGTGGTGGTTGGATAGGCGCAAATCAAATCCGTTAACCGGCAGCGTCCTGCTGCGTGAGGTGCAGGAGAGTGACCTCCCCCTTTTCTTCGAACACCAGTGCGACCCGGATGCCAACCGCATGGCCGCCTTCCCGCCCAGGGACAAGGACGCGTTCACGGTCCATTGGACAAAGATTCTGCGCGACGAGAACGTGGTCTCGAAGGCCATCCTTTTCGAGGGGGCCGTGGCCGGCAATGTCGTGAGCTGGGAAAAGTCCGGACGGCGAGTAATCGGCTACTGGATCGGGAGGGAATACTGGGGCAAGGGCATCGCGTCCGGGGCGCTCGCGGAGTTTTTGAATCAACTGACGGCCCGCCCGCTCTTCGCTCATGTCGCCAAGCATAACCTGGCCTCGATCCGGGTTCTGGAAAAATGCGGGTTCATCGTCTGCGGCGAGGACAAAGTTTCTTCAGAGGCAGGCGGCGACGAGATCGAGGAATTCATCATGAAACTGGGAGCGAACGAACAAGAAGAACCGCAATGATCGCGGTACGTCGCTTGACCTTTCTATCACACCCGCCGCCTCCGACAATTGGAAATCCGCTGTCTTCAAGGGATGATTGGGCTGATGCTTCTCGGCTACAACACCAACGGTTTCGCGCACCATCGAATCGAGGACGCCTTCGCGATTCTGGCCGAGATCGGCTACCGCAGTGTCGCCGTCACGGTGGAACACGATTTGCTCGATCCGCCGGACCGTGGCGGCGTCGCACGCGCCGCGGCGCGCCTCAAGCCGATCATCGAGTCGGCCGGGATCCGCATCACCATCGAGACCGGCGCTCGGTTCATCCTCGATCCGCGGCGCAAACATCAGCCGACGCTGGTCAGCGCGGACCCGTCGGGTCGCGCGAAACGCATCGAGTTCATCAAAGCCTGCATCGACCTCGCCGCCGCCGTTCACGCGGACAGCGTCTCGCTTTGGTCGGGCTCGCCTCCCCCCTTGCCAAGGGGGGACAAAGGGGGGTCCGAATCCGAACCCCAAGCGCAAGCGCGGGGCCACGAGACCGGTCGCTTACGCTCCCGGCTCGGTTTTTCCGACGTACCCAGGGAAGAGGAAGCGGTTCTGTTCGCTCGGCTCACGACGAGCCTGCGAGAATTGCTTGACCACACCCGCCTCGCGAATGTGCGTCTGTGCTTCGAGCCGGAGCCGGGCATGTTGATCGACACGATGGACAAGTTCGCCGCGCTGGAGCAAGAGCTTAACGACCCGCTGTTCGGCCTGACACTCGATGTCGGTCACGTCCATTGCCTCAGCGACGGCGACACCGCCGAGCACATCCGCCGATGGGGCGAAAAACTGTGGAATGTACACATCGCGGACATGCGCCGCGGCGTTCACGAGCATTTGATGTTCGGCGATGGCGACGTGGATTTTCAACCAATCTTCGCCGCGCTGCGGGAGATCGAGTACGCGGGGCCGGTACACGTGGAGCTATCGCGGCACAGTCACAACGCCGTCGAGGCCGCCCGCCAAGCGTTTGCCGTCCTGGGATTGTCCTGTTGACCTCGATCGAGCGGCAACGGACACCGACGGTTTTTCGGTCGGGTTCTCCGTCGCCGGCGCTGTTGCGTTCAGAGGTTAGGATGCTACAATAAGCGGCATTGGGCGAGCGTTTCCGTGCGAGTCCAGAGCCATGCGATTCGTGTCATCATTTATCTTGGGCGCCTTCGTTTCGATTGTTGCGATGACCGCACGCTCGGCACCCACATCAGCGCAATTCTGCACGTACCATGAACGGCAAAAACTCACGGCACCGGATGCGTTCGTAGAGGGTTATTTCGGGGGTGCAATTGCCATTTATGAAAACCGACTCTTGATCGGGTCCCGCGAGGCAGCTTACGTTTTTCGTCTGGAGGACGGCGGCACACTGTCGGACATGAGCGATGATCAATGGGTTTTCGAACAGAAACTCACTGCATGGGATGGAGCGCCATACGACGGTTTCGGTGGTTCCGTTGCGATTGGTAGCGACGTGGCCTTTGTCGGCGCGATAGGAGACGATGACCGTGGATTTGACTCAGGCTCTGTCTACGTGTTTCGGCTTGATACAAATGGCACGCCCACCGATCTCGCCGATGATCGCTGGATTCCATGGCAAAAAATCACCGCCGGGAACGGAGCAGCATTCGACAATTTCGGCTGGTCTGTTGCGCTTGATGACGATCGGGCCGTCGTCGGCGCTCCCCTCGACGACGTAGGCCACGCAGACGCAGGGTCGGCCTATGTTTACCGACGACACGACAATGCTTCTCCGATGAACCCTGACGACGATTATTGGTTATGGGAGGCCCAGCTGCTCCCGCCGGGCAGCAGTACGATCCAGCGTTTCGGTCGGGCTGTTTCCATAAGCGCTGATCGAATCGTTGCAGGTACTTCGTCCGCCTACTATTCAGGGACTACGTGGAGCGGCGCGGCGTACGTGTTCAGGCACGACGATAACGGAACTCCGTCCAATCCCGCAGACGACTTTTGGGTCGGAGAAACAACGCTTGTTGCTTCCGATTCCGCCGATGGTTTCGGATGGGCCGTTGCCATCAGCGGTTTGACGGCGATCATCGGTGCGGTCTGGGCCGATATCGATATGTGCACGGATACCCGGGCGCCTTGCGTCAACGACGATGACTGTACCACGGGTGTCTGTGATCCCCGCGGAAACGTCTGCCATAGGGACAGCGATTGTCTGCCTCATGAAGACGCATGCGTCCAGCCCCCCGACTACGGGCCGTGCGACGGCAATTGTTCAATGTACTCGTTCAACGCCTGCACCGGGGTGTGCGAGATCTTCGGATACGGCTGCTGTGGCGGAAACCAAAATAATTTTGAAACCCAAGCCCAATGTGAATCAGGTTGCCTCGGTAGCCAGCATGTCTGTCTGCTCCCCATGGATGCGGGAACCGGAGGCGAGCAGATGCAAAGGTACTTCTTTAATGCGTGTAGCGGACAGTGCGAGGCATTTGCTTACGCTGGTTCGGGTGGCAATTCGAACAACTTTGCAACCCTTGCGGGTTGCGAGAGCGCCTGCCCGCCGCCCGATCCGCCGCCGGAAGCATGCACAGGCGGCGCGACATGCGGCGTGTTGACGGGGGCCGCCTATGTCTTCCAGTTCAACGGCAACGCGTGGGTCCAGCAGGCGAAGATGTTTCCGCGATATGGGAACGATGCTGGTTACTTCGGCGCCGCAGTTTCCATTCAGGGCGACCGGACCGCCATCGGTGCTAAATACGGAGATGTTTCCCTCGTGGCGCCTGGCTCCGTCAGTCAGTCCGGTATTGCGTTCCTCTTCGAACGTTCCGGAACTATGGCCGACCGCTGGAATCAGAAGGCAACCCTTTCGCCTTCGGACGCCGAATGGTTTCAGCATTTCGGGGATTCTATTGCCATCCACGGGGAGTGGGTCGCGATTGGGGCCCCTTTGGACAACCGTCCGGCGTTTCGGGCCGGCTCGGTGTACGCATTCTTCGCCAACGCTGAATGCGACGAAGGCGCTATTCCGACGGTTTCAGTCTGGGGAATCGTCGCGATGGGACTGGGGATGGTTTTGGCCGGCGCTCTCGTGCTTCGTCGTTGTACTACCGCGAGAACATAGGTGAAAGCGTCGGCGCGCACGGCCCAAGCATCTGGAGCAAGTGCTGACCACCGATTCCAAGGTGCGATGTCCTCTTGGACGTACCCGTTGTAGTATTCCCCCCGGATCGCAGATAACGGTTAGATCGTTCCATGTGCTTTCACGCTTTCTGAAACGATGGATGGCCTGAACCGTCGACGCACTGCGCGTAACGATGACGTTCAACAACCTAATCTTTATTTCCCTACCCGGTCTGCGCCCGCGCGACATCGACGAGGCGCGGACGCCGACGCTGTACGCGTGGGCGAATTGCGGCGCGATGGCGGAACTGACGCCGACATACCCCTGCGTCACTTCGTGCGTGCAGGCGTCGATGCTCACCGGCACGCCGCCAAGCGAGCACGGCGTCATCGCCAACGGATTTTATCACCGTGATCGGCACGAGGTCGAGTTCTGGGTCGCGCACAACAACGTCATCGTGGGCGAACAGATTTGGGAGGCGATCCGTCGCCGCCGACCCAAGCTCACGTCCGCTGCCTGGCACGCGCAGAACATCAAAGGGGCCGCCGCCGATTTCATCGTAACGCCCGCCCCGATCCACGAATCCGACGGCACGACGAAGCTCTGGTGCTACTCCAAACCCGACGGACTGTATCAGCAACTCCTCGATGATCTCGGCCACTTCCCGTTGCAGCACTACTGGGGACCGCTGTCCAACATCGAATCGACGAAGTGGATTCTGCGAGCAGCCGCGTGGCTGATCGACCGGCACGCACCGAACTTCCACTGGATCTACATTCCACATCTCGACTACGCCTCGCAGAAGTTCGGACCGAACAGTCCGCAGGCGACGGCCGCGCTGAGCGAACTTGATGGGGAACTGGCGGGGTTTGCGGAGCGAGTCGCGGCCTCGCGGATCGGCAAAGATGCCGTGTTTCTCGTCGCGGGTGAATACGCGATGACCGATGTGTCCGGCGTCGTGTACCCCAATCGCGTTCTGCGCGAGGCCGGGTTGCTTGCGGTGCGTGAGGAACGTGGGGCCGAATACATCGACCTCGCCCGCAGCGCCGCTTTCGCAATGGTCGACCACCAATTCGCGCATGTGTATATCGAATCGTCGCATCAGAGCCGCGAGCAGGAGCGAGCGGTGAATCGCGTGGCCGAGCTTTTCCGCGGCACGCCGGGAATCACCGGTGTTTACGCGGGTGCGGAGCGCGCGGCGATCGGCGCGACACACGAGCGCTGCGGCGACGTGATCCTCGCCTGCGACGACGCGCACTGGTTGGCGTACTACTGGTGGCTGGATGATGCAGCCGCCCCGCCCTTCGCGCGAACCGTCAATATCCATCGCAAGCCCGGCTACGACCCGGTCGAGCTTTTCTTCGATCCCGCGACGCGCGGCATTCCGCTCGACGCGTCGCTGGTGAAAGGTTCGCACGGGGTTCCCGCCACCGGCCCCCGGCATCGCACGGCGTTGATCTGTTCCTTGACGTCGCGCGCGGTCGATTCCAACCGGTGCTACCGCGATATGGACATCAAGGACATTTGTCTGAACCTGCTCGGCGTGTAGAACCGTGGGCGGATCAGTGCTGCGGTCGCATGATACCTACGGCGATGTCTTCGGGGTCGGTGAACCCTCCTCTGATGTGAGTTAGCGTATCATAATTTGGCGCTCAGTTGGAAGAGGTTCTTATTTCGAATCAATACCGGTAATGTTCCGACTTGTACGGCCCATCCACCGGCACGCCGATGTATTCGGCCTGGTCGGGGCGGAGGCGGGTGAGCTTCGCGCCGAGCTTGGCAAGGTGTAGTCGGGCGACCTTCTCGTCCAGGTGCTTGGGCAGGGTATAGACTTTCTTTTCGTAATTCGCGCCGTTCTGGAAAAGCTCCACCTGCGCGATCACCTGATTGGAAAAGCTGTTGCTCATCACGAAGCTGGGATGGCCGGTCGCGCAACCGAGGTTGACGAGGCGGCCCTCCGCGAGCACGAGAATGCAGTGCCC
>ERZ1292633.6555-Hain-H41-02um-R1-6555-length-10117-cov-5_pt1 | contig 10117 bp, 8 predicted proteins | sample MGYA00564406_ERZ1292633 | MGnify/ENA primary metagenome ERZ1292633 (study PRJEB36523, sample SAMEA6512639) | groundwater metagenome | collected 2019-01-08 | study: AquaDiva: Metagenomics assemblies of 32 groundwater samples
CGTGGCAGCTAGCTTGCTGAGCATCTCCTTGATCGCCGCAACGGCGTGGTCGCAGTCGCCCTTGCCACCGACAAGAATGAGTTCCGCCGATGGCCCACCACGTCCGTCGTCGACGTCGATGGCCACGCCGAAGTCTGCCTGCAACTGTTGCAACGTGGCACCCCCCTTCCCGACAATGTCCCCCTTCAACGCGATGTCGAAAGGGAACGTGACTTTAGGAATTTGCGCGACCACTTCGTCGAGCTCACGACTGACCGAGTCTCGCTGCTGTCGTAGTCCGTTCAGCTGGTCTCCCAGTTGAGCGACGCGGGGGTCTGATGGCTTTTCTTCCCTGCCTTTCTGACGCATGGCATCTAGCTTGCTTGATATTTCCGCTAGTCTCGTCCTCAACGAGTCAAAGTCTGTCTGAAACCTCGGCGCGGCGGCCAACTGATCGCGAAGCGCGCGCTTCTTCTCGTCAATTTCCCGCCGTCGCTCCTCTTTCACGGACAAGGCGTCCGTTACCGTCGTGGCGGAGGTGCGAGCACGGATCAACTGGTCGTCGATCTCGTACGAGCGTAAAATGTCGCGCCGGCACTTCTCCAGTTGTGTCTTCTGCCTTGCCAACGCGGCCGCCACAGCTGTTTCGCCCTTCTTGGTGCTGGTGGCGATCTGCTTGTCGAGCTTCGTGATTTGTTCGTCCACCTCTGAGACCGTGGCGTACTTGAGCGAGTCCATGAGCCGCGCGCGCTCGTCTGCCTTCGCCGCAATACGGTCGTTGAGGTCCTCACTCTTGCGACGCAGGTCGGCAATGTCGCGAAGGAGCGGTTCCACTTCGAAGTCGATGATGCGAAGCTGGTCCCGGAGTTGGGAGACGCTATTTTGCTCCACCTTCAACTGATTCAATTTCAGATGCAGTGAGTCTTTCTCCTGCAGCAACGCGTCCTTACCCTTGTCCATTTTTTCGAAGAACTTGTCTTGCTGCGGCTGAAGCTTCCGCATCAAGGCGTCCTTCTCGTCACCCACCGTTCGCAGGTCGCCGCGGAGCTGACCGAGGCGTGACTTGAGCTGCAGTTCCCTGACTTTCAGTTCGCGAACGGCGACATCAGAGATGCGGTCTGGATTGATACCCATTCCTGATGGGTAGCCACCTGCCCGGGGAGCCACATCGCCCGCATGGGGATCGGCATGCGTTGGAGGTTGCGCCGCCATGCCCGAAAACCGTACACAAGAAGGAGAATCGCTGTACAAGTTGTGCACGTTCGAGCTCAACTACTCAACTCAACCTACCTGTGACCCGAATCAACATGGATGCACTTTGGTGTTCACAACGCGAGGACTGGGGGGTACTCCCGGCCTGGGAGATCTACCGTGTCAGAAGCCCCCGGGTGGTGGCGGGCCGCGACGAGCCGATGCCGGCCGTGCGGACGATGCCGATTGAGGTCTCGCCAACCCGGGGCCAGCGCCGATTTGTCCCCCTGGTGCGGGCGCTCCCGGTGTAGGACCGCTGCAACCCGCGGATAGCACGTCCTTCGCTTCCCGTTCGAGCTGTTCGAGTCGCTCCAACGCGGATGATTTGATCGGCATGATGTTCGGCGGGCAGAGACATTCTGAAAGTGCCGATGTGTCGTGAAACAGCAACCCAGACTTGGGCAACACCTCACGCACCGTTACGGTTTGCGGCTGCGACATGGGGCTGCACGTGTTCTCGTTTTTTTTGACTGTTTGGAAGGAAAGGGTGAAATTGTCCCCGGGTATATTCAGTCCACTGCAGGCTGATTCACGTCCCCTACCTGAAGAAAGAACATGGGATCGCCCCGTTAAACGATTCATAGCTTCATCGGGGGTGGCCGCACCGAAAACAGCCGATGCCCGGCGTATCCCAGCACCAGTGCGACTGCCAGCATCATCAGCACGGTCGGACGTCCACTTGACTTGCTGTTGTATGCCGCCCACGGGTATTCATTCCCGTCCGCGTCGTGCGGAATCGCCATCCGCGCATTGTTCGACACGACGTGTCCCTCCTCGTTCACGATCACCAGGGTCGGGATCGACTGAATGTGGTACTCAGCCATCAGGCGGTCGACGCGACCGTCGCGGAAAGGGAGCCGCATCCACGGCATCTTGGCGGCGTACTGATCAAACTCGCGGCGATCGTTGTCCCGCGAACAAAACACAATCTCGAAGTCCTTTCCCTCCTGCTTCAAGCGTTGGTACGTGTGAATGAGCTGAGGGGTGAATGTTCGGCACGGAGGGCACCAATGCGCGCTGAAGTACAGGCCCACGTGGCGGCCCCCCGTGGCGGCCCGATCCCCCTTGGGCGCGAAGAGCTCGTCACATGGCACAGGGCGACCCGCGACGTCCGTGGGTGGCATACCCACTGTCAACAGGCCTTTCACGTCGACAGCGGGCCGATTCGGTGCATTCGCCATTGTGACACAAGAAAAACGATTGAATACCTTTTTCGAGCTGCTAACACGGGCACTGAATTCTACTCCATCGCAAGAAAAAGGGAAAAAGCTGCGGTCGCCACACTCTCTCCGTTCACATTGCCCCTTTTCACAGAAGAAACGCGGCCTGAACGGCGGCCAGGCAACTGCAGGAGGTGGCTGCCATATAGCAAACGAGCCCATCATCGTCGTCGCTCGCGGCCTCTGGGTTGTTGCTGTTGATTTCTTCCGCCACAACGACGGCGAAGCAGTCATCCGGAAGCACATGGGCGGCAAACATTCCACGAATCACTTCCGTCCATTCCGCGGCGTCTCCACTAGACGTGATGTCATCAGCTTTCAGACCGCACCATGACGCGCATAGGTGCTCGGTCGTGCCGCACAGCTCTTCGATCGTCGTGAGGCCGTTTAGTCGAAAGGGCTGCCACAACGACCCTAACGCTTGCGGTGCGGAGCCATTGCACGACGTTTCTTGATGGAGTAAGCCCCGGCACCTCGTCGCGGCACCGCCGTCTGACAGCATGACACGGTTGCGGAAGTGTATCTCGGGAGTGGAATCCTCACTGGTGGTGCCGCCGAGAAGCCGCTGCAGTCGTTGGCAATCGGGTTGGCATCGCACGTCGATTGGGGTGCAACGTTGCAGCAACTGCACCGGCAGGATCAACCCCACCGCAAGGCTCTTGCGACCTCGCAGCACTTCACCATCAGGGCCGGCACTGTAACTCGCAACCGGCACCACCGAACCATCGTCGGTATGTGTTTGAACAACAACGAAGGGGGCGTCGCTTAGAGTCACCGATGCCCCGCCAATCACCACCACCTGCTGGCAGTGCATCGGATCCACATCTCGGAGTCGATCTGCGAAGGCATCGCCGAGTTGACGCTCCGGGATGGCAGGTGGAAGCGACGCCAGCAACGACCGACGCAACAACACAGGGGTCGGCAGCACGGAGACACACATCGCAGCCAAAATTTCGTCGACGAGCCGTGAATGCCCAGCCGTAGTGTGTTCGCGACCATCGCCATCCGCCGGGCGATGCGCCTGATCGGCACTTGCTACCGCTGCTGCTGCGGAGGGAGTTCGTGGAAGAAATACTCGCTGCACGCATGCCCGATCCGCTGTGCCCCTTGCCATGCCGCACGAAGCCGACAGCACCACCCCATAGTCAACGGTCCACAACCCCGCCATGGCCGCGGTCGCGACCTCGTCGGCCTTTCCGGCGCTTCCCAGGAGGGGCAACAGCGCGCCGCGGAGCGATTCGAGAACCGCAGCGGTCGATGCCACACACAGCTGCACGTCGCAACGGAGGACACCGTCACGAGCGATGGCTGGCGGCGCTTCCACGGACGCAACTAGCCGCGAACTCAAAACGCACCACGAATGTGTTCGGACGTGCGGTGTGGATCGCCGCCGTTCTGTGACGGAGTCGACCACGGACGTCGCGTAATCGTCATGCACTCGATGGGACGCGTCGCTCGCGGGGGGCGCCCGTTTGTCGGCGACGCCGAGGAGCCGCCCCGCGAGTTTCAGCGGGGCTCCGATGACTGGGGCTAATGACAGGCGGCACAGCAGAGCGGCGGTGGGGTCGGCAACGTGGGACAGAATCGATTTGAGCATCACCGCCGCGGCTCCGCGAAGCTGTGGGTGATCGTGAGACCCTCGCGCGAACGAAGGCTCGCTCGAACCTGCGGCACGGTGTAGACTATGTGACTTCAAACGGTTTGCTTCGGAGCCCAATGCGGCACGCAGGATGTCCAGCAGGGCAACGCCCGTGGCGTAAGTCGGCGGCAATTCCGTCAGTCGTGCACACAAGGCTGTCACGATGTCCAAACTGGTCGGGGCCTCCGTTCCTGGATCGACACGTTCGTCGCGGGCGAGGGTGGAGGCATCGTCCTGCCCCATCGACAGCGCGGCCCGGATGAACACAAGATGAGACTGCAACATGCCAGCCGTCACGTACCGCGCAGAATGAAGCGCGGCCAGTCGCGCCACGCGGCTCACGTCGATGCGATGTCGTGATTGCTTAGCGATGCGAGTGAGCCGCGTGACGAGCCAGAACATGGGCAACGCGGCTGGATCTCTCAACGCGGTGCGGTGGGGCAGCACTAGCGCATCATCGTCGGTGCGCCTTGTCGATGCTCCCAACGTGTTGCACTGGCAGCAGCTGCGTAACACGGCCATCAACATTTCTTGCACTCGCGCAAACTGCCACAACGCTGACGTTCCGACGTCATCCATCGGCGCTGCTACAAGGACGTCACTCGCGACAACATCGCGCAGCTGGAGCCTGGAGCCTGTGAGGTTGCTAACGTTCGCCTCGCCTGCGAGGGCCGCTGGACCGGTTCTTTCGTGGGGGCGATCGGCGACTCGAACTTGATGAAGCCAGTCGATCGCGTTGCAGAGCAACTCGGTGATCATCCACGCAACCGATGGGAACGCGTCTGACATGATCACCACGCAGTGCCGAAGGTTCTCGAAGACCCGGGGCAGAGCGTTTGCGTGGACGCCAGGTTCGAAGAAGAGGCGCATACGAAACGCGATGTTGACCACGGAATCAGTTGCGGTGCCGATGCCAGCCGGGCACAAAGCGTCCACAAAATCGACGAGGTCGAGCCGCAAGCTCTTCATCGCGACGGGAGACCGAACGAGGTCGCGCAAAAAACGGAGCGATGTGACCTCCGCGTGACTCAACGGACCTCCTTGGCGATTCCCTTCAGCACGGGTAAGCACATTGCACGCTTCCGCTACTACGCGTCTCGCGAGAGCAGTAACAGGGTGAATGTCGGACGTGGAGACTGAATTGTCAGTTAAGGCCGTGAGCCAGTCGTCGAAGTGGAGCCGCAAGCCGGTGACGCTTTCAGGAAGAACTGGGATGCCAATGCGACACGTCAAGCGAAAGGACGCGCCGCGGGATTCGGCCTCATCGCCCGCAGCTTCGCCGGACGGCAACGAACAAGACCTGTCGACTCCTTTCAGCGTGCTTACAACTCGCGCAGCCGTCGCGTGTAGTAGCGAGGCATCGTACGGTTCGTCACCGTCACGCAACGCGAAGAGCCATTCCGCGACCGCCCCGTCCCGGCCGTCGACATCGACGTCGTTACACATGCAGCGCCACGCCGTTTCGATCGCCTCGCAGCAGTCAAGGAGCCGTGCCGTCGCACCAAGGCAAGCGAACGAGGGGCAACACTGAAGATTGGACAGCTGGGCCGCCAGAGCCGCCGTCGCAACTCCAAGCTCACCGCTAGCGCGGCTGGAAATAACGATGCGGTGCAGATGATCGTCAACAGTTGACGCAATGGGCGCAACTGGCGTGTCCTTGGCAGGAGCCTTCATGCCCCGGAGGGAAGCGGCGGCGGCGTTGGTGGGCCCACCGGATACCGCGTCGCGAAGCACAAGCCGCCGGTACATCAACGGCAAGCTGTCCCGCAGATAGCTACATATCAGCACCGCGCGGGTGGGGGCCGTGGCACCCGCCTCGATACTGGCCAGCATGACGACGACGAAGTCCACGGCAGGCACTTCGGGGTAGTCGAGCGCCGCGTGAATCATTTTCGTAGGGGACAACAACGAATCTGTCAATGGACGACAACAGCGATCTGTTTCTGACATTCGGCGACAACGCTGGCACGGGACCATGAGGAGACACCACTCAATGAATGCCAGAATAACTACGATCCGCTCGAATTCGTTGCAACAGACTTTCGTGGTCGCTTCCGGCGGCGGGCAAGGCGGCCTTCTGGCCAGCGGGCACGTTTGCTGCGTCTGTCGCCGTGGTGGTACGATTTTGCCTTCTGGATTGAAAGGTAATGAGCTCGAACAGAGCACCGTAGGGGGACAACAGTTCCTGCAGGCTCCACAGCAACGGGGTGAAACTGAACAAGAAGTAGCCAACCACGAAGAACAGGGTGGCGACACTAAATACGATTGTGGAACCCCAGTACACAAGGCTCGTTCGCCAAGCAGGAACGTCGCGCGAGTTAGCATCGTGCCGGTCGCGCACCAGGTACACCAACAGACTTGAGGCCGCCTTGGATATGGTCACGGTGGCAAAGGGCAGGACAAGTAGCAGCACGAAGCCGAATCCTGTTGCACCGACCGTCGTGACCCCGTTGGGACTGAAAATGGCGCAGCCCACGAGTTCCCCGGCGACAAACAAACTGACGAGACCGAGTCGACGAAGGATGACATTCCATGCGACGTCGGCCCAGCCATGGCGAACACGAGTCGACAGTTTTCGCACGGCCCAATGAAAGCGGAGATTGCCCGCGCAAATACCAAAGAATACAAAGGCGAGAAAATTGAGCAGCTTCAGATCGCGGAACACGGCGTGCAAGGACCCCCATAGCAAGCTTCCCACCACGACCGCGGTGGCAGGAAAGACGTGTGATCCATCACGGTACTCGTTAATGCCGAGCGCGGCGAGAATGATGACCGTCGCGGCCGTGAGCCACTCCACAGAGTACTTGCCTCCGGTCGCAAGATCGATCTCCTCGTGCCGGTACAGCGCCAAGGCGACGAAAGGCAGCGCCATCATCACAATCCACCGCGCGCGAGCTTTGCGCCGGCTTGGAGGCTGTCGCTGTTCGCGACGGCTGGCAACCGACGACCCCGTCAGGGAATCGTTCAAAGAAGCGACGGGTGCTGACGATGCCCCAAGGAGCGACGCTGTGCCGCACAATCCCGCAGAGGGGGTCGCTGGGGCCTTTTTCCTCAGTGATTTCAGCTTAAGGCGGTATTGCGTTTGTGGGTTCAGGTCATCGGTAGCCGCGGTCGCGGGCTCCGTCGTGGTGCCGCTGTCGTCGGTCACTTTCCTCGTCGCAGCACCCCCCACGACATCGCTCGCCGTTGCATCGCTGTCGTACACGGGCGGAGTTGCGCTGCATGCACTGCGCATATTGTGGGTGCGAGCGAGGAGGGAGGGCACGCAAGGCTTTGGGGCGGTGCCAAAATTACACATCAACACTGATCGGCGGAGGCGTCGTTCGACGGACTTGCACTGAAAAAACAAGCTTGGTTATCGGGGCGAAGAGTTTCCTCGCTTAGGGCAAACGGGACCGACGCCTCCTGTTACGGGTCAGTTGCGGGTGGAGAAGGAGGCTAAGTCACAGAGACAGAGCGGTGCCAGTAGAGAAGGAGAGGTTTCGGCTTTCCAGTTAGAAAAGGGACATGTCATCCACATCGGCGGCCTCGCCCTCATCCACGACGCGGGGCTTGGGTCCGTTGGCATTCTCGATGGGCTCACCCGCGATGACGTGGCGCAGATTCACTTCGAAGTTGGACTGCGCCACGGTATCGGACTGAGTGAACATTTGCTTCCACGCGACTTTTCCCGACTTGTCGACGATGATCCCTTGAGGCACGTGAAGGATCGTGAGATTGCTCAACGCGGCGAAGCACTTTGCCGTCGTCTTCTTGTCGTCGAAGGCGATGTAGGCCGTATCCATGCGCTGCGGGAGCTTCGTGTTCTCGTCCACGATGGCCTTCCCGAGGTACTTTTCCGTCGACGGACGATCAGCATCATTGGAAATGGCAATGAAGGTGACATCGGTGTATTTTTCGCTCAACGCAGTAATCTCTTCGTGCACCGCGTACGCACCCTTGTAGAAGCTCACGAAGAAGAACAAGACGTGCACGCGTCCGGGCTGCAGATCGACCTTTGTGCCCTTGATGAAGTCGAGCAGTTCGAGGCTCGGGCACGTCTTGCCGATGGCGGCATCGTCGGAATACGTCTTGACGTCGACGTCGGTCATTTTTGGAACGAATGAATGAACGCGAGAAAAGCGCTTTGCGCTACTTACGAGCACAACCAACAACTTTGATACGATCAACAGAGGCGGGAAATGCATTCCGTTGTGGTGGATTCGCAACCGACTGAAGCGGGGGGTCAAAACTACCGTTGCTTTTCTCGTTTGCGTAGCTCTCGTTGCCGTTCGACCGCCCTAGCTCGGTCTGCGTCCGACACTCTTGGCTTGGGGGTCTTCGGCGCAGGCCTTCTGGTGGTCGTCGTTGTGATGTACCACTGCGGATCTTGCGTGGGCAGCGGTTGAACATTTCCGTCAGACCTCGCCATTTTGACCAAGGACGCAGGAATAACGCTATCCACCATCGTGACCGGGTCGAACGGCCCGCTTTCGTCGTCGCCCGGATTCTCCGTTTCCGATCCGAACGAGTCTCGGGAGGGCGGCCGGATTGCCCTCCCCGCCAAGCGCTGCTGTCGCATAAGATCCGTTTCTACTTCAAAACCTTCGACGAATTTCGCGGGACCTCTCCATCGGACCTGCCCCGTTTTCGACTCGTACGCTCGCCATACATCGAGAGGATCGCGGCGGCGGATTTTCAGAGGATGGGCTTCGGTGTTCAGGACCCACTCGTTCAAGTCCAGAACGGATTCGTTACTGAAGAGCAGGAATGCATACTTTAATGTTTCGGCCAGCCAAAAGCTTTGCTGCAGATTGTCCTTGACCGGCTGAGGCACATTAACCTCTCGGAGCCCGGCGAATCCACCGGATTCCACCCGGCAGTGCCGAACGATGGCCTGAAACATTTCCCATCCCATCGTTCGGTACTGTTCCTCGCCCGTGAGTCGCCACATGTAGAACATGGCCTCCAGAGCCTCGGGTCGCAGCAGATAGTACCCCGCCCCGTTGATAAAGTCACCCTTTCCTGGAAATTCGACGTACTCCGGGCTGACGCCGCTCGCCTGGCGATGATACATGAGATAGCAGGTTTTGGTGATTCCAGCCGCGGCGCGAATGACTTCAGCTTTTCGCGGAGAATCAATGGCGTGCGCGCCGTAGGCCAGCGTCCCTGCAATGAAGCATGCAAGGTGGTCCATTTTGTAATAATAGTCTCCACGCCGATACTCGGCGACGAACGTGAATCCGCTCGGAATGCTATGAAACAGAAGCTTGTCCACAATGGCATTCATCGCTGCAGCGAACATGTCCCGGTACGTTTCTTCCGTCTTTCCCGTCAACAGGTACTGCTTCAGCAAGTATTCGTAGAAGCTGTCGCCAAGGGCTCCGAGTGCAATGTGGTCGTTGGACCACCTCCCGCTCACGGCGGACATGAACACGGGGCACAGCATGTCCCTCGGCGCCGTCTTACGAATGACTGACATGATGTGCGTCGCCTTCATGTCGTAGATAGGGTCACCGGTATGAAAGCTGAGGGTGCGCAACTCCAGTTGCACCGTTCCCAATTCGCTGAGGACCGATAGGCCACCGCTCCAGTCCGGATTGTTGTGGATGCGCGTCTGAAGGTTGACCGTTTGGTGGGGGACTCCCGATGTCGTGTTGTACGCCCACAAGAGCCGGTCCGCTATGTCGCGAACCTTTTCGATGATTTCCGGTTCTTTCTCACCGCGGAGTTCATAGATCGAAAGAAGACCCCCCACAACCCGAATCATCGCCTCGAACTGGCTCATGCTCAAATCAACGTCAAAGTCGAGTTGACGAATGCGCATCAACGCGCTGTCCACTTCGTCGTGAAGACCCATGAGATGCATCGTCGTCAGGCCGTCGATGGCAGACAAGAGCAACGAATGCGGATCATCGTTCCAGTTCTTTCCACACTTTGTCCGTGGGCACAATTCGTCGAAGCGGATGGCAAACTTTGTGTATGCCTTCCAAGAGTGCAAGAACGCCTATTTCACGGCGTTCGCGCGAGCCACGTTTGGTTCCTGTAC
>ERZ1292633.6556-Hain-H41-02um-R1-6556-length-10117-cov-4_pt1 | contig 10117 bp, 10 predicted proteins | sample MGYA00564406_ERZ1292633 | MGnify/ENA primary metagenome ERZ1292633 (study PRJEB36523, sample SAMEA6512639) | groundwater metagenome | collected 2019-01-08 | study: AquaDiva: Metagenomics assemblies of 32 groundwater samples
GGATTCATCAAGTTCAGAAGAAAATTGCGAGAAGGCTTCCAATTCATAGTACTGAGCCAAATCAAGCTTCACGGTACCGGACACTTTCTTCATGATTTTGGTTTGAGCGGCTCCACCCACACGTGAAACGGAAATACCCACGTTGATGGCAGGTCGAATACCTTTGTTGAACAAGTTCGATTCCAAGAAAATCTGACCATCCGTAATGGAAATCACGTTGGTCGGGATGTAAGCGGAAACGTCATTCGCTTGAGTTTCAATGATGGGAAGCGCGGTCATACTTCCGGACCCCTTTTCATCACTGAGTTTAGCGGCACGTTCCAAAAGACGGCTGTGGAGATAGAAAACGTCTCCAGGGTAGGCTTCACGTCCGGGAGGGCGACGAAGCAGCAGAGACATTTCTCGGTAAGCCACCGCGTGTTTGGAAAGATCATCGTAAACAATGAGCACGTGCTTTCCTTTGTTCATAAAGTATTCACCAATCGCACATCCTGCGTAAGGAACCAAGTACTGCATCACCGCGGAAGAAGCCGCAGGAGCAGAAACCACCACGGTATATTCCATGGCGCCCATTTCTTGAAGTTTGCGCACCACTTGAGCGGTTTTGGATTCACGTTGCGCAATCGCCACGTAAATACAGATCATATTTTGATCTCGTTGGTTCAAAATGGTATCGATCGCCACGGTGGTTTTTCCGGTTTGACGGTCTCCGATGATCAGCTCACGTTGACCACGTCCCACCGGCACCAAAGAGTCGATCGCCACGATTCCGGTTTGAAGCGGTTCATGTACGGATTTCCTGTGCATCACGCTGGGAGCTTCCGATTCGTGCGCCATCCACTTGTCCGCTTTGTAAGCGCCTCGTCCATCCAAAGGATTTCCAAGCGCGTCCACCACACGGCCCACAATTTCATCACTCACAGGAAGTGAGGAGAATTTTCCGGTCGATTCCACCATAAGACCTTCACGAATTTCCTTGCTGGCCTGCAAAACCACGGCGTAAACCGCATCTTGCTCAAGGTTCATCACGAGGGCTTCAGCGTTCGCTCCTTCGATTTTCACGACCTCTCCCATTTTCACCTGAGAAAGACCCTGAATTTTAACGACTCCATCTTTATAAGAAAGAATCAGCCCACGGTTTGAATCCGAGGCAGCTTTTCCTTCACGAGACTCCGTGAGCACGGACTCCAGCGAGGAAAGAAAATGTTGTAGTGTAGGTTCGGCCATAAAATTATGAAGTCGTTAAAGTGGTAAAACGAATGACGCGATAAATCCACGAATGATCCACCACTTCCCCATCCACAAAAACCCGCATTCCCCCAATGAGAGAACGGTTGGTTTGGAAAATAGGAAAGGAATTGGGATATTCTTTAAGGAATTCATGTCGAATTTGGGATTTTAGCTCAGACTCGATTTCACGCGGACTTTGAATCAACACCAGCGGCGCGTTAACCGCACGTCGGGACAATTCATAAATCTGCTGCGAAAGATCTTGCGGTGTGTACGTCATTAAAGTTTGCTTAATGACTTCAGCTACAGGCGTATCGCTGCCAAGAATTTCATCCAAAAACTCTTTTTGTTTATCGGCTGAGTCCAAATAAAAAGTAACCGGAATTTTGTCCAATTTTGAGGCTAAAAGTGTGGTGAAGAATTCAAGCAAAGCCATGAAGAATGGCTGACTTTTGAGACTCATTGCCGCATCATTACGAAGTTTAAAAATCAACTCCAAATCCTTCAGAAAATCTTTTTCTGAAACATCGGTAAGATATTTTTTAAACGGTGCAGGAAGGTGAGCGTGCTCCATGAGCTCTTCACGCGCCTTTTCCTTTTTGGAGAAAAAATCCGGATGCTTTTTAAGAAAAAGCAGAATTTCTCGACTCAGTACCGATAAAAAAGTATGGATCATGCTGTTTTTTTAATCTGTTTCCATGCGTCATGAATGCTTTCTTTGATAACGCTTTCAGGAACCTTGTTGCGAACAATGTCCAAAATGATTTTGGTCATGAGGGCCGCAATTTCCTTTTCAGCATCTTTGATGAGACTCGCTTTCTTTCGATCAATTTCATCCTGAGCTTTCTGGAGCATTTCCGTGCGAGCGGCTTGCATTTCTTCGGTCAACTCCGCACGTTTGGTCTCTACAAATTTATGTAGCTTGGCCATTTCATCGCGAAGTTCCGTTTCGGCCTTTTCGCGCTCCTCTTTGGATTCCTTAACCTTAGAGTCTAACTCATCCTTATAACGCTCAGCTGCATGGACACTGTCTGAAATCTTTTTGCGTCGTTCATCAATGAAGCGGAACAACGGTTTGTATAAAAGAAAGGTGAGCACCGCGACCATGAACCCGGCGTTCGCCATATAAACCACAATGTTCCACGGGACAATCCCGAGCTTTAAGAGAGCTTCCATAAAAGGAAAAGGTTTAAACTACGAATAGAATGATCAAAGCAATAACAAGACAGTAGATCGCTGTGGATTCATCCAAAGCCATCGCTACGATCATGTTGGTGAACAGTTTGTCTGCAACTTCAGGGTTGCGAGCCATACCGTCGAGAGCCGTTTTAGCGATCCACGCTTCTCCAGTGGCTGAAGTGAAGGCACCTACAGACATTACTGCTGCTGAGGTTACCATTTTAGCTACATCTGCTTCCATATAAAGGGGTTAAAAAATAAGGAAGTTGATAAATAAATTAAGTTTTTTTCGAGGGCAGGGCACTGAGTATGTTGCCCATGAAAAGCATCCCAAGAAAAGGTAACACGATCGCTTGCACAAAGCTTGAAGCCGTACTAAGCAACAAGAATGGAAGCGGCACCACAAATTGAGTGAAGAAAAACAAACTTGAAATGATCGCAATGATCACTTCTCCCGCCACAATATTTCCAAATAAACGAGTGGACAATGAAATGATCTTCGCCAATTCACCAATGATGTCCAAAAGTCCCAAAAAGAAATCCACAAATCCCATCGCAAGGTCATTCAAGGACCGTGCTTTCAGAGCCTTTATAATAGGCCCCACTTTTATGTAGTTTCCAAGGTGCCCCAGCGGTGTAAGAGAAAAGGCTAGAACATGAGTGAAAACCAGGACGGTCAGCGCCATAGCAATCGGCAGGCTGTACTCCGTTGTTGGAGTTCTGAATAAAGGCACTCCTTCCTCACCTACCACAAAAATACCCAGCAAAGGAATGAGTCCGAACTGATTCGCAAACAAAAGAAAAAAGAACACAGTAAAAAATACCGGAAATACTTTGCGCGCTTGTTTTTCTGAGCCCGTCACCCGCTCCAACTGATCCATGAAGAAATCCACAAAGACTTCAAAAAGTGTTTGAACGCGGGTGGGAATAACTCCTGCGCCTTGTCTAACATAAAGAGCGGCAAGGAAAATTAGCACTGTTGTGGCAAAGGTCGCAATCATGGAATTCGAGACCATGACAGGCCCTACATTGAAGATGAAATCCGGAGCTAGACTGACTTGAACCGCCATATTATTTTTTAGTTTGCTTCATTCTTTCTTTGCCTATTTTGTGAACCCTTCTCAGCAAGAAAAATTGAGTAAATGGAAAAGAAACAAAAACACCGACTACAAAAATTGTGGGATAGGTATCAAATTGATGGTCCAAAAAGTACCCTATCGCTCCAAAAATAGCGATGGAGGCCAATGTTATAAGAACCACTTGTGCAAAAATTTCAAGCCGTGCACGTGGCATGACATCTAAAACGTGTGCATGGAGTTCGTCTGGTTTCTTCTTTGTCATCTTCAGTTTTTAACTCTATTAAGCCATTTTTTACGCCGAGTATTATATGGGCCGCTTTTAAAAAAGCAAGGGTCTTAGGCAAACTTTATTTTGGAGGGTAAAAAGGTCGCTTCAATTTCGACTAGACTTTTTTTTTGACTAGGAATATACCGTCAGCAACCCGTTCATTATGCTCTGGATTGCCGTCGGCATTTTCGGACTTTCTCTCCTCCTATTCGTCTTTGAAAGAATAGACAAGACCATCGTGGCTTCAGTAGGCGCGGTGCTTTTGATGATCACGGGCGTGCTGACATGGGAACAAGCCATCGATGCCATCGATTTTGAAACCATCGCCCTACTGCTCGGCCTGATGCTCACCGTGGGCTTTGCTCAACATTCGGGGATTTTCTCCTGGCTAAATACAAAAATAGCGGAAATCAGCGCCGGCAGTCCCTTGGCGGTGTTTGTGCTCTTTTGTCTACTCACCTTCTTCACATCCACCATTTTGAACAACGCCACGGTGGTGCTCTTGGTGATTCCAGTGGCCATTGCGCTCAGCAACGGGCTGGGCCTCAACACCAAACTGACGGTGATTGGAATTGCGATCATGTCCAATATAGGAGGAACTTTGACCCTGATTGGAGATCCGCCCAACACCATCATCGGTGTACAGGCTGGGCTCTCCTTCAATCAGTTTCTGGTGAATCTGAGCATTCCGGTGGCTGTGATGACCGTTTTGGTCTTTGGCTACCTCATCATTTTGAACTGGAAGGACCTCAAGCCCATTGTGCGCAGTCTACCCAAAACCTTCATCAGCCAACTCATCATTCAGCGCATCACTTACCTTTATCAAAGGAAAAAATTAAATAAGAAACTCGTACTCAAAGTGATTCTAGTGATTCTCCTCACCGTGGTGGCCTTTGTGATTCAACCCATTATTGGCGTATCCGTCGGCGTGATCGGTCTGGCTTCCGGGCTCTTATTAGCTCTACTCGTAATGAAGAAGATCCCCTTTATGACCGTGATGAAAGAAGTGGAATGGGATTCTCTGGTTTTCTTTGCCGCCCTTTTCATTCAAGTGGGTGCGCTGGAGCAAGTGGGCTTCCTTGAAATGATCACGGAATGGATCTCAGGTTTTGCAGACAACTACGCCCTGCTGCTTATGGTGATTGTCTGGGGAATCGGTCTGGCATCCACCATCATCAACAATATTCCGTTTGTCGCCCTAATGATTCCGGTTATTTTCGATCTCCAAACTCAACTGGCCGGCGAACCTCACCTGGACCTTTTATGGTGGGCTTTGGCACTGGGAGCTTGTTTGGGAGGAAATGGAACCGTCATCGGCTCTTCCTCCGGAATCATTGCTCTGGATTTGGCCAAAAAAAACGGGGTGAAAATCAGTTTTTGGGAATTCGCTAAAGTGGGTATGCCCGTGACCATCATTTCTTTGGCCGTTTCTTCTGTTTATCTCCTTGTCCGCGTTCAATTATGAGCAACTTAAATGATCAACTTTCCAAAGTCATACGGCAGATCGAATCGGATCTGGGAACCAACAAACTTGCCGAACTTTCGCTCACCAACCTTATTGACTCCTTCAGCTACTTCAAAGCAAGCTCCATTGATGATTTTTACGATCAATTCAAAGAACTTTTGGTTTTGCTTAAAACCACCAAGCCGCGCATCGGAATTGTGATTTTTCAGTTCTGTGAAATTTGGGAAGAAATGCAAAAACGTCGCAACACCATCGATTCCATTGATGAACTCAAACACGTTTTGGAAGATGTGATTCACCTGATTCTCAATCAACAAGAAGGCGATGGAAAAAAACTCATTGAAAATGGTTTACAGTGTGTCAAAGACGGCGACAGTATCCTCATTCATTCTCACAGTCGAACCGTTCTCAACATCATCGAGCAAGCTTATCAGGAAAAAAAGAAAATCCGCGTGGTATTGGCCGAGCAAGAAGAAGAAAAAACTCACGAAATGATCGTTTTCCTTCAAGATCGTGAAATCCCTTTCGTGGTGGTGCCCGAGTTCATGCTTTCCCATGTGGAACAGGAAATCACCAAGGTATTTTTAGGAGGAATCACCTTGAACAACACCCACAGCTTCATCACGGATGCAGGAACCAATTCTGTGGTTTCTGAATTCCACCACGCTAAAGTGCCGATTTACATATTTTTGACCACTAAAAAATTCTCGCTTTGGGACGCCGGGAAAAAGGAACAAACCTATAAAGTGACTCAAAAGAAATCTGAACACCATCCTGAAAAAGAAGTGACCTATGAGCGCATCAAGTTCTCCCATGATCGAGTTCCTGTGGATCTTTTGGATTATGTAGTGACCGAAGAAGGCAAGTTCACTCCTAAAGAAATGGTGAAAATTTTTGATAAACGCTACAAGGATTTTGCGGAGTGGAGAAAGAAGTATTTCTAAAGTTTCAGCCCTGTTGACAAAACGAAGGATTTAGCCATAATGAAGGCTAAACTTAATTTTTCAAACATGTCTGAACGTAACGATATTCAATCTCCTGAACAAACTTTTGTTATCCCCACACCAGATGAAGCTCGCATCATTTTCGATAATTTTGGCGCGGCCGGCATACTTAAAGCTTATGACATGGAAATGGCGGAGGCGCGCGTTGAAGAAAGAGGTTCAAAACTAGCCATCATCTGTCCCGAAAAAGACCCCCGTAATGGACGAGAAGGTAAGTTCATCAATATGCTGCCGCCCTTAAATATGGCAAGAGTGGTTGAATTGTTTGGAACTGAAGAAGCAGTGGTTGAAGCGGTCTATCGAAGATTGGGATACAAAGGGCCGATCCGTTTCATGTGGAGTCCGGACAAAAAAGAAGCAAAGGTACAAACCAGCCTGGCTGACATTGTCCGAACCGCCCCTCTTGGAGCCAAACTGGCTTTCGGCGGGCTCCTTTTGGCCGTGAGCCTGGGCGTAGGAAAAATTTTGGATGAGACCCCAACAGGCCGCGCGGTTCAAGAATTCGTGAAAGACATCCCCGAACAAGTGTTTGGAGGTGAAGAAAAATAAGCGTAAATCTAGCTTTCAAGCATGAATCGTAACGAATCCAGCCCCAATCGATCACGTCTAGCCGTAGTGGCTGGCGTTTTTATGGGCGGTTTAGCAATCAGCACTTTGGCAAGCAAGTGCAGAAATGCTGAGGTGGAAGAAGTGCGCAGCACAGTAAAAGAAGTACAAGCAGCTCCCCACCGCATTTCCAAAACCCTCAGAAAACCCTCGCCACAAAGTTTGGGCTGTTCGCCTGAACCGCTAGAGGGTGAAAGTGATGAAGGAGGCCTTGAAAACGATCCAAATACATTACAGTACGCGTATTCTTACCGAGTGGCTCAGTGCGTAGAAAAAAAGGCTGCAGAGGCAGGGCAGGACGTGATGTGTGAACTGAAGGAAGCAAACGTGGAATGCCATGAGGGAGACCTACAAGTACCTTGTGAGGGCTATTTGGAAAAATATATAGAATGCATTGGCTATGATGATGAAAGTTATCCAAACAGCTATGCAGTTGTTTATTTGGGTCCAATATATGAAGGCGGATTGGGAGGATTGCTAGATGGAGATCCCGGAGAAAAAAGCTACGCCAGCTATGTCACTAACTCTGCTGAGCACCCCTATTCATATATGAAGAGTGCATTTGACAATTTCAATCTTTCAGATTTCAGAGAAAGTTCGCCTCTCAATGACAACTATTATTTTGATACCCTGTACGGAGGTAGGGACATAAGCAGTCTTGCGGATGAATTGGACCCGTTGTGCGACAGCACGCTTGAGCATCTTTTAGAGATCAATGAGGTCAACGATATTGCAAACAACCTCAGTCGAGAAACCGAGGAGTTTACTGGTGTGTTGTCGGATGTGGGAATTGATTTCATCGCAGTGAATGATAGTAATTTTTTTGCTCAACATGATCTGGAATTTCCATCTATAGTTTTCTACAGTAATAATGCTAATGGGGACCCAGCTCTCTGCCAATTAAAGAACAACGGCGTGCTTGACCTGTCATGTGCAAACAGTTCAACCGATTTTGACCAACCCTACCCCAATATTCAGTTTACTTTCGATGAACTAGACAATGACCCCTCGCTTCTAGACGATATAATCGAAGTTGTTGATCCTTCTTTAGGACTTTCCGAATAAACTAAAGCCCCGCCTTCTCTCTAAGTTCCTCAATCTCGTCGCGGAGTACGGCGGCTTTTTCGAATTCCATGTTTTGCGCGGCCAAATCCATTTCAGCTTCCAAGCTTTCAATGAGGCGGCCCACTTCTTCCTTGGGAACTTTTTTGGTGTCGTAACGGCGAGTCTGATTTTTTTCGGCATTCTTACGATTCATTTCAATGTCCTTGATCGCCTTCTTGATGGTTTGGGGCGTGATGCCGTGTTTTTCATTGTAGGCCACTTGAATGGCGCGGCGTCGATTGGTTTCTTCAATGGCCCCCTTCATGCCCGCGGTTTCTCTATCCGCATACATGATCACGTAACCTTCCGCGTTACGCGCCGCACGTCCAATGGTTTGAATCAGCGCCTGAGTGCTACGCAAAAACCCTTCTTTGTCGGCATCCAAAATCGCCACTAGCGATACTTCCGGAAGGTCCAACCCTTCACGCAAAAGATTAATTCCCACCAACACGTCAAATTTTCCTAGCCGCAGGTCGCGCAAAATTTCAATACGCTCCAAGGTCTCAATGTCCGAATGCAGATAACGAACTTTCACATCCGCCTCGGTTAAATATTCGGTCAAATCCTCCGCGCTACGCTTGGTCAAAGTAGTCACCAGCACGCGATCCCCCTTCTCCGTTCGCAAACGAATTTCGTGAAGCAAGTTGTCGATTTGCCCTTCTTTTTTTCGCACGGAAATTTCCGGATCAATAAGTCCCGTAGGCCGAATGATTTGCTCCACAAGATTATCTTTTTTGGCCATTTCATACTTCCCCGGCGTCGCGGAAACGTAGAGGGTGTGCTTCATGTATTGCTCAAATTCCTCAAATTTCAGCGGCCTGTTATCAAAGGCGGAAGGCAGACGGAATCCATGTTCCACAAGTGTTTGTTTGCGCGATAAATTCCCATTATGCATGGCTCCGATTTGCGGAACGGAAATGTGCGATTCATCGATCACCAAAAGAAAATCGTCCGGAAAATAATCCATCAAGCACGGCGTGCGCCCACCCGCCTCAATGTTGTTGAAGTAGCGCGTGTAGTTTTCAATTCCGCTGCAGTAACCTGTTTCTTGAAGAATTTCCAAATCGTATTCCGTGCGAGTTTGAAGCCGCTGCGCTTCCAGTCCCTTTCCAATGGCCTGAAGTTCTGCCACGCGCTGCTCCAGCTCCGCACGAATTCCTCCCAATGCGTTTTTAATTTTTTCCTCTGTAGTCACGGCATGTTTGGCAGGGAAAATGGTGATCTCTTCCAAGTCCTCCAAAATCTCTCCCAAAAACGGATCCACTTCGGTGATTTTTTCCAAATCATCCCCCCAAAATTCCAATCGATAGGCCGTGTCCCCACCCGGCGGATAAATTTCCACCGTATCTCCAATCACGTGAAACATCCCCTGTTTGAATTCCAAACGGGAACGCACGTACTGAAGATTGGTCAATTCTCGCAGCAAAGAGTCCCGTTTGATCTGCTCTCCGCGCTTGATCACAATTCGCAAATTCAAATATTCTTCCGGCGAACCCAAACCGTAAATACAAGACACCGAGGCCACAATGATCACATCTTTCCGTGTCAGCAAACTGGCCGTAGCCGCATGCCGATATTTATCGATTTCCTCATTGATTTGCGCGTCTTTTTCAATATAAGTGTCGCTGGACGGAAGATAGGCCTCCGGTTGGTAGTAATCGTAATAGGAAACAAAGTAGTGGATGGCGTTGTCCGGGAACATGTCTTTGAGCTCACTGCAAATTTGAGCCGCCAAGGTTTTATTGTGCGCAATGAACAAGGTGGGCATTTGCAATTCTTCCACCACATTCCCCACCGTGAAGGTTTTTCCCGTTCCGGTCGCGCCCAAAAGCACCTGGTTTTTAAGACCCTTTTTCACACCCCCAATCAAAGCCGCAATCGCCGCTGGCTGATCGCCCTTAGGCGTCATCTCCGATTTGATTTTGAATTTTTTTGACAACATAAAAAGTGCCGAATGAGTATATCAAAAAACCTGTGAAAAAACCAGCAAGCCGTTTAGCTCTACCTTGAATTTACCCCGTAAAAAGTGGCGGGTGTCAGTTCATGCCTCCCCTCTTTGTTTGTCAGAACCCAACCCGTCTTGGCGGAAGGCTCTGGCGCTAAATGACCTAAAGTGACCGTCACCACTTCACGATCCGTGGGAGTACTAACGCTAAGAGCAGGATAACTAAAACGCCTAAGA
>ERZ1292633.3319-Hain-H41-02um-R1-3319-length-15766-cov-24_pt2 | contig 10115 bp, 8 predicted proteins | sample MGYA00564406_ERZ1292633 | MGnify/ENA primary metagenome ERZ1292633 (study PRJEB36523, sample SAMEA6512639) | groundwater metagenome | collected 2019-01-08 | study: AquaDiva: Metagenomics assemblies of 32 groundwater samples
CTTTGACACTTCAAAAATATCAGAAGTGTGTTCTAATACGAAACGGGAAGCGTTCCAGATTTTATTGGCAAAATTTTTATAACCTTTAACTTTTTGTTCATCAAATCTGCTATCATTGCCTGGTCCAACACCAACAATTAAAGCCATGCGAAGAGCATCGCAGCCGAATTTATTAATCATATCAATCGGGTCTACGCCGTTTCCTTTTGACTTACTAAATCTCTCACCTTTTTTATCCGTTAACATTCCATGCAGATAAACCGTTTTGAATGGCAATTGTCCTACTGCGTAAGTACTCATAAGAATCATTCTGGCAACCCAAAAAAATAATATATTATATCCTGGGCACATAAGTGTTGTTGGATGATAATTTACGAAATCATTCTCTGGTCCGGGCTTGCCCCGCGAAGCTTCAGCGAAGTGGGGCCACCCCAATGTTGAAAATGTCCACATGCCGGATGAAAACCAAGTATCAAGAGTGTCTTCATCCTGAACCCAATTATCTCCTTTAGGCGCTTCAATACCGCAATAAATTTCATCATCTTTGTACCAAACGGGGATTCTATGGCCATACCAAATCTGCCGGCTTATGCACCAATCGCGCAAGTTTTCTATCCAATGCACATATTCCTTTTCAAATCTGTCCGGCATTATTTTTATATCCTTGTTTTTTACCGGAGAGAGCATTAATTTTTTGAACGTTACTTTTTCTCCTTTTTTTATAAATTCTTTATTTACATCTATAAACCATTGAAGTTTGGGTAGTGGTTCAACAATTCCTCCTGTGCGTTCGGCGGTTGAAATGTTTTGCATAATTTCTTCTTCTTTCTCCATGAGCTTTTTATTTCGCAACCACTCAGCCACAATCTCTCTTGCTTCGGTTGTTTTTTTATCTTTAAGCAGAGGAGATTCAACCGACATTCTGGCATATTCATTTATAACTGGTTTGAGTGGTAAATTGTGTCTCTGGGCGATTTCCCAGTCAATTTGGCTGTGAGCAGGAGTAACACCGAGCGCTCCGGTTCCAAATTCCGGATCAACAGATTCGTCGGCAACAATTTTTATGGAAAGTTTTTCTCCGGCAAAATCAGAAACTTCAAATGTTTTACCGACAAATTTTTTATACCTTTCATCGCTCGGATGGACAGCAACAGCGGTGTCTCCAACTTTTGTTTCTGGTCTAGTGGTTGAAATAGAAATAGGGAAATCATGAGAATATTTGAATGTGTACATTGTTGCTTTGCGTTCTTCATAAACTATTTCATCATCTGAAATAGTTGTCTGACCTTTGGAATCCCAGTTTACCACTCTGTATCCGCGATAGATAAGACCATCATCATACATTTTTTTAAAAACTGTTTTAACCGCCAGATTTCTTTTTTCATCCAAAGTAAAAGCTTCTCGTGACCAATCAATGGAGCACCCCATTTTTCTTATTTGATTTACTATGGTGTCATGGCTTTCTTTGGCAAACTTTTTAATACGCTTTAATAATTCTTCACGACCCAAATCGTATCTGTTTTTACCTTCTTCTTTTTGGATTATCTTTTCCACTTTTGATTGGGTGGCGATAGCAGCATGATCGGTACCAGGAACCCATAAAGTTTTTTTGCCATTCATTCTTTCATATCTCGTCATTATGTCTTGGATGGTATCTTCAAAAGCGTGACCCATATGTAAAGTGCCGGTAACATTAGGGGGTGGCAAAACCATAGAAAAATGATCAGCTGTTTCGGAAGTAATTCCTTTTTCAATACAAACATCTGGATTAAAAAATCCGGATTCTTCCCACTTTTTGTAAATAGCGTCTTCGCACTTGTTGGGATCGTATGGTTTTTTTAATTCGTCGTTGTTCATATTAGTTTTTATAATAATACATCAAAAACCAATTTACCTTAAATCAAATCAAAACAAGTTTATTATAAAAGACAACTTTATTTCATTAATATGTCCTTTATGTTTCATCCTTGTCTTTGTTGGTCTTTTTGTTTTTATTAAAAGACATTATTTTGTTATAAAAGACATAATGTTATAATATGGCTTATAATATAGCTATAAATGAAAAAGTAAAAAACTACTTGCTTGACTTTTATTGTCAACTGTGGAAAGATGATAAAGTACAAATAAATTTATATTTATGTTTTCCAAAAATTACAAAAAAGTTAAAATATTGATATCCGCAGTATTTATTTCTTCAATGTTTTTTTCTCCTATTCTTCCGGTTGGAATTGCTTTTGCCAGCGAACTTGTAACAGAAAATATATACTGTCCAAATGGGGGTGATTTAACATATGAAAAATTTGTGGAAGCTAAGAATGCCGGCTTAATAAGCTTTGGTATTGTTACAAATACAAGTACTAATTTGGCTACTGTTAATCTTTTAAATCAAACGGGATGTTCTATTCCAATGAGTTTGTCAGTTTATAAAATGTTTGTAAACCAAGGAGAATCAAATTGGCTTTCAACTCAGCAACTTTTTGACAGTACCGGAATAATAAATGCCGCAGCATCAACTATTTACGAGGTAAATTTACCGAGTTGTATGGCACAGATAGATTTCTGGTATGGTTTAGCTCCAACAACTCTACTTGACTCAAATCCTTATGGGGGCCCAACTCCTCCAGTAGTTGTTGATTGGAAATTTGCTAATGATAATTTATGTTCAAATATTCCAATAAATACTCCTCCAACCATCACTCTCATCGGAGCCAATCCACTTAATCTTACTGTTAACACCCCATTTGTTGATCCAGGAGCCACAGCTACTGATTTGGAAGACGGAGATTTGACTTCAGCTATTGTTAAAACAGGTACAGTCAACGCTTCAACTACCGGCACCTACATTTTAACTTATGTCGTCAAGGACTCAGGCAATCTTTATGCTACGACGACTAGAACAGTTAATGTAAATCCTGTTATAGTTCCTCCTGTAAATCCTCCTACTAATAATGGTGGCGGGGGCAGTAGTAGTGGAAGTACTGGCGGTCACAGACATCCTGTGATAGTGGGGGAAATACTCGGTGCTACTAGTTGTTCATATCTTAGAGATTACCTAAAAATTGACTGGCAAAATGACAATATTGAAGTTTTGAAACTGCAGTCTTTTTTGAATGTCTTTGAAAAAGAAAATTTGTCCTATACGGGAGTATTCAATCAGTCCACTTTTGAAGCAGTTCAAAGATTTCAGATTAAGTACAAAGGAGATATTCTAGAACCTTGGGGAGACAAGGTTACAACTGGATTTGTCTATATTCTAACCAAAAAGAAAGTTAATGAAATTTATTGTAATACTATATACCCTCTTTCTCAGACCGATCAAAATGAAATAAATACTTTCAAAAATTCTGGGAAAGTTGGATCTTCATTTGATTCTGGAGTTTTAGACTCTGGAGTTATATTTATATCAGACGATATAACCAAAGAATCTCCGGTAGTAGAACTAAAAGATAATTCGCTAAGCCAGTCAGCATTAAAAAACATTGCTGTTTCCTTGTTTGCTTTACCTCAAAAAATATTCAGTGATTGGAAATATTTTATAGTTTTTCTTATATTGCTCGCCATCATAATTATTGTTATCAGATTTCTCGCTGGTTCTGAAAAAGATTCAGACGATAATTCAGATTTCAAAGGTAATTCAACAGCATCTGCAACAGAAGAATCTCCCGTTATAATTTTACCCGGCACATCAGAAATTTTACCCGATGAAGAAATAATAATAGAAAATCCGGAAGAAGAACCAGAAGAAACTCTTATAGCCGTGCCGGATTTACGCGATGATAGCGACAAACAAAAAACTAGCTAATACTCAAATTTCCTTGAGCTTTTAATTCTTCGCCTGAATTTTTGCCCGTTAAATATTCAATATAACCAGAGGCGACTATCATGGTAGCATTGTCAGTAGTTAAAGATTTTTCTGGAATAAGAATTTCCAGAGTGGGATAATCTTTTTTTAAATTCAGAAAATTTTCTCGCAAGGCTTTATTGGCAATCACTCCGCCGCCAATTATTAAAGTTTTTACAGTGTCAAAGGGCGTCTTTGAAATGCCTCGGTCCCAAAAGACGCCCTTTGACACTTCCTCGATAGCTTTTTTTGTTTTTGAAATTAATGTCTCTATCACCGCATCTTCAAATTCTCGCGCAATTTCCATTTTTTGTTTGTAAGATAACTCACCTCCTGCCTCCTCTCTTACAACAAGAGAGGAGGTTCCCGAAGCCCTTCTCTTGTTATAAGAGAAGGGTTTGGGATGAGTTATTTCCCTTATGTAGTACAAAACAGCGGTCTTTAATCCGGAAAAGGAAAAATTAAAATCACCCGATCTTAACATCGGTCTTGGGAATTTTATATTTCGGATTTCGATATTCGAATTTCGTGCTTTCTCTGCTAATGCAGAGATTTCTGGTCCGCCTGGATAGGGAAGTCCCAACATTCTAGCCACTTTATCAAAAGCCTCACCCACCGCATCATCTTGAGTCTCGCCAATTTTTTCTTTTTCAATCCAATTTTTTAGATAAATTAATTCCGTATGCCCGCCACTTATTAATAATGCCAATGCCGGAAATTTAATTTTTTGGTTTGGAATTTGGAGTTTGTTATTTGGGATTTCATCAGTTTTATGAAATAAAACTGATGCTATGTGGCCAATCATATGATTTGCTCCAATTACAGGAATACTCCATTTTTTACCCAATTCTTGAGCAAAATTTATACCTGTCCACAATGCCGGTTCTAATCCGGGGCCGACAGTCACAGCAATTAAATCTATTTTATTCAAATCAAAATTTGCTTTTTTTAGTGCCTCTTCCAAAACAAATGGCAAATTTTTAATATGTTCACGCTTTGCCAAAGTAGGAAAAACTCCACCATATGGTTTATGAATTTCTATTTGGCTATTTACGGCACTTCCAAGCAACTTAAAACTGAGGTTATCAAAACCACCTTCCGCTTTCACTATACTTACTGCTGTCTCATCACAGCTTGTTTCTATGCCTAATATAACCATGCGGAGGGTACAGGACTTGAACCTGTAAGGGATTTCTCCCGCTGGTTTTCGAAACCAGTGCCATACCATTAGGCGAACCCTCCGTTGTTTTAATTTATCATTTTTTGGCATTTTTATCAAAAAATGTTATATTTTTATTATGGCCCTATCGTCTATCGGTTAGGACGGCTGCTTTTCAAGCAGCAAAGCGCGGTCCGACTCCGCGTAGGGTCACAAAATGATCGAGAATTTAATCAAATGTATTATTAGCATACCTTTAATTGCAGCTTTATTATTTTCGTCATTACTATTGCGGAGATTATGGATTACACAAATTGATGTATCACAAACTATCCGATTATGGTTTAGTGAACAGCTGTCTTTATCTGACTGGGTTGCGGTAAGAAATAAAAATGCAATATACCAAGACAGTAAATTAGTCGGATTAGTTGAACTTCCTCCCGTTTTTAAAGAAAATAAAGTCATATTTCCTCGTGTGCGTTATGTATCAGCTATAAATGAGGAACGACCTATTGAGTTTAAGAGATTTGAATGTAATAAAATAATTGTGAATGGGACAGTTCGGGTTGAAGGAATGGGAGATGCAAGTTGGTATGAAAATTTACAGTGTGAAATAGTCGGTAAATAACCGATCCCAGAGCTATTTATTTTGAACTTTTTAAACAAGATTTTCCCTATCTTTAAGAAACGATTTTTGGTAAAATAACAATATATGAATATAGAAATAAAAAAACAAAACGGTGTTGTTTTTACACCCAAATGGGTGGTTAGTTTTATGGTTGATGAGATATTAAATGGCCAAAAAATAACAGGAAAAGAAAAAATTTTAGATGCTGGTTGCGGGGAAGGAGTTTTTACATTTATTGTAGCTGAAAAATTTGCAAAATTATCTGGTAAATCAATAGATAAAGTAATTGAAGAAAATATTTATTTTATAGATATATCAAAAGAATATATAGAAAAAACAAAACAAAACTTACAAAAATTATTAGACAAAAAGATTTCAAAATTTAATGCAATCACAGATGACTTTTGTTTTCATAGTTTTGATGAAAAATTTGATTTTATTATTGGAAATCCACCTTATGTTCGCATACAAAATCTAAACGAAAGAAAAGATCAATTACAAAAAAATTATATAACTGCATCTAGTGGGTCTATTGATTTATATTTCTGTTTTTTTGAACAAGCATTAAAATTATTGAGTGAAAAAGGTAAAATTTCTTTTATTACTCCGAATTCTCATTTTTACTCTTCTGCTGGTAAAAATTTAAGAAATTTAATGTTGCCGCACTTGGCCAAAATAATTAATTTTGATCATTTTCAGATTTTTAAAGACGCCACCGCTTATACAGCAATAACTATTTTACAAAAAGAAAATGTCTCTGATTTTTTGTATGCAGAAAATTATAAAAATGACTTTGAAAATATTGAATTCAAAAAAATTTCCGCTAAACATATGCGACCAGAAAGATGGGAATTTTTTGATGAAAAACATTTAGATAAAATAATTAAATTTGATAAAAAATATTCTAATCTTCAAGAAATTGCCGATATTCATTACGGAATAGCTACGCTCAAAGATGACATTTATATTTTTACGCCCGAATATTCTGACAAAGAATACCACCATTTTAATAATTTCAAAATAGAAAAAAATCTGTGTGCCCCAATTATAAAAGCTTCAACATATAAGGGGGAAAACCAAAATCTTTTTTTGATTTTTCCATATAAAAACGAAAAAATAATACCACACAATATTTTTGCAAAAAATTATCCAGAAGCGTATAAATATTTTGTGCACCACAGAGACATTTTAGAGACAAGGGACAAGGGTGGTGCTAAAAATTATGACGAATTCTATATGTTTGGCAGAAATCAGGGTTTGAAAACAAGTTTTGGTAAAAAAATAATAACTAGCACCATGAATCTTACACCTCGTTTTTATGTGATTGAGGACGGAAAAACAAGTTTTTATGCTGGATATTGTGTTAAGCCAAAAAATGATATAAATATATATGAATTATGTGATGCCCTAAATTCAGATCTGATGAAAGAACACATAAATTCTGTCTCAAAAAGTTATCGTGGTGGCTATAAATCATATGCAAAAAGTTTTTTGAAAGATTTTATACATCCACAATTTTATAAAGTGCAACCAGTATTATTTTAACCATAAATATATGGATCAGTTAGAAAATGAATTTTTGTCTGCCATCAGTAGTTCTTTTGTTGCCTATAACAAAAAAGGTGGTGCAAGAAGTAACAAAAAACTAGTGCCTATTCATAAATTTTTATCAAAAATAATTTCAAGCAAACTTGAAAAAAAGTTTTTAATAAAATCACTCGGTATTGGAGATGGAAAAGAGGCAGAAATTGAAGGAAAGTATTATCCAAAAAATCTTGATATCGCCGTATTTGAAAATAAAAAAATTATTGCAACCGTTAGTTTTAAGTTTGTAACTTCTAATTACAAACAAAACGCTAATAATTATTTTGAAAATTTAATGGGAGAAACAGCAAATATAAGAAGACAAAATATTGGCTTCGCTCATTTTTTAGTACTTCGCGGGCATACTCCATATTATTCAAAAAATAAAGGAAATTTGCGCGGAAAAGAACAAAAAATAGAAATTATAAACGAAAAAGATTTGCAAAAATATATAAAATTGTTTAAAGATATGGATTTTCCTCATAAACCAGATTTGCTAGGAATTTGCTTGTTGGATTTTGGCAAAAACAAGAAACCAAAACCCATCAATTTAGGTGATTTTAATTTTTCAGAAGAAACAAAACAATTACTTAAAAATGAATTTTCTTTGAAAAATTTTTTAGAAAAATTTATACATTTGGTAAATTTAAAAAGTTAAAACCAAAAAATATGAAAAAAGGATATCATTCAAATATTGAAAATTTGACCAGAGAAAATACAAATTTTCGCCAAGTGCTTTACACCGGCGAACATATGCAATTAGTTTTAATGTCTATTTCTGTTGGTGGAGAAATTGGGACAGAAATTCACAAAGACAACGATCAGTTTTTTAGATTTGAAATGGGTGAGGGAAAAGTTTTAATAAATAGTAATGAATATGAAGTTTCTGATGGGGATGTTATTGTAGTACCCGCCGGCGCTGAACATAATGTTATAAATGTATCGAAAAGCGAAGATTTAAAACTCTACACAATTTACTCACCGGCCCATCACAAAGACGGCATTGTGCGAGTTACTCGCGACGAAGCTATAGCCAACGAAGCGGAGTTTGACGGAACAACAACAGAATAATTTTAATGTTTACACCGCGAAGCTTTAGCGAAGTGGTGGACTATTCTTAAAGTAGTTCGGACGTATTTCGCCGCCTGCGGCGGCGAGGGTCTGTCCAAAAATTCCGCCTGCCCGTCCGAAGCCTTTGGCGAAGGAGGGAACCGAAATCCTGAACTTTAACAATTTCAAGTTTTTCTTTGGCGGCAAATTTTATACTTAGTTTAGCATAAATACGCGTGTTGAAAATAGCAAAACCCGTCGAATGACGGGCTTTACTACATTGAGTCATCGCGCGGTTGAGTTATGGCTGTACGGCGCTATAGGCATTTACCAACCCCCAACCATAGAGGTTGTCAAATCCTGTACTTCCCAAGTCAACAGCTCGATCTTGAAGTTTCTTCTGCACTTCATCCGGATCCCATTTCCCATTGAGAATAACGTCATATCCGCCGACTGGCGTATTCAAGACAAGAGCAGCGGAGCCGGCAACATGCGGAGCAGCCATGGAAGTTCCAGAAAGCGTCGCGTAGCCGGTTCCTTTGTAGGTTGAGTAGATAAAAACGCCCGGCGCAGCCAGATCAACCTCTGGGCCACGGCTAGACCAAGAAGCAATTACATCGCTTTTATCAGTAGCTGAAACCGCAATCGCTTCAGGATAAGCCGCCGGGAAAATCACTGACCCACCCGAGTTTCCTGCAGCAGCCACAACAACAATACCGGCGTTCTTGGCAAGAATCACGGCATCATGAAATGACTGAATATCTGAAGCCGTACCCAAGCTCATGTTGATCACCTGCATATTGTTGGCGATTGCCCACTGGATTCCCTCAATCACGTCTGAAAGGTATCCTGAACCGCTCGCGCCCAACACCTTAATGGCGTAAAGATCAATTTTTGGTCCAACGCCAATCACTCCAATATCGTTATCAAGCGCGGCAACAATTCCGGCCACATGCGAACCATGACCATTATCATCATTCCAATTTTTGCGCGGGTTGATGGTATTGACGCCCCCTTTCACATTAGTCAGGAGATCAGGGTGTTTGTTGGAAATACCCGTGTCAATGATTCCAACTTTAATCGGGTCAGCAGTGTTACCCAAGGGCAAGGGCCAGACGAGTTCTGCATCAATTCGATCAACTCCCCAGGGAAGTGATTCAGCCAGTATAGACACCCCCTGGTCCTTCACAAATCCTTGTTTGAGAAGCGCCTCCACCACTACATCGTCATCCACTCGCACTACACCGGGAGAAGCAGCTAATTTCGCTGCCGCGGAACGATCCGGCAACCACACCGCTTTGGCGTCAATGAGATCAAGATGCTTTAACTTGGCGCCTCCAGCGCGGGCAATCAACTCATCTTTCGCAGCGTCGTTTAACGCGCCACTGAAGACGACAATTTTACGTCCGCCGCTATTAGCTTGAGCCACGGTTTGAACCACAAATAGTGCAAGGCCAAAGACAGCAAAGAGGGTTATTGTACCTAAAATAAATTTTTTCATATCAATTTCTTTTTTAATTATTACTTTAATTTTTTTCGACCTTTTTAAAATTTTAACACTCATCTCTTAATACTTCAAATGAAAAATTTTCTTTTCCCAAAATGCAGAATCGCCAACTGATTTTTTCGCCCAAAATTCCTTACGATTTGGTGGCCGAGCGAAGCGAGGCGACTGCCTCTTGCTTGCAATTTCCTGTCTGGTGGTGTCATTATAACATTCGCTCGAATTTATTTCCAAAACAAAGTATAGTGCACGCGCGGAGCGTGTGGTGGCTCTGACCAAAATCGTACGCTCGGAGAATCGCCCCGCCACCGCCTCGCAGAGCCTCGGCAACCCCGAAAGAAAAAACACT
>ERZ1292633.6560-Hain-H41-02um-R1-6560-length-10115-cov-6_pt1 | contig 10115 bp, 2 predicted proteins | sample MGYA00564406_ERZ1292633 | MGnify/ENA primary metagenome ERZ1292633 (study PRJEB36523, sample SAMEA6512639) | groundwater metagenome | collected 2019-01-08 | study: AquaDiva: Metagenomics assemblies of 32 groundwater samples
CCCCCCGCGCGCGCGTGAGGGGATCTGTCTTCTCTTGTTTCCTGTTACAAGATCGAGTCCAGTGTAGGAAGGTCGTGCTTCGCGCGAACTCGAAGCAGCCTCGGGTACGGCATCGCTGCATCGGATTCTGTTTTCGCGACCGAACCGCCTACGGGTGCCGGGAACAGCACGTCCTGCAATTCTTCAATGTCAAACACTTTCTGATCGATGTTGCTGTAGTCGCCGTAGCTTGGATCCGCGGCGACCGGAAGCTCGGTGTATTTTTCGGGTAAGACACGTTGCAAGACGCTAGGCGCATGATCAAACGGCACTTCGTGCACGTCCCAGTCGCGGGCTTTCCACTTCTTCCTGGTAGACTGCTGCGCACACCAGACATCGACGTTGTACTGGCGGAGATCCGTGTCGACCTTCCATTTCGGCCCTCCTAACGTGAACTTGGGGTTGCCCACTTCACGAAACGCTGCCATGCGGCCACCGTAACGCGAAGAGTCGTTCATCGGCAGCTGTGAATGCGTGTGGAACTTGCGTCGCCGGCCCGAAGGAATCACGGAGGTCGAGCGGTTGAACCGGAACGATGACTGGTCGGCAGCCACCACCGGCGGCGGGGGCGCCGCGAAGGAGAACCATCCCGCAGCGGCGGGCGTCGCGCAACGACGCAGTGAGGAGTGGCGAATGTGGGAGATGCAACTGCTGCTGGCGGCTGCTGGGCGGCTCACGGCGATGTCCGCAGACCTCCGAGCGCCCAGACTCGTGATGGAGAGAGCCGAGCAGCGGCGGAGCATGCCATCAGTACAAGCCGCGCGCATCCCTGTGCTCTCTTGTCGGAATGAAGTCCTGTTGTTAAAAGGGGGAGGAGGAGTGGCAGCGTGGCGAGGTCTTACTCACGAAAAGCTGGAGCTCGCAATTCGGAAGCCGCGGCCAGCGCGACAGCGACCAAAAGGCGTTGTGGATTCAGTGAAATATCGATCGCTGTCAAAAGGGCGTTCAGAGGAAGAGAGAGGGGAAGACGCCGAACGGAAAACGGTGAGGGGATGGGATGGACCACACGCTTGGGGGAGCCAAAGGGGTGGGGCAATGATGGGTCGCTCGGTTTGCAAAACAAAACAACCGGTTCCTTTTTTCAATCGCGGTCAAAACTTAACGTCCTTCAGTTGCGCGCTGACGCCGAGTTCCAACAACTTCTGAAACGCTCGCGCGAACGCGGCGTGCCAAATGTCTTGATTGGTGAACTGTTGGCAGATGCGCTTCATCTTTGGGTCCAAAATGAGCGCCACGTCCGCGGGCAGCATCATGAGCTTCCGCGTCGCGGAGTCGGTGAATTGCAGCTTCTCATAGCGGGTGTCCACGATCCAGTCGTTTTCCAGAAGGATCGTGAAAAAAGCATTGTCGAAACCCAGGGGGTCGAAGGTCCACGGGCCGACATAGCCGCTGCGGTCGCGATGGCACTCGCCCACGGTGTGCGCACCAATCAGCGCCACGGTCTCCTCCTCCGTGAAGCCCATCCGCTTGACGAACACGTCGCGGATGTGCTGCTGTCCCTGGTGAGCGTCCGGCAGACGGCCGTCCGGCGGGCACTGCTCCGGGCCGCTGGCGTCGGTACGACCGGAGCGCCACTTGATGGTCGGGCCGCCCATCTCCTCGACCGCGATGCACGCAGCGAGCGTCCACAGGTCGGCACGGGTCAACCCCGGGTGCTTCTTGAAAATAGGCTCCAACGCCTTGCGCGCCCCATCGAGCCCCGCATTGGCCGCGTGCTTGCACTCGGGGGCGAACTGCATGGACGCGTCGTTGGGGAAGCCGTCCTTCTTGTCCTTGTCCCACGTGCCGGCCTCGTGCCATGCCAGGCGGATGAGGACCGGGCCCAGCTTGTTGTCGCTCTTGCCGATCAAGGCGACGATGTCGGCCTTCACGGCTTTGTAGTCGACCGCGGCCGGGGCGGCGGCCGCGCACGCGACGAAGGCAACACCTGTCGTGCCCATGCCGAAGGCAGCGGCCATGAGAAACTTGAAGGGGACCGAGAAGCGGCGAAACAGTGGAAGGGACTTTGGCGCGGCGGCCGCGTTCATTCGAGCTGCGAAGTACCGCCGAGCCCCGAAGGTGGTCGTGCCGGTCACCATCGGTTTCGCCGAAGGAATCGATGCAGCGAGACGGCGGAGCATTGGAGCGCCAACGAGTGGTTTTGGGAGTGACGGCGGCAGGGGGAAACAAAGTATAGTCGTATCTGACGAGTGCCCACCCACGAGCGGAAGAGGGGGAAGGACCACGTTGGGGGGCCCGCGTAGCTCTCTGTTGCGCACGACACGAGAGGGAGAGAAGCCTCCCACGACGGCAATGGTGCGGTCAGCCCATGTGTGTCAAATGCAAAAAATGACGGCGAGACGGCCCTAAGCACAGGCTTTTTCAGCGGGGGGATGGGGCGGTAGGTTCAACAGACACTCGCTGCCATCGACACGACCTTGTGGATTGCCGCGCAGCAGGTCCGCACCGTAGCCCAATCGTGGGGATAGCCCTGTGGATGCAGGGCGAGTCTGCCCATGCGATCCAGCTCCGCGCGAATCAAGGTGCGGTCGATCGCGGTCGTCGTCGTCGTGAGCATATCGCCGCCTCCTCCTTTACGATGCTGGCCGCCGTTATCGCCTTCATTTTCGGCGATGGTCGTTGCGTCGGTGGTGGTTGGTATGGTCGTCGCCGTCGCCATCATGATGACGTCGGGCGGTCGAGTTTCCGCTAACCTCAGAAAGGCGGCGATGGTCTGCTTCAGCATTTTCCAGGTCACGTGGCTCCGCAGCCGGTGGTCGTTTGGCGACAAGACTGAGAAGGAGTCAAGGAAGAGCAGGAGTAGGTCACCCCGAGTCGGGAGAGAGCCGCCGGCGGTGGCCACGGCGGTTGTGGCGTCGCAAGGGGGGGCGGGATGTTTGTCATCCACAGCGCCCGCGGTACTCATTGGGTCGTCGTCGTTCGCGCTGTGGAGGGGCGGCTTGGGAGGAGGCCAAGGCACGCCATAGTACGCGGCGCCCTCACACGTCGCGTCGACGCGGAGAGTCGCGCTCGCGAAGAGCATTTGAACCCATGGGCGCTCCTCGGCATCCACGGAACGCACACCTAGAGCCGCGAGCGCCCGATAGGTGACACTGTCGGGCGGAATGAATGCGCACGCGGTCGCCGATGATACATTGATGTCGCGGCGTGACCGATGCCCAACAACTGACGACGCGCGGTCGTCGTCCCCTTCATCGCCGTCGTCATAGCTGTTGGTGGAACCCCGCTCCGCCGTAAATGAGGCCATGCTCCACTGACTGAGAACGAGCTCCCAGCCGAAGGAAGCCCATCCAAGCTGCTCCGACATTTGCGTGCGAAACGCCACGTAGTCGAGCGTCATGGCGGCAGGGAGACGAGGTGGAGATCCCGTCGCACCGCTGCGTTTGCCGGTTCCACTGTCATCTACGGCGATGAGCGGCGTGTCGCCAGCGTCGTTGTCGTCCTCGTCGCCGTCAATCGGGTCCTCCTCGACGCCGCCCGGTCTCAGGTGGCCATCGTGGCAGAAGGGGCTGGAACGGCCCTCCTCCCCCTCCTGAGCCGGGACGGTCAGCAGGACCTCTGCCTGCTTCTGGCTGCCATCTTCAGTGCGCCGCTGCGAGACGCCTCCAGATGCCAAAGCCGTGGCCATTTCGGTGCGGGTCAGATCAGGCTGGGGAGGAGACTGCGCCGCGCTGGTCGGCTTGGAAGAGAGAGAAGCGACACTGCTGGTTGCAGTGAGCCGGCGGAACGACACTTGGGACGCTCGCTGTTCTCGCACGTGACGCTGGGAGGACTCCAGCGCGTTGCGAACGGTGTCCGCGGCCCTTCCGTTGTTTCCCCGCACATAAACACTCTGCAAGGCGCGCCAGACAATGCGTAGCTTTTCGACGTACACCCGAAGTCTCACGACCCCGGAATCCGCGGCAGGGAAACACTGCTTGGTGATCACCTCGTCAAGAAGGCTCGCCGTCCACGCGACGACGTCGGTCCGTTCGAATCGGGGGCTGTGGATGGCGGCGGCGAAGGAGTCCGACAATCGCGAAGCGAAGGCGAAGATGCCCAAGCCGTAGTGCAGGCGGCCCAACCCAAGGGGCGTGTCGTCGTGGGCGACGTGCCAATGAGTGAGCAACCGGCTGGTCCCGCCGCTTCGGCGGGTTTGCTCGCCGTTCGCACCTGCGATGCGAGCGGCCTCTCGCAGCGCGTCAATGCCCAGTTGATACCAGCCCGCATCGGCGTCCGCCAGCTGCGCCGCCGCGATCGCCGTGTCGCCCGCGTTCACCGCGGTTTGGACGGCGTCGTTAGCTGCCGTCGTAAGGGCCGTCAATCGGCCGCCTCCGCTGGCCGCCGCAGTAGCGGAGGGACGCTGAAGGACACCGGCGCCATGGGTGGCGGTGGAGGATGGCGAGCACCGGCTGAAGTAGGCGTCGCCGCAAGCGAGCAGGGAGGCAAGTAGGTCGCTCCACTGCGTTGGGGCCAAGAGCCACGCCGGGGTCGCCAGCAACGCTTCTCTTCCTGTCACGGGGTCTCCCTGTGGGAGGTCCGCGAGGCTCGGGTGTAAGTTGTGCAGAAATCGCTGCGCGGCCGCTTCTGGGGCCGTTGGTGGCGCTTTCGGAGGCGTCCTCCTCGTGGCCCCCTCGGCGATCGAGCATGATGATGATGAGGAGGAGGATGGACACAATGTCGTCAGCTGCGCATGAAGTTGCCGCGCGCGTTGGAGTAAGTCGAGTCCTTTCACGTAGCGACCCGCACCGCAATGGTGAACGCCGTGGTAGAGGTGGACGGCGGCCGTTAAATGCAGGGTTTCCCAGGCCGTCCTGGACACTCCACCGTCCGGGTCCCTTAGGTAAGCGTCGATCCCCGTGAGCTCCGTAGGGCCCAACTTGGACAGGACCTTCAGAGCCGTGAACGCAAGACGATGCGCATCAAGCCAGCACGTCGGACCGAACGTCCGCGCCATCGCGCCGCTCTCCATCGCGTCCCTCAAGCTGGTCGTCATGTTTCGGCTCCCTTGAGTGGAAGGCCCCCCTCTCTCCACTTTGCGCTGCGAACTGACGTTCTTTCCACCGGCGGTGCCACGATCCTCGGGTGGCGTGCTCTCCACTTCTTTCGTCCCCGTCGGCATAAGCGGTCCAAGAAGCCCCGCGCCACCTGCCGTTCGCGGAAGCCACTGATACGTCTTCACGATGAGGTTAAACAGGGCCTCCTCCGCTGAGGCGGCGACGGCCATTTCGGCGGTCACGAGGCGAGACACCGCCACGACGCCATAGACGTCAGGACAGAGCACGGTAGAACAGGCGGCGCGAGCCATGTCGGCGGGGAACACGTCGCACATGGCGGCAGCCGACGCCGGACTGGATTCAGCTGGACCCACTGCGAGCCCGGTCCCAGGATGTTCCCGGCAGGGGGCGTCGTTCAGCCGCACCAACGCCGAGGAAATGACCGGCGGCGGCGAGGACGACGACGAAGATGATGTCGTTGTCGTCGTCGCTACGGCGGCCGGAGCGGCGGCCACGGTGGCGGCCAAGGTGGCGGCGGCCGCAGCTTGTGACGGCGGCGGGCACAACGCCACCAGCAGGTCGAGGATCACGCCGCACGTGACGAGATCTTCGACGGCCAACGGGAGCCACGGCGACGTCGACTCACCATCTGCCGCGCGGTCGTGTTGGCTGCTGTTGGCCGCCACCATGGAAGGGACCACGGGCGCGGACGAAAAGACACAGAAGATGGCGTCCACACCATGATGCGTGGAGTGGGTGCCAATGGCCTCCGTCGTCTTTGCCTTCTTCGTCGCGACATGGAAGCCTTCGATCGCCGCCGCGATCGAACCGTCGCCACGTGGAGGGGGTGGTCGTCCTTCAAATACCCACCAGGTCGAGTCGGTGTTACTCGGAATGCCCTGAATCGACTGAACGGCGAGTCGGTCCAATGCGAGGTTGAGACTCTCCTTCGCCGAGAGAACTTGATGGGCGTTAGCTGTTTGGGGCAACGAGCGCAGTAGTCGCAAACGGTTGAGGGCTATCAATGCGGCGCCTTTGGCCAGCCGACACAGCACCTCTTGCGCAGCATGGGCGTCGGTGGCTTGCAGAAGCGCGAAACCGCTGCCATGGGGTGGTGGAGGCGATGAGCGTTGGTCTTGGCTGGCCCCGTGGACCCCCTTCGTCTCCTCCTGGTCGTGGGTGCCTTCACAAAGTAACTTCGCCCAGTCGAGGAGAAGCTGAAGCGGCGCTCGGGAAAGGTCGACATAGTGGATGGCCAGCGCATCCCCACCCCTCCCCTTCTGCGGTCCCTCGTCGTCGTTGGCGGCCCGTCGCCACAGTGGTGACTGGCAGCAGCAACGAGCGTGCTCCAACTTCAGGGCGACCTTGATCAAGACTTCGAGGTGGTCGGAGCCGTCCATCAGCAACTGAACGTCCTTCTGTATCAAGGGAAGCTCGGCCCCACGCATCCTCAATCCTCGTTCAGGTAGCGGCTGCGACGCCATCACCGTCTGGCCAACGATGCTTCGACGAAGGCAGCTGATCGCCAGTGTGGCGGCCCGCACACTCATCGTCCGCGTGCGCTGCAGTAGCGCCCCGATGTGTCGGACGGTGTCGTGGGCCTCCTGCGTTGGGGGCAGGAGGAGGAAGGGCGCAAGTTCGTGCTTCACCGAGTGCTGTACGAAGCGCCCGTTGATCAGCGCGACGGTGCGTGCGAGAGCCGACGTTCCGGCGTCCGTTTCGTCGGCGCGCAGAGGCAGTTCGCTCCTTCCTTCGGTGGGCTTTGTCGCATCATCGTGCGCCGCTGAATAGTCGTCGTCGTCGCCCACGTCGGGTCTCCTCCTCACCGTGCGATCTGTCGGGTCACCCTCTTCGTCGTCGTCGTCGTCGAGCAGTTCGTACAACTCCAAGCGACTGCTGCCTGGAGCACGGTAGACCAGAAACGAGGTGGTGGTGGCCGATGCTGTCGGCGGTTGTGCCCCGGAGGATGCTGCGCTGCTGAGGGTGTCAGCGTTCGCGGCGTCACCCACTGCTCCCTCCTCGGCCACGTCCCGGTATGATGCCGAACCATGCCGGCTCCAGGCGTGGGCCGTGGCGGCGGCGTGGTGCTTGCCTTCCACGGCGGCGCGGCAGTTCCGCACGAGCCAATGGAGCACGTTGCGCGTGAAGCTCAGCGCCGCGGCGGCCTCCCGCTTCGCGGTGGTGGTCGCCAGCAGTGCCGCGGCCGGCAGGATGCGGTAGGACTGCACCTCGCCTTCCCGGTGCACGCACACCGCGACTTGGGTCGACGCCGTGAGCACCGCGTCGAACCACGCGTCCAAGGCATCGTTAAAGCCCAGATGAAACCCACCGCCGGTGATGTCACCTTCGTCCCCTGCCACTTCTCTTGGCGCGGCCATTCCACTCGGGCCAGCCGCGTGGCGCTCATCACCACCAAAACGATACGTGAAAACGCGATTTGGATCTCGCAAGGGTAAGCCCCGTCCACCGGTAGCGCCATGGACGCCACTGCGGACACCACCGCGCGCCGTGGGGTCGTCCGCAGCCGCGTCGTCCGCGTCCGCCAGGATCATCGTGCACCGGCTGATGTGAGACGGAGTGGACGGCGTCGTGGAGGAGTGCCCCCCGCCATGGGGAGGGGCCCCCGCGTTCACGTTGTCTTCGTCGTCTCCCCCGGGGCGCTGCAGCAGTGGCACGTCGACGCGCAGCAACACGTCGAGCTCACCGTCGACCTTCCAACGCAGCGTATTGGGGACGACACCGGACACGGGGGGTGCCGCAGCCGCGGATCGGTTCGTCGCTGGGTCCGCAGCTGTTTTGGATGAGGACGAAAAGGAGGGGGGAGTCGCCGACCCACCCCCACCGCCACCCGTCGTGTGAGCTGCGCTGCTGCCGCCGCCTCCTCCGTCGTCCGTGGGCGGGAGCAGTGACATCAGCCGCAGCAGCTTGGAATAGAGAGCGGCTTTGCGATTCTGGGCGGCGGTGCCCGGTGCGCGACGCAGACTCGGCGCGTCCATCGCCGCCTTGCCCATCCGGTCGTGCATTCGTGCCAGCCGGCGCACGTCGCCGTCATCTGCAGATTCCACGGAGAGAAAGGGGCCGAAATGCTGCACCTTGAGGAGGAGGGGGGGAGGGGGCTCGTCGCTTCGAGAGGCTGCGGCTTGCGGCGGAAGGGCGCCTGGAAGGTGCCCACCGGCCATCGCCCCCTTCCAGGGCAAAGCGGGGAGAAGCTCTCCGCCGGTGTGACGAGTGACGGACGTCGGCCAGGCGTCGCTGCCATCATGGGGTCGCTGAACCGCGGCAGAGAAGATTTCTTTCAATGCTGTCGTCGATGTGACAACGTTGAGGCCTCCGGGACTCGACGCCCCCGCATCGTCGCTGTTTCCCGAGGGGGAGAAAGGAGTATGCGAGGTCGGCGGCCTCCAGTGGCCTTTCGCAACAAAGGGGGAAGGGGCGGCGACGATGAGTTGGCCCCCCTCTCCTCCTCGACCTCCTTTCGCGTGCATCCCATCTCCCTCGACGTCACGGTTGTGGGCCTGTCTTGCTTCGTCGTCGTCGTCGTCGACTTCCTTTGCCGTTGGAGGTGGGTCGTTGGGGGAGCACAACGGACCCGCCTCCCGTTCGCGAATCTCCAAAGCCTTGGCGAGTAGGTTTGCCAAGGCCAGACGTCGCTGGGGTAGGAAGGCGTTGGCCGACCACGATAGTCCGCTACTACTCAGAAGCGCGTCGACGAAGCCTCCCATGGCGCCCGAGCCACCGCGGAACGTGGTGCCGCCGTCATCTCCCAACGAGGTTGGAGGGCCTGAGTGAAGAAGAGGTCGATTGAGGTCCGTTCTAGGCGGCAGAGCGCGAAAGGGCATGAGCACGAGGTCTTTGTCTTCTCCCACCGCGACGGACCAACTAGCGGTGGAGGCGGTTGGGCGTATGGGCATCGTGGTGCTCAACGACGTGGCGGATTCGAACTGTGAGGAAAGCGTCGTCTCGTCGAGCGGTCGGCCTTCATCGCGCGCATCATTGTCGCTCACGAGGTCCTGCACCATGTCGTCCCAGGTGATGCCGGCCTCCGCCGTCGGCGATCGCGTGAGTAGCGTGCCTCGCCGAGCGGCGGTGGCGGCCGCGTCGACAGCGAGCCGGTACGACAGAGCATTTGCGGCATGATGGGGGGGCAGGATGGAGTGCGCGAAGGTCGCCGCCACGCCGAGCGAAGCGGACGCCGAGGTGCGGCGCAACGTCGACGCTGCCAACGTGAATGTCGAGACCAACTTCGGTGGGGACGCCGTCGGGCAGCTCCGACGTGGGGGTGGCAGGAAGGCGCTGCGACTGTCCGCCGCTTGCGAATTCTCGCCATTGGCACCGTCGTCGATCACCTCAGTCGCCGCGGCGAGGTCAGAGGCGGAGGTGGGTCCGTCGACGACATTTGTCGTTGTGGCAACCAGGGAGGCGCTGGGGACCTCGGGTCGAGGCCCCCCCTTTCCGGTGGTATCATCATGTCCTCCTCCGCCTTTCCGTTGCTGCTGCCTCGGCGGCCGCTTCATCGTTGGCGGTTGTCCGGGGGTGTCCGTGGTACGCTTGTAACTTGCGCGGCCGGCCGGCGCCACACCAGTCTTCGCGTGATCTTTGGTCAGCAGCGGCGACGACGACGACGATGGCAGCGGAGCCATCACGACGGCCGGCACCGACCGTCCGACGCGGACCGACATTTGTGGCGCGGCCAAGGAGGGAATAGACGACGGTGACGGACCCAAGACGAACGCCGTCGTCGCCGGACGCTGTGAAGACGCGCCCACCGTCACCCTGGGTGGGGGAGCAGGCGACGCGGACGGTGGGGGTATGGCGCCCCCAGGAAACGGAAACAAGGGAACCCCTAACGAACCCGGCACGATCCCAGCAGAAACCGCCGAACCCGCCGCGGGGTAGCCGAAATACGGCAGGTGCTGATGCTGTGATGGGTCCCGAGATGTATTCGTTGGGAAATAGAAGACACTCGGGTGGGGCCCCGCGTGACTCGGGTGGGTCGGTGGGGGGCCAGGAAGATAGGCGGGCCGACGCGGCGCGGTGCCTCCTCCTGCCGTCGCACCGCCCTGCGTGGTGGTCATCTGCGGGGGGGGGGGGGGGGGGGGG
>ERZ1292633.6561-Hain-H41-02um-R1-6561-length-10114-cov-5_pt1 | contig 10114 bp, 7 predicted proteins | sample MGYA00564406_ERZ1292633 | MGnify/ENA primary metagenome ERZ1292633 (study PRJEB36523, sample SAMEA6512639) | groundwater metagenome | collected 2019-01-08 | study: AquaDiva: Metagenomics assemblies of 32 groundwater samples
CAACTGAAAGACCGCGGTGTGTTGTTTTCCCCCATTTTTTTGTGGAATCAAGTTATCCCCATAACGTTTCCTCGACCTCACGGTTTATCGGGGCCCCGGGTCCTCCGTGTGTAAATGCGTCTCACGACGTGCCTTGCGGTTTCGACCCTGTGGACGCGGCATCCTCGTCGAGCGTGCCAAACAAGTCCGCCGCGTGGTAACCGTCCTCCGAAGAGGTTTGCGAAGCGCCCGCCGCGGTGGTTCGGCCCACCGACGTCGTCGAACCTGCCATTTTGAGCCAAACGTCCATCGGCGTCACCAAGATGCTCTTCGTCTTGACGTCTTTGTACTTTTGATAGTAAACCTTCTCCGAACGGTCCTCCAGCCGCTGCCAGTCCAACAAGGAATACAGCATCCTCGACTGACCGGACGGTCGTCGAACTTTCACTTCGACACTCGGCCAGTATGATTTGCCCAGTTGCGCCTTCTTGGCCTCGGACAACAGCTCTTGAAGTTTTCCCATGCCAAACGCCTCGTTGTCGTGCGTATCTTCGAAACGGTCGGAATCCAGTTTGATCATCTGATTGCCAACGCGTTGAGACGCGAGAATACGAAGTCGGCGTTCTGTTTGCATATCTGTGAAGGGCTTGCCGCGGTCATCTAGCTGACGGAGGTCCTGCAGCCGAACACGGATGGAAACGTTGCGTAAATGCACATCCTTGAGGCGTTGATACCAGCCTTGCCAGTCGTATGTTTTGTACTCGCCAACGTCGTAGCTTTCGGCAAAGCCAACTTCGCCTTCGAGATTCGTCTGCCCGGGTAGAGTCGCAATCGGGCCAATTCGGCGACGTAAACGCGCTTTCAGCAGTGAATTGCCAGCGTGTGGTACATACGTGAGCCGAAGATACAATGCGAACCCACATTGCAGGAACCGACTGTCCGTCAGCTGCCGTTGCACAAGGCCCCACGATGCAGACGATGAGGTCGTTCCGCTCGTCGGCACGGTGCTATTGGCATGCTCGGCGGTGAGCAATAAATCGCTCGGCGGTGATAGTAAGAAGGACATGAGTTTATCAGCCGGAAAGACATTTGGGTTCCAATTCTGGTGTCGCACCGCGATGGCTGGAATGACATGGATCATAATGCTGAACAAAAACCGGAAGGACGAGTGCCGATGGCCGTCGGCGCCGCCTTTGGCCGCCAGCTCGGACAACTCCGCCGTCGACGCGAACAACGATCGCGGCAGCTGCCATGAGCCGGCCGACCGCGACGCCTCCTCGTGTTGCGTCAGCAAGGGTCGGATGTCGTACGATGCACGGCGAAGCGCATCAAGAGACGTGGAAATCGGCACTTCGTACGCCAGCGTCCGCCGAACTTGCTGCATCACCGTATCCACTTTGCCTCGCTCCTCGGCGTCGAACGCCGTCCAGGCGTTTTGTAGGATGTTCTTCGTTTCCACGGTGCCGATCTGTTGCTTGTAGCCCTGGCCTGCCTTGTGCGTCTGACTGGCACCATGGGCCCACCGGGCCAACACGTGAACGAATCGTGGGTACGTCTTGACGAGTTGAAGCATGAAGAGTTCGTATTTAGCTTGCCATGCTCCCGGTTGAAAAAACGGTGACTGAAGAAAACACATTTGTGGATTTCCCAGGTCTCCCGTGATCGGCGGCGCCTCCCCCAGGATCACGCTGAGCAATGCATCCATCGCGGCCTTTGGCAACTGCAACATGGTCGGCAGCAAGCGAGCTAAATGACGGTCGTCCAGCCGGACAATGTTCATGAACACCGCAATGGCGGCTTCTTGGTCCGCGAATTGCGCCAGCACCGGCCGCACGTTGTCAATCATAGAAAGCACGTTCGCGTCGGACTGCGCCACGGCCAAGGCAACGGTCTGCGCCAGCTCGTGCAAACCTACGCTCGAAAGAACTTGTGCGAGCTCGGCGGTCGGACGTTGACATATGGCGGTGACCCCCTGCCGCACGAAGCTCTCTTTGACATCGGCACTCAAATAGGGAAGGAAGCGAGAGTCCGCCTGCGGTTGGAATACCGTCGTATGACGAAGGAGCGAAGCGTTAAGGCCTAATCCTCCTTCCGCTCCTGTCCGCGATCCACGTGTGGCACTCCCGATGGCCGTCCCAGGACGGTGGGGTGAGCCTTCCGTGCATCTCATGGCGGTGGTCACGAGAGCGAGGTACAAGGCGGCCAGTGGAGGGATGGACGGCAGCGGTGCGTTTTGTGCGGTCACGGTGTCCCACATCGCCTTGAGCTCATCAGGCATACCTCCTGCAACCCCGTCATAGGCCCGTCCATCGGCGACTGCCTGCAATAACGCAGGCCAAACACCGCCGTGATGCTTTCCAACTTCCTTGCAGAATCGAATGACGTCCAACAGAAATTTATTCCTCTCTAACATCGCATACGTTTGCAGCGCGTCCAGGGCCCCGACCACCGCGAGGGTTTCGGCGTCGTCCTTGTGACTGAAGAAGGCAGCATCCATGATCCGTTGCTCGATCCAGGCCTTCGCGGCGAACGTGACCTTCTCCAAATGCACGAAGAATCGGGGAGTGTCGAACGGTTCGTGTAACCGCCGAAAAGGAAGCTCCACGCTCGCATCCCACGCATCCCGCAGCAGTTGAGCGCGTTCGGCGTCCGCCGGGCTGCCCCCCACGCGCGGCGGCCGAGGAGCCCCGCCAGTATGACCATCCGACACACCCACTTCGTCGTCGGCGTCAGCAGCAACGTCGGAACAACGACGGAAAATGACCTCAAGCGCCGCGGATCGCCGAGTCTGATATTCTTGCAAGGTGAGCGGCGGTGTGTCAAGGCGCAGCGAATCTAGCCAGCGTTCCAGCTGCGCATTGGGGTTCACCTCGTTCGCACCGCGACGCTGGAGCGCGGCGACTTGCTGGTGATGCGTGACGGCTGCCGCGGACGTCGTGGATTGCGGGGTGGGAAGCGCCGGGCTGCCCCGGGCGGCGCCCAACGGAACGGCCGCAGCGGCCGCCGCCTTCGTCCCTTCCTTCACCTCGACGTCGGTGAGCAGCATGGGATTCGCGTCGAACCAGCTCGATAGCGGGAGGAACGCTCGACTCAACGTTGCTGGATCGCGATTGGCATCGGCGGTCACCACGCTGCTGTGCACGTTGCCTTGGCTCCCGCCCCCTTGAAGCACCGTGGTGACCGGAGGCCGCACGGGCAAATTCGACTTCGTTCGTGTGAAAGGGTCCTCCGTCGCGTGGGTACCCGCTCCCTGGTGGGGGCGGGTAGGCGTGAGATCTTGAGGCGGTAAGTTCCGGAGAATTTCTGGGCGGCGGTCTTGCCAGCCGGCGCTTTGCGAACGTCTGGCGACCGCTACCAGCGGCACTCGTGAAATCGACGCCGCCTCCGTCCCGCCATCCAACGTCGTACAGGAGCCTTGGCCGACGACGAGGAGGTGCGCCGTCGATGTCGGCCTCGCCGTCCGCTCGAATCGATGTGATGCCCGTGTCGAGCGGGAAAGTGGAGCACGACGCATCCTGGAGGTATGATGACCTGAATTAGAAGAACGAGAGAGGAGAGAAAGAGCGCGCGCGAGAGAAGAGGAGAGACGTTTCTTCCCGACCTGAAGAAATGCACACGCGGCACTCGGAGACGCCAACACCCTTTCACCTTGCAAGCATGAAATTATGGATGGTAGTGATGCTGATGTGAGTCGCGCGGAGGAGAAGATTGGGAAACGGTCGGTGTGTCGGGGTGTGTCAACGATCGATCAATCGTATTTGCCGCCGACCACGGACCATTTTCGGTATCCTGCGACTTTGCCGTTCGGCGTCTGTTGCCTCCACATGGTCGTCACGACCCACACCAGCAAGGCAATATGGAACAGGACCAGCAACACGATCACTAACACCAGGGGATGCGAGGCGAGATCGCCGAAAATAGCGAAAAGCACGCCTCCTGCCGCCGTCGAATTGGAGGGAACCGCCGAGCTGCTCCCGATTGGAGCAGTGAGCGGAGCAGAGTCGCCAGCGGCGGTCGCAATAGCTCCGCCAGTTGCCATGTGCGGCGAAGTGTATTGTTGTTTGAAACCTCGTGCAAAAGGAGCGCGAAATTATTTCCACGGACGTTTTTCTATTCCGTGATCGGAAATTTCGCAAAAAAAACCCAAACAAACTTCCCTCCAACCATGGGAAAAAATACGAGGTGTCCGACCTTCGAGTGCAGGGCGACCGAAAAAAAAACACATTCCACACGTTCCATTTGTGCCGATCTCATGTACAAAGGCACTCGACGATCGGAAAGAGTGAGAGATAGAGACCAACCCGTTGTTGCCTCCACTGCGACGATACGGAAAAAGACAGACACAAACAACGTCTCGAAAACTGGAGAGAACGAGAAAATTGAGAGTGTCAGCAAAACAAAATGACCAAGGCACAACAACGTTCAAAGCGTTGTCAGCGCTTCACCCCGCGTGAATCTGTTGCCGTGTCCCGGGCGAAGGATGACGTCCCCCTAGAAGACCGCCTCGACAACGCGGCCATGCCGGGAATATCGTACGATGCGTCCACCGGCTTCGTCATCGCACGGATGTGGGAATCCCGCGGAGGGGAGTGACTCAGCACCGCACTGCGTTTCTTGGACCGGGCCACTTCCTCCGCCATACCGGGAATGTGGTACGTGGCGTCGGTGACCTGCCTGCTGACTTGAAATTGGGAAAGGTCTCGTTTGCTGGCGCTCAAACATCGTGTCGTCGTGGATCGAGACGACAGCTGCATCGCGCCTGGCACCGAGTAGGTGGCGTCGACCGGTCTCGTCATCGCTTTCAGATAGGAGTAGCGGTCGGTCTCAATCACTTTCCCATCACGCCCTTTGGACGGCATCGCGAATGCCGCGGAAGAACGCTGCGCAGAGCTAGCAGGGCGCGCCGAGGCCGCGAAGCAAGACGGGACGTTGTAGATTGCGTCGGTGGGTTTCGGCACGTCACGAAGATACGAGTCACGACGCGTGGTGGCGCTGCTCGACGTTGCGCGAGGGGCACCTCCGAAAGCGGCTGTTCCACGGCGATCCCGTTGAATTTCCTGTGCCATACCAGGCACATCGTAGACGGCATCGACGGGTCGAGGCTGGGCGGCGTGATGCGCGAAGCGTCGATGCATTGGGCGGCGACAGTCACTCACTACTGTAGCTGTGGGGCTGCGCCACACAGGCATTTCACAACACCCGCATCAGGAAGGCAAAACCATGTGAGGCGCGTGTCTGTGCCACATCGACAGAACTGGGAGTGGGGTCATAAAAATCGGCTACGTTCACGCTCCACCCGACTTTCGTTGACTGGTCTTCCTCTGTTTGCTACGGAAGGCCGAGAGCCACCGCTGATATCACGCACATTGGGCACCGTTGCAGTTCGCGAACGTACGCCTTCGGTGTGACGCAGCGGTAGTCGACGAGTTCCTCCCGAAGATGGGCCATCAGGGATTGCCTGTGTGATTTTGTCGCAGCGGCGGCCGTGGACACGACTGCCGCATCGACCCCCATGGCGCCGTGGGTCGTCGCATTCTCCCTGTGACCTCCCCGCGAAACCACATCCGCTGGCGCTCGAGGACGCAAGAGGCGTTGCGCGTTCGTGGGTGGTCTTCCATTGCCTGCAATGCCGCGACCACCGGCTACGTCTGAGGATGGTGGGGTGACGTTCTCCTCATTCGCCACATGGCTGCATTGCGGAAGATAGTAAAGTGCCGCCTGCAACACCGTCGACTGCAAGAACCAGAGGACGAGAAACGACGTGACAAAGCGCGCGAACGCAGCACGACCTACGAGGTTCCATTTCGACGGGCGCTGAGACGCCGCCGTGTCATCGAAGTCGAACATGTAGTGCCGCAACCGCTGGGCGATCATGACGATACCGACCAGCGCGGGGATGAAGACAAACCACGCCAAAACCAACACGCTGGCAAGGCAATGCGATAGAAACGCTGGGACAATGAGGCACCCGTAGACCGTGAAATGCGATGCGCGGAAGGCGACTTGAGCCAAGTCGTCCCCACCAATGAGGCCGACGGTCGTGGCTTCGAGCCACGTCCCCACGTCGTCAAATGGCACCAACGCGGCTGCCATCGCGCGGGCGAATCGACCTTCCGTTGCGACCTCGCCCCCACTGGAGTGCGACGCGGTGGGTACAGACGAAGAAGCGAGGAGAGCCGCGGCGTCATGCTCCACCGTCGGGGACGTGACTCCCCGCTGGTCCAGTCGCTGTTGCGGTACAAGGGGATTATGAGGGTCTTGTGGCGGAAGCGATAATACCACGCCAGGGTGTAGGCGACGATCCTGCGCCGTCGCCAAATTTCGCCCCCCCGAGGAGGAGGCTCCTACACGGTCGGCAGTGACGCCGCCGTTGGCTGCGGCGGCTATCGCTGCCGTCGACAGCGCAAAGGCGGGGTCATGAACGTTCGAAAATGAGCCGTAATTGGCCGTCGTTCCTCGTTCGGCGGGACGGGCTTTCACCGCTTCGCAGAAGGACGCCGACCACATTGGCGCTTCGGCGAAAGACGATCCGCCGACGGCCGCTACTCCGCGGGCCCCCGCGGCGGAGTGGTGATCAGTCAACAAATGACTTGATGCCGCCAGGTCGTCTTGGACAAAGGGAACGCCTGCGAAGCTATTGACAGTGGAAAGCAAAGGCTTCCCTTCGCCGATGACGGCCATGTCAGTCGACGCAGGCGACACGATCTGCACCGATTTTCGCCGCATTGACGCGACAGGTTTTATGACTGCGAGCCCTGCGGTGGCCGCCGGCATCGTGGTCCCTTGCACGCTTTTGTCGTTTCCGCCCGCCATGACGAACCGCACGGCGCGTGTCATGGCCTTGGTTAGGAGCGAAACGCCCGTCGTGAAGGCCATGAGGGTTTTCTTGAGGAGCCACTTACCCCAAGTGGTGAATGCGTGAAAGACCCAATCACTCACCGAAGACGGGAACAAGAGCGCGTTGGTGATCAAACTGACGAGGAAATTGGCTTGCCCGCTGCAGAAGGCGGCGGCTACGATCATATTGTACCGTTCCCACCCTCCTGGAAGATCCACCGCCCATCCCAGCACGACGAGCACGAGGAAAGCCTTCACGAGCGACAACGCCGTCAGCCAGTGGTTGTTGCCGTAGACGAGCGTGATGGCGTCTAACACGTCATCCGATAATTCCTGGGCGCGGACGAGTTGATCGGCGAGGCGTTGCTCTTCGGTTTCGTCATCGAACATATCCAGCGCGGATGAGTTGTTGGGCGTCGGGACCGCCGGAAAGGTCGTGCCGAGTCGATTGACCGACGGTCCGCCTGCAACCGAAGGGAAATGCCCCATCGCGCCTCCGCTAGTTACTGCTCCGCCACCACCAGTCCTACTGTTGCTAGTGTCTGTGACGTGGTGCGGGTCCGCCAGAGGTGGGGTCGTCTTATTGCCGCTGCCGTCGTTGTTATTGTTATTATTCCGCGGATAGTCACTCGGCGGAGTGCCGCTGCGAATCTTCCCGTGCCCAAGTATGGATAAGGTCGCGGACGCCGCCGCGTTTGCCAGAACTGGAGACATGGTCGTGGGACTGAAGGATGACGATGACCCGCCGAACGGTGGCATCCGCTGTGTTCGGTGTTGCGCTCCGGGTGCCGCAGCTGCGGCTGCCGTGGATTCCATCTCGATCTCCATTGCTTTCGGAGGTGACGGCGATGACGTTACCACTGCTGCGGCCGCTGAAACACCGCTGGCCGCCCCCGACGGCGATGAGGGATGCGCATCATCATCCGGGGCGGTGAAGCCTTCTTCGACCACGGCCTCCCGGATCGTTGCCGACAACTCCGTGGCCGCGGAAAAGAAGTAGTTGAAGGCCATGTGAAGAAGCACAACGGACGCCGCCGCCAGCGCTAACGCGTACATGGGAGGGACAAGCACGATGCCGCACATGAGAATGCTGCCATCCCCTCCTTCGCCGGACTGAGGGGCTGGGCCAAAATGATGATGATGACCGTTGTCACGTTGCTGCTGCTGCGTGCGGAGATCAACGGCTTCGACATGAAAGTGCAACGAGTTAAACCAGCGAAAGAACAGAGCCATCACGGCACCTTCGTTTCCTGATGACGCGCGTCCACCCCCTGCTTCACTCATTGCCGACCGATATAGTTTGTGCCTTTGGGGTCGTCCCCCGAGAAAGAGAGGGGGAGAAGGGCGTATCGTGTGCTCCCTATGTTGTTGGCTCCCTCCCATCACCTACACGACGATGAACGTCACACGAATCAACCATCCTTCATCGCGATCGCAGATGAAAGGTCGTGGTCGCACGATGTGGACGTTTCAGGATCGATCAACCATGGTCACACACACACAACATGATAGCTACCACCCGTCCCGTTCGTTACCGATGTAATTCGAGCAGGTGTCGGAGTCGCTGTCAAAGGGCATACCTACTTCTCTTGGAAACCGTCGTCGTAAAAAACCAAGCAATGAGCACACGAACCGGCTCCAACGGCGGCTGCTTGCCGTTGCCGCGATCCTTTACCGTCTCTCTTAAACGTGTTTCGCGGACACTTTACAGCGTTCCGCGGGTTGTTCTGCCCTTACGGTTGGGAGACAGGTGGCGACGACATTTGTAGCTCGAGGGGGGTTTCCCCCCCGGTGCGGGTCTCTACCGAACGCTCCAAGAGGGATTTCGCTCCAAAAGGCCGAGCCTTGCGTCGATTTGATCCGCTCCAGCCACGACGGAGTCGTCTTCGTCTCCGCCTCCTCTACGTCGCAGCCGTCGTGACACCGCCATCAGCACATCTGTCAAAGGGAGAAAGCCGCCATGCTCGGCCGCGGTAGCCTGCCACATGGCCCTCTGCGCGGCGGTCACGTGGAACGACCGACCCAACCTTGCGCCAGCGTTCCAAATAAAGGCGTCCATATTGCTGAGAGGCATTTTTCCCGTGCTTTCGGGATCAGCGAGGTGCCACTCTTGCGCGACCAACCGTGCTTGTTCCCCAGATAGCTTTGCATCGAGCAATGCTTGCCGAAAGACGGCTGTTTCCCTCCTGGGTCCGGGTGACATCGTCATTGTGCCAGAAGTCGGTGCTGCTCCTCGTGCCCCAAGCGTTGACAGACAAGCAGCCACCTCGGCTTGGGAAACATTGTTATTTCCGTTGGCGGTGGCCATTCCGAGCAATTTTTCCTTCACGGCGGTCGTCAGATATAGCGTCTCGCTGATGAAACCGCTCACTAGGTCAATCAACATCGGCATTGCAGAAGCCAGTGCCGGTCGGATCGGCGTCCGCCCAGGCAACGTGGAACGCAAGTTTGCGCAAGCCGCGTAGCGGAAACGAAGGGTCCAACCGCGATGCCCCATCGTCACTACGGCTCCCACGGAGCGGCGACACGGCGTCGAGTCGGTGAGGCAGCCGGGTGCTTGATTCCATGAATTGATTGTGATCGAATGCTTGGCCGAGCTGCAACCACTCCGCGAAGGCCAGTATTGGAACGTCATCGCCGCCACCACATGTCGCCGCTGTGGGGTACTCACCTCGACGGGCCGACGCCTCCGGTCCATTGGCGCCTAGCAGTGACAGCAATCGAGAGAGACTGCTGCGCGTCACAAGTCCGGTTTTCGAGGTGTCAACTTGACTCCAGGCGGCTTTAAACAGTTCGACGTAATCAACGTGAAAGCGAAACAAGGTCGGACTCAGCGCTTCGGAGGTGTGGATGGCTTCGTCGAGAAGCAGGTCGAGAAGATCCCGCGTCACGATGATGCTCTGTCGCTTTTTCAACGTGAGCGCCGCGACTGTCAACAGTGGAAGTACCGAGCCTCCGTCGATCCCACCGGCAACAGCAGTCTCCTTGCGTTGACCGAAAAAACGTTGGCTGAATTCATGAAGCCGCCGTTTCGTCGTCGTATGCAGCAGCACACCGATATCACCGAGAAAGGAGTCCAAATCGCTCATCGAAATGAATCCGTCTCCGAGAGTGTCGAAACGCCGCCAGGCGGACTGCCAGTGATGCATGGTGTCATTTCTGTAGGCTGGCGTCGCACGGTCTTCCGAGAATCGGGTCAATGCCAAGTGAATGCGCCGCTGAAATTTCCACTCTCGCGACACACTCGACCGCAGCCGGGTTCCCACGACGCTGGGAGGCGGCGGGGGGCCACCACCGG
>ERZ1292633.1425-Hain-H41-02um-R1-1425-length-25846-cov-43_pt2 | contig 10111 bp, 10 predicted proteins | sample MGYA00564406_ERZ1292633 | MGnify/ENA primary metagenome ERZ1292633 (study PRJEB36523, sample SAMEA6512639) | groundwater metagenome | collected 2019-01-08 | study: AquaDiva: Metagenomics assemblies of 32 groundwater samples
ATTTTGGCAAAACGTGTTTCTTTAATTTCTTTTTCTGCTACTTCCTCTTCATTGCTGAGCTGAATCGGTTTTGCAATGTGGAAGAGTTCACCAAAAACACTGGTTTTTTCGCGTTCCCTTTGTACGGTCACAATATCGGAATGGATTAACTCAAAACCGTCAGTACGCATCCGGCGCGTTGGGCCAGGATTAGAAAGTCCACCTTTTAAGTTGGTGTCTACTGAGGGTTTGCCTATTAATTTAAATCCTCGATTATCAAAATCGGTTGCTTCGGCAATACCGTACTCAACACCGGATTGAAAAATGGTTCTTCCGCCACACACGCGATTTTCATCGCAGGAATCATCTACTCTTGCGTCGCCATGCAAATATTCTCCGCTACCGTCACCCGCCACGCGTAATACATTTGCGCTTTGGTTATCAAAGCTGACCCAGATTTGCGCATTCAATAAGGCCACACCTTGTGACAAGAAATGCTTGCGTGCTTCATCAGGAGATGTTGCCTCTCCATTGATGCCACTTGCTTCCATGATGCTTTTCAATTGTGCAGTTTCAGCAAAGGTGGTTGGATCACTGTCTAAATTGATTTTGCTACTGACGGCACTGGCTACTTCTTGTGATATCGAAATGCCGTTGGTAAGATCGCTATCAGCATCTAAAGATTGCAATAAAACGAGTAAATTTTGCAATTTATGATCGCTATCTCCGGCGAGTTCGATCGGAGTGACGATCAATGAACCGGGGATATTACCCAGAGTCAAACTGCCGAGTTTGAATTCAATTTTATCGCCATGATTAAAATTGAACTGGCCTTTGTCGTCAGTTACACCTGATTTCCCGGATGACGCACTATAGGAAATGCCCGAAACAGGAGAATCAATTAAAATACCGGTTGCTGGGCCTGTTTGCGTGGTTCTTTTAACTGAAGCAGTGGCAGTAGAATTGGATGATGAGGTAGTATCCTGGTTTTTTTCGCTCCCTCCATCACAAGCGGTTAAACTAGCGATCAATGCAGCAGGTAGAACAGTTAGCCAGGAAAGTTTTGTTAATGGATGAATAGATTTCATTCAGATGCTCTCTTTTGGGTTAAATTAAATAATTCAGTTTTGTACAATTGTTTTTTTGAATTGTTTTGGGTATTTGTGAACACTGATATTTTACTATCAAGATTGTTATTATAGCCAAGCAATCTATTTTCTTTTGCATTAGCCCCATTATGGGCTGTTTTTATTCAATTTTGGAGGTGATTAAAGGTTTTATATGTCTAATATGGCTGAGATCTCACGGTTGTCAGGAATGACAACGCAGCTTCCCATCGAATGGTATTTGAATCCCGAAATTCTCGAAATAGAAAAACGTATTTTGTTTGATCAGGGACCTGGTTATGTGGGTCATGAAGTAATGGTACCCAATATTGGGGATTATTATGTACCGGAATGGATGAATGACGCTAAGGTATTAGTGCGAAACAATCATGGTGTCGAATTACTCTCTAATGTTTGTCGTCATCGACAAGCGCTTTTGCTTAAGGGAAGAAGTAACACAAAAAGCATCGTATGCCCCATTCACCGCTGGACATATGCTTTGGATGGCAAATTGCTTGGTGCGCCGCATTTCGAACGTAATCCTTGTTTGAATTTGGATAAAACGCCTTTAAAGAATTGGAATGGGTTGTTGTTCAATGGCAAACGCGATGTATCCAGAGACATGGAAAAACTGAATGCGCTAAAAGCTTTTGATTTTTCCGGCTATGTTTTAGATCGTGTGCAAACAAATCACTATGCGTGTAATTGGAAAACTTTTATTGAAGTGTATTTGGAGGATTATCACGTAGAACCGTTTCATCCAGGCTTGAATGGATTTGTTGATACGCATCGACTGGAATGGGAGTTTGGCGAGTGGTATAGCGTACAAACGGTGGCTATTGATCATGCGCGCTTCCAAAAACCTGGCAGTGCGGTTTATGCTCAATGGCATGAACAAGTATTGCAGTACACGGCAGGCGAATTGCCTTCGCATGGCGCAGTATGGTTGCTTTACTATCCAAATATTATGGTGGAATGGTATCCGCATACCCTGGTAATTAGCTCGATATGGCCTACCGGTACGGAAAGCTGCAGAAACACTGTAGAATTTTATTACCCGGAAGAAATTGCATTATTCGAGCGTGATTTTGTCGAGGCGGAACAGGCGGCTTACCAAGAAACAGCTTTGGAAGATGATGAGATTTGCAAGATGATGACTGCAGGGCGTCGCGCTTTATTTGAACAAGGCATTAATGAAACGGGGCCTTATCAAATACCAATGGAAGCGGGGCTGGAACAATTTCATCAATTCTTGCGGCAGAAGATGCAGCGCTACTTGTGATTCTTTGTTAATTCTTGTGATCGAGGAAATGATTAATTGAGCTCGCTATGGATGTTATTAGCTGCATTTTTGTTTGCTTGCATGAGTGTATTGGTTAAGTTGGGTGCAATGCATTTTTCCAGTATTGAGCTCGTGTTTTACCGCTCGCTGTTTGGTGTATGGGTCACGTACGCCATTATTCGTTCGTACGGTTTTTCTGTCATGACGCCACATTGGTGTATTCACTGTTGGCGTGGCGTAACGGGTTTAATCAGTTTGCTCATGTTTTTTTATTGTTTAACACAACTCCCGTTAGGAACAGCAGTTTCGTTGAATTATACTTGGCCGTTATTTGTGGCTTTGTTTTCTACGTTGATCTTAAAAGAACATCTTCAATGGTCACTGGTTTTTGCTATTTTGCTCGGTTTTATGGGAGTGATGATTTTGTTGCGGCCTGCATTGCCTGAGGATCAATGGTTTGCAGGTTTGATTGGAATCGCTTCGGGTTTTTTTGCTGCCTTGGCCTATGTGAATGTGAAGCAACTCGGGAATTTGGGTGAATCCGAATGGCACGTAGTATTTTATTTTACCCTTATATCTACCTTGGGTACCGGTGCATGGTTGTTGTTAACCGCATTTAGCGTGATAACTTGGCATGGGTTACTGGTAATATTAGGCATCGGCATCACCGCAACGCTTGCGCAAATAGCAATGACCCGTGCTTTTCACAAAGGTGTTACGCTAGTTGTGACCTCACTCGGTTATAGTACGGTGCTATTTGCAAGTTTATGGGATCTCTTTCTTTGGGATGAGGCGGTGACACCCATTGCTTGGCTGGGAATTGGCTTGATTGTACTCGGTGGATCGATGGGGGGTATCTTGGGTTCTCGGAATGTTTCAGTATCGCTATCTAAATAATATCTTTCGCTATGGATGAATTGGTTTTTGCCAGAGTATTACATGTTCTGGGTGTAGTCGTATGGGTAGGGGGTGTTGCCATGGTGACGCTTGTTCTGCTGCCATCTTTATCGCAAATGCAATCTCCAATGGAAGCAATGGAGATCTTTAAACGCATTAGACAACGTTTTGCTGCTCATGCACGTTACGCAACGTTATTGGTTGGTTTAAGTGGCTTCTACATGACTGATGCACTCAATGTATGGGGGCGATTTACGCAATGGCAGTATTGGTGGATGCATCTGATGGTATTGATTTGGCTATTTTTTAGTGTGATGTTATTCATCATGGAACCACGTGGTCGCCGAAATCAATCAATTAATTCCAACGGAAAAAATATTACTTCGGAAACATTGAATGGCATTCAGCGCAAACATCTTTTCTTGTTGCTATTGAGTTTTTTGACGATTGCCGGTGCAGTGGCTGGTAGTCATGGCTGGTTGATTTCCGGACGCTAGCCAATTATGAGTTATCTGTTGTTAAAAATGCTCCATGTCAGCAGTGTCGTGATCAGTTATTCGCTATTTTTTCTACGTGGCATTTGGTTGATGCAGGATTCAAATAACTTGCGGCAGCGCTGGGTTAAAGTTTTACCGCATGTTATTGATACTATTTTGCTTACCAGTGCCATTGCATTGGCGGTACTCATTCAGCAGGATCCATTGAATAATGCTTGGCTGACTGCAAAAGTGATTGGTTTACTGATCTATATTCTTCTGGGGATGATTGCAATACGATTTGGTAAAACAAAAAAAACACGTATTGCAGCGTGGATTGGAGCCCAATGTGTTTTTATTTATATCGTATTGGTTGCGCTGAGCAAGAATCCGTTGTTGGGTTTAGTTTAAGTTGTAAACGCTACCGTGTCTGTTTTCGTATTATGAGTTTAATCGATGTTTGCGATTTGTTTTTTGAAAAGGCAAATGCTAATCAAGCGCAGGCAATTTGTGATTTGGTTAATTTGGCTTATCGCGGTGAACAAGGATGGACCAATGAGTCGTCTATTATTCAGGGAAATAGGACAACACCTCAGGAAATAGAATTGGCTTTGGTGGAGCCAAATGCTCATTTTTTTGTTATTAATCAGTTGCAACAATTAATCGCATGTGTTTATATAAAAGAGCACATAAATGCTGTTGCTTATCTGGGTTTTTTCTCTGTTCATCCCAGCTTTCAAGGACAGGGATTAGGAAAGTATATACTGGGGCGAGCCGAAGCTTTCGCTGTAGATCAAATGCAAGCACACAAACTTGTGATGTTTGTCGTATCGCAAAGAATGGAACTGATTGCATTTTATCGTCGGAGAGGCTATTGCCCAACAGGTAAAATTGACTTGTGTCCAGTGAGTTTGGGTATTCCGAAAATTTCCGGATTAACAATTACGTATCTTGAGAAAAAATTAACTCATTAAAGTTTGTTAAATCGATTTGATTTATTTTTATCAATAGAGGAGGGTAATAGATGGTTATAAAAATTGTATTGATTGGGTTATTAAGTTTTAGTATTACCTGTTTTGCACAAAATAAAGCAATTCCTATGGACTTGAAACAATCATCACAGACTTCACTAACCAATTCGGTGGAGCGTAAAGATGCCATCCAATCTGATCAGCAAAAACCTAGTCAAAATAAAAAGTCCCCCATGGTTGATTATTGCAAAAAAAATCCTTGTTAATTTTTTTGAGTAATTAACGATATAGAATATATTTATGAAAAATCATGAACTTAAAGTTATTTCGTTAGTTTTCTGTATAGGGTATGCCGCAAATTTGTTTTCAAGCTCTACTCATTGGAGTCATGACGAGCAGAAACATTGGGGTGCCATTCGAGATAATACCCAAACAGAAGATCCTCTGATGTTTCCTTATGCGGTTTGTAGTATTGGCAAACACCAATCTCCCGTCAATTTGTTGGAAGAAAATCATCGAGAAATTCTCAATAAATTGGTTTTTAATTATCCTGTTGATGAACCAGTTTATTTTAATAACGGTCATGGGATACAAGTTAATTTTTCGGATGATTATAAAGGTCATCTGAAAATTGGTAATGAAGTTTATCCATTAATACAATTTCATTTTCATGAACCAAGTGAGCATGTCGTAGGAGAGAAGCAATATCTCGCGGAATTACATTTTGTGCATATTCGAGATGATGGGAAGATTGCGGTTGTTGGGGTACTTCTAGATGAAGGGGAAGAAAATACCAGTTTTCAGAAAGTGTTGGATAACACACCAAGAGAAGAAGGTGGTCAAAATGACCAGTCTAGTGCGGTGATTAATCCTAGATTATTAATACCAAAAACTAATTGGAAACACTATACGCTTGCTGGCTCGCTTACGACACCACCTTGTAGTGAAGGAGTAGAGTGGTTGGTTCTTTCCGAACCCATCACTATTTCGCGTGAACAATTAACACAATTGAGAAATTTTTATGCTGGTAATGCACGGCATGTTCAGCCCCTTAACGGTCGTTCAGTTTCACGTAAAATAGGGCAGTAACACCTTTGATTTTTATTTTAATATTTCAAATATAGCAAATATAGTTTAGGAAGCGGTATACTTCACGGTTTTTCCAGTTTTTGCGAGTATACCGCTACTTATTTCTATGAATAATTATCTTTTTACTTCTGAATCGGTTTCAGAAGGGCATCCTGACAAGGTTGCAGATCAAATCTCTGATGCTGTTTTAGATGCAATTCTTATGCAAGATAAGAATGCCCGAGTAGCATGTGAAACGTTGTGTAGCACGGGCTTAATCGTGTTGTCGGGCGAAATTACTACGCACGCATCGGTTGATTACAATATTATCGCGCGTGAAACAGTCAAGAATATTGGCTATACCAGTTCAAATGTTGGTTTTGATTCGACGACATGCGCGGTTTTAACAGCTTTTAATAAACAATCTCCAGATATTGCGCAGGGCGTCAATCGCTCTAAAGAAGAGGAAATGGACCAAGGGGCAGGTGACCAAGGCTTAATGTTTGGCTACGCTTGTGATGAAACGCCACAACTCATGCCAATGCCGATTTTTTATGCGCATCGTCTTGTTGAACGACAAGCGGAATTGAGGAAAAATGGACGTCTATCTTGGTTGCGGCCAGATGCAAAATCACAGGTTTCAGTTCGTTACCAGGATGGTAAGCCGAGAAGCATTGAGACGATTGTAATTTCAACGCAGCATGACCCTGAAATTGCTTATCGAGATTTAAAGTCCGCAGTGATTGAGGAAATCATCAAACCAGTACTGCCAAAAGAAATGATCGACTCTAACACTCAATATCTGATCAATCCAACCGGTCGTTTTGTAGTGGGTGGTCCAATGGGAGATTGCGGTTTAACGGGGCGTAAGATTATCGTTGATAGTTATGGTGGCACTGCACATCATGGTGGAGGAGCATTCTCCGGAAAAGATCCTTCAAAAGTGGATCGCTCAGCTACTTACGCCGGACGGTATGTTGCAAAAAATATTGTTGCTGCAGGTATTGCCAGTAAATGTGAAGTACAAGTTGCGTATGCAATAGGCGTGGCAAAACCAGTTTCATTAATGGTAAATACTTTTGGAACGGGTAAGATCGATGATGAAAAAATAGTGCAACTGATCGAAAAACATTTTGATCTGCGCCCACGCGGGATTATTTATGCGCTCGATTTGTTACGTCCTATCTACACTAAAACAGCAGCTTACGGACACTTTGGTCGTGATGATGCTGACTTTACATGGGAACGTATCGATAAAGCGGAACAACTTCGCTCGGATGCGGGACTGTAAGTTTTGATTGTTTTTATCAACCTATCGAGATTATATTTAGTGTAATAATTCCTGAAATTTTTCTGACATGCCAAGGAGCGCTGCAACGGTTTTTCCCGTGAGGCTTGGTATCGATGATATCGTTACAACGGCGCTCGTTCATATTGTTAAGGAGATTAATTATGAACGCTGTGCTCAATCCTAGCGTTGGTTCATTTACTGACTATAAAGTTGCTGATATATCCCTTGCTAAATGGGGGCATAAAGAAATAGCCATTGCAGAAACTGAGATGCCCGGTTTGATGGCATTACGTGCTGAATACGCTAACCAGAAACCACTGGCTGGTGCGCGTATTGCTGGTTCTTTGCATATGACCATTCAAACAGCAGTACTAATTGAAACACTTGTAGCACTTGGCGCGCAAGTACGTTGGGCCTCCTGTAATATCTTCTCTACTCAAGATCATGCTGCTGCTGCGATTGCAGCAAAGGGTATTCCTGTTTTTGCTTATAAAGGAGAATCACTGAAAGATTATTGGGATTATGCACATTGTATTTTTGAATGGGTGGTTGATGGGCAGGCCGACGGTGCCAATATGATTTTAGATGATGGAGGTGATGCTACTTTATTGCTGATTCTTGGAACCAAAGCTGAAAAAAATCCTGCTGTAATTGAGCATCCTACCAATGAAGAAGAAACGGCATTATTTGCATCGATAAAAAGTAAGCTGGTTTCTGATCCCCATTGGTACTCGCGAAATCTGGCCAGAATTCGTGGCGTGACTGAAGAAACAACAACCGGTGTGCATCGTTTATATGAAATGCAAAAAAATGGTGAACTTCCTTTTCCCGCCTTCAATGTCAATGATTCGGTCACCAAATCTAAATTCGATAACCTCTATGGTTGCAGGGAATCGTTGGTCGATGGTATCAAACGTGCTACCGATGTGATGATTGCGGGAAAAATTGCTGTTGTATGCGGATATGGAGATGTCGGTAAGGGGTGTGCGCAATCATTACGCGGTTTAGGTGCGACAGTTTGGGTTACCGAAATTGATCCGATTTGTGCTTTGCAGGCTGCTATGGAAGGCTATCGCGTTGTTACGATGGATAGCGCTTGTGAGCAAGCCGATATTTTTGTTACGGCAACCGGTAATTTGCGTGTGATTACCCATGATCACATGCTAAAAATGAAAGATCAGGCAATCGTTTGTAATATAGGTCATTTTGACTCGGAGATAGATATCGCCTCGATTCAAAAATATTCTTGGGAAAATATCAAGCCGCAAGTTGATCATGTGTTATTTCCTACCGGACGTCGTATTATTGTTTTAGCACAAGGTCGCTTGGTTAATTTGGGTTGTGCAACGGGACATCCGTCTTTTGTGATGTCAAGTTCATTCACTAATCAAGTATTGGCGCAAATGGAGTTATGGCAAAACGGCGTGAAATATGAAAAAAGTGTCTATGTATTACCTAAATCCTTAGATGAGAAAGTTGCGCGCTTGCATCTTGGAAAGCTAGGTGCAAAATTGACCGAACTCACGGATGAACAATCCAAGTATCTCGGATTGGATAAAAACGGGCCTTATAAACCAGCAATGTATCGTTATTGATTGTTTCAATCAATATCACACTTGTCATTTTGTTACATTGCTCATGTGAGCCCATTTAAGGCTCGCATGAAAAGGTTTATGGAAAATGGAATCACAAAAAAAATTCCCTGTTACATACAGTTTTGAACTTTTTCCACCCCAAACATCTGAGGGAATCGAAAAGCTTCGGTTAACTTGCAACCGGCTTGCTCAGTATCATCCTAAGTTTTTTTCAGTAACTTTCGGTGCTGGAGGATCGACTCGAGAGCGTACTCTTGAGACTGTACTGGAAATGAAAGCAAAGGGTTATGTGGTTGCGCCTCATCTATCTTGTATTGGGTCAACTCGAAACAATATTCTAGAAATACTGGAGAAATATCATCAAACGGGCATTCAGCATATTGTGGCGCTACGAGGAGATCTGCCATCTGGAATGGCGCAAGCGGGTGAGTTTCGTTACGCGAGCGAATTGGTTGCTTTTATTCGGCAAGAATTTGGAGATTGGTTTCATATTGATGTAGCGGCTTATCCTGAGTATCATCCCCAAGCCCGTTCGGCTCAAGCCGATTTTGAAAATTTTAGACGGAAAATTGAAGCAGGAGCTAATTCGGCCATCACTCAGTATTTCTATAATGCGGATGCCTATTATCATTTCATAGAGCTGTGTGAAGCTGCACAGTTAAATGTCCCGGTGGTTCCGGGAATCATGCCGATTAACAAGTTTTCCCAATTGGTCAGGTTCTCAGACACCTGTGGTGCGGAGATCCCGCGATGGATACGCAGAAAATTAGAAAATTATTCCGATGATATTGATTCGATTCATGCTTTTGGATTGGATGTGGTCACAGATTTATGTCAACGATTATTGACGGCGGGCGCACCAGGATTGCATTTCTATACGTTAAATTCGGCTGATTTGACTTCTACCATTTGGCAGCGACTCAATCTTAAAAACGATCAGGATTAATTCATAACATTATCCGGATATAATTTTATTATTTAATCTCGACCTAGACCTAGAGATCATTTCCGACTTCTTCTTGTGTTAATTTTGATCTAATCCATAAAGTATTTTTTCTAAGTATCGAGATACTTAGCCGGTATATAATGCAAGTCGTCTCTGAAGACAGTAATACATAGGAATTTAAATGAAAGAAGTAATGAATGATTCTGATAAATTGAATGAAGAACAATTGAATTCTGAGGTTGTGGCGACGGATGTGTCAACGATCAGTCAATGTATCGAACATGCACAAACGGTTATCGCAAAGCAGCTTGAGCATATTAAAGATAAGGGATACGATTTCGCTCCTGAGTTTCAAGGATTGACGACACAACTGTACTTGCTAGGTGTGATGTGGCATCACGCTGAAACTTTGGGAAATAACTCAAATGATGCGCGTGAGTTGGCATTTTCAGCTTTGAAAGCTAATTTGATTCAAGATGGCTTAGGTAAACGTAAAGCAG
>ERZ1292633.6563-Hain-H41-02um-R1-6563-length-10111-cov-4_pt1 | contig 10111 bp, 10 predicted proteins | sample MGYA00564406_ERZ1292633 | MGnify/ENA primary metagenome ERZ1292633 (study PRJEB36523, sample SAMEA6512639) | groundwater metagenome | collected 2019-01-08 | study: AquaDiva: Metagenomics assemblies of 32 groundwater samples
TTTGAGTGGCGAATAAATAAAAATATCGCATGATCCGTTCAAAACTTTTTGAGCCGGAAAAATTCCACAAAACCCAATTTTTATTTGGCGTTTAAGCCAAAATATTACACAATCAGTTCAAAAGTTTTTGATTTAAAAAATGCACAGCAAAACACAAAAACACGAGTGGCGGTGTGCTGGAAGTATTGTAAAATCCGTTCAAAAGTCGCACCAATAATTCTTCCGAGATTCCGACGCTGGTGTGTGTTATAATATCCGCGTTATGGAACTCATTTTTATCGCAGTTATCTCGGTCGTCGCAGTAGGCTTTTTCCTTTTGTATCAGCGCCTATCTGCTCTATCAAAACCTAATGACGACAGTGCTTTAAAAATGCTGAATGAGAATTTCAACGCGCGCATGAAAGAAATCGGGCAGAAATTCAACGAACAAACCCAGCAGATGAATTTCAGGCTGAAAGAAAATCAAGAAATTCTGCAGAAATCAAATAAACACATTGGCGAACGGCTTGATACTGCCGCGAAAGTCGTATCCGGAGTAACCGAAAAACTCGGAAAAATGGAAGAAGCAAGCAAGCGTATTTATGACATAGGAAAAGACATTGCGAGCTTACAGGACATTTTAAAAGCGCCGAAACTCCGCGGCGGACTCGGTGAATTTTTTCTGCAGGATTTACTCGCGCAATATTTCCCTCAAGATTCTTTTTCAATGCCGTACACCTTTAGAAACGGCGAAAAAGTTGATGCGGCGCTCCATCTCGCCGATAATAGAATTGTGCCTATAGACTCAAAATTCCCTCTGGAAAATTTTAGAAAAATGATTGAAGCGAAAGACGAAAAAGACAAGAAGGCTCACCAAAAATCTTTTATCAGCGACGTAAAAAAACGCATTGATGAAATAGCCAAATACATTTTGCCGGACGAAGGTACAATGGATTTCGCGCTTCTTTATATTCCGGCTGAAAATGTTTATTACGAAATTATAGTAAAAGACGACGAACAAGAAGGGCTTCTTTCTTATGCTTTTAAAAAACGCGTAATTCCGGTTTCGCCGAATAATTTTTTCATTTACTTACAGACGATTTTGCTCGGACTTCGCGGACTCCAAATTGGAGAGAGCGCAAAAGAAATCCAACAAGCGCTAGTACGCTTAAAAGGCGATTTTGGCAGATTTGGCGAGGATTTCGCGGTTCTGGGCAGTCACATTACAAATGCCGGACATAAATACGAAGAATCCCAACGCAGGCTGGAAAAAGTCGGGCAGAAACTGGAAAACATAGAGCTAATCGGAGAAAAATCGGAGAAAAAATTATTACAGCGCGCAGATTAACAGATCGGAATTTGACACAAGGGGGAGTGTGTGGTACAATTTTAGCGTAATGAAAATATCCTTTAAACAAAAACAAATATGAAAAACCTTTATTGTTCCCATTATTTTTTAAACAACACAGAACCAAACAGGCTGATTTTTAAGGAACAACCTACTGAAGGGCAAAATTCACCACCAGCCCAAAAAGAATTAAAGGATTTAAACGAGCAAGTTAAAGAAGGTAATCCGCTTGCATTAGAACGCGTACTTGCCCTTGAAGATTTCCGCAAAGGGATTTTGAAAGGAGATGAGAGCTATTGGGGAACAACTGACGTGAGTACACACTTTGAAGGAGATGATTGGGCTAAAACAGAAAGGGCTTCCAATAAAGTTTTTCAATATTTGTATGGAAAACTTGATGAATTTTTCAAAAAGAATACTTCTGTGGAATGGCCAACAAATAGACAGAAAGAATGGATGGATAGAGTTGTAGATAGAATGTTAATTTTAACAAGAGGGGGTGGCGCAAAAATATTAGAGAAATTCGATTCAATCGATCATATAGATGAAAATTTCCCTTCTTCCATAATAGATGGTTACTATTCCAATAGATGGACTCCAGGTGTTGGGACATTCCCATCATGGTTTCTTAAAAATTATCCAAATGAATATCAAAAAACCTTTAAATAATATTTTTAAACAAAAACAAATATGAAAATTTTTTATTATTCCCATTATTTTTTAAACAACACAAAACCAAACAGGCTGATTTTTAAGGAACAACCTACTGAAGGGCAAAATTCACCACCAGCCCAAAAAGAATTAAAGGATTTAAACGAGCAAGTTAAAGAAGGTAATCCGCTTGCATTAGAACGCGTACTTGTCATGGAGAGTTTTCGTAAAAGAGTTTTGGATATGGGTGCATTAGATACGTCTTTTGAAGGAGATGATTTTACAAAAATTGAAAAAGCCAAAAATCCGGTTTTCCAATATCTATATGAAAAATTAGATGGATTTTTTAAAAATCAAACCTCTACGGAATGGCCTGTAAATAGACAAAGGGAATGGATGAATACTGTTGCCGATTACTTCGTTGATTTTATTAAAAACTCACGCTTTGACTCAAATATATTTTCAAAGGAAGGTATAGATAAAAATATTCCTCTTTATATAACAGAAGGTCACGAGAATAGCGGTCGCATTACTACTTGGGTGCCAACAAGTATTGGGTCATTTCCAGTCTGGTTCTCTAAAAGATATCCACGTGAATATCAGAAATTTTTCGGGAAAGCGGATTAAAGAAGTTGGTTAACAAAAAACCGACTATTACCGATGTTTCCCATCTTCTGCAGGCTCTTTTGTAAAAATTCAAAAATTGAATTTCAGATTAACAGGTGGGAATTTGACACGAGGGGGGGGTTATGGTACAATTTCAGTGTAATAAAAGTATCCTTTAAATAAAAATAAATATGAAAAACTTAAATTGTTTTGTAAGTAAATTTTCTCTGATTCCTTCGCTATTAGTTTTTCAGAACCAGCCTAAAAATACATCCGAAGGATTAGGGGAAGAAGGGCCGAAGGGAGCAAAAACTAACGAATCCAATACACCAGAGAAAGGAGACAAAATTGTGGACAAGGCAGATGAAGCTTTAAATAAAGTACAAGATGCGAATAAAGATAGTTATGAACAACGAAAACAGGCAACAGCTGATAGACTCGTTGCTAAGTATAAGAATTTCGTAGACAAAAATGGTTTGCCTATAGTTGAAGATGCTTCTAAATCTGAATTGAGAGCACCTGTTGGAGCTAAACAAGGCGATATATTTGTAAGGGAGCCTGGAGTTAGAGGCGAACCACATACTTATACAATGCTAGAGAATGGAAACTTTAGATGTATAAATTATCCGGGGGACGCAAATTCTAATATGACTCCTGATCAGTTCGAAGCTCATATCCTAAATATTAAACAGCAATGGGATAAGAGACGAGAACCGAAATTAAAATAAAGTAAAAAATCAGCAATTTGCCTTTCAGGTCGCTTTCAGATAGACTAAAGACCGTCTTTTTGTTTTTATTATGCCTACTAAATCAGCAAAAAAGGATACGGCGAAGCTCTACGATGAGGTAATGGAAAAAGAGCTTGATAAGGAGATTATCAAATCCCAGCGGAAAATGACCGCGGGGAAAGATGCCAAACCCGCTTCAAGCAAGCCCAAAAAGCCGGAGCAGACAAAAGTTCCGGAAAAAATCACAGTAAAAATCGAGCCCGGAGACGAAGTTGAAATTCCCGAAGCAATCACGGTTAAAGAATTTGCCGAGAAAACCGGATTAAGTCCGGTAAAAGTTATTGGTGAACTTATGAAAAACGGAATACTGGCAAACATCAACCAAACCATTGATTTTGAAACCGCTTCAATTATCGCAGACGATTTTAAAATTAAATTAAAACGAAGACGATCCGCCGCGGCTATTGAGGACATTTCAATGGGAAATTTGGAAACGCTTATAAAAGAAGCCGACGAAAAAGACCTTGTCCATCGTTCTCCGATTGTGACCGTTATGGGACACGTTGACCACGGAAAAACCAAACTGCTTGATGCTATCCGCGAAACGGACGTTGTATCCGGCGAAGCGGGAGGAATAACCCAGCATATTGGCGCTTATCAGGTTGAAAAAAACGGACGCAAAATTACATTTATAGACACTCCGGGACATGAAGCTTTTGCTTCAATGCGCGCGAGAGGATCAAAAATTACGGACATTGTAATCTTGGTTGTCGCCGCTGATGAAGGAGTTAAACCGCAGACGGTTGAAGCTCTTAATCATGCTAAAGAAGCGGAAGTTCCGATTATTGTCGCAATAAATAAAATTGATAAAGAAAATATAAATATTGACCGCGTTAAAGCACAGCTTGCCGAACTCGGACTTCAACCGGAAGATTGGGGCGGGAAAACAATTATGGCGCCTGTATCGGCAATGACAGGAGAAGGAATCCCGATGCTTTTGGAAATGATTCTGCTTGTTGCCGATATGGAAAATTTAAAAGCAAATCCGAATAGACCCGCTGTTTGCACTGTTCTTGAAGCCCATCTTGATAAAAGCCTCGGTCCGGTTGCGACAATTTTGATAAATACGGGAACCTTGCGCATTTCCGATGCGCTTGTAGTCGGCGACATTTGCGGCAGAGTAAAAATAATGAAAAACTATGCAGGTGTTTCCATAAAAGAAGCTTTTCCTTCCATGCCGGTTAGAATTGCGGGATTGGAAGGCGCTCCCCACACCGGCGATATCGTACAAGTTGTCGGAAGCATGGAAGAAGCTCGCAGAAAAGCCGATGAAGTAAAAACAATGAGGGACGAAATGTCTGCAAAATCCTCAATCGGAAATATTGAAAAAATAATGTCGGCGATTCAATCGGGCAAACTAAAAACACTGAAAATTGTGGTAAAAGCCGATACGTTCGGTTCGCTCGAAGCAATTAAACAAACTCTTTCTCAAGTTAAACATGAAGACGTTTCCATAAAAATAATTCATTCGGGAGTCGGCAATATAAGCGAAAGCGATGTTATGATGGCGGGAGCTTCGGAAGGATTGGTAATAGGTTTTAATACAATCGCAAATTTACATGTGAAAGGCGTTGCCGAGAAAACCGGTGTGCAAATTTTTACATATCAAATTATTTATAAGCTTTTGGATGACTTGAAGAAGATTTTATCGGGTATGCTTGAGCCTGAAGTTTTGGAAGTGACTCTCGGACGCGCTGAAGTCAAACAAATTTTTATGACTGAAAGAAAATCCATGATTATCGGCTGTCGTATATTGTCCGGAAAAATTGAAAACAAATCGCACTTGCGCATTTTTAGAGGGGAGGCTCATGTTGGAGATGGTTTTTTGGCTTCTCTTAAACGAATTAATGATGTTGTCCATTCAATCAACGAAGGCAATGAATGCGGTATGAAATTTGACGGAGAATTTAAATTGGAACCCGGAGATATTTTGGAATCTTGGAAGGAAGAACGAAAAGCCCGTATCGTTATTTAGAAGAATCCTTAATTATGAAACGGAAAATACTTATAACCGGAGGCGCGGGATTTATAGGCTCTAATTTTGTGAGAACATTCTCCGAAAGCCATCCGGATGATGAAATTGTTGTTTTGGATTGTCTTACTTATGCGGGGAATAAAGAAAATATTGCCGACTTAATAAATTCAGGGAGGATAAAATTTGTAAAAGGCGATATTGCCGATAAAGGCTTAGTTTCAGACCTTTTTAAGAAAGAGCGTTTCACTCTGGTGGTGAATTTTGCCGCTGAAACTCATGTTGATAGGAGCATTGTTGACCCCGATATTTTTATAATGACCAATATTGTCGGGACCCAAAATCTTCTTAATGCATGCAAGAAATTTCCGGTGCAAAAGTTCCTTCAAATTTCAACCGACGAAGTTTATGGGGATCTTGGCGATAATTCCTCGGATTTTTTCACCGAAGAAACGCCGCTTAATCCCTCTTCTCCGTATTCCGCGTCAAAAGCCGCCTCCGATTTGCTGGCTCTTTCGTATTATAAAACTTACAAAATACCCGTAATGATAAGCAGATGTTCAAATAATTACGGTCCCCACCAATTCCCGGAAAAGTTAATCCCCTATTTTTTCCAGCTAGCGAGCCAAAATAAGCCTTTGCCTATTTATGGAAATGGACGAAATATTCGCGATTGGCTTTTTGTTTTGGATCACTGCGAAGCGGTCGATTTAATTTTGCAACGCGGAAAACCGGGTGAAATATATAACATCGGAGGCAATAACGAAAAAAACAATATTGAAATTGCAAAAATGATTTTAAGATTTTTGGGCAAACCGGAATCTTTGATAACTTTTGTTAAAGACCGGCTCGCGCACGATAAAAGATATGCGATTGATGCCGGAAAAATTAAGCGCGAACTCGGCTGGAAGCCCAAAACATCGTTTGAAGAGGGCATTAAATTGACTTTGCAGTGGTATGCGAAAAAACACGAAATTGATGAAACACGCCACCATTTATCCCTAAAAAAACCGAAAAGCGGAAGAATAGCGGTGCAAAAAAACTGAATTGATTCTTTTATCACGAGTAGAGGCAGGGGGATGTATGTATTTTGAGACCATTTTTGGCCTACTGGGACGCGGGATCATGTTTCGCGAAGCGAAATGCCGAGACTACTGTCGAGGCAATCCCGCGTCCGTGGCGAGGGCGTACATGTAGCCCGAGCCACAATGTAGGCCATGGGCGCAAAATACATACATCCCCCTGCCTTAATAACAAAAATATGCTAAAGTATCTCCCGTATGCGTTATTCTTTGCTTTTCGGAAAAACTCGTATGCAGGCTCCCGCCGATGCCGACAGCGTAAATGCTCGCTATCTTATTCAAGGCGGTTTTATTGAACGTGAAGCGGCGGGAATTTACAATTATCTTCCTCTTGGCTGGCGTGTGCTTAAAAAAATCAATCAAATTATCCGTGAGGAAATGGATGCCGTGGGCGGACAGGAAATTTTCATGCCGATTCTCCATCCGAAAGAAAATTGGATTCAAACCGGTCGCGATGAAACGATGGATTCCATTTTATATAGGACAAAAGGCGCCGGCGACCACGATTTTATTCTAGGTCCCAGCCATGAAGAAATTGTCACTCCACTCGTCAAAAAATTCGTAAAATCTTACAAAGATTTCCCGCTTGCCGTATATCAAATTCAAGCGAAATTCAGGAACGAACCGCGTGCAAAAGCCGGAATTCTGCGCGGACGCGAATTTGGGATGAAGGATATGTACTCTTTCCATACTTCCGAACAGGACTTGGAACAATATTACGAAAAAGTGAAAATTGCGTATTTGCGCGTTTACAAACGGCTCGAACTTAAAACTTATGTCGTTGAAGCTTCCGGCGGCGCTTTTTCGGACAAATTTTCCCATGAATTTTCAATCCAAACTCCTGCCGGAGAAGATACGATTTTGGTTTGCGGATCTTGCGATTATGCGCAGAATCTTGAAATTGCCGAGGCAAATATGGAAAGCCCCGAAGGCTCGCAAAAAGAAACAGAAGCTCCGTTAAAAGAAATGGATGCTCCACGCGGTCCTTCCATTGCAGAAGGCGTTAAATTGCACAAAGTTCCGGCATGGAAAATTTTAAAGACTGTTGTTTTTAAAATAAAAAACGGTTTTCTTGGGGTTTGCATACGCGGGGATTTGGAAATAAATACAGCCAAACTTTCCAAGTTTTTGGGAGAGGAAGTTCATACTGCGTCGCCCGACGAATTAAAAATAGCTAAACTGGCAGTTGGCTTTATTTCGCCGGTAAATAATCAAAACATATCTTTCATAGCGGACCACAGCATAAAACAGATTAAAAATTTCTGTACGGGTGCAAACAAACCGAATAAAGATTATATAAATGCAAATTTAGGACGCGACTTCACCATAAAAACTTTCGCGCACTTCGCCGATGTTCAGCTCGCATGCCCGAAATGCGGCAAACCCGTTACGGAAGAAAAAGCGGTTGAAGCCGGTAACATATTTAAACTCGGAACAAAATACTCCTCAGCGTTTAATTTAACTTATACCGATGAACAAGGTAAAGAACATCTGATTACCATGGGATGTTACGGGATCGGCACAACACGGCTTATGGGTACGATAGCGGAAGCGTCTTATGATGAAAAAGGCATTATTTGGCCGGATTCCGTTGCGCCGTATCAAATGCACTTATTGCATTTGGGAAAAGAAAAAGAATCAAAAGATGCCGCGGAAAAATTGTATAAAGAACTTTGCGATAAAGGCGTTGAAGTTTTATATGATGATCGTGAAGAATCAGCCGGCAAAAAACTGAACGATGCGGATTTGATAGGAATTCCTTTGCGCGTTTTAATAAGTAAAAAAACGCTTGAGAAAGGGAGCGCCGAAGTAAAACGCCGCAATGAAAAAGAAGCAAAATTGGTGCCGCTGGAAAAAATATCAGGCATACTGATATGAAAATACTACTGTTGGGAAAATCGGGATTATTGGGAAAAGCTCTGGAAAAAACATTGAGCGGTCTTTATGAAATTTCCGCACCCACCCACAAAGAATGCGATGTTACCAATTCGGACATGCTGGAAAAACGGGTTACGTCAGCGAAGCCCGACATTATCGTAAATTCAACCGGCTACACCGCCGTTGATGATTCGGAAACACATAAAGAAGAAGCATTTAAATTAAATTCGTCTGCCGTTAAAAATCTTGCACTGATTTCAAAAAGCAAAAATATTCCACTCATGCATTTCAGCACGGATTATGTTTTTGATGGAGAAAAATCCGAGGGTTACTCTGAGACCGATTCCCCTTCCCCCGTTTCCGTTTACGGCACTTCAAAAGCCGAAGGCGAAAAAGAACTGATGAAAAACACCGATAAATTTTGGCTTATACGCACCGCGTGGCTTTATGGCCCTGGCGGCAAAAATTTCGTTGATACCATAATCAATTTAGCCGGAAAAAATGAAGGTCAGCCGTTAAAAATTGTAAATGATCAAATTGGAAATCCCACATTAAGTTCCGATCTCGCGCAAGCGGTTTTGGGTTTACTTAAGGGTAAATCTTATGGTATTTATCATATGGTAAATGGGGGTACTTGCAGTTGGTATGAATTCGCGCAGGAAATCTTTAAAATCCTGGGAATACCGCAAAAAATCGTCCCGATTACTTCCGAAGAACTGAATCGCCCTGCAAAACGCCCAAAATATTCAATTCTAAAAAGTTCACGCTTACCTGCATTGAGACATTGGAAAGAAGCCCTGGCAGAATATCTAAAAGAAAAAACTTTAATATTATGAAAGGAATAATTCTAGCGGGAGGGAATGGCAGGCGCCTTTCCCCCATTACGGACGTTACAAATAAGCATCTTCTGCCCGTATACGACAAGCCGATGATATTCTTTCCGCTTAATACACTTTTACAAACAGGCATAAAAGATATTTTAATAGTAACCGGAAAAGAATACGCCGGCGGTTTTTTAAAAATTCTCGGTTCAGGGAGAAAATTCGGCTGTAGATTTACTTTTGAAGTTCAGGAAGAAGCGGGTGGAATCGCGCATGCGCTCTTACTCGCGGAAGAATTTGTTGATGGCGGCGATTGCGCCGTAATTTTGGGAGATAATATTTATGAAGATAATCTTGCCGCTGAAGTTAATCATTTCAATTCCGGCGCGCATGTATTTTTAAAAGAATTACAGGACGCAAAACGTTTCGGTGTTGCTGAAATAAAAGGAAATAAAATAATAAGCATTGAAGAAAAACCTTTAGAGCCGAAATCTAATCTTGCAGTTACCGGTTTTTATATTTATGACAGTGAAGTTTTTAAAATAATAAAAACTCTAAAACCATCCGGTAGAGGAGAATTGGAAATTACGGACGTTAATAATTATTATGTTGGAAAAGGCAAAATGTCCTACAGCGTTTTAAACGGAAACTGGACGGATGCCGGAACTTTTGAAAGCCTTTATCGCGCCAACACAATCGCCCGCGAAATTTCCATTGCCCAAAACAGAAATCACCGCGATCTTAATGTCATTGAGAGTCCCGCTAAGAGGGACGAAGCAATCCCGTCCGTTAATAAATAATATGTCCTCCATTCTTGTCTCCGGCTCTCTCGCCTACGATTATCTCCTCACTTTTCCCGGAGCGTTTCAAGACGAACTTATTGACCATAATGCCGGCAGTTTAAGCGTTTCTTTTTATATCACCGATAAATCGGTTTTTTTCGGCGGATGCGCGGGTAATATTGCTTATAACGGAAAACTTTTAAA
>ERZ1292633.6566-Hain-H41-02um-R1-6566-length-10108-cov-4_pt1 | contig 10108 bp, 12 predicted proteins | sample MGYA00564406_ERZ1292633 | MGnify/ENA primary metagenome ERZ1292633 (study PRJEB36523, sample SAMEA6512639) | groundwater metagenome | collected 2019-01-08 | study: AquaDiva: Metagenomics assemblies of 32 groundwater samples
TAATCGTCTCACGCTGGAAGAAAGAATACCTGTTATTCAGAATGAACCTTTAGTCAAAAAGTCTTTCTATTCACCTGACATGGAAACTGCGTTAAATGAATTCTTTCCATAGGTAAATAATTCACAATTGGTTTCTCTCCGAACACGTTCATTTTTTGAAAGCAATTGATCTCGTCTCATAGAAAGACCTACTTTTTCTCGTCATCGTCATCAAGCATTCTGTATTTTGGCCCTTCCACATCATCATACTGTCCACTTTTCACTGACCAGAGAAAAAAAAGCCAAGCGCCTACGCCGAGGACAATAGATAGAAATATCAGGAAAAATAATGTCCACATTAACGCTGCCCTATTCTTGTGATTCGTAGAGAGTTAATAACAACAATCAGGGAACTCGCTGCCATCGCGCCCGCTGCAATGATTGGATGCAGAACCCCTGCGACTGCCAGAGGGATCGCAACGATATTATAAAAGAAGGCCCAGAAGACATTCTGCTTTATGATGGCATATGTCTTCCTGGATATTCGGACAAGGTAAGGGATAAGCCTGAGGTCATTTCTCACTAAAACAGCATCTGCGCTCTCCATTGCTATGTCCGTTCCCCTTCCCATTGCGACGCCGAGCGATGCCTCTGTGAGCGAAGGGGCATCGTTTATGCCGTCGCCGACCATCATAACCTTTTTGCCTTTTTGTTGAAGAGCATGAATTATATCTTTTTTCATTATCGGTGAAGCCTCAGATATCACATCTTCAATTCCAACCGGCGATGCAATTGAGTTCGTGGTTGCTTTATTGTCACCGCTGATGAGAGATACTTCGAGGTTCTCTTTTTTGAGACTGTCTATTACCTCCGAGGCCTCAGCCCTCACAATGTCAGAGATGACAAATATGGCTTTTACTGCCTTATCCCATACCATATAAACAACAGTATCACCATTGTTTTCAAACTGTTGCACAATGTGATCAAGAGATTGTAAGGGCGCAACAGTCATGCCATTTTCATACATAAAACTCCTGTTTCCAATAACCACTCTTTTATTGTCTATTACTCCTTCAATACCCCTGCCCGGGATAACCTTGAATCCTGAAACATGAGAGAGGTTAAGACCCTTCGCAGCTTCTGTAATTGCGTGCCCTATACTGTGTTCCGACAGGCTTTCAATGGATGCAGCAATGGTCAGCATATGCTCTTTATTCAAATCAGGGTCCATCAGAATAACTTCTTTTAACACTGGTTTTCCAACTGTTATAGTTCCTGTCTTGTCAAATATCACATAGGTGAGTTTGCTGATATTCTCAATAACCTCACCACCTCTGATTAATATTCCCTTTGTTGACGCCATGGTTGTAAAAATTAAAACAGCAAGAGGCGTTGCGAGTCCCAAACTGCAAGGGCACGCGATAACAAGCACGGAAATGCCTGTCATCAGCGCAAAATGCGAGGATGAACCTTTCAAGAGATAAAATATCACAGTTGAGAGCGCAATTATAAGTATAACAGGCACAAAGATACCAACAACTCTGTCTGCCAGTATCTGAATCTTTGGTTTCCTTGCCTGTGCGTCTTCCACCGCTTTTATGATACTGGAAAGGACAGTCTCTTTCGCTGTTTTTGTCACTTTAAAGATGAATGTGCCATAAAGATTCATACTTCCCCCAATTACTTCAGAAACAGATGTCTTTAAAACAGGTCTTGATTCACCTGTAATAATTGACTCATCAACTTCTGATTCGCCTTCAATGACGATTCCATCGAGAGGTATTCTCTCGCCCGGTCTTACCCGGATAAGATTACCTTTTTGAACCGATGAAATTGGAACGCTCTTTACTTCCTGACTGCTGACTGCTCTCCTCGTCGAGTCGCCTGAGGCGACTGACTGCCCATGGGTCGTAGACTGACTGCTGACTACTACCTCTGCCTCTTTAGGCGTTAATTCTGTCAGCATCTCGATGGTCTGTGATGCCTTTCCCTTTGCAGTTGCCTCTATATATCTGCCGAGCAGAATCAGGGTGATTATCATTGCGGATGTATCAAAATAGACCTTTCCGCCGGTAAAAATCTGGTATATGCTGTAAATGAACGCTGAGCTGGCGCCGAGGGTTATAAGGGAGTCCATATTAAAATTCAGATGCCTTAAGCCCCTAAGCGTATTCCTGATAAAAGGCATGCCTGAGTAAAAAACAACGGGGATTGTCAGGAGCATTGCTATAATTTCGAGAAGCAGTTTTGTATTTTCATCTATGCCCTGAAAATATCCCGCGTAAAGAGCAATGCTGTAAATCATCAACTGGGACGAGAGAAAGCCTGCTGTCCCAAAACGGATAAGCAGGTCTCTTGTTTCTGCCTTTTGAATTTTAAACTGCTCGGACTCTGAGTAGGGCTTTGGGACATAGCCGATAGACAGTATCCGTTTTAGGATTCCTTCGAGTCCGATAGCCCCCGGATCCCATCGTATCTTAGCCTTGTGGGTAGCGTAATTTACCCTTGCATATTCAACCCCTTCTGTACTGTTCAGTATCCTCTCATTCAGCCATACGCACGATGCACAGCGGATACCCTCTATATATACATCAATCTCTTTCCTGCTATCGTTATCCCTTATAAACTCTGTAAAAGGTTTGATAGCAAGCTCCTTTTTGAAGAGGGCAGCAGGAATTCCGGCGTCATCCCATCTCCTCTTTTCGTAAAAATCGTCAAGTTCCTCTTCATGTATCAACCTGTAGATACCACTGCACCCGTTGCAGCAGAAGACCTTCTTGTTGCCGTCTATCTCGTCATAGACCGCTTCTCTTTCAGGAAATGTCAAGAGGCAATGGGCGCATTGAAAGGTTGCCATTTATAATGCCCTGTAAATAAATATAATCCCTGCTATCACCATCAAAACCGCCGATACCCTGTAAAACCTGTTTCTCCATCGCGTATTCGCAATAGATACTATCCTTCCCAATACCAATAACGAAGGCGTTGTAGCAATACCAAATAAAAAAAGCATTAAAATACCTTTTAATATCCCTTCTATATGACTTACTGACGATGCTCCTGCCCCTGCTGCTGCTATAAAGGCTGTATAAACCAATCCACATGGTATAAATCCAAGCACCAGCCCCATTGGAAAGAAGACGCCGATACCACCTGAACCTGAAAGTGATTTCCTTGCAGTGATTACAAGATTGGATAATCTGTTAGCCTGTTCTATCCTTTTATTAAATGGCAACCATCCACCAACTGAAAGTCCCATAATAACCATCAATGCCCCAATAAACACCATGGTTATGTTCTGAAATCTCTCAATGGATTGGGCAACACCAACAAATGAGCCTATAAGCCCCATTATCCCGCCGATTATGCTATAAGTGGCGACCCTGCCGAGGTTATACATCAGATGCGGTAAATATTTGCGTTCTCTTAGGTTTATTGAATAGGCTGCAACTACAGGTCCGCACATGCCAACACAATGACCAAAACCGCCGAGGAGTCCAGAGGTGAACATCAAAATATAAATTGAATCAAGAGGAAACATTAAATAAAAATTCTGCTATTGTCTTGCCATTATTTATAATCTTAGCCCGCCACAGCCTCTTGCCGCTGGGACATCTCGGTATCACGCCCTTGCCAGTGTATATGCCGTCTGCCGTCTTTTCCAGGACAACTTCATTTTTGCCCATGTACATACCGGGCATGCCGAGGTCAAGGATTAGTCTGTCTGTTACGGTTCCTTTCAAAGTTACTGAGAATGAAAGCTCTCTCATCGCCTTTACCGGCTTAGGTTTTATATCAAAGACAATCTCTACGGCTCCGATTTTTTTGGCGCACGGCCCCTCGTCTACAGCACAATCAGGCATATCGGCTGTAACAGCAGATCCGATGCCCGCATAAATAAAGAGCAGCAATAAACTTATAACAATTGCCTTCATATATGTTTTTCTTTTTTCACTTAATCACCCATCTTATCAACAAAAAACTCGATATAGATATAAGCCCTGTTGCAAAGATACTCAAAAATAAAGGTCTGAATCCGACCCTCAAAAGCTGTCTAAAATCTGTTTCAAGCCCCATCCCTGCCATTGCCATTGTTAATAGAAACATATCAAAGAACTCTATCCACTTTATCGCCTTTGGTGTAAAGAAATTTAGAGAGTTTAGGATTACCATGCCCAGGAAGCCCAGCAAAAACACAGGAAATGCTAATCTCCCTTGTTCATCTGCTTCTCCATGTTTTATTATCCCGCGGTTAACCATATAAGACATAAATAAGGCAATAGGTATCAATGCGGCTACTCGTGTCAGCTTTACAAGAATACCTATTTCTCCGCTTCTCTCTCCGCCGCCGAAGGCAGCGGTTACTACCTGCGCCACTTCATGTATGGATGCACCTGCCCAGTGGCCGTACTGTATCTCATTAAGCGGCAACAAGCCTGACTTGAACAGGAAAGGATACACGAGCATGGATATAGTGCCAAATACTGTTATTGAGCTTATTGCAACTATTATATCCTCGTCCTTTGACCTTGTAATTGCTCCTGATGTCAGGATTGCAGAAGCGCCGCATATGGATGTCCCTGAACCAATCAAAAGGGATGATGCAGGCGATACCTTTAAAAACTTCCCCATAATTACTGTAAAGATAAATGTCAATGCCAAAGGTGCAAGGGCAACAACGAGCCCTTCCCAGCCGAGTCCTATTATCTTATCAAAGGTAATCCTTATGCCCAAAAGGGCAACAGCAAATCTCAATATCTGACGCATTGAGAAAAAAATTCCTGCATTGTATGCGGCCGGAATTATAAAGGCATTTCTTAAAAGCATACCAATCCCCATAGCAGCAATCAGCGGTGTAACATAAGTAATCTTTGCTCCTGTATGCAATGATAGCGCTGATATGGCTATGGTTAACACCAATCCCGGCATTAATGCCTCTATATGCGGCGGGAGAAAAAATCTTGTCTTAATCGCTATACTGCTCCCTGTGGCTATTTGCTCATCATTGTTATTCTTATTCTCGTCTAAGTTCATTTTTAATGCATCGTCCTTCATGCTTTTATCTTCCAAAAACTCTACTTTTTAATCTCATCCTCATCATTCAGCATTGTATATTTTGGTTTCTCTGCTTTTTCCGCGTCTTCCTTCTTTTTAGGCATGTAATAATGCAGGACAATCATTACTAAAGTGATAAAAAGCAAGACTGTAATACCGAAATAAATCCATCCGCTCCACTGCATCTCTTTACACCCCCTTTAATTCAACTTTATTAATATTTATGTTAATAAGAAACCTCTTGTTAATCCTGTTGTACATATATTCTATCATCAAAACGCATGGAGTTATTGAGATGCTCTACCCTAACTCTCACCTCCCAGTATCCTGATGCATCCAGCTTGACATCTGCCGTATACTGTCCATTTTTAGTGTTAATGCATTTATATTTTTTTACCTCTGCATTCCCGAGTCTGTTGAGGTGGAGTTCAACAGAGGCATCTTTTATGCTACTGTTGTTTTTATCAAAGACTTTAAACTCTATCCTTCTATCCCCGGTCTTAAAGGTATGTGGAAATTCCACTCTCCAGCCCAGTTCAGCCTGTTTTCTCAGGGTCTCATCAAACTTCAGTCCTGCATCATACGGGTTTTCTTCCACCACCGCATCACGCTTATTAATCCCGACGTAAACAGATGATCCGATAATGCTGAAACCTGCAATCAAAATTACTATTATGAGTGTCTTATAATTCATCCGGTATTTGAAAATTAGCCTCTCTCGTTATATGTATTTTCTTTGATGCATCATCCATGGATATTTTTATTTTTTTGCTTCCCTTCGCATCAATATTCTTTCCGGTTCTCAGAAACAAAGGGAATTTATCCATCCTTCCAGCTTCAATATGTATCGGCTCTATTATGGACTGAACAATGGTATTGCCTAATCCATCAACTGCCACCTTCAAATCCACTGGTTTGTCCAGCATGTTCTTTACTGAAAGCACATAGGCATTTATAATGCTTCCGTCTTTTGTTATCTTTGGCTCCATCATGTGCGGCAGCACTGTAAAATCCACGCCTGTTCTTGCAAAGGACAGATATACATAAAATATGAAGAACACAAGGACAAATCCGCCAACGACAAAGAAGTTTTGCCGTAATATCCTTCCCTCCCCGCCATAACCAAAGGCGTAGCGGATCAGCCCTTTTTTATTGAATTTAAACATTATACCGTTACATGTATCAATGCATTCAGCGCAGTTAATGCATGCTGCATCGAAACCTTTCCTGATATCTATTCCTGTAGGACAGGCCTTTACGCAACTCATGCAGTTGATACATTCGTCGGCCCTTTTGGGATCAAGTTCTATTATTAAAGTGTTTCTGTCAAACACGACGCTCTGGAGTTTTGCATAGGGGCATACCGTTGCACACCATTTATGCCTCAACAGTGCGTAATTCAAGAAGATGATAACAGTCAGGACTATCCAGAATTCCCATGTAACCGCTCCAAGTCTTCCATTGATAATATCGGGTATAAATTTATAGGGAGAAACAAAATACCAGATGAGGGACGCCGCTACAATTACTGAAATCAGAAATGTGAGAGAAAATGCCATAAGTTTATACATGAATCCCTTTTTCTTTGCCTTATCCACAAAGGGTGTAAAATCCATAAGCACAGTCTGGGGACAAAGCCAGCCGCACCAGATGCGCCCAAAAACAAGGGTTATAAAAACAATCAGAAGGGTGAAAAATATCGTTGCCGCGAGGACGATAAAGAATTCCTGCATCCAGATGGTACAGCCAAAAACATGAAGTCTGAGAGATGGTATGTCAAAGCGGAGGGCGCTTTCGCCTTTAATCTTTAAAAAAGGCAGTCCAAGAATTAAAATAGCCTGCAGCGCCTCTGCAAATCGTCTCCAGGTCTGAATCTTCTTACTCATCATCCTCTAATCTCCAGTAGTTTGGCCCTCAAAAACCTCCCGCCCACTCCTCCCTTTTGAGAAAGGAGAAAACAATAAAAATGGGAAGGGTGAGGGGAGTGTGTTTCATGATACTTTTTCAGCGGCCTGTTAGTGAGGCCGAGACCAAACACTGCCGCTAAACACTGTAATTTACTTCTTCCTGCTCATAGCAAGAAAGAGATACAATATTCCTGCCGCTGCCGCTAAAGTGAAGAATATTGTTGCAATTATTGTAATGTCCATATACCCTCCATTTATAGAAAGTTATCGCTGTTAGTGGTGAGTGTCAGTTTTTTCTGACATTCACCACTAACATTTTTCACTATTTCTTTACCGATTCCTCATAAGCCTTTTCCTGGCTCCATCCGCTTATTTCAGGGGTATAGGTTATGCTGTAAAATATTCCCCAAACAATCAAGCCAATGAAGAGCAGAAGCCATCCAACAGGCAGCTTCCTTTTGGTATCCGCTCTTTCCATATCCTCAATTCTATCGATATCTTCCATGTCTGCCTCCTTTATTTTTCTTCAAGTGACCTTATGTATGATACAAGCGACCATATCTTCTTCTTGCCTAATAACTCGCCCCATGAAGGCATACCGCCCTTTGCCTTTCTGCCTTCAAACTCCTGATCCTTCTTTGTTCCATCAGCAATAATGAGGAAGATGGTGTCGTCTCCGACAGGCCCGACAGCATAAACCCATTCCTTATCAGTAAGGTTCGGACCTATGCCTCCCCTGGCGTCAACGCCGTGGCATGCAGCGCAGTTCATCTCGTATATCTTCTTGCCTTCAGCAATGGCATCAGCTTTGCCTGTGAGTGGATTCTTCTCGCCTTTAGCTGCCATTGCTGTCCCCGGTTTCTTCGGCACTGCAGCCCCAATTGACTGCATATAAGCAACAAGGGCATCCAATTTTGTCTTTCCAGCAAGGGCGTTAATCTCTTCCTTTGTAAATGGGAAGCCTAATGCCTTCATCCTCGCCTCTGCAGCCTTAGCATCAACCCTATGGTTGGCAAGCCAGCCGTAAGAAGGCATATTGGACCCTTGAAATAATTTGCGTGGGTCATTAAAGTGTTTGTAATGCCACTCGTCTGCATATTTGCCGCCTATCCTTGCTAAATCAGGGCCTGTCCTTTTTGAACCCCATAAGAATGGCTGGTCATATGCGAACTCGCCTGCTTTTGAGTACTCACCGTAGCGCATTACTTCTGCCTTGAGCGGCCTTACTGTCTGTGTATGACAGTAAAAACAGCCGTCTTCCTGATAGACATCCCTTCCTGCAAGCTGTAATGCAGTATATGGCTTGAGATTTTCCAGTTTGGGATGCATCTGTTTGGTAAACATCGGGAAAACCATCATAACAATCGTTCCAATGAGGATAACTACCGTAACAACAACTGCAAATAAAATCGGTTTCTTATAAATTGTCCCTGCCATCTTCTACCTCCCTTCCACGGCAACAGCCTTGTTGGCCTTTACCGCAGTCATTACAATGTTATAGGCAAAGATGCACAATCCGATAAAGAAGAGTAACCCTCCAAATGTCCTAATCTTCCAATACGGATAGTTTGCAAGCAGAGACTCCATAAATGTATATGTAAGGCTTCCATCTTCCGGAGATACTGCCTTCCACATGGCGCCCTGCTGTATGCCGAGTATCCACATGGTTATGGAGAATATAAGCTGCCCGATAAGGACAAGCCAGAAATGGACATTAGCGAGTTTAACGCTGTAAATTTCAGTGTTATATACTTTTGGAATGGTGTAATACATAGCCGCTGAAATGGTCATGGCCACCCATCCCATGGTTCCCATATGCACATGCCCGGGAACCCAGTCAGTGTAGTGGATGAGCTGGCTTACCACCCTCAAGCCCTGTGTGGGTCCCTGAACGGTCTGGAGACCATAGAAGGTGATGCCCATGATAAAAAACTTTGTGAGATAATTAGTCCTCATCTTGTCCCAATCCGCTCCAACCGTGTAGTATCCGTTAACAACAGAACCCCATGAAGGAGCTATCATGAATATGGTAAATGCTATCGCGACAGTCTGGATCCAATCAGGCAAAGGGGTGTAAACGAGATGATGCGCGCCTGTCCATAGATAGGCAAATACCAGAGACCAGAAGGAAATGATGGAAAGTCTGTGGCTGAATATGGGAATTCCTGTGGTTTTGGGCAGGAAGTAATAGAATATAGCAAGTATGGGGGTCGTAAATAGAAAACCCACTGCATTATGTCCATACCACCATTCCACATTGGCATCATTTACACCTGCAAATATGGAGTAAGACTTAAAGAGTCCGACTGGAATTGCAAGGTTGTTAACAATATACAGGACTGCCACTGCAATAACAGTTGCAATCAGATACCACAGTGAGATATACATCTGCTCTTCTTTGCGTTTAATGATGGTTCCGAGAATATTTACAGCAAACATAACCCAGAGGATAACAACGCCAATATCAAGCGGCCATTCCAGTTCGGCATACTCCTTAGACTGTGTCATACCTGCTAAAAGACTCACTGCCGCAGCTACAATGGCTATATTGAATATGTATAGCTGCGCCATTGCAAGCTTCGGAAACAATAGCGGTCTTCTCGTCAACCTTTGCACCATGTAATAGCTCAGTGCAAATATCTCAGCTATGACGAATCCAAAGGCAAGCCCATTGACATGAACAGCCCTCAACCTCCCATAAGTAAAAAATGGTGGAATGTTTAGCTCAGGTCTCCATAACTGGATTGAGATAAACAGACCAATCAATACAGATACCGCTCCCCAGAATAATCCGGAGAGGGCGAAACCCTTGACAGGTTTCCATTCATATGCTGCCGTCTCTGCCATTTTGAAACCCTCCTTTTTATGTGATATTAGGACATAATATGTCCTGAATTTGTTTTAAAAAGGTCTAACCTTCTTATTTTAAATCAGGATGAAAATTATCCTGTTTTATTGCAAAAAAACCTTGGCTGCTCATATCAATTTTTCAAAATTTTCTTTTTGAAGGCGCTTTTCAATAAGGCCCCTCAGTTCCACCCAGATAGGATGCACACTGCATGTATTGCTTAATCGGCACATCCTTTTATCAATAGCGCACATATTAATTGCGGCGGCATTTCCCTGAATCGCTTTTATCACATCCAGAATACTGATATTTTTTGGTT
>ERZ1292633.6568-Hain-H41-02um-R1-6568-length-10102-cov-6_pt1 | contig 10102 bp, 7 predicted proteins | sample MGYA00564406_ERZ1292633 | MGnify/ENA primary metagenome ERZ1292633 (study PRJEB36523, sample SAMEA6512639) | groundwater metagenome | collected 2019-01-08 | study: AquaDiva: Metagenomics assemblies of 32 groundwater samples
GCTGGCTGTCCCTGCGCCACCGCCGGCCGCGCGTGTCGCGCGCCGTCCCTGCGCCGCCGGTGATCACTGTCACGCTCTTCGCCGACCTCAACTGCCCGTACAGCCACGCGCTGACGGCGCGGCTTCAGACGTTGGGGCTGACGGACTTCTGCGAGTGGCGTGGCGTGCAACACGATCCGTCGCTGCCTGTTCCGCCGCGGACGGGCGACCGGCGCGTCGTTGGCGCGCTGGAAGACGACGTGGACGCTGTGCAGTTGCAGGCGCCGGAGGTCGAGATCACGGCGCCGCCGTTCAAGCCCAACACGCGCCGGGCAATCAGCGCGGTGGCCGCGGTGCATCGCCAGCACGCCCCGCGCGCCAGCCAGTTCCAGCGCGCACTGAGTGCCGCGCTCTGGGTGCGGGGAGAGGACATCTCGGACGGCGCGGTGATCAACGCGGTGGCGGCGTGGGCGGGCGTTCCCGGCTGGGTGGACCTCGACGGGCCGGCCGGCCACCGACTCGCCGACGATTGGGACATGGACTGGGTGACACGTCGCCTTGGGGGCGTGCCGCGCCTCGTGCGGCCGGATGGTCACGTGCTGTGGGGCCTGGCGACCGCGGCCGACATCGCCGAGTTCTTCTCGTCACCCTTGCGCGCGTCGGGCGAGTTCCGGCGTGGCTGAACGGCCAGCGGCCAGCGGCCAGCGGCTGGCGGCTGGCAGCTGGCGGCTGGCGGCTGGCAGCTGGCGGCTAGCGGCTAGCGGCTAGCCAGGCCTGCGCCTCGAGGTAGACGGCGAGCGTCTCGCGGTGCTGGCGCTCAATGCCAAGCCAGTCGAGGTTGGCGCGCGCGGCGGCACGCCAGCGTGCACGCTCGGCCGGGTCGTCGAGCAGACGCGTGATCGCGGCGGCGAGGGCGGGGATGTCCCGTGGCGGCACCAATACCCCGGCGCGCCCGCCGTCCAGCAGCTCGGGTGAGCCGTCCACGGAAGTGGCGACAATGGCACAGCCGCAATCGCGCGCCTCGGGAAGCACCAGACCACCCGGCTCGGCACGCGAGGCCAGCACGAAGACCGCGGCTTCGCGGAGCCAGGGGCGTGGCGAGGGCTGGAAGCCTTCGAAGTGGATTCGCGCGGCCGCCGGCGTCTCGCGCGCGAGCGCCTCGAACCGCGCGCGATCCGGCCCCTCACCCACCAGGTAGAGGTGCGCTTCGGGGTGCAGGGGGGCGAGGACCGCGAACGCGCCGATGAGCTCGACAATTCCCTTGCGTTCGTACATGCCCGCCACGGTGACGACGGCCGGTTGCTGCAGGCCCGCCGTGGCCTCACCCTCGTCGAGCAGGCGCGGGCTCCCCACGGTGCCGTTGCGCACGGCGCGCAATCGCTCGCGCCGCATGCCGCGCGCCGACAGCCGGCCAACCGCGTCCTCGCTCATCACGATGACGCGATCGGCGCCTCCCATGAGCGTCGAGCTGCGCTGCCACTCGTTGTGCACGCTGGCCACGAGGCGCCAACGCGCGAGCGGGCGCAGCAGCCGTGCCAGCAGGTACCCGGTGACCATGTGCGCGTGCACGATGTCGGGACGTGCGTCGTGAAGGAGCCGTCGCAGCGCGACGATCGCGCGGAGTACAGCGAGGGGGCGCCGCGACTGGTCCAGGCGCACGTGCCGCACGCCATAGCGCTCGAGCAGCGGCTCGTAGGCGCCGCCCCGGGAAGCCACCCACACCTCATGCCCATCGCGCGCCTGCACGCAGGCCAGGTCCACAGCGACATGCACGATGCCGTTGCCGACGCGGTCGACGTGGTTGAGGACGTGCAGGATGCGCATGGGGCGAATGTAGAGACGATAGTCGATGGACGATAGACGATGGATGACGACGGCGTGCGTGAGGGAAGGAGTCTCCCACGCGTCACTGTCTTCCTCCATCGTCTATCGACTATCGACTATCGTCTTCGCTCACGGCACCAACACCCCGTCAATCACGTGCACCATCCCGTTCGAGCCTTTGACTGAGCCGAGGATCCTGGCCTCGTTGATGAACGTGTCGGCGCCCTTCTTGTGGATCGTCGCGTTGGTGCCATCGGCCATGCCTACTACCTGGCCGTCCGAGAACTGGTCCAGCTCGAGCGACGAGGTCGTCACGTGGTGCTGGAGGATCAGGCGCAGCTTCTCCTTGTTGGCCGGCTTCAGCAGGTCGTCCACCGTCCCCTTGGGGAGCTTGTCAAACGCGGCGTTGGTGGGCGCGAACACGGTGAACGGCCCGGCGTTGGCCAGGGCGTTCACGAGGTCGGCGGCCTGCAGGGCCGCGACGAGCGTGGTGTGATCCTTGGATCCGACGGCGATCTTGACGACATCCTTCATCGAGACCGTGTCATTGACCGCGGCCTGCCCGGCGGTCGTGGCGGCATTGGTCGCCGCGCCCTCATCCGCCGGCTTGCCGCAGGCCGAGATCGAGAGGATGGCGAAGAACGCCGGGAGCATGGTGCGGGGAGCGCGCATTGGGATCACCTCAGCGGGGTGGTGCGGTTGAAGGACCATCCGGGACCTGCGGACGATAGGCCCCAGGTGCGCGCTCCGCAGTCAGGGTCTTCCGGTACGGCGCGTCAGTGAAAAGAGGACTCTAGAATACCGCATTAGAGGTCGTGCAGGGGCGGGCTGCATGGGTACAAATGAAAGCGGGGCGCCGGATGAACCGGCGCCCCGCTTTCATTTGGAAGCTCCCGAGGAGGGATTTGAACCCCCGACCCGGCGATTAACAGTCGCCTGCTCTACCCCTGAGCTACTCGGGAAGGAATATCAAAATTACCCGACGTACAGATCGAATTCAAGCGCTCAGGGACGCTGAATTACGGCGAATCGGAATTCGGATGGCGGAACTGGAATGCGAATGCTGAATTCGAGGCGGAGTGCGGAACCCGCCTTGCGTCTCGGTCGGGTCAGTGCTTCAGGTACGGCTTCAGCCACCGCCCGGTGTGTGACGCCGCCACCCCGGCCACCTCCTCGGGTGTTCCGCTGGCAATGATCCGTCCTCCGCCATCGCCGCCCTCCGGGCCCAAGTCCACCACCCAGTCGGCGAGCTTGATCACGTCGAGGTTATGCTCGATGAGCACCACCGTGTGCCCGGCGTCCACCAGCTGCTCCAGCACGTGAGCGAGCTTGCGAATGTCCTCGAGGTGCAGTCCCGTGGTCGGCTCGTCCAGGAGGTACAGCTTCCGCCCGCTCTTCTTGCTCGAGAACGCGAGTTCGCGGGCTATCTTGAGGCGCTGGGCCTCGCCCCCCGAGAGCGTGGTGGCCGGCTGGCCGAGCCGCAGGTAGCCGAGCCCCACCTGCTGGATGTGCCAGAGCGCCTGGCCGAGCTTCTCCTCGTACGGGAAGAACCGTATGGCCTCGTCGATGGTCATCTCGAGCACGTCCACGATGGAGCGCCCGAAGTACTTCACGCCGAGCACTTCGGGCTTGAACCGCTTGCCGTCGCACTCGTCGCACGGCACGTAGACGTCGGCGAGGAAGACCATCTCGACGGCAATCGCTCCCGCGCCCTCGCACTTCGCGCAGCGCCCGCCCGCGACATTGAACGAGAAAGTGCCGGGGGTGTACTTGCGGGCCCGCGACTCGGGGAGGGTGGCGAAGATGCGCCGGATCTCGTCGTACGCCTTGACGTAGGTCACCGGGTTGGAGCGCGGCGTGCGGCCGATCGGCTCCTGATCGATGAGCACGACGGCATCGATGGCTTCGGTCCCCTTGAGTGAGCGGATTTCGCCCACGGTCTCGCCGAGGTGCTGCCGCGCGCTGTGCTCGCCAGTGAGCGCCGACTCGAGTGCGTGAAACAGCACGTCGTGCACCAGCGTGCTCTTGCCCGAGCCCGAGACACCGGTGACGGCGGTCAGTACGCCCAACGGGAGCTTGAGGTCCACGTCGCGCAGGTTGTGGGCGCGTGCGCCCTCGAGCGTGATCCAGCGCGACGGCTTGCGGCGCTTGGCGGGAAGCGGAATGGAGCGAGCGCCCGTGAGGTACTGCCCGGTCAGCGGGCTCTTCTCCGCCTCCGACACGGGGCCATTGAAGACGACGCGCCCACCGCGTTCGCCGCTCTCCGGGCCGAGTTCGAGCATCCAGTCGGCGGCGCGCACGGCGTCGAGGTCGTGCTCGACCACGAGCACGGTGTTGCCGCCGTCGCGCAATCTGGCGAGCAATTTGAGCAGGCGGTCCATGTCGCGCGGGTGCAGGCCGATGCTCGGCTCATCGAGCACGTACAGGGCGTCGACCAGCCGCGACCCCAGCGAGTTGGCGAGGCCGATGCGCTGGGCCTCGCCGCCGGAAAGTGTGCGGGTGGCCCGGTCGAGGGTGAGGTAGGTGAGCCCCACGTCGCACAGGAAACGGACGCGCTCACGCGCCTCGCGCCAGATGTGCGCGGCGATCGCCTGCTCCGACGCGGTCAGCGTCAGCGCGTCGAGCCAGGCATTCAGCAGGTCCACCGGCATGGCCGCCACGTCGGCAATGTGCCGGCCGCCGACGCGCACGTTCAGCGCCTCGGGCTGCAGCTTGGTGCCGTGGCAGGCGTGGCACTCCATGGCCGACTGGTATTGCCGCAGGAAGACCCGGATGTACTGCTTGTACTTCTTCTCCTCGAGCGACTCGAGGTGCCGGATCATGCCAAGGAAGCCCTTGGCCTTGCCACGCAGCAGGAACTCGTGCTGTGCGTCGGAGAGATCGCGCCACGAACGGTCCATAGGGATCCCCTCGCGCTTGGCCGCCTCGGCGAGGGCGCGACGCTTGTTCTCGTAGCGCGGCTTGGTCCACGGGTCGAGCGCGCCCTCGCGCAGCGAGCGTTCGGGGTGCGGCACCACCAGCGCGAGATCGTACTCGAGCGTCGCGCCGAACCCGTTGCAAGTGGGACAGGCGCCGCGCGGGTTGTTGAATGAGAACAGTTGCGGCGTCGGGTGCGGCGCGCGGACGTGATGGTCCGGACATTCGAAGCGGGTGGTGAAGCGATGACGGATGACGGATGACGGATGACCGAGGGTGTCATCGGACACCACCACGCAGTCGCCATCGCCCTCGCGGAACGCGGTCTCGATGGCATCGGTGAGGCGCGCACGCTCGGCGGCGTCCACGCTCAGGCGGTCGGTGACGACGAGCACTTCCCTGCATTTGGTGACGTCAGGCTTCTTGCCGGCGAGGTCGTCCACGTGATACGCCATGCCATCGGCGACCACGCGCACGAAGCCCTCGGCGCGCAGGTTCTCCACCGCGACGGCGTGCGACACCAGGCCGGAGAGGCGCAGCGGGAAGGTGACGAGCACACGCGTGCCGGCGGGGAGGGCGAGCACCTGGTCGGCGGCGTCCTGCGGGGTGTCCGGCCGGAGTTCGCGAGCGCAGAGGGGGCAGATGGTGCGGCCGATTCGCGCCCAGAGCAGGCGCAGGTAGTCGTAGATCTCGGTGGCGGTGCCGACGGTCGAGCGCGAGGTGCGCGTGGCGTTCCGCTGCTCGATGGCCACCGCCGGTGAGAGTCCCTCGATGGAATCGACGAGCGGCTTCTGCATGCGCTCGAGGAACTGCCGGGCATACGCCGACAGCGACTCGACGTAGCGGCGCTGCCCTTCGGCGTAGATCGTGTCGAAGGCGAGCGACGACTTGCCCGAACCCGAGGGGCCGGTGATCACCGTGATCGCGCGCCGCGGGAGATCGACGTTGATCCCCTTGAGGTTGTGCTGGCGGGCGTTGCGGATGGTAATCTTGTCGGTCACGACAGCAATCTAGCGGTGAATCGGAATTCGGATGACGGAATGGGAATTCGAATTCGGGATTCGAGGCGGAATGCGGAATGGCCCGGCGCCGGCGGCCGCCAGTCCGCCGTGGCATCACCAGGGTTCACACAAGAGCCGCGGGAATTAAAGGTCGTTTCACTCCGCGGGCACGACTGCGCCATGACGAAGTGGGCCACGGGATTCGCCGTTGTCACCCCTGTCACATGGTTCGGGGTTGCGCTCCCAAGTCTATAGGATGGAGAACCAGGGTGCAGGGACGAGAATCAGGGTTGCCACCCCTCCGGGCGGCGGGTAGCTTCCCGTTGCCATGGCGTATCTCCAGTTCCACGGAAAACAGTACTCCGTCCCTGCTGAAGGCTTGACGGTCGGCTGCTACGACGGCGCCGCCCTTCGACTTCCGGGAGACGACGCCTCGGCACGTGCCGTCGTGACGCTCGCCGCCGACGGCAGCGCGGTCATTCGGCGCGACGCGGCCGACGCCGTCATCCTCGTGAACGGGGTCCGGCTGGGCATCGAACCGAGCCCGATTCTCCACGGCGACAAGGTGGAGATGGCCGGCGACGAGATGCGATATGGCGACGCCAAGCAGGGTGGAAGCACGCAGTTCGTGTCCAGTGCGCAGGTGGCCGAGATGGCCCGCGCCAAGGGGACCGCGCCGGCCAAGCCGACGCTTGCGCGCGGGGGCCGTCTGGTCTCGCTTACCGACGGCCGGGAATACGCGGTCCCCGACGACGGCATCACGATCGGTCGCGAGGTTGGCAACGACATCGTGATTCCCTCGAACGAAGTGTCGCGCAAGCACGCCGAGATCGTGCCGATGCCCGGCGGCTACCTGCTGACGGACCACAGCACCAACGGCCTCTTCGTGAACGGTGGGCGCGTGGAGCAGACGCAGGTACTCGGACGCGGCGACGTGCTGAAACTGGGCCCCGAAGAGTTCCGCTTCTACGCCGACGCGGCCAAGGCGGTGCCGGCACCGCCGCCGAGCGTGCCCGTTACGCCCCGGCCGGCAACTCCGGTTTCCCCGGTGTCGCCCGTCGCGCCGATTCCCGCACCGACGCCGGTGGCGGCCGACCTCCCCGACCTTCAGATCGAGGTCGAGTCAGCCTTCTCATCATCCGCATCCGCGCCGCCGCCGGCCGCACCACTGCCGGTGGCCGCCCCGGTGGCCCCGGCGACCCCGGCGGCACCGGTGGCCGCTCCGGTGGCTCCGGTGGCTCCGGTGGCTCCGGTGGCTCCGGTGGCTCCGGTGGCTCCGGTGGCTCCCGCGGCACCCGCGGCACCCGTGACGCCGCCCGCCGCCGCCAAGGTTGCGCCGGCCGGACGGGCGCCGCTGGCCACGCTCGAGATCATCAACGAGGGGCCGTTGAAGGGAACCAAGTTCGAGATCCACTCGGCGCTCACCAACGTGGGCCGCGGATCATTCAACGACGTGGTGCTCGCCGACGAGAGCGTTTCCGATTCACACGCGAAGATCCAGAAGCGGGACGCTGGCTGGTTCATCGTCGACCAGGACTCGACCAACGGCACCTACGTCGGTGGCCGCCGTGTGCAGGGCGAACAGCGCGTGGAAGGTGCGCCGGACGTCCGGTTTGGCGGCATCAAGATGACGTTTCGTCCGGTCGCCAGCGCCGCCGATGAAGGCGGCGGTACGCGCGCCATCGCCGCCGTCAACGTGGAACAATTGCGAAAGCCGGCTGCCCCAAAGCCTGCGGCCGTGCCAGCCGAGACCAAGAAGAAGGGGTGTGCGGCGATGATCGCGTTCATGATTGCCCTCACTGCCGCCGGCGCGTCGTTGCTGGCGGTGCTGCTCACCACGGGACGATAACTCGTGCACCTCGCAGTGGCCGCTCGCTCGGACGTCGGCATGGTCCGGTCGGGAAATGAAGATTCGTTCTTCGCCGAGGCGGACAGCCGCCGGGGCGTGTTCGTGGTGGCCGATGGCATGGGTGGCCACGCCGCCGGCGAGGTCGCCAGCGAGATGGCGGTGCAGATCGTCTCGCGCGCATTGCTGCAGATCGACAGCGTCGTTGCGCCGGAGGCGGCGGACCGTACGGCGCAGGCGTTGCGCGACGCCAATCGCGCGATCTACGACCGCATGCTCGCCGAGAACGACAAGCAGGGCATGGGCACCACGGCGTCGGTGCTGGTGCTGTCGGACGACCGGTACCTCATCGGGCAGATCGGCGACTCGCGCATCTACATGCTGCGGGACGGCGCGCTGGTGCAGCTCACCAAGGACCACTCGTACGTGCAGGAGCAGGTGGATGCCGGTCTGCTGACACCCGAACAGGCGCGCTACCACCCGTACAGCAACGTGATCACGCGCTGCGTGGGGGCTGGCGAGTCGGTGGAACCCGACCTGTACGCCGGCGACGTGAAGCCGGGCGACGTCTTCCTCGTCGCCTCGGACGGCCTCACGGGCATGGTGGACGACCGGCGACTCCAGCAGATCCTGCTGTCGCGGTCGGGGCCGGGGCGCATCGTTGATGCACTGATCGCCGACGCCAACGGACGCGGGGGCCTCGACAACATCACGGCGATCGTGGTGCAGGTGGTCGCGTTCGACACGCACGAGACCGATTGAGGCCGGCCGCAAGATGAGCGACCAGCCCGAGACTGTCGCCGCCCTGTCCGAGCTCTACCTGGGCAACATTCTCTTTGCGCTCGAGAGTTGCGCGCTCTCGCTGGATCAGCAGGGGAAGCCTGGTGACGCGGCGTTCTACCGGGGCATCGCCCGCAAGCTCGCCGAGGCGCACGGGCGATCGAAGACCGGGTGAGCCTCAGCCTCGGGGAGGGGTGAGGGGTGGTGAGGCTTTTATGGGAGATGGCAATCGGCCGGCGCCGGATCGAACACGGCGGGCCGTGGCTGCTCGCCTTCATCGCGCTGCCGGCGCCGTTGCGCGAACTGGTGCGCTGGGTGCTGCGCCCGAAGCGCCAGTTTCTCTACGACCGCGTGCGCGCGCTCTCGGGCGACGTGGTGCTCAGCGGACCGTTTGAGGGGATGCGGCTGACGGGCCACCCGGCCCCTCCCGAACTGCTGGGCACCTATGAACTCGAGCTGTCCGGCCTGGTGCGCGAGCTCGCCACTCGACCCTTTCACACCATCGTGAACGTCGGCGCACGTTACGGCTACTATGCGATCGGGCTCGCGCGGCTGATGCCGCGCGTGCGGGTGCTGGCATACGAAGGTGACGCCGAGGCGCACCGCGTCCTCTCCGATGCGGTGACGGCCAACGGCGTGAGTGACCGCGTTCGCGCGGGCGGCGTTGCCGATCTGCCGGAGTTCCGCACCGCGCTGGGTGAGGGGGGCGGCGTACTGGTGCTCTGCGACATTGACGGCGGCGAGGTGGACTTGCTCGACCCGGTGCCGGTGCCGGCGCTTTCGCGCGCCACCATTCTGGTGGAGTGTCACGGGCCCGCCGAGACGCCAACCGAGCCGGTGATGGTGATGCGCTTCCTGCCGACGCACGACGTGCAGCGCATCGCCCCCGAGAATCGCGTGCTGGCGCACCTGCCGCCTGCTGTCGCCGAGCCGTGGCGGTCGCGAATGCCGCGGACGATGGAGGCGCTGCTGCAGGAAAATCGCACGATGCCGCAGTCGTGGCTGCTGCTCACGCCGCGGGGTTTGTGAACTGCACACCACGGAATCACGGAATACACGGAGTTTACACGGAGTATGAATTCCAAGGGGCTTGGCGGACAGGACCGTCCACCGAAACCCGTGAAGTGTTTCTTCCGTGCGAACTCCGTGAATTCTGTGCTTCCGTGGTGTGCAGCAAGTCTCAGCCCTCCAGCAACCGCAGCACCTCGTCCTTCGGGATCACCACCCGCTCTGCCGTGAACACCCGCAGCCAGCGCGCCGATCGATAGAGCTGGTCGGCGAGCATCGGAAGGTTAATGGCCCCGGCCATTCCTTCGCTGGTGAGCCGCTCCACGCGACCGTCGCGGGTCAGCACGGGGATGTCGAGCCCGAGCATCTGCTCCTTCTGCGGATAATCGATCAGCACCTCGCCAGGCCTGAGCCCGACGTGCGCCGCAATGGCATCCTCGGCGCGGCGCGAGCGCTCCCGGTCCTCGGCAATCCACTCCAGGTCGACGCCGTCGAGCTCGGCAGCCGGGCACTCCATGGCGCGCTTGTAGAGGCGGCGCGAGAGAATGGCCTCGAGCAGGGCGCTCGGCGCCCGTTCGCGCATTGCGTGCAGGAGTCCTTCGTCGGTGTGGGCGACGAGCTCGCTGGTCTCGAGTGCGCCGGCGCGCAGCGCGTCGTCCACCATGCGCTTGTACATGGCCGTCGGGCTGCGCACCGCGTGGTGCCAGTAGACGTTGCGGTACATCTGGTACTTGGCGAACAGCAGCGA
>ERZ1292633.6569-Hain-H41-02um-R1-6569-length-10101-cov-5_pt1 | contig 10101 bp, 7 predicted proteins | sample MGYA00564406_ERZ1292633 | MGnify/ENA primary metagenome ERZ1292633 (study PRJEB36523, sample SAMEA6512639) | groundwater metagenome | collected 2019-01-08 | study: AquaDiva: Metagenomics assemblies of 32 groundwater samples
GCTCCTCTGGTTCGCCACCACCTGGTGGCTTCGGTGAAGCCAGGCTACCACTTAACACACTGTCCGAATTTCCGGAGCCCCCTCTTACTTCGGTGTCAAGAGTCCGTGTCGATTAATCTATCGGGGCCAAATGACCCTCTGAAGAGGAATTGTGCCGCAAATCCGTAGAACGGGTTCGAATGCTGGCTTAGCACTAGAAGGCATATGCCTCACTTCCAGGACATGATCTCGCTCCAGGGATCCAATTTTCCAACAAGATGCCCTTTTCTAATTAAGTGGATGCTGCCTCGTAACCGCTCTAGCGACACTTCTAAATGCGGCTCAACTCGATACGCAGACGGCTGTCTTCGCATCAGACTACTAAACACATCGAGCATCCGATGAGCGGCTTCGCAAACTGCTTCCTCTTGAGAAGTATCGCAAAGCATTCTGAGGACATGATACGTGACCAATTGAGCCAACTGCTCCTGAAGAAAGGCCTCAATTCCAACAAACACTTTGGTCAACGACTGGAATTGCGAGCGCGCATGCTTGGCGTTTAATATACCTTGTGTCCTTTCGCCACCCGTTACACCTAAATGAATTGCTGCGTGCGCGTGCTCATGAAAACGCACAATGTATGCAAGATCTTCTTCTTCGCAGCTCAGCATCTCGGCCGCGGTTATAATATTTGCTTTAAATATCTTAATTTGACGGTCGCTAGGAATGTATATCCCTAGGTACTCATCAATTGTTATCAATTCGCTATCTTTTGTTAGCATCCGTGGCGGGGGTTCATCAGTAATACCGCCACGTGGATCCGTTAAATAACACTGGTAACCAGACACCATGAGCGTAACAACGTCTGGCCGTAGCGCCTGGTACAGGCGGTTAGCATGATTGAGTTGTTCCCCGAATTCAGACGCAGATGGTATTTGTCGCATTGAGAGTCCCCGGCTGAGGCCGCGCTGCTGTCGCACGCCAATATCTATTCTATAGCTCGTCTTTGGTTCATCAGAAGATAGGTCACTATCTGGGTCGTATGGCAATATGAGCTTATTGACGTCACCGGGCTGCTGTGACCTAAGAGACGAGAGAGGACAACAATTGCATGCGAAGTAAGTTCCTGGCCTAACTTAGGAGCTTGGAAGCCGAAGAGCAATTGACGAAGTCCAGTGAGTAAGGGCTCTCGAAATACTGCGTGGTCGGTGAACGACAACTTACATGAAGCGAGATCAATTGCATTGATAGCCGCAAGCCAACGCAATAGATACCAACTGGCAAATGCATGTCGCAGGTGATGAAAGCACATCGGTTCCGGAATCGCCGATCTCAAAGCCATGCCTGCAAGAGAAGCCAGGTACGAAGAATCATAGCCCGACATCTCCTCTGTGGCGAGCAGACGGGCCCTCAGATCACCATGCGTTGATTCCATCCGTTTGTAATACAAGCTCATAATCTCTTCTAGATACGTGTAGGGCATTAACCGTTCCAAATATAGATTCCTAACTCCAAGTGGAGTTTTTGTAATTCTGATCTCTAAGATTGGTTCGGGACGAGGAATTAAATGCTGAAGTTCTAAAAAGGTCGCTTCCATGCTGCGTAGTCCACCATAGAACCCAAGGATCATCTTGACCCGGAGAATCTCCCATAGATGTTCTGGTACGAAATCAAGACGACACGCTAAAAGAGCTCGATCAAAATCATCAAATCCTACCAGGGGGAACGCGTGTCGGTTGCGAGGTTTATGCAAGGATTTCACATTCCACTTCACCTGTTCAGGAAGGGTTAACATCTCAGTGACTAAAAAGTCTCTAAACTGAACAATGCTGGCCTTCGAAGCGGATGTTTCGTGGTCTTCTAGAATCTGTTCCCCCGCATCAATCCAATCTTTTCCGCTCCATTGAGTCAGAGAACGCTCCGCAAAAGTAGGGAAGAACGCGTCCGCAATCGCGGAAGCTCGCGTGGCGACGGATCCGTTGTCATGGCGTCCCCGTAGAAGACTGACAAGCCACCGCCCATAACACACTGTGTTGTACAGGATTGGGTCCTGATCCATGGTTTCAAGATCGTGGCCGGTGCTGGCCAGCGTGATTAATGCGAAAATGCTCTCGGTGATATCTCGGCGCCTTCTGGAATCAGAGTCCCGACGAAGTAACAGCCTCAGCTTTTCTATTTTCTGAAATAACTGCAGATTCTCGCTGGTTGGTCTGCCTGAACGGGGCCGCCTGGACAAAGGAGGCCCAGGCACAGTCAAGATCGCTGAACTAGCAGGGCCAGGCTTGCGTACAAAAATTCTATTAAAGCTCTCTCCCGTGATTGGGCTTACGGGAATCTGAGAAGAATTGATGCCAACAATAAACGGAGGAATGTCACTAATCAACGCGATCACTTTCCCTGCCTCCAACAAGCCCTTCATGGAAAAGGAAGGCACGGAAATACCTGTTCCCGATAGAAGATGCGTGACAAACACCGTCCATGCCCTATTGAGAACACGCTGCTGCCATTTGGGGACTGTCCATTCCTTTGGAAAGATAGGCGCTGTTCCATTCGCCGAGGATAACCGTGGGGTGCCGAGCAAATGCTTCAGCCTTGCAAGATGCCTTTGCGTAGAGGGGGAGAGAGGAAAGTGAAGGAGCACTCGTCGACCGTGGTCGACCTCATCGCGCGTGCCAAACTGTGGAAGGCCAATCCACCCTACTTGCCTCGAGTCCTCATTTCGGAGTGAGAGCACCCTGTGAGGGAGCCTCTTAAGCAGCACAAAGCTTACTAAAACAAGAGAAGCGTAAAAGACTAGAAAGGCCCAGACGTCCTCTCCCCATTTCCAGTCCTGCGGAGGAGCAGGCGCTTCTCCCGCCAATAGAGCCTTCTGAAGATGAAGTGCAGCTTGAATGTCACTCGCCGTAACGCCATCTAATGTCGTAACGAGATGGCGTGGAACCTGCTGCGGCACATTGACGAACTTCGTCTCAAGATACTTTGATTCCTTCAGCAGAAAAAGGACCCTATTGAGTGAATTCTTTGCCTGCCATTTATGAACGTCTGACCCATACTTCTGATCAATGTCCGCAGCCATTGCGCGCAGAATTTCGTCGGAGATAACAAACTGGCCCTGTTCATTCCGTTGTGCCTGGGGCAATCTACTTCGAAGAAGTGGCCAAACCGCCCGCAGACTACTGGCGTGTTGCTTTCCATACTGGGCCAGTTTCTGGATCAGGGTATCGATTATAGGCTCGCACTGTTCTATTCCGGCTTCGTCTGTTTCGTGCACCGGTCGACTCCTGGGAGATACGATAGCGATTCGAAGCCTAGCTTGCGGAGCAACTCGTCATGATGCCCCCTAAGCAAACCTATTGCCTGCCCTAGGAATGTACATGCATGGTGTGCTAAGGCTTCTCGCCCCGCTCGATTGTGTCCCAAATGAAGGTTCATAACATCGTCTGCAAAGATCGGAACTTTCTCAGTCCTATTTAGATGACGCCCCACATTGAGGGGAGCGCTTGCGAGCGCCTCCGCACCAAATGTGGAAAGCATATCGCGGTAAGCCGAAAGCGAGTACTGAAGAACTCGGCCATCATCACTGAAATAAAAAAGTAGCTGCTCATCAGGGATTTGCCCACCAAGAGCGCTGCCAAAATAGATGCAACATGTCTCCTTGAGGCAATCTCTTCCCAGTGCTAGCTGTGAATAGAGATGAGCAGCTATGGACGGAACTCCGATAAGCCGGTTCTCAAAATAGAGGCTGCTCAACTTATCAGTTATGGGAAGAATGTCAGGAGGACTGTTGAACAGCGAACGGAGAAGGTTGGGCTCATTCCTCGGACGTACGCCGAGTATGCCATGGGCAAGACTCGTGTACGTTACAAACGCATTGTGGTGATGGACGAGGGTTTGCGCGTCATTGCCACTTCCGGTTCGTTTAATGCTGTCCCCGATCCTGCGCACGTCTCTTACGAATACGCTACTTCCTAAAATTAGTGGTGAACCGACTCCGCCATCCGGAGGCGATTGCCGTTCTTTAGTGTGTGGACTATCGTTCCACCATCCTTGGTGAGGAAGGGTCTTGCTGACGGATGAATGAATATTCGCGGCCCGGCGCTGGTAGTCTTCGTGGAGTTCCAAGAGACGACGGTGCGTGTAGTGTGGTTGGGGTCCTGACTGGGCGAACCTTCCATCTATCAAGCGCACCGAGACCTCATCAAAATTCTGACCGTGTATAAACAGCGCACTAAAAGCCCTTGCAAGAGCAGACGGTGTAGGAAGATGCGGCCATTTCTCGCGTAAAGAGTGAATGATTCTCTCGATGTCCTGCAGGGTCAGAGGACGAAGATTTCCGTGTGAGTCGACGAGCTGAAAAAAGCGCTGCCCCTCAGGATCAAATATTTGCGACTGGACCCACTCCGCGTATCGAGCGTAAGGCGACGTAAGCGGATGCGGTACGGGAAAGGAAATGGCACGGCTTGACGACAACCATCCAGTCCCATCTGGTGGTTTAAAAGAAGACCGCCGCCCATCCTGTAGATAGAAGAAGATCAACGACCATGGATCAATCAACAAATTCTTTGACGTCAAATGCTGTTCAGCATTCTCTAGAGATACTCGTCCGACTTTACAGTCTATTAGTTCAGCGGGCGGCCGTCCGCAATAAGGTAGCGTAATCAAAAACAAGCCGGCTGCTCCCGTCCTTGGCATATCGGAGAACAACGCCTCCGCAGCTCGGTATAGATTCATTAAAGCATGTATTGGAAGGCTTGTGGTATCCCACCAGAGCGGAAAATGCTGAAGTATGTGTCGCGAGATGTGATGCCAGGGCAAGCGAGGTGGCTTGGCAAGGAACTCTGCTTCATCTAGCTCTTGAATAAAATCAGCCACGGTGGGGTCAGGATCCATAAGATCAGTGGTCGACGTGCTGCCATCCGGATCTTGGACGAATTCCGTAACCACATAAGTCTTGAGCGTCCCAAATTTGTTATGTAGGCAATTATCCACGGTACCGGTACTTGGCCGATCATCGAGGAGTTCTGATGGTGTCCGCTGATCATGTCGTTGATGATTGTCCTCCGATACTTGACCGGCACCCTGGTGTCCATTTGGATGAACCTCCCGATTATCATAGAGACTCAAAAGACGGCATTTATGAGCTTCTGCAACTTCATCTCCATTTACTGCGCCATTCCTTGCTGCCTCGATATGCTGACTATAGGCAGATTTAAAGAGAGCGAGGTGCTCCTCAAAGACATCCCGAGTAAAGACAGCCGGAATCGAGGTCAGGCGTTCATCCGGAAAGTGACTAAAGAAGAAACGTGCGCTAGTAGCGTACCACCTAACCGTCTCTATCTGTTTTGTGGTTTTCTGTTTGGTTCGCAGTCCCTCGTGAAGCCTCGCTCCCCACATCTGATATAAATTACACGGCATCGACGAGGAGCCAAACGCGGTCAGGTGATACGTGAACAGTTGAGACTCAACATACTGTGGTCGTTTCATGAAGACATTTGGCTCCGGATAGCTTGCGAGCTTTTCCAGAAAGGTGTCTAGAATCTGCTGAGGATCCGTCCCGTCGATCCCAGACTCAACCAGCAGCTTTGGGATCCAGTATTGGAAAAGAGGCCGCGCACGCAGTACGCCTTTAAGATTGGCAGGGACATCAAAGAGGCTCAGAAATGCCTTACACCAGTGCTCGATCTCTTCCCGGTTTCGGGCAGGACACGAGTTGCGAACAGCCTCAAGCACGACTGCCAAATCAACGCATTGATCATAGTCAAAGAGAGGCTCGCTGGGAGTATTGAATTGCGATAAGAAGGAAGGTACGGCTTGCTTCATATAAACGGCACCATTTCACCATTTTGCAGGACTGATTGATGAAAACATTTCCAGGGCTTTATTAAGGAGTTACTGCAATATTCTGCTACGACCTTGTCGCCTTCCATGCGCTCTATCTTTATTCCTTCCTTGTTCTTGGCGACACAATGATGACAACGTTCCGGGTCTCCATTGCGATCGTATTTGATACGAATGAGGGCACTTGTAGGCATCTTGTCTTTGGCGAATTGTTTCAGCTGTTGTGCTGAGATGCGGATGTTAAACTCGCATCTCGGACAGAGGAGGGTGCCAGGTAATTCATTTTTCAGAAGGCGACTGCAATCTTTGGGAACCTTCAGAGGTACCGGTTTATACTTCCTCCCCTGATTGTGCAATTCGCACAATAGACAAAACTGGTGATTCGCAATGCGTTTATTCTTCGCTCGCGTCGGACGAGAAGATTGGTCCTTGATGCTTTCAGGCCGCAGCCAGCCTGTAGTCGTCACTTGATCGGCACTTTGGATGTCCGCAATCCAGTCCTCGGTAGCTTCAGTAGCATCAATCTCTAAAACGGGATATTTGATGTGGCAATTTCTATTCATGAGCCAATACGAGAATGGGTTTGCGACTAGCAGCAACTTTTCCCCATCTGAGACGAGTATGGCTGGCGACCGCATGACCCAGGCTGCTACATTCTGGACCAATCCGCATAGTTGACCAATTTGTTGATCAGTCAATTTCAGGAGGTTTGGGTGTCGCTCCATTGTTACCGCACCCATCCTCATCATTCTTAGAGTTGGCATGGTCCCGTCCTAAAACAATGTCCCAGACGTTGGTTCATCTAATTCCATCTCATGGCGCAGAATAGTCACCACAACCTCGCATAGTTGCTTGAGAACGACTTTAGCCTTTTGAGAATCTTTTGTTTCTCTCTTGGCCTGACGTAGTAACGCCTTGACCTCTGAGTCTTTGAGAGGCGACTTCTCTGCTCCCAGGCGCTCTCTGACATAGTTAGACAGTGCCGTGATCGCATTAGGCAACGCCTGTGGCTCTACGGAAGAGGAAGCTGGCTGCGTGCTCTTCTGGACATTTCCAAACAAGTCTTGCCATGCATCCTCTCGATGGTAGAGTGCGTTTATTTTCGGTGATAACTGTGAATCCAAAATCATTCGCTCAACAATCTCGATATCCTTCGCCTGAGGCATGGTCTTCTTAGCTTCCTGTATCGCTTTGGTGATCAGGCTTTTGGCTCTGAACCAATCTGTTTTGTTCACTTTCGCCAGGGACCATAGGGCTTCAGACTGGTCTGGATTGATTAGTGCGAGACGATAAGCATTAATCACTCGCTTCCCCTTGGGAAGTTGCCGATGAACTGCGTTCACGAGTGTATTAGCAGCTGTGATAGCCGTCATTTGCTCGGACAGAGACACTGGGGGTGATATTATAAGAATGGGTACTTCATTCAGCCCCAGGCCTTGAGCCGCTAAATAGCGGTGGCGACCATCCAAGATAAGAAAAATGTCCTCGTTATCCGGATCGGGCATAACGAGAATCGGATGAGCGGTTTCGAAACCGATCATTCTCATACTTTCCATCAACCTCTCCACAACTTTGAATGAGATTTTCGAAGTGGCCTGGTTTTGAGTATGAACTTTTAACCTTTCAATGCTGGCTAGTATGATTCGCGCTTCCATCGATGGACCTCCGTGTTAAGTTGACAACGCGCTGCTCGCCCTACACCGCGGATACTGCCAGAACTTACTGGTGCTTCACGATTGGAGGTTGCATTTCCCTTGCTATTCAACAAGTTGGATGGAGCTTCACTGCGGAGCTTTCGACGGCAGCGCGCTGATATTTAGGCGAGCGATGGAAAGTTCCGATAGAATTCTGGAAGGTGCATGAATGAATTCCGCGAAACGGCAAGATCCTAATCTAGAATGGTACCGGTGCCTCTCGCCAGATGAGCGTGCGGAGGAATTTGATAATGTGCTGAGTAAACTCGTCGGGAAATATCAGGAGAAGGGTGTTTGGATTGAGGGCGCTTTTGCAAAGGACTGGAAGGACTATCTCTGCCTAGGCTCCTGTTTTGCGTACAACGTTGACTTTCTTCGAAAGGCAATTGCCTCTAGCTTTCCATTAGTCGGGCTTTTCCTGTGCAGCACTTCGTATGACTACAACAAGCGCTTTGACGCATTTAAGTCGAAAGTTACAGAGTGGCAGACCCGTAAAATTTTGCATCGTCTGTCCTATTGTCTTTTTCATGACTCCTTAGAGGATGCCGCGCTCGTAGAATTCGTTCGTCGTGTCCAATGCCGTTTGGAGAAAGAAGAATCGCTTCATAAGGTTCTAAAGGATCGAATCGATGAGCTTGACCTCAGAATTTTCCACAGAAATGGCAATGATCGCTCTGTCAATGATGCGTTGAATTATGCGATCAGAACCGCGTCTCAATTGTTAAACCCTATTGAATTGGAGAGCAGTGATCGGCAACGGCATTTGGAGCTGTACGAGCTCTTCGCTAGCACCTTGAATTTGATACCAGAATCCGAGCCACAATATTCGATCCACCCACACGGAATAGAGGTGGCGAAGAGGGTTCACGGTGGTGATAAAAGAGGCTTAATAAAGCAGCGCATTTATGCACAAGAGAAAAAGGCAAGCGCAATAGCTGAGAAGGAGAGCCTGCGCATCGTTCGTCGCCTACAATAAATACAGACCTTGATCTTCAGGCACATAGATCTGCCGGGCACCAGCTGCTAAGTCACAATGAGATCGTTTTTCAGGTTATTCAGGCACTCGTAAAAGTTTTCGGTTAATTCGTAATAACGCTCAAAATATTGCTTAGTACCGTCCGCTTCAATGCCATCAACAAAGGAGAAGTTCTTGTACGCTGATTTGATTCGCATCGAATAGAAGAAATCCAAAATGGAGATCTCGATCCGGCTTACCGCAGTGTTGTACTTTTGTCGCCCGGTCTTAGTCTTCCTGTTAATTTGCCGCGAATCGTCTTCGATTTTGTACTTTGCGACCTTCTTCATCAGAAGTCTATGGATGACATCGTCTGCGACATCCGTGCGGAGAATTTCGCCTGGCCTACTCTTGTAATCCAAAATCGCCTTATCAAAAATCTCGTTGAACTGTCCGCAGCTGAACACCAGGTTTCCATTCCGGAGTCTTGAAATGAAGCGGGCGAGGCATTGCTTGTGACTGTTGCGGATCCAAAAGGGATCACAGGTGAGGACATATTCGATAACGCAAACCAGGTGGTACAGAAGATAATACGATTTACTAGGGAGCCACAGGACAGACGCGAGCGAGTACTCAGGATCTTCCATCACGATGGCAAAGTCATCTCTTATTGATTGCCGCGTAAGCTCCATCAAGTGCGCTTTATTTTCGATCAATTTGAGATCGGCTTTAGGATGCCGGGGGAGAGGTGATGCGATGGTAAGACCCTTAGACCAGATGGCTAGACAGTGGGCGTATTTCAGATGAATCACATAATCGTTTCGCTCACTGATAGGCACTGAAACTGTGTCCCGTTCTTCGATAATGCGCGGCATGGTTATTCCCTATCTGCTTCGATTCTTTGACCGGTGGATGAAGAATACAACGTCGTTTCCTATTGTTGCCCCCGTCACGATGTACCTCAATGAAGGGAAAGAGCGTGAGGAGAGAACGAAAGACAATATAAGATTGTTATGTCCCCTTCTGAAGGGAACACATAATCGAATCGTATTTATAAATCTAGTTGAAAGGGCTACTGCGAGATTAGCAAGGATTTCGTGCATGATACCTCAGCCGATGAGTCCCCGTTTCGAATTCTGACCGTGGTCGATTACTGGAGGCCCGTAGTCCGGTCGTAACGGTGGGATTTCGGATGTCCGGTGCCTCGGTGAGTGCGGCTCTCGATCAGGTATTGGGTCATGGGCCGGAGCCGCGCTCCATCACCGTGGATCATGGAACGGAATTTCGGTCCGCGGGCGCTCGAAGACTGGGCGTATCGACGCGGCGTTCAACTCGACTTCATTCGGCCAGGGAAACCCATGGAAAATGCTTTTAATTGAATCGTTTAATGGACACTAGTGGACTGTAACGTTTAAAATGGTAGTATCATGACGCTCACGGAGGACGTCATGACACTGACCACGAGTGAACGCATGGAACTGCAGCGCCAAGCAAGAGCCAGCACTGGTCGAGCCGATTCTGCTCGGCATGCCCGTCTGATTCTGCTGCTGGCTGATGGCCTGACGTGGGCCACGATTCGTGCCAAGCTGGACTGCAATGACAGTTACATCAGTCGGTGGAGCCAGCGCTTTGCCG
>ERZ1292633.6570-Hain-H41-02um-R1-6570-length-10099-cov-5_pt1 | contig 10099 bp, 21 predicted proteins | sample MGYA00564406_ERZ1292633 | MGnify/ENA primary metagenome ERZ1292633 (study PRJEB36523, sample SAMEA6512639) | groundwater metagenome | collected 2019-01-08 | study: AquaDiva: Metagenomics assemblies of 32 groundwater samples
AATCATATCACGAAATGAGATAGTGATAAGATTATGCAGAAAAATTAAAATGAAGATGGAGAGTTATAAGGACATCTTAAAAGCCATTTACGATCCTGCAGCGGACGACTTTTATCATCTTGTTGCTAAATGCAGGAGGAAACAAAGCTCTCAAATGATTTATAACGCCTCTATTGAGCATACAAAAGAACTTTTTTTGAATTTAATCGATGAGGGCCGTAAGCGGCAGGGAAAATAGATTGAAAAGCTGTAGCTGTTCTTTTTTATAAAAAAATTTCTTGCAAAAGAAAACACTTACCATATAAATTAAGAAGGTAGAGGAGACGCAGAGGATATTTATGTCAGACGGAATCTATATGATTTTTGCAGGAGTACTAATTATAGCAGGGTGGGGTCTTTTTGTGTCTATCAGAGAAGATCGGCAGGACGCAAAGGAATTAAAAAAGAAGGAAGATAAGTTGGAAATGATAGAGCAGGCATTAAAGATATGGGCGCAGAACGATAAAAATTGCGCAGCGGCTTTAAAAAAGGTAGGGCTTTTATAATTTTATGGATAAAATATCTTTTTTCCTTTCAGAGGATCAGACCAAAAAGGCTTAATAATTTTGGGCAGAACAATTATTATAGAGCCAGCAGAAGAAGGTGGTTTTACAGCCTATGTCCCGGCATTAAAAGGGTGTGTGGCAGAGGGAGAGACTGAGGAGAAAACTCTTCTGAATATAAAAGAAGCGATAGTGAATTACCTCGCTGTACTTTCTGATTTATAAATAGAATGAATAACCACTATAAAACTGACTTGGTAGCTGCAATAGGCGCGTGGCTGACGATGTCTTTTTTATTTATGGCCTTTCTCTTCATTCATATCATTTTGGGCGTAATAATAGGAGCCTTTACAGGCTGGTTGCTCTCATTCACCTTTCTGGGGACATGGATTATAGATGGGCTGAATATATTCGGTATTAAATCCACTCCAGACATGCTACACAAAATAGGCGCTGCCGGCGGTTTTATCGCGGGCTTTTTTAAATTCTCCATTTCACATAGAGAAAGAAAATAAAGTGGTATCACAATTTGTGATATCCAAAAGGGTCAGGTTGCGTTTCAGATGTTCGAGATCATATTTGATAACACCCGAAAACCAATAAATGTAGGGGTCATAATACGATTGGCATGTGCTACCGGGAGCAAGCTATACTTTACAGGTAATAGCGTAGACTATAAAAACAGGAAGGCGCGGCTTGCGGCTGTAGGCTATGAGAACATTATCAACCTGACTTACGAAAGAGACTTTAAAAAACTAATTGAAATGTTAAAGGCAGAAGGCAAGTTAATCGTAGGGACATCTCCCTGTCCCGGACGCAAAAAACTGTATACAGAGGTGGATTATAAACAGCCGACAGTTTTTGTGTTTGGGACTGAGGCATGCGGTCTATCTAAAGAAAAAAGACAGTTAATGGATGAAGTGGTTTATATTCCCATGGCAGCGGATGTTGACTCGCTAAATGTAGTAAATGCGGCAGCCATCGTCCTATATGAGGGGTTACGGCAAAGAGGGTTTAGAGGCAGGAATCTAATATGAGGAAAACCATAAATTTATTAAGTGATGAGAATCCTGCTTCGCTTGGGAAAGACATGGATGCTATTTCAGAGAGCCGTCGAACAAGGAGCTCTGAGGCGGACTTTGACAGTTACATTGATTTTCTGGAAGAGACTTCCTCTATAATAGGATTTAGCACAAAGAAAAAAAGAGATGATTCTTTTGAAATGAACGGGGATTCCATTTTGCTTTAATAGGAGGAGCAACATTATGGAGAAATATAACGAAACTACCACATCTCCAGTAAAACCGGTTATTAGCCTGCTTGCTTTGCAGAACATTTGTGGTTTTCTTTGCCTTCTTTTTATTGGGTTTGCGCTGGTACTCGTCGTTGCAAAGTTGATACCGCAAGGCTGGCTGAAACCAGAAATCATACTTGCCCTCGGATATATCGGTGCGGCATTTGCTATCCCCGTGATGGAGATTGAGCATTGGAAGTATCGTAAGGGGTAACTTTTCTATGAAATTTAGGACTGGAAAAGGCGGAAGAAAAAAACTTGCAAGTTTAATGGAGTGGATAGACTCGATTAATTGGATTGGTTATGCTATGACTGATGAACATGAACAGGTATATACCCTTGCCTGTTTTGGGGACGTTGGCCCCACTGCGGGATGTGAGTTCTATTGTTTTACCTCTAAGTGGGATAATCAAATTATGGAATCGTGCATTAATATAATCACTAATATAGCATCGATGAATTACGAGCAGGACAGAATAACGAATGTTAAAATAAGATTTGGAGAAGACTCCAATATACGTCAGTTTTTTACCCCTCTCATAACCCGAATTGAAAAACTCAATAAACTGGAAAAAGATGATGAAAGATTGAGTGTCTGCGATATAGCGACAGAGGAAGGATCAAAACTGATGAAAAAATTTAATATTGATATTTTTGATGTGCTGCGAGAGGGCAGAATCCGTTTTGTTGATGATCCGGAACATAGGAACTGACAATGGTGAAGATTCTGCTATATTGCAGATAAGTTTTGAGGGAAAATCTCGGCGATTGGTTATCGGGTTATAAGGATAAAAAGCTAACAGGTTATAAGGAGGATATAATGGATTATATTATTGTAATAAGCGGGTCTGCTGTTGCCTTTATTTTTTCTCTGTTAAGAGATCTACAAAAACAGTCAAAAAAAAGCAATTACATAGCTGCTTATGCAGCGCCAGATTTTTCAGAGAATAAAGGCAAAGCAATAATAAGACAATGGTGAAGATTCTGCTATACTTTAGATAAGTTCCCAGAAGAAGCTGAAAAACCATAGTCTTGGAAGGGGGAGATAATGTTATTATCTTTAATATTTATCATAGCGATTTTTATCATTATGATAGTCCCGTTTATTATAGAATGGCAAAGGATCCATAAATTCACTAGCCAATGGGAATGCAACAATGAGGGAAAAGCCAGAGAAATGATACTTTAAGATATAGCCCGTGCTAAAAAAAGAATCCTTATATACGGAGGCAAAACCGATATTTATAATATTACACCCGTTAAAGAGGCGTTAAGGAGCGCATCGGAACAGGGAGTAACCGTCGAAATGATTTTAGAAGATGAGACTTCTGTCTCAACAAAAACTAATATCATCCCAAGGGCAAATAAAGTATTTTTGGCTTTTACGAATAAAGAGCTTTTTAAACACCATTTCAGGGTGGTGGATTATGACTATGTTTATATTGAAAACCCCCACCCAAGAGGGTCTGAATATCGGTGTTTTAAAAGATTGCCCAACACAAGGTTCTTGCCCGGAGATTTTTCAAGGATATTCCACGCTTTAAAAGGGCACGCCGCAATCGCTTAGATGGATATTATAAGCTGCAGTATAGGAGATTATAGCGCTATCGTTGACGTTAATAATCGGCATGATTGAATACTATGGGGGTGGATACAAATGAAGGAGAAAGAAATATCATTTAAGGAGTCTAACTATGAGAAGAGCTTTGTTGAATTATTTAAAGAATCTGAAGAAGTGGCAGCGCATGTTAAACATATTCTAAGAGTTAGCTCATCAGGGGGCTTTCCTCCACCCCAGCCGTCAAGAAGAGGCATTTTAGAAGCGCTTTTAGGATAAATAAAGTATTTATGCACCGTATGGCTAAGGCGCGAGGAGACGACCAATGACTAAAAAACAACTTCCATGGAAAAGCGACGAGGATATGCCGAGTCGCCTTGACTGTTTAATTCAGCGTGTTCGTATGTTTTTTTGTATCCATAATCTGAAACACTATTGGTCAGTGAGACATCCATACTCAATGTACGTTTCCGGATTTATATATGGGCGGAAAGGATATGAGTGTTTGATTTGCGGGAAGAGGAAGGATGTCAAATGGTCTTGACGCATAACTTAGCTTACTAAGCTTAGTTATATTAACCAACCTTCTGTGCTATAGCATCAATAATCCAATCGTGCAGTGATACCTCATCTTGCTGAGCACTTGTTCTTGCTGCCGACCAGAGCGATTTTTTCATTCTGATTAAAAACGTTTTTTGCGCAGTTTCAGCCACAAGATTTTTCTCTGCCTCGGCGCCTGAAATAAATTTTTCAATGTCTTTTTCCTTTTTAACCTTTAGTGTCATAACCATTTTTCTTTTACCTCCTTCCATAGATTTTTTATTTCTGCAGCTGCCTTCCCTGTCGGCTCGTATTCGGATACACCTTTGCCCTCTGTTATGGCGCGCTTAAAAGCGATCCGCTGGCATATCTCTGTATTCAATACAGGCAGTTTAAACTCCTGCAGCGCATCCAGCGCATCCTTTGCAATCGTAGTATTACGGTTCACCTGGTTTAGCAGCAGGACCGCTTTAATGGCCGTAAAGCTACGCGCCTCTTCCAGTATCTCTATTGTTTTAGCCGTTGCCCAAATATCATATTGAGATGGCAATACAGGTATAAGAAGGAGAGGGCGAGCGCTTAATATAGCGCTGCGCAGTGTTGCGCTGTCACGCCCGCCGGCATCGATAAATACGTAATCAAAATCGGTAAATGAGCCGATGTCTTTGTGAATGGTATTTTTTGCGATGCTGACGGCCTGAAATTGTATAAGAGTTTCGTTTTCGGCCCTGGCGGAACGAAAGTTAAGAGAGCTCTGCTGCTCATCTGCATCTATTAGCAGCACTTTTTTCTTTTCCCTAGCCGCCTCGACCGCCAAATTACATGCAATCGTGGACTTCCCGGGCCCGCCTTTGCTATTCGCTATTACGATTACCTTTGGGTGCTTAGCCATATTACTAATCTTACTAAGCTTAGTAAGTTTTGTCAAGGGATAGTAAAAGAGGGTCCTATTATTGGTGTGAATCGTGGCACATTGCCATACGCTTGACAACAATTATAACGATATGTGTTATACTGGTATAAAGTGATTAGGTCATTTAACAACAGAGAGACCGAACAACTCTACATAATAGGAAAGAGTAAAAAATTTCCTTTAGGGGTTTGTAAGGTTGCTATCCGGAAGCTGGATTATTTAAATGCAACTATAAGATTAGACGATCTCAAAAGACCGCCAGCCAATAGGCTTGAGGCGTTAAAAGGCAAGTATAAGGGCAAACACAGTATCAGAATAAATGACCAGTATAGAATAGTTTTTAAATGGCATGATCATGATGTTTACGAAGTAGAAATAACCGATTATCACTGAAAAGGAGGGGAAAATATGTTTGATATTAAAAGGGAGCCAACTCACCCGGGCGATATTTTATTGCATGAGTTTATGGAGCCGTTGGAAATATCCCAGACTCAGCTTGCTAAAGATATTGATACCACATTCAGAACGATAAACGAAATTATAAACCATAAAAGGGGTATTAGTCCTGAAATGGCGGTTAGGCTTGCAAGGTATTTTGGCACATCAGAGGAACTATGGCTTAACTTGCAAACACAGTATGAGCTTTATAGAATCAAGGAGAAAAAGAAAAAGGCGTTGGAAAGAGTGAGGGCATATACGGAACTGCATACTGCTATGGTTTAATTTTTAATGAGGGGTTATAACATAGGCAGAAGACAAGAATGAGGGGTTATACGCACATATCCGTAGTATGACGGATGTTTTCGCAGTGATAGTTACTAACCATTAGTTACTGTTACTAACGGTCATTATTCAGCTCCGAATAAGTCGCTTTTCAGCCTCTTCCCGGTAAACAGACAAAAAATGTTCACATATGTTGTCGAGTGAAATTTATTGACTCTATCGTGGTATTATATGAGTAGAAAGAAGGTCATGAAAAAACTCAGGCTTTATATTGACACATCGGTGCTTGGTGGTATTTTTGATACAGAGGATACCCAAAGGGTTAATACTGCGGAAACACTCCTGCAGTCTATTAAAGACGGAATTTACGAAGGGTTTATATCCCGGCTGACAATAGAAGAGGTCTTTGCGGCGCCTGATAAAATACATGAAACCCTTCAGAATAAAATCTCTAATGCGAGTTTAAACATACTTGAGGAAACAGAGGAAAGCCTCAGTTTGGCAGAGGCCTATTTAACTGATGGCGCGATCCCAGAGAAATACAGGGATGACGCCCGCCATATAGCCATTGGGGTTGTAAATGAACTTGATTATATTATCTCATGGAACTACAAGCATATGGTCAATATAGCTGTGAGAAGACGGGTAAACAGCACAAACATAAGGATGGGTTATAATTTGATTGAAATTATTTCTCCAGAGGAGGTGATAGGTGGTGGAGATGCGGAAATATAAATCCCTTGAGTGGATACATAAGGTTAGAGAAGAAAACTATAACAAAACAAAAAGCCTTTCGCCAGCGGCGCTAATAGCGAAGACTCGGAATAGTACGGATGCAGCCATTAAAACAATGCGTCTTAAGATTGTGCACCCTAAAGAGCAGGCGCATGCAAGATAAGCCTATTGCAGTGCATCTAATATTAAGTGCCATATAGGAGGTTGTTACGGCACACAAAAAGATTGAAACTCGCCCGTATGATCCGGTGAGATACCTCAAAACCGAGAAAGACATGGCCGTTTATCTGGAGGCTGCCCTTGAGGATGGACATCCCGCTGTAATAGTTGCGGCATTAGGAAATATCTCCCGCGCCAAGGGCATGACAAAGATTGCCCGTAAAACGGGGCTTGGGCGAGAAAGCCTTTACAAGGCTCTTTCTCCTGATGGCAATCCGGAGTTCACTACAGTGCTGAAGGTCGTTAAAGCGCTGGGACTGAAAATCCATGTCGAAGCTGCGCATGGGTGTTAAACTGGACATTAGATATGACAATATTATAACACCCCTCGTTGCGCCCTACTTACGTCCTACTTACGACCCATTTACGTCCCCGTAATGACCTCATAATGTGCGATGTCGCACATTTTACGCCCTCAATACGCCCCACTTACGCCCTGAACGGGGAATTATCAATAAAAAAACAGTTAACCTGTGATGAATTAGGAGTGGACTTTTAAGTAAAAACCCACATACTGTCCGCGGGAACTATCCGTAGTATGACGGATGTTTTTAAAAAATCCTGAGGAAAATAAGCGAGGGCTGGGTTATTTTTTATCGGAAGGACCCGAAAGACCTTCCATAGCTTCCTTAATGGCCATACGTCCTTTTAAAATTTTCAATATAAACTTTTTAGTCTCGGGGTCGTGGATGAGAATCTCTATAATCTCGGTAATTTCAGGATCGCTACAGATGGCGCTGATCTCTTCCTGCTGAAAAGCAATATTTTCCTCTTTCTGTTCAGCAGGAATTTGGGGCATTTTTTCAGAATAAATTTCAGGGCGATTTGAATGTAATTCCTTATCAATGACATCTCTTATAATTTTTGGATTTAAAAACAGGGATGATAGGTCTATCTCATTTAATTTTGCACTTTCAGTTTCTGATAATTCAATCTTGTCAACAGGAATTCCTTTGTCTTTAATTTCTTTCAGTATGTACCAATAGTCACTAGGTCTGCCGGCGTAACCCACTTCCGAGCGTGTCTCAGTCCCACACATAGAGATGCTTCCTTTTTCTTTTTCCAGAACAAAGCCATAAGGAGTGCCAATAAAGGAATCTTCATATTTAACGATTAATATTCTCTTCGTATTGGCATTTAACTGTTTCAACATCCATTCAGTTGCCCGATTTGACCCGAGAGGACTATATGCCCAGCCTTTCCCAGTGAGAAGCCACTCCTTATTTATCTTAAATTCAGCGCATATTAACTTAGTTAATGTCTCACTCGGTGTGCTTTTCCCAGATTCTAACATGCCGATATATGGTGGTTGCACTCCTAACTCCCTTGCAAATGCTGCCTTTGAGAGGGCGCTCCGAACCTGAGAAAGCCTCTCTCCTAACTTAGTTTCCATAAACATTAACTCTGTTCATTTTTAGCTTGACAAACAATAACTGACTTAATATAATAATACCAAATGACATCGCACGAAACCAACATGAACCTGAAAATACGGTACCACATACGATTAAGTATAGGGAATTCCGTGGATTTTCGCAACACAAAAAAATGGATAAACTGCTGAGTATTGACGATATTACGCGGATTGTCGGAGTGAAAAAATCCACAGTCTATGCATGGAGTCATCGGGGATTCATTCCGGTGATCCGATTGAGCGCGCGCTGCGTGAAATTTTCCGAGGCGGCAATCGAAAAATGGCTTGCGGAAAAAAGTTCTCCATCCGCAGGCGCAAGCACCCCTCAAGAGCCGCCCCCGGCAAAAACCCCAAAAAAGAAATCAAGGGCGACCGAAAACATTAGTGGTGGCCGCATAAGCGATATCGTCGCCCGGGCAAAAAAGGAGGTCCTAAAAAAATGAACACCCTGACAAAAATAATCCTATTCTCATCGCCTGTCTTGTTTTTTGTACTTTTTTTTGTGATTTCCTCCCAGAAATCTGTTGATGTGAAAATGGAAAAAAATGATGCTGAATTTTCCCGGGGTTGGGCCGAGCAGGAGGCTGAGATGGCTAAAGACCCGGCTCAGAAAAAAGTGTTTTCGGAAAGGGCGAAAAAAAGTGAGCTGGAGATGGAGGAACTGAAAAAGAAGGAAAAAGAGAGAGAACTGAAAGACAAACAGTTTGAGGAGGCGATGGAAAAGGCGCTGACTGAGGGCGAAGGGGAATTGAAAGGGCAGCTGAAAAAATGAAAGTGAAAAAAAGAAGAATAGAAATAACGAAGGAAGAGGCCACAGAGATGGAACTGGGGATGATGAATCTCAGGATTTCCCAGCTCGAATTGGAAATGGCGCATATGAGGAAGAGCAGGCGCCTTGCGCTACAAGTGCTGAAGAGGGCTAATGAAAGTAGAGCAGCAAAAAAATAAAGAAAAAGACATTGGATTCCACGGATTTAGTAAGCCTACTTATACTCAGGTGCCGGACGAATTTTTTGATCTTCTGCTGCCCGAGCTCTCAGAGGCAGAGTTAAAAGTGCTGCTCTATATAATTCGGCGCACACTCGGATGGAAAAAAGACTCGGATAAAATTTCGTTGAACCAACTCGAACAAGGAAACAAACATGACAAGGGCTGCGGATTAAAAAGGAAAGCAATTATCAAAGGACTACAGAGTTTGGAAGAAAAAAAATGTATTACTGTCCTCAGACAAAAGACATCAGGAGGCATCAACCAAATTAACGTATATTCCTTAAATTTTAAAAAAGAAGGGGTAGTGTCTTTAAGACACTACGGTAGTGTCCCAAAGGATATTAGGGGTAGTGTCCCAAACGACACTCAACAAGAAACAGGTATTAAATCAACTACAACAACCGTTGTTGTTGATTTTGAGAAATTCAAGGACTACATCCCCATCTCCCTAAGCGAAACCGAAATCCGACAGATTGCATTGACATGTAGTACCGATATCGGAAACGTCTATTATGCGGCTGACGTGATGGATTTCCAAGTCCGCACCGGCACGAAAATCGAAAAAAATAAGAAGGTATATCTCATCTCGCTGGTCCGGGCAATACGGAAAGGGACTCTTAGCATCCCCGAGGGCTATCTTCCCCCCTGGGAGCGGGCGGAAAAGGCCCGCCAGGAGGCGGAGCTCCAGAAAAAAGAAAAATCAAACTACGACAAAATCAAAAATGAAATTGAAACCGAGCGCCTTTCGCCAGTTGAGCTGGAAAATCTCAAAGCGAAAAACGCTCCTGCGCTGCTCTCTGGGGCGGTGGGAATCCGATGAGGCCAGTCAATGTCTCTGCCGGCGCCCAGCAGTATTACTATGAAAGAGACCCCATCTTGAATGCCGAAAGCACCCTGCTCGCCTCGACGCCGTCTTGAATGACTTTGACTTGAGTTCCCGCCACGGCGCCCGAAACCGGCAGCAAGAAGTTGCCTTGGGCATCCACCACAACGCTGCCCAAGATAAGCCCCTGATCATCGACCGCATAAACCGTGCTGCCCGGCAGGCCGGTGCCTGACAGCACGCTGCCTTCTTCTATGACAGCGCCAAGCACCACGGTGGGCGCTGTCCCCACGGGGCCTGCTGTTCCACTGTACTCAAGATGGCCGTTCATGAGCACGTCAAAGGTGC
>ERZ1292633.6571-Hain-H41-02um-R1-6571-length-10097-cov-17_pt1 | contig 10097 bp, 10 predicted proteins | sample MGYA00564406_ERZ1292633 | MGnify/ENA primary metagenome ERZ1292633 (study PRJEB36523, sample SAMEA6512639) | groundwater metagenome | collected 2019-01-08 | study: AquaDiva: Metagenomics assemblies of 32 groundwater samples
GATAGAGCGAGATAGATTCCGTAGGCTCCCATATAGTTGCCGTTTGAGATAGTATTGCCAGTCAGAGTATTATTGTTAGAAGACCAAAGAAGGATTCCAACGGTAAAATCCTTAATATTAAGGTTCTTAACAGTAACACCTGTTTTCCATGAAAGAGAGACGCCGTAAGTCCAAAGTCCTGTATAAGGGTCGCCGCATACATTAGGCGAACCACAACAACTAAGAGGCCCGCATGTCCCGGTTATTGTGTGTCCATTGCCATCAAGGGTTATATAGTCGCTATCAATATTGATGGTTCCAGTCCAAAGAGCATCTTCTTTTGGGGTTGAATAAACATCCTGTGTTAGTGTGCAGGTTTTGGTTGCCCAATCCCAGATTCCTATTGATGTGCAGTCCCCACCAGTTGCATCATCTTTAATGCTATAAGCCTTTGCAATGCCTGTCATGCCAAGAAACAAAACTACAAACAAAAAACTCATTATTATCTTTTTCATCTTAAATTCCTCCATATTTATTTGTTTAAGAAAAAATAAATACTGCAAACTGCTTCAGGGCGGAACGCCAGACAAAATACATGGGTTTTTATTACTCGGACAGCTCATGACAAGACTACCCGAAAACCGATGTGTGATTCCTTGAGAAGATTTATTAAGAAGTATGACTGACTGTACAATATTGTGGCCAGATTAATTAAGACAGGAAAAAAGATAAGCCACAAAGTTGCATATCTTTCCAAGAATTTTATCCCCCTTCTTAGAAGAATGTGCTGTTTTATAGCATTTAGGGAATCTTTGTGTCAAGGAAAATTTCTTTGAAAAATAGCCTCTAAGGAGACCATGAATTCAGTTGACCTTTACCCATACTCTATTTTAAGCTTTACAGAAGCAACTGAGCCTTTAGTCATTTTGGAAGCAGGTATACGGATATTGAAGGAATAATGAATTTAGAAACAGGAGGGTTTTATGATTAAGATAGCAGTTGCAGGCGCAGCAGGAAAAATGGGCCAGAGGATTACAGCGCTTTCAAAGGAATATCCCGAATTAAAACTTACAGCCGCATTCGAAAGAAAAGGTCACGGTGCAATCGGCAAAGACATTGGAACAATAGTCGGCATAGGTGAAACAGGGATAAAACTTTCAGACAGCCTCGAAGGAATTATAGACAATTCAGACCTTATTATTGATTTTACATCTCCTGCCTCCACAAAAGATAATCTCAGGCTGGCATCTAAAAAAGGAAAGGCTATGGTTATTGGCACAACAGGATTATCGAAAGATGATATGAAAGAGATAGAACCCTTTACAAAAAACATCCCGTGCGTAATGGCGTCCAATATGAGCACAGGCGTAAACCTGCTCTTAAAGGTATTGCAGGATGTGGCAAAGGTACTGGGCGACGAATACGACATAGAGATTGTTGAAGCACATCATAGATTAAAGAAAGATGCGCCGAGCGGCACAGCATTAAAGATGGCTCAGGTCATTGCAGATGCAGTGAACAGGAATCTGGATGAAGTAGCTGTTTATGCAAGAAAAGGCATAATCGGCGAAAGGGCCAAAAAGGAAATAGGCATACAGACAGTCCGGGCCGGTGATATTGTCGGAGAGCACACTGTTATGTTTGGAGGACTTGGAGAGAGGATAGAGATAACTCACAAGGCTTCGAGCAGGGATACATTTGCAAGAGGCGCCCTACGGGCAGCACAATGGGTTGCAGGCAAGCCAGCAGGACTTTATGACATGCAGGATGTGCTGGGGTTAAAGTAATGTTTAAGGATACAGAGCATAATAATAAATTAGACAGGATATGATATTTGAGCGGTTTTATTTTGCCGATATTCAACAACCCCCTTCATCCCCCTTTGCTAAGGGGGAATTCAAGAGTCATAAAGAGGCAAAATTCCTCTTCGCCTCAGGCGAATCCGCCGGGGCGGAGGAGTCAGTCCCGATTTTATCGGAGCGAGAATGAGCGAAAATGTTATAGCCTGTCTAATTTATCTAAAAAAATGAAAGCCGGTTTTTATCAATTCTCACCCGAATTCGGGGAGATAAAAAAAAATGTAAAAAAAACTGTTGATGCCATTGAAGCAGCAGATGTTAATCTCATAGTCCTTCCCGAGCTTTTTAATACAGGGTACCAGTTCATTTCAAAAAAAGAGACAAAAGAACTTTCAGAAGAAATCCCTTCAGGATATACAACGAAGGCTCTCGAAGATGTTGCGAGGAAAAAGAAGATATATATTGTTGCAGGCATATCTGAAAAAAGCAAAGGGAAACTCTACAACTCTGCAATATTGACGGGGCCGGATGGTTTTATGGGAGTTTACAGAAAAACACATCTATTCTATGAGGAAAAACTCTGGTTTTCCGCCGGAGACACCGGCTTTAAGGTTTGGCAGACACTTATTGGCAATATCGGAGTAATGATATGCTTTGACTGGTTCTTCCCTGAGTCTGCAAGGACACTTGCCCTTAGAGGCGCTGATATAATTGCTCATTCTTCAAACCTTGTCCTCCCTTTTTGCCCTGATGCAATGGTTACACGATGCCTTGAAAACAGGGTCTTTGCAGTCACTGCAAACAGGACCGGTTCAGAGCAGAGGGGCGGTAAGGAAAGGCTTACATACATAGGCAAAAGCCAGATAACTTCACACAAAGGCGAAATTCTTTACAGGGCATCGGAAGACGGGGATGAGCTTAGCGTAAGGGAGATAGACATTTCAAGGGCAAGAAATAAGCAAATCAATTCACTTAATAATCTTTTTGATGACAGAAAAAAAGAGTTCTACGAATAGGCGCATATCCGTAATAATTCCCACTTATAACGGGAGTTCTACAATCGGGAAATGTCTCGAAGCGGTTTTTTCTTCGGAATATGATAATTTCGAGGTGCTTGCCGTTGACGACTGCTCAACCGACAACTCGGCGGAGATAATCAAAAGTTTTCAGTGCAGGCTTATAGCCCTTGATAAAAACTCGGGAGCATCAAAGGCAAGGAATGCCGGGGCAAAAGAGGGCTCCGGAGAGATATTTTTCTTTATAGATTCCGACTGCATCGTCCAGAAGAATACGCTTGCAGCCGTAAATAAAGCTTTCGCTGAATACTCACCCCCCCATCCCCCCCTTAGCAAGGGGGGGCTAGAGGGGGGTGGTGTGAAATATGAGGTAGTCATCGGCGGCACATATACCAAAATCCCCTATGACAATAATTTCTTCAGCGCCTTCCAGTCCATATTTATAAACTACTCTGAAACCAAAAAAGAAGCTCCTGACTATATAGCAACCCACGCCATGGCCATAGACCCGGTGCTTTTCAAAAAAGCCGGGGGATTTTCTGAAGATTTTCTTCCGATCCTTGAGGATGTAGAATTCAGTCACAGGCTGCACAGGCTGGGGATAAAACTAATAATGCATCCTGAGATACTCGTTCAGCATATATTCAATTTTACATTAATAAAATCTCTCAGGAATGCATTCAGAAAATCATTATGGTGGACAATCTATTCCCTGAAAAACAAGGATGTATTTAAGGATTCAGGAACAGCATCCGTTGAACTGAAGATTAATGTAACAGCGTGTTTTTTGAATATACTTCTTGCTTTAATCTCTGTTCTTACTCAAAATGTCTTAAGCCTGACTGCGATTCCATTTATCTTTAGTTTTAATCTTTATTCCAGCAGAAAACTAATTTCCGCTTTTTATAATGCAAAAGGATTTTTATTCAGCATACTTGCAGTGCTTTATTACACACTGGTCTATCCCTTTGCAGTAGGAGCCGGAGCAATTACCGGAATCTTTAAACACACTTGGGGTTTCTGTAAAACCATCATATAATATACAATGCCCCTGAAAAATAAAAAGCAGATTCTAAGCTGGTGTCTTTTTGATTTTGCCAATTCAAGTTATTCCGCAATTATCAGCGCAGTAATATTCCCTGTTTTCTATGCAAATCATATTGTAGGCAACGAGACAGGACTCGGCGATTTATGGTGGGGAAGAGCGATATCACTGAGCATGGCCGCAGTAGTTCTGACCTCCCCTTTCCTTGGGGGCATTGCGGATTTCGGCGGGATAAGAAAAAGGCTCCTTTTCATCTATACCCTCCTGTGCGTCTCAGCAGTTGCATCTTTTTCTCTCATTCATAGGGGGATGATTATCGAGGGATTTATCCTTGCTGTCCTTGCCAATATCGGCATGGAAGGAGGCCTCGTTTTTTACAATTCATTTCTCCCTGAAATAGCAGAAAGAGAATATCAGGGAAGGGTCTCTGCATGGGGATTTGCAATCGGATATGCAGGCTCAATTCTGTCCTTGCTCATTGCGCTTCCTTTGATAAAAAGCAGCCGTTTCAATCTGACATGGCTCATGGTCTCGGTCTTTTTTGCGCTCTTTTCTCTGCCTGCATTTCTTTTCCTCCCAAAAGACAGAAAAAGCGGCTCCGGAATAATCCATTCTGCCTCGAAAGGAATAAGGTATACATGGAACACATTTAAAAACATATGGGAAAAAAAAGAGGCAAGAAAATTTCTTATATCCTATCTTTTCTTCGAAGACGGTGTGAATACGGTGATAGTCTTTTCGAGCATCTTTGCAGCCACAACACTTGGGTTTAAGCCACAGGAACTGATAATGCTCTACCTGCTGGTACAGATAACTGCCCTTACAGGCGCATTCGCCATGGCAAGACCGATTGATTTCTGGGGGCCTAAAAAAGTCATCTTCCTGTCTCTGCTGGTGTGGGTTATTGTATCTGTATTGACCTATTTCGTACAGACAAAGTCAGAGTTCTGGATAATCGCATTTCTTGCCGGTTTTGGTCTTGGCACTGTGCAGGCAGCAGCAAGGGCCTTTTTCACCCAGTTTATTCCTCAGGGGCGCGAATCAGAATATTTTGGCGTATATTCCATGGTGGGAAAATCATCAGCGATATTCGGGCCCCTGATCTTCGGCTACATATCCTCGTCTTTCGGAAGCCAGCGTCCTGCAATCTTATCAATTTCCCTATTCTTTATCATCGGTTTCGTATGCCTCCAATTTGTAAAAGGCGGGGGACCTAATATAGACACAAAAAAATAAATTCCTCCAAAAATTCCTGTTGACTATTGAATAACCGCAATGTCATATTATTGACATGCCGGAAAGGGTGCTGGTAATTGATGATGATGAAATCGTAAGAGAGGTGCTTGTCGAGCATCTTGAAAATGAAGGTCATAATGTTATTGCATGCTCTAACGGCTATCGCGGCCTTGAAATATTCAAGAATGAAAAATTTGACCTCGTCATCCTCGACTTAATAATGCCCGGCATAAATGGACTGGAAGTTCTAAAGGAAATCAAGCGATTCAGCCCCCCCACTGTAGCTATTCTTATCACAGCCTTCGGAAGCATTGAAAACGCCGTTGATGCGATGAGGGCCGGAGCCTTTGATTACATCACAAAACCTTTCAATCTCGCCGATGTCAGTTTTGCGGTAAAAAGGGGATTAGGCGTGAGCAAGCTCGAAAAAGAAAACATCAACCTCAAGAGGCAATTAAAAAACAGATATGGCTTTGAAAATATAATTGGCGATTCAAATGCCATGCAAAGCATCTATAGCCTCGTTGATAAGGTTGCGCCCACTGACAGCACTGTGCTCATACTCGGAGAAAGTGGAACAGGCAAGGAACTTATAGCAAATATCATTCACTATAACAGCGAAAGGACCTCAAAGCCGCTTGTGACAGTCAACTGCAGCGCCATCCCTCATGAGCTTCTCGAAACCGAGTTATTCGGCCATGAAAAAGGAGCCTTCACAGGCGCTGTCTCAACAAAGCTCGGGAAATTCGAGATTGCCGACGGAGGAACAGTCTTTCTTGACGAGATAGGTGACATGACACCCGGTCTGCAGGTAAAACTTTTACGGGTTTTGCAGGAAAGGGCCTTTGAAAGAGTGGGCGGCACCAAGACAATAAAAGTAGATATAAGAATAATAGCTGCAACTAACAAGAACCTTGAAGATGAGGTTAGCACAGGCAGGTTCAGGGAAGACCTTTATTACAGGCTTAATGTCATCCCGGTTCAACTGCCTCCCTTGAGAGAACGGACAGAAGACCTGCCTCTGCTGTGCAACTATTTTATTGACAGGTATTGCAAAAAAAGGAAAAGGCCCATGATGAAAATAAGCAGAGAAACAATGTCTGCTCTTGCAAATTATTCGTGGCCCGGGAATGTAAGAGAACTTGAGAATCTGATAGAAAGGCTTGTTGTTTTAAAGGAAGATGAGACAATTGTTATGACTGATCTTCCTGAGAAGATAGCTGGAGGGTTTAACAACCATATAGATTTTAAATCTGCCATAACCAATGCGATTAACAGCGGAAATATAGATTTTGACAAGAGAGTGACAGATTTTGAAAAATATATCATATCGCATGCAATAAAATCTGCTAAAGGCGTAAAGAGCAGGGCCGCAAGGCTATTGAATATCAAACGGACAACCCTTGTTGAAAAAATGAAAAGATTGGAGATTAAGGAATAGTCATTTCCTTGACGCCCCAGTAAAATACCTCAATTTTCTGCTATTTTCTTGACACTTCACAATGGCCTTTTCCTTTAAAATCAAATAGTTATATTCTGGCATGATTCTTTCTATAAGATTTATTGAGAGGGATTAGTGTGGTCTGGAGCATGCCTTAATATTATTGCCTCTTAAACCAACAGATTAATAAGGAGAATGTATATGATTTCAGAGACCATGGATGTTGAATCTATAGTAAATCAATACCTGCCAAAGATAAAATATTACGCCTATAAAATGTCGTTCAATCTGCCTCCGGAGTTGAGCCAGGATGACCTTGTCAGCGCCGGAATCATAGGACTGCTTGAGTCCATGGGAAGATATGATTACAGAAGGGAAGCATCTTTAAAAACATTCTCAGACTGCAGAATAAAAGGCGCCATCATTGATGAAATCCGCTCTATGCAGTGGGCCTCGAGAGATATGAAAAAAAACCTGAACACTGTAAAAGAGACCTATAAAAATCTTGAAGATAAACTTTCAAGAACTCCGTTAGATAAAGAAGTGGCCGAAGAACTGGGTATCAGCGCTATTAAGCTCCAGAGAGTGCTTTTGTCTGCTAACATGAGCCATCTTCGCAGCCTTCAGGACGTTATAACCGGCAAAGACGGGGAAACAAGAGAACTTGTCGATTGCATATCCTCGGATAAAGCCGGCCCGTCTGAATTATTCGAGCACAAAGAAGCAAGAGAAAAACTGTCCGGTGCAATAGAAAAGCTTCCTCACAGGGGAAAAATTATACTGAAGTTATATTACTATGAAGAACTCACATTAAAAGAGATAGGTACTATTGTAAATCTGACAGAATCACGGATATGCCAGCTCCTGAACGATGCGCTCCAAAAGTTAAAAGAGCATATGAATTAGGTAGTACGTTTCAAGGATAGTTAAGCTGAAGCCTCTGAATCGCTGTTGCCTTTCCGCTTTCCTCATTTATCTCAATAACCACTGCTGATAAGATACCGTCGCCTTTTGCCGTCTCAAATTTCATAGGCATCTAATAAATAGGGACAGCGACCGGATTTAGATGTTCCATAGCGCAGAAGTTCCATAGTCCCATAGAGCGGAAGAGCAGAAGCCCTAAGCTGCAAGTTTATTTGCCTTAACCTGAAGCTTTATGCATTCGTAGGCCTGAAGAATTTTGATTATCTCCAGAATGTTCTCTGCCCCTTGAATAATGTTTACGTTTGTAGTATATTGTAAACATGAAGATAGTCTGTGATGCCTCGACGCTGATACTGCTTGCGAAAATAGAGTTGTTGCGAGAGCTGACAGACGAATTCAAACTGGTTATTCCTGAGAGAGTTAAAAAGGAATGCCTTGCAAAAGAAGGGACAGACGCCAAATTGATTGAAACGCTTATCAAAGAAAAAAAGATAGAAGTCAGGGTATCTGGAAATCAGGAGTTAGTGCGGAAGATTCAACGTGATTTCAGGATTGAGGCTGGAGAAGCGGAGGCGCTTTGTCTGGCAAGGACGCTCAATTGTGTAATAGCTGTTGATGACGGCCCTACGATAAAGGCTTGCAGGGTACTGGGCCAAAAATTTGCTACAGCTATTCATTTTCTGTTAAACATGGCATCGCGTAACAAACTTGACGTGCATGTTGCCGAAGTGAAACTTGAACAATTAGCAAGGTTCGGAAGGTACAGTAAAAGGATATTGGAAGACGCATCAGAGCGTCTAAAAGGAGGTAAGAAATGGGCGTAATAAGCCTGAGGTTGAAGGACAGGGATATGGAGAGGCTAGAAGAACTGTCAAGACTCGAGCATAAGGATAAATCGAATGTTGCGCGGGAGCTTCTTGAATATGGGTGGGATTTTCTGATGGTAAAGTATTATAAAGAAGGCAAGCTCTCACTTGAGGGGTTCGCAAAAAAACTTGATATATCAGTCAGCGCAGCTGTAGATTTGCTTGCTGAACTGGGAATAGAGTCTCCTATAGGTTTTGACGACTACCTAAAAGGATTTGATGCGTTCAAAAGCAAGTAAAATAAAAAAGGGGACAGGCTGCTTAAATTTAATCAAAGGGAAAAATTAGAAACAATCAATAAGCCTCAAGGATATTTAAGCTGAAGCCTCTGAATCGCTGTTGCTTTTGCTGTTTCTTCATTTATCTCAATAACCACTGCTGATAAAATGCCGTCTCCTTTTGCCGTCTCAAACTTCATAGGCATCTGATGAAGAAAACGGTCTATTATCTGCTCTTTCTCAACACCTATTACAGAGACAGCAGGCCCGGTCATCCCGACATCTGTTATGTATGCAGTTCCGTTGGGGAGTATTTTTTCATCTGCTGTCTGAACATGCGTATGCGTACCTACAACAGCGCTGACTTTCCCGTCAACAAAATAACCGAAGGCTATCTTTTCAGAGGTGGCCTCGGCATGGAAATCCACTATAATGATTTTCGTTGATTCCCTGATTTTTTCTATCTCTTTTTCTCCAACCCTGAACGGGCAGTCAAGGGCCGGCATGAATACCCTCCCTGAAATATTAATTATTCCAACCTTTGTTCCATTTGAAATGGTATGCACTATACTTCCAAACCCTGGCACTCCCGGAGGATAGTTAACAGGCCTCAATATCCTGTTCTTTTTTGCAATATACGGAACAGATTCTTTTTTGTCCCATATATGATTTCCGCTTGTGATAATATTAACGCCGCAAGCCAGTACTTCATCTGCTGTTTTCTCTGTTATCCCGAAGCCGCCGGCCATGTTTTCGCCATTTGCAATTACAATGTCTATCTTATACCTGTCAACCAGATTGGAAAGCAGCCCCTTCAGGGTTAGCCTCCCTACCTTACCGACTATATCTCCTATGAATAAAACTTTCATGCTTTTAGCAAATTGGGGTTGGGGATTGGGTATTTGGGATTGGTAAAATAACTAACTACCAACCCCTAACCCCTAATCCCTAATTTATTTCGCATACTCCACATATCTCGATTCTCTTATAACTGTCACCTTTATCTGTCCGGGATACGACATCTCTGCCTCTATCTTTTTTGCAAGGTCCTTCGACATAACAGCCGACATCTCATCTGTCATATCCTCAGGCTTGACAATTATTCTTATCTCTCTTCCTGCCTGTATTGCATAGCACTTTTCTACTCCCTTATAAGACATCGCCATCTGCTCAAGTTTCTCGAGCCTCTTCAGATAGTTTTCTATGCTTTCCCTTCTGACGCCAGGCCTTGCAGCAGATAGGGCGTCACCGGCGGCAACCAAAGCTGCCTCTGCTGTTAAAGGATCTCCTTCACCATGGTGAACCAGTATCGCATTTATCACCTTGGGGTTCTCTCCGTACTTCTTTGCAATATTCGCCCCAATCTCCTGGTGTGAACCCTCAACCTCATGATCCACCGCCTTGCCTATATCATGGAGGAGCCCTGCCCTTTTGGCAAGCTTGATGTCAATGCCGAGTTCGCCTGCCATCATACCTGCAAGATACGCCACCTCTTTTGAATGCTGAAGCACGGGCTGGCCGTATGATGTCCTGTATTTGAGCCTGCCGAGAAGTTTTATTATCTCAGGATGTA
>ERZ1292633.6572-Hain-H41-02um-R1-6572-length-10095-cov-5_pt1 | contig 10095 bp, 9 predicted proteins | sample MGYA00564406_ERZ1292633 | MGnify/ENA primary metagenome ERZ1292633 (study PRJEB36523, sample SAMEA6512639) | groundwater metagenome | collected 2019-01-08 | study: AquaDiva: Metagenomics assemblies of 32 groundwater samples
TGATCTGTTGTAATGTTTTGATTCCCCAACTTTTCTGGTTTAAAAAACTTCGAAGATCAATACCGGTTATGTTTGTTATTTCGATCTTTGTAAATATCGGTATGTGGTTTGAGAGGTTCGTTATTACGGTGACTTCGCTTCATCGGGATTTTCTTCCGTCAAACTGGGGACAATACGCCTGGTCGATATACGATACGGCTATTTTGGTCGGCTCGTTCGGGATGTTCTTTACAATTTTTCTGTTATATTTACGAGTTTTTCCAGCAATTTCAATTGCTGAGGTTAAGCCTGTTATGAATGTCGGTAAAGATGATGATCACGATCATAAAGGAGCTCACTAATGGCTAAGAAGATTGCTATGGGCGGAATGGCCGGAATTTTTTTAAGTGAAGATAAAGTAGTTGCGGCGGCTCGTAGGGTGCGAGAGTCAGGTTTTACAAAATTCGACGCTATTTCTCCTTATCCTATACATGCTATGGAAGAGGCCTGCGGAATTAAACGCTCTGGAATTCCTTATGTAACATTTGCAGCTGGTTTTTTGGGTTTATTGGCAGCGCTCGGATTAGTTTATTATACATCTGTAATAAACTGGCCAATTAATGTTGGTGGTAAGCCAATGTTCTCGCTCCCTGCATTTATTCCAATAATATTCGAGCTTGTTGTGTTGTTTGCAGCTCTGTGTTCTGTGGGTGCTTTATTTTTTGTGTGTAAAATGCCAAGAATCGATCCGCCAGTTATTGATAAAGATTTAACTTGTCATAAGTTTGCGATTTTTATTCCTGAAAATGATACTGGTTATAATCAGGAGCGTGTTGATAAATTACTCAAAGAACTAGGTGCCAACGAAGTTAAGAAAGTGAATGATTATTAATATGAAATATTATAAAAGTATTAATCTGAAAACAACTAATATATTAATCTCGCTTGCAGGTGCCCTTGTTATTTCTGCGCTTGCGGGTTGCTCTGATCCGTTAAGACCAAATGTCGAGTTGATTCAAGATATGATGGAATCTCCAGCCATTAAACCTCAGGAGTATGATGAAACATCCCCCAACCACTCAGGTATGAGGGTTCCACCTGCAGGAACTCAGCCAGTTGGATTTACGCCCTATCGTTATGCTACGGATATTGCTGGTGCTGCGAAAAATAAAAATCCACTAGCTGGGGATTTCTCAGAAGCCACCTTAAAAGTTGGTATTAAATATTACACAACAAACTGCGCACTTTGCCATGGTGACAAGGGCGAAGGTGGCGAGAAGCTATCAATCGGCGAAAAAATGGCTTTAAAGCCACCAAGTATGGTTTCGTCTAAAGTAAGCGATTGGACCGATGGTCAAATTTACCATGTCATCACTATGGGGCAGGGACTTATGGGGCCTTACGCATCTCATATTCCACAAAAATATCGTTGGCAGGTTGTTAACTATATTCGAACTCTTCAAAAAGAAAATAAATAGAGGGTATCAGAATGTCTACTCACGCAAATATAGAACTTAAAGTTACAAAGTTTAAAGCTCCACAGGCTTTGATGTCGGCAACTTACACGTTTATTGTTATCGGAATTATCACTTTTGCACTGGGAATTTTTAAAAACCCCGAAAGAATGTGGACCTCTTATTTAACGGCTTTCTTTTTCTTTGCTTCATTGGCTTGTGGTGCCATGTTTTTTATTGCGATTAACTATACGTCCAAGGCGGGCTGGAGCGCTTCAATCAGAAGGTTTGTAGAAGCAATGACCAGCTTTTTTCCAATAATGTTAATTTCAAGTTTAGTGTTAATTTTTGGTTTTAAATATTTATATGCCTGGGGCACACCTGAAACTTTGCATTCACTGGCACACAGTAAGCAAATATATTTGGCGCCATGGTTTGTTATTACGAGATTAGTTATTTTCGGTGTAGGCAGTTTGTATTTTGCAAAACAAATTGTGGGGAATTCGCTTAAGCAAGATTTAACTGGAGATCATGCTTTAACTCACAAAAACTTGGCGTACTCTATTGGATACATCGCATTTTTTGCAATTTTCTTTACAATGTTTTCTATAGATTTGATGATGTCGCTTTTACCCACTTGGTATTCAACAATTTACGGAATTTATTGTTTTACTGCAGCCATTCAATCAACCATGGCTTTTTTAGCTATTGTGGTGGTTTGGATGCGTCATTCAACATGGATTTCAGGTTATATAACTGAAGAGCACCAACATGATATTGGTAAGTTTTTAAAGGGTTTTACTGTATTCTGGGCTTACATAGCCTTTTCACAGTTTATGTTGATTTGGTACGCTAATATCCCGGAAGAAACTGAGTTTTACATTATACGTTCTTTGAATGGCTGGATGCCCGTTTCTTTTGCTTTGTTGATATTCAGATTCATAGTACCATTTTTGGTTTTGTTACCAAGGTCTTCTAAGCGTAATGATTCGATTTTGGTTTCAATTTCGATTCTGGTGCTGGTCATGCAGTATACGGATCTTTATTGGCTGGTGTACCCGAATTTCAATGATGGAGTACCTAGATTTGGGTTCTGGGAAATCGGGATGTTTTTAGGCTTTGCTGGGCTATTTCTGATGACGATGACCAATTTTTTAACTAAAAATAGCCTGGTTGCAGTTAATGACCCAAGAATACATGAAGCTATAAAGCATCATGTGACCTATTAATTGAGCATTTTATTAAAAAGGCCACTTGAAAAAGTAGCCTTTTTTTGAGAGTATAAAGCCTTGATGAATAATTACCCTGCCTACTCAATGCCAATCTCATAATCAATGTCAGAAATTCAAATTATTTTGCCCGACAATTCGGTGCGTACATTCGATCATGAACCTACAGCTTTAGAAGTAGCAGCTAGTATTGGTGCACGCTTAGCTAAAGACACTCTTGGGGCTAAAATTAATGGTCAAACTGAGGTTATTGATTTTCGTGTGCCATTAAAAAATGGAACCAAGCTGCAATTGATTACAACAAAATCCCCAGAAGCTTTAGATGTCATACGCCATTCGGCGGCGCATTTAATGGCGCAAGCAGTACAAGAAATTTGGCCTGAAGTTAAAGTAACAATAGGTCCGGTTATTGAAAATGGTTTTTACTATGACTTTGACTCTTCATTTAACTTTACAGAGGAACACTTTGAAAAGATTGAGAAAAAAATGGAAGAGTTGCAAAAAAAAGATCTTCCATTAACTCGCGAAAATTGGCCCATTGCTAAGGCGATTGATGTTTTTAAATCCATGAACGAAAGATTTAAAGTCGAGCTCATTCAAGGTTTAGCTGATAAGGGTGAAACCGAAGTGGGTATTTATCATCAAGCTCAATGGTTTGATTTATGCCGTGGGCCCCATGTGCAATCAACCGGTCAGATAAAGGCCTTTAAATTGATGTCAGTGGCGGGTGCTTACTGGCGTGGTGATGAAAAAAATCCGATGTTACAGCGAGTTTACGCAACGGCATTTTTGGATAAAAAAGAATTAGAGCAGCATTTGGTCCAGCTTGAAGAAGCAAAAAAACGTGACCACCGCAAACTTGGTAAAGAGCTGGGTCTATTTATGTTTCATGAATTTGCACCGGCGTCGCCATTTTTTACCGGACGGGGAACTATCGTTTATAACGAGCTGACAAAATATATTCGTGAGCTTTATTTTAAATTTGATTATCAAGAAGTGATTACACCACAGGTTTTTAATGTGGAACTTTTTAAAAAATCAGGACATTATCAGAACTATAAAGATAATATGTATTTTACTTTTCAGGACGAGCAAGAAAACGGCTTAAAACCCATGAATTGTCCTTCTCATTGTTTACTCTTTGACTCTTCAAAGCATTCTTATCGGGAACTTCCGCTTCGTATGGCTGATTTTGGTAGACTTCATCGTTATGAAAAATCAGGTTCATTGCATGGGTTATCGCGAGTTAGAACATTCTGTCAGGATGATGCTCATATATTCTGTACCCTTGATCAGTTAAAAACTGAAATCGCCAGTTTTATTGATTTGCTGAATACAATTTACAATACGTTAGGCATGCCTAATTACAAAATTAAATTAGCGACCAGGCCCGAAAAAAGAATGGGCAGCGACGAAGTCTGGGATCAGTCAGAAGGCGCGCTGGCTAGCGCTCTGACAGAACTAAACATTCCCTTTGAGATATTACCTGGCGAAGGGGCCTTTTATGGGCCTAAGCTTGAAATGCATTTTATTGATGCCATAGGACGATCATGGCAAACAGGAACTGTACAGGTTGATTATGTTATGCCTGAGTCTTTTAATCTTTTATACACGGGCGAGGATAACAAAGAGCATCGTCCGGTTATGCTTCATCGTGCTGTTTTAGGTTCACTTGAAAGATTTATCAGCGTTTATCTAGAGCATACAGCGGGACATCTGCCGCCATGGCTGTCGCCAACTCAAGTCGTGATACTTAATGTTACCGATAGAGTTAACGATTTTTGTGAACAGATAGAAAAAGAAATGAAATTAGACCATCTTCGTGTGGAGTTTGATCGCCGCAGCGAGAAGCTAAACTATAAAATACGCGAGGCTCAATTAAAAAAGATTCCATTCATGATTATTATCGGTGATAAAGAGGCTTCACTGAAATCAGTTTCAATCAGGCTCAGTTCAGGAGTCCTACATAATGATATTTCTTGGGACTCAGCTCGAAAAATAATTTTACAAAATATAAAAGAAAGAAAGCTTCAGGCTGAAATAACTCAGGCTGAAACACCATTAACCTAACAAAGGGGATAACCATTACTACGTTTGTACCAAGACCAAAACCACCGGGAAAATTTGACAGAGAAAAAAAACGCGAAAAAGACGGACTGCGTGTTAATCGCGACATTCGCGCCGCACAGGTGCGCCTGATTGATGACGAAGGTAAAATGCTCGGGGTGATGAGTGTGCCCGAAGCTCTTAGAATTGCCGAAGACCGTGGCTTGGATTTACTTGAAATTGCTCCCAATGCGCAACCGCCAACTTGTAAAATTATGGACTATGGTAAATACAAATACGAGGAAAAGAAAAAAGCTGCGGCTTCTCGTAAAAATCAGGTGATTGTAACCATAAAAGAAATTCAAATGCGACCGCGTACTGATTTACACGATTTTGAAACGAAAATGAAACATGCGCGCAGGTTTTTATTAGATGGCGACAAGGTTAAAGTTAATTTACGGTTTATGGGGCGAGAAATGGCCCATCAAGAAACCGGTTTAGCCGTAGTGAATAAGGCCATTGAATATGTTAAAGATCTGGCTATTGTTGAGGCGCCGCCTAAACAAGAAGGCAAAAATATGTTCACCATGCTGGCGCCGGATCCGGCGAAAGTGAAAGATTATTTAAAAGCCCATCCTAATAAAAAAAATGAGGTCTTAGAACCCATGAAAGAAGAAAACGATAATGATGAATAAAGTTATTCTTTTTACAACAATGTTATTTTTATTTTCCTGTAAGAGTTATGACGTAACACCGGGCGCTGAAAGAATACGTGTTTTTGAAGCCGAACCAAAAAACTGTATCTATGTAGGTGAAGTTTCGAGTGTGCAAGAAGATGAAACTGTCGGAACATTGGAAACTGAGATGGATCTTGCGACTCGGGTCGATCTTCGTAATAAAGCTCACAAACTTGGGGGCAATATTATTGTTTTTTTAAAAGGTAAAAATACCAACAATCTTCCTAATAGAGACTCAGTTTCAGCCATTGTTACCGGTACTAAAGCGGCTGCTGGGGGAGCGGGGACTGCGGCTGCGGCACCTAAACCTGCCACACCTGAGACTAAAAAAGCAACAGACGAAGAAGTTGTAAATGAAATCAGAAGAATAATTTTTTTAGCCACAGTTTTCAGGTGTCCATCTAGTATTTTGAATCAATAGGGGTCCACTTACTGTGTAGTAAAAAATATTGGTGAACTGTAACTTCTTCCTAAGTCTTGAGAAACACTAACTGCCTGAGCCTTGTATTGAGTATTTGGTTTCAAGCGAGTGATCGAAAGTTCGTGATTCAGTCGTAAAACATTATCTGAATTAGTTTCTGTTGTGATTCCGGTTAACACTTCAGTTATTATCATATGTGAAGTGCTTGGAATATTTGTTTTCCATGAAAAATACACATCAGATAATATTACCTCGAAAATTTGAAAGTCACTAATTCCCGGAGCTGTACCTATGATGCATGGGTTATAAGTGATTTGATCCGAACTAATTTTATAATTATTCGGAGTTAAGACCTTCCAGCCACGGCTCAATAGCTGTGTAAAGGCAGGCTGTGGGGCTGAGTTTTGATCAGGGTTAAAGTAAAGACTATTTCCTAATTTATTACAGGAAGGATCCTGGCCAGCTGAGTTTGACTTTCGAAACATCAAGACATTTGAAATATGGTGTCGGGGTCCTTGGTAATAAGTTAATTCAATGGGAAGCATTGTATTTCGAATCATTCGGATACTTTCTGTGGCACAACCCATTTTAGTTGGATGGTCTCCATCATTATTAATCAAGAGTTGATCTGGAGTTGATGAATTGCCGGATTTAATAATCATTTTAGAGCCATCATCAGAAAGGATAGCAAATTCATAATAGCCTTCTTCGTCTGCATCCGATAGAACAATATTGGTCTGCATTTTAAGTCCGAAGTACTCAATAAGTTTATTATTTTGATCATCTTTTAAAGTATTACCTAAAGAGGTATTAAAGCCCTCTGTAAATAATCGTGTTGGAACATTGATATCAGAAAGAAAAATATTTTGTTCGGATTTATGGCCAGCTGAAATATATAAATCAGAGGAGTACCAGCGCGGCATTCCTGTTAATCTGTAAAAAAGCTCTGCCTTGATCCCGTTAGTGTAGTTTCTCACAGTTGTGTCGCCCCCATTAAGAGGATCACATACAATAGTATTGGCCTTATACATATTTATATTAACTGCAAGTGATCCTAAATTTTCAGAAACCTTGCTTTGACTTTCAGGTGTTGAGCTGTTTTGGCTACAGGCACTTAAAAACACCGTGAGTAAAATCCATTTTATTTTTTTATTTTGCAACGTCATCCTAACCTCGCTTCTTTTATCATAATCTGTAATTGCATAAAATAAACTAAGATTAAAATTAATTTCAAAATGGGGCATTACAATTTTGACAAAAAAAAGGGAGTGTTGTTTTTTAACCTGATTGTTGATAATAATGTTGAATATTTCGACGAAATAATTAACTTTTTAAAGTGCCGAATTTACCCGCACAATATTTAGGTACTGGCATCGGATTTTAGATTTTAAACTAATTTGTGATTATCTAATAGTATTGCTAATTGGAGTTATTTTACGTAATATTGAGTCCTATGTTTCTTCAGAAAACCATACGTAATTCAGTACAAGTACAGGGTGTAGGAATACACTCTGGCCAAAGCTCTACATTAAGCTTTAAACCGGCGCCTGCGAATACGGGTGTTTATTTCATCAGAAGCGATTTGCCTGGTAGACCTTTTTTAAAAGTTTCGGCAAAAAATGTTCAGGCGGTCAGCTATCAAACAACATTAGGTGGTCCGATTTTTCAAGTGGCTACAATTGAACACTGTGTTTCGGCACTGTCTGCATTGAGGATCGATAACATATATATTGAACTCGATGGCCCCGAAATTCCAATTTGCGATGGCAGCGCTAAATGTTTTTTAGAAGCCCTGCTCAGCGGGGAGTTGATTGAGTTGAATGAACCACGAAAATACTGCTACATTACAGAACCAATTTCGTACATTGAAGGTGATAAGTCAGCCTATGTGTTACCCTATCATGGGTTGAGGTTGTCAGTGTCCATTGACTTTGCTCATCCCCTTATAGGGCGGCAGTATTTAGATGTTGAAGTGAACGAGCAAACATTTGTGCGTGAAATTGCCAGTGCAAGAACTTTTGGTTTTTTAAAAGATGTGGATACATTGAAAGCAGCAGGTTTGGGTAAAGGCGGGAGTCTCGAAAACTGTATTGTGCTTGACGACAATAAAATTATGAATACTGAGGGGTTGCGATTTAATGATGAATTCGTTCGTCATAAGGCGTTGGATGCTCTTGGTGATTTAGTAACTCTTGAGATGCCGCTCATGGGTCATGTTGTTTTAAATAAGGCCGGTCATGATATCATGAATAAACTGATAAAAAAAATTGTAGAGACCCCAGGTTCTTATAGATTTGTTGAAATGGGGGCTGATGTTTCCCGTGAGGCAAAAAAGTTCTCAAACTGGTCGCTACCTTAGTTTGGCTTTGCTGCGTCTTTGCAAGTAAATAACGCACCTTTATTTTTTGCTTTTCAAGTAATGAACTGGTAATTTCTAGAGCAGTTTTAGAACAAGTAGTTAAGGGGAGTTTTTTATGATTATCGGAGTGCCAAAGGAAATTAAGATCAGCGAAAATCGCGTGGGTATGACTGAAGCCGGTGCTAAGCAACTAACAAAAGAAGGGCACTCGGTTATTGTTGAAAAAGATGCTGGTGTTGGTAGCGGCATTTCAAATGATCAATACGAAAAAGCCGGTGCAAAAATTATCGATACTAAAAAAGAAGTTTATGCAAAAGCTGAAATGATTATGAAGGTTAAAGAACCTCTTCCTGATGAATATGAAATGCTGAAAGAAAATCAGATACTTTATACATATTTACATTTGGCAGCAGAGCCAAGGTTAACGAAGGTGCTCGCGGAAAGAAAAGTTAAATCCATTGCCTATGAAACTATTCAATTAGAAAATGGTTCATTGCCATTATTAACACCGATGTCAGAAGTAGCTGGGCGTATGGCCACTCAGGTGGGTGCCTTTTATTTACAAAAAGATCATGGTGGCAAAGGTATTTTACTCGGTGGAGTTACAGGTGTAATGCCGGGTAAGGTAACTATTATTGGGGGCGGAGTTGTTGGAACAAACGCGGCCAAGATGGCTATAGGCCTTGGGGCGCAGGTGACTATTTTAGATGTCAGCACTGCGCGCTTAGAGTACTTAGATGACATTTTCAAAGGCCGTTGCCAAACACTTTATTCTAATGCAATCAATATCGAAAATTCGGTTGTTGAATCTGATCTAGTGGTTGGTGGAGTCTTAATTACGGGTCAAAAAGCTCCGACCTTGGTATCTAAAGAGATGATTTCTGCAATGAAAAAAGGTTCGGTAGTGGTGGATGTGGCTGTAGACCAGGGTGGTTGTATTGAAACCTGCAGGCCAACATCGCACACCAGCCCTACATATGAAATTGATGGAGTTATTCACTACTGTGTGCCGAATATGCCAGGAGTGGTACCTAGAACTTCAACTTATGCCTTAACGAACGTTACCCTAAAATACGCATCGCTGTTGGCCGCGATGGGTGTTGAAGATGCTGTGGCTAAAGACAAAGCCCTGATGAAGGGTCTAAATGTATATAACGGTTATGTTTGTTACGAGCCCGTGGCAAAAGATTTAGGTATGGAGTACCGAGCCTATAAAATTTGAGACCAGCAGTGAATGTTAATACTAAAGTAAAAAAAATAGTAAATATCAATGAAAACGACAATGTTAATTTGGATGCGGTATTAGCTTTAATCTATACCTGTATAATTTTAGCGGCGATGGAATATTTTTTTATTCCACCCAGGCTGGAATATATTTTATCAGGACGAGGAGTTGGGGGTTGGTACACGCCCTCAATAGAGGCCGGGGTTGGTTGGTCTTTAAGCTGTTTGTTTGGTTTTGTGTTTGTACCGATATTTTTTCTTAAATTTGTTACTAAAAAGTCTGTTGTAGACCAGGGCTTTTCACCAAAAAATTTTTTTTCGCATTTAAAAGTTTACCTACTAATGTATTTTTTGATGATTCCACTTATTTATATGGCATCAACCCAGCCAGATTTTAAAAATTTATATCCCTTTGTACCTGCGGCTAAAACTTCACTGCAAACATTTCTTATTTGGGAACTAGCGTATGTTTTACAGTTTTTTTCTTTAGAATTTTTTTTTAGGGGCTACCTTTTATACAGTCTTGAGCGGCATATGTCCAAGTGGTTAGCCATAGCAGTAATGGTAGTTCCGTACACGATGATACATTTTCATAAGCCATTTGCCGAAACCTTTGGAGCTATTGTTGCAGGGTTTGTATTGGGTT
>ERZ1292633.2900-Hain-H41-02um-R1-2900-length-17146-cov-6_pt2 | contig 10093 bp, 10 predicted proteins | sample MGYA00564406_ERZ1292633 | MGnify/ENA primary metagenome ERZ1292633 (study PRJEB36523, sample SAMEA6512639) | groundwater metagenome | collected 2019-01-08 | study: AquaDiva: Metagenomics assemblies of 32 groundwater samples
GCCTAGAGGCGGACGGCGCACGGGTAATGCGCGCGCCGTTGGCGCGCGTTTTCGCTGTTTTTCTTAATCATAATCAAACGGCTATCTTTACTCAACCAGAAGTTCGTCGCCTTTTAACCGAAACCGTGAACCGCTCCGCCCTCATTAAAACTGTTCTGGCTGGTTTTGGCTCGCCGGCTACCGGCCCGCTGACTCCGTCCACCAACACTGGTGACCTACCCGTGCTTAGTCCAGCCGAAGTAACCTCTCTACTGACACAAAACGGCTGGAGTCAAAACGATGACGGTGGCTGGCACAAAAAGATCAATAAGGAAGAAGCTAATCTGGCCTTCACGCTCACCACCGCCAACACCGTAGAGTTAACCGCCGCGGCCAAAACTATTAAACATGACTGGGAAGCTTGGGGCGCCAAGGTGGATGTGCAATTTTTTGAATCCGGCGATCTTAACCCCAACGTCATCCGGCCGCGCAAATACGCTGCCCTATTGTTTGGTGAAATTACCGGTCGCTTGCCCGATCCTTACTATTTTTGGCATTCTTCCCAACGTCTCGACCCGGGACCAAACATCGCTTTGTATGCCAATCCGGCGGTAGATAAAATCCTGGAAGAAATGCGAGTCACCACTGACCCAACCCAAAGAGTCGCCGCGTTGGCCAAGTTTGAGGCCGCGATCCAAGCCGACCGACCGGCCGTTTTTCTTTATGCGCCAGATTTTATTTACATCGTCCCAGCCAAACTTGGTGGTCTCAAATTACCCACTCTTAATCACGGCGCCGAACGCTGGGTTGGTATACATCAATGGTACGTAAAAACCGACCGCGTCTGGCCAATTTTTGCTAAATAAAAAACGACATGAACCCACGCCATCATTCCTCACGACACCATTTGGGTCCGCGCGGAGCCACCCAACGGCCAGCTAAAAAAGTTCCGCCCCTCACCCCGGGCAATGTGCGCATTGTACCGCTTGGTGGCGTGGAAGAGATTGGCAAAAACATGACGGCCATCGAGTTTGGCCACGACATTATTGTCATCGATATTGGCTTAGCTTTCCCCACCGACGATGCACCGGGAGTCGACTACATCATTCCCGATGCCACCTATCTAGAAGAAAACAAGGCGCGGGTGCGCGGCGTCATTATTACTCATGGCCACCTTGACCACACCGGCGGCATCCCCTACATCATGCCCAAGATCGGCAACCCGCCACTTTATACCCGCAATCTAACTTCGCTGTTTATTAAAAAACGCATGGACGAATTTCCCCATGTTCAACCGCTCAATATTATTCTGGTTGAGAACGACGAGCGAGTTAAACTGGGCGATTTAACAGTTAGATTTTTCGGAGTTACTCATACCATCCCCGATTCGATGGGTGTAATTATTGAGACTCCCTACGGCTTGATCGTAAATCCCGGCGATTACAAACTCGACCTCGACAAGGTGGATGGTCAGCCAACGGCTGGCGAGGAAGAGCGTTACAAAATTTTTGACGAGCAAAAAACACTTCTGTTAATGGCCGACTCCACCAACATCGAAAACCCGGGCTTTTCCATTCCCGAGCGCGTCACCAACAAAAATCTTGATGAGATTATCAAGAACGTTAGGGGACGACTGTTCATCGGCACTTTTGCTTCACAATTGGAGCGGATGATCAACATCATTGGTAGTGTGGAAAAATATAATCGCAAGATTATTATCGAAGGCCGGAGTATGAAAACTAATGTTGAGGTGGCCGAGCTAGCTGGCCTACTCAAGGTTAAAAAAACCACCATCATTCCAGCCCAAGAGATTGATAATTACCCCGAGGATCAGGTGGTGGTGCTGGCCACCGGCGCACAAGGCGAGGAATTTGCCGCCCTAATGCGCATGGCCACCAAAACCCATAAATACCTGCGCTTCAAAAAAGGCGATACGGTACTTTTGTCGTCCTCCATCATTCCGGGCAATGAACTGACGGTGCAAAAACTGAAAGACAATATCGCCCGCCAGGGCGCCAAGATCATTAGCTACCGCACCTCCGAGATCTACATCCATTCCTCCGGTCACGGCAATCGCGGCGAGATCGAGTGGCTCCATCGCAAAGTTAAACCAAAGTTTTTTATCCCCATCCACGGTTCGCATCATCGCCTGCGCCAACACGAGGAGCTGGCTATCGAGTTAGGTATGCCAGAAAAAAACATTGTCGTACCCGATAACGGCATGGTGATCGAAATTACGGATGACGGCGAAAAAATCGCCCCACTCAAAGAAACTGCCCCCAGCCGCATGGTCATGGTTGACTCGGTGGGCAACGGCGACATCAAGGAAGTGGTGGTGCGCGACCGAATGATGCTGGCTCAAGAAGGCATCTTCGTTATCATTGCTATCGTCAATATCAAAACCGGCAAGGTCATCAAATCGCCCGATATTATTTCCCGCGGTTTTATTTATCTCAAAGAATCACAAGACCTGCTACGCTTTGTGCGACTCCTAGCCAAACGTAAAATTGAAGAGACCACGGCCAAGATGCAACCGATCAACTTTGATTACGTTAAAAATCTGGTGCGCGAGGAAATCGGCAAATACCTCTACCAAAAAACCCACAGCCGCCCCCTCGTCCTGCCGGTGTTGATTGAGGTTTAATTAGAGCCATTTTTGGTGGCATTGACAAAGATTATGGGGTTATGCTACAATGGGGCGAGAGGGTCAACGAGCTAGCCTTTGAGCAGTTGACAAAAATTGACAATCAGAAACCAGCAACAGAAAGGGAAACGATGACCGAGACCAATGAGCCTCATCGTGACGCCGGAGAATTGTTACTAAGAACAATTTTTGGAGAGGAGGCAAACGTCATGAGCCGTGATGATTTTTCGAAAAAATCACCGCAAGAACGAGAAACCATTCGGAGTCGGGTTGAGGAAGTTCTAAGGTCACTGACCTATCGCGAGCGTGAGATCATTAAGTTGCGCTACGCGATCGGCGATGGCCACACCTACACGCTGGAAGAAGTCGGGAAGATTTTCAAGGTCACTCGTGAGCGTGTACGCCAGGTTGAAGTCAAAGCGATTCGCAGGTTACAGCATCCCACGCGAGCACGCAAACTAGAAGGTTTCCTTGTTGATCCCCCAACCACCCCCAACGCAACCAACAACGGCTAGTTTAGTTCTACCAATTGTTCTTTTTTACCCCAAGTCGCGAATAATCTCGCGGCTTTTTGTTTCCCAAGCATTATCCGAAGTCAGACTTCCAACGGTGGTTGGGAAAATGTGTTGTGATTTTTAGAAATAAAAAAGCCCCGCCGTGGTGGTGGGGCCCAAGAGAACAGACGGGGGAGGTAAAATTATTAAACGGGGGTGCCCTTTTTTGTTCTCCACTGCGATCGGTGTACTCGCGGAGAATAGTGGTCGCTCGCCACTCGACACCGGATTTTGCGGCAAACTGGACAGTGATTTATTTTTCTAGCGGTACCTCGTGACCGACTGACGGTCCAAGAGTCAGCTAGCACGCGGAGCACGTCGTCGATCAAACTGGCAGTTAAATGGAAAATAAAACCAAAACCCGGAGTGCCACTGTAGTAGCGATGGCACTTTTCGCATTGATTAATCCACAAAACTTTTGATCCTTTTCGACCCACGTTTTCCTCCTTAAAAATTAATCTCCCAAAGAACCATGACTCCTGATTCTAGCCCAAGACGACATGGACCACAAGCGACAAGCTGGGCATTGTGGATCGTCACAACCGCGGTGGACAAATTCTAGATCGAGAATTTCCGCGGCAGTTTTATGAAGTAATTTTTCTAAATCAGCCATCTCTTGGGCCGTGATCGGCAGACGATATTTATGATAATTACCAGCCTGGTCAGGTTCGACAAAATCTATCTCCCCTGCCTCGGCCCGATAGCGACCATCGGCAAAATGGTCGAGCAGTAGACGGTAAAAAACGAGCTGGCGCCGATAATCGCCGCTGGAACCTTTATTCAAACCGGCCACGTCGCGGCCGCTCCGCGGTCGCCCAGTTTTATAATCCACCACGGTCACCGTTCGACCATCGGCAGCAATTTCTAGTTTATCGATCATCCCTTTTATTTTAAGACCAGCTGTGGCGGGTAAAATAATCGGCGGGATTTTAAGCTCATTAATGGTCTTTCCCACTTGAGCCGCGCCACGAGATTTGAGATAGCCCGTCAGCGCCGCGCGGCCGCGGCGTGCCAGCAGTTCACGATCCAGCGCGCCGAGTGGCAAACGTGCCACATGGTGGCGCCAACGCCGCAACATTAGGGCTGGCGATGGCCGACCATCAAAAACATCTTTGAGTGTGGCGTGCACGGCTTGGCCGTAAAGCGTGGCCCGATTTTGCACACTAGTGAGTCGCAACAAATTTTGAAAAAAATAGCGTCGGGGGCAACGTAAATAATTATTAAGTGCCGTGGCCGAAAAACCGCGTTGACCTAGTAAGTGCTTAATCAGTGGTTGATCAATTTTGCTTTCCTGCGGTGGCGACAAGCGGAAATAGGACGCCACGGGCAAACTCGATTCCAGCCTGACGACTCGCAAATTAGACTGGCCGATCTCTTCAATAAACTGACTGGGCAGATAAAGTCGATCGTCACCGACAGTCTGAAAATAACTTATTGTTACTCCGTACCGTGCTCGCGTTAAGGCCACATAAAAAAGTCGCCGCTCATCGTCGTTACGATCGCTCGTGACTAAATCCACGCCACGACCAGGGAGGAGAAAGCGTGACCGTTGCCGACGGTTACCAAAGTGTCCGTCGTAAGCATTGATGATGTAAACATAATCAAACTCGAGACCTTTGGCTCGATGAACCGTCATGAGACGCGCGCCGGCGACCACTAGTTCAGACTCGATCGGAATAGACAATTGGTGTGCCTCGACCAAATCCAGATAAGCGATAAAGTTGGCCAAACGGTAATCCGGTTGCCCGGCCGACAAACGTTTAATAACAGTGAAGAACGATTGCAACCTCGCCAATTTTAATATTGAATCCGGGCGCTCAAGCAAATGGGCTAAAAAATTTGTTTCCGTAAGCAGCTGCCCAAACAAGTCGAGGAAATGCTGATTGCTGGCCACCCGCCGCAGGCGAGCCAATCGCCGATACCAAGAACGTAATTTAGCCACGCGTCGCACGCCGGCGTTTCGCAGTTTTTGCTTCGACCGAAGCAGTTCGTAAACAGTTAAACCATGACGATCAGCATAGGGCTTGAGTACCGCCAAATCACTTACGCCCAAACCCAAAAAATCAATCGGCAAAACCGCCAATAAATAATCATCTTGACCAAAATAATGAACGGCACGGAGCAGAGCCGCCAATTTAGCCAAGTCTAAATCAGCGAGCACGTTGGTCTCCGACTCTAATCGGCTTGGCACACCACACTCGGCCAAGGCCGCGGCCAGAGGTAGACCGTCTTGGTTGTCGCGATAAAGTACGGCGATCTGCGATAGATCTTGGCCAGCGGCCCGCCGCTCGGCGATATCTTTAGCGACAAAGCTGAGCTCGTCACTGGCGGTGGCAAAAGATCGAAAAATGACGGGAGAAGCCGAACTTTTTTTTGTGCGCGAACGAAGCGGCACATGAACAACCGAGTCAAGCCCCTGGCTGTGACCAATAAGATGATGAGCTGAATCAAGAATGTGTTGGGTCGAACGATAATTATTAGTCAGAGCAATTAGCCGCGCCGCCGGGTACAAACGCCGAAAATAACGAAAGTTATCCAGCGACGCGCCCTGAAACTGATAGATGGCCTGCTTGTCGTCACCAACAATAAATAAATTGGGTTGCGAATGAAAGCTGGCCAAACGTTCCAACAACTGATTTTGGGCGTGATTAGCATCCTGGTGTTCATCGGCCAAAAGATATTGGTACTGCTCCTGCAAATCAAACAACAAATCCGAGCCCAGCGCGGCCGCCTGCAAAACTTCCATAATCATATCGCTAAAGTCGTATAAGCGGGCGGCCGCGAGGGCCCGTTCGTAAGCTGAATAAATTTTGGCCAATTCAAAATTTTTCACCATTTGTTGATCACGATCACGGTAACTGGCTTTAAGGCGGCCGCGATACGGGCCGCTTTGGTGATAGCGGTCCGGGGGCGCCGCCAACGTCCGCGCCTGGGTCGTAATTAATTTTTTAAATTCGCGGGGTGACATGTTTTCCTTTTTCAAATGTTCGATGGCGCTCAATACCGGCCGCAAATAATAAAATGGATCATTGGGCGGTCGCAAGCGTTGTAATCGAAGTTTGGGCTGCCCAATGATACCTTCCAACAATTTAATCTGATCCACTGGCGTTGCGGCCGTGGCTCCAACGATTCGTAAAAAATAATCCGGATAACGACCAATAACGTCGTGACAAAAACCATGAAAGGTGTAAATACCCACCCGATAGGCGACACTGCCCACGATCTCGGCTAAACGCTGGCGCATGGACTGCACACCCGAACGAGTAAAAGTTAGAGCGAGAATACTATCCGGACTCGTATCCGTCTGACGCAAAATGTTGGCGATGCGCAGAGTTAAAACTTGCGTCTTACCGGTACCCGGGCCAGCCACCACCAATACCGGCCCGTCGATGGCGTCTACTGCTTCTTTTTGTGCTGGATTTAAGGCCGCATACAGTTGGTCAAATTTAGCTGTGCCCAATGTCATTGTGTTATAGTATTCACATGTTGCACCAAAAGATCAAAGATCAGATTAAGGAATTTATGTTGGCCAAAAATCCGTCACGCCTCGCCGCCACGCGCAACTTGTTGGCCGCACTAACCAACGACCTAGTAGCCAAAAAGCGCAAGCCCAACGAAATGCTTGATGATGCGGCCGTACTTACCGTAGTACGCCGTCTGGTTAAGCAAAGACAGGATTCGATCGCTCAATTTCGCGCCGGCGGACGTGACGATTTAGTGGCCGAGGAAACAGCCGAGCTGGAATATTTAAACGAATTTTTACCACCAGCGATCAGCGCTGAACAAATTACTGAAGTGGCTAAACGAAAAATGACTGAACTAGCCCTGACTGGCTCCAGCGCCGCCGGCAAACTCACCGGCGCAGTGATGAAAGAGCTCGGCCCAGCCGCCGACGGCCAAACCGTAAAAACTGTTATCGAAAGACTCTTAAACTAACTTAGGGGTTGGATTTGACAAAACTGGGGTATTTAGTATAGTCACGAGTGGAACAACAGTCGCCGCGTGGCGATTTTCTAGACCTTTCCCAACTGAATAAGGAGAAGAGAATGATCATCAGCGATGGGGCAGTAACAGCAACGACGGAAAAAACCGTAGGTCGGTCGCTAAGCTGGGAATTATCTGTGATGTTTATCGCCGTCGGCGCAATCAGTTTCTTTGGCGGGTTATACGTAGCCGACGTGGTAAAAAAAGATACACACGAGTTGGCATTCACGTCTGCCGCTGACTATAAGATACTCGTGACCAGAGGAGAAAACCCCTTCACCGTAACTCCCGAGAACCTGCATTTTACAATCGCCGCCGACTTGATATATCGTCGTGAATTTTCATTAGATAAAATTCCTTTGGAAATTTTCTTCAACGATATACTGATCGCGTTGGCTACAAAATATCGCACTGGTCACGAAGTCTTTGGCCAACTCAAATTGGAAGACGGTGGCGGGATCAGGTATTTGGATTACCAAAGCACACTAGCGATGACCGATAGCCCCGCCGACCAAATCGATAGAGATTTCCTCTGTCAAATTCAGCAAAGATGCTTTAGGGGGCAAGAACAACTGAAAATTGCCACAGCCTATCTGGAAAACGCACCCCGAACCACATTCGAGTGCGTGCCACCCGAATTGATCACCAGAGAGTTGGCCGAGAAAAAGGTACGGGAAGATCCCAAGGAGCTGATCTATCTGCCACCCGACTTGAAAAAAGAGGACTTATGCCGCCTCGCATTGTTCGACACTTCGGGTAATACAATTCATCCTGAGGCCTACCAGTTTGTCCCATTGGAAATCAAAACGGCCAACAATTGCGCTCTGACTTGGGAGGTGGTCGAACGGAGTGACAACATAAAACGCGAGGATGTGCCACTAATCTGCCTAAAACCAGATTAAGCACCTCATTATTTCTCCTCTCAAAACCCGTTCGCCGCGGCGAACGGGTTTTTTTAATCAATCTCGTAACGAAGAGTGATGTTGACAATAATGTCTTGCGTGCCGGGCTCGATACGCGGCGCGGCGGCTGGGGCGGCAAAACTCTCGGCGTCACCACCCATGCCAAATTTGGAATAAACCGGAAAAAAACCGCCTTCATCAATACTAAGCAGTCGGCCCACCTCAAAATCTCCGGCCTCGGCTACCGCCTCGGCCTTCTTTTTAGCATCTTCAATCGCCGCTTGCCGCGCCTGATTTTCGGCTTCCGTCCGATCATCAATATCGAAGGTCAATTGCGACACCACGTTGGCACCGGCGGTGGTCACGCCAGTAATAATATCGCCGATTTTATCGAACAAATTCTCCCGTACCTTCACCCCAATCATCTGACTAATCGTGTAACCCACAATCTCGGCTGGCGGGCAAGCTTGAGCAGTACTTGCACCGTTGGGCAAAACGCGAGCGGACGAACAAACAAAACTTTGATAGCGAGGCTCGAGAGAATAATTTTCGGTTTTAATATCATCAGCATCAACACCAATCTGCTTTAAACCATCAATCGCGCGGTTGGTACGCTTACTATTATCGTCACGCAAGGCGGCAATATTTTTACCACCCTCGGTGCGAACGGTAAAGGTAAAACGAGCAATGTCCGGCTTGGCCACATAACGACCCTCGCCATTAACGGCAAAGCTACGAAAGGTCGATGGTGTGATAGAGCGAGAATAGGTGCTCGTGTAACTAACAATGCCGTAAGCCAAAACCAACAATGCCAAAACCCCCGCCCACCCAAGATAATTTCGTGTATTATTATTCATAGTAGTTTGTATAGCACAATTATTGTTTTTTCTCCAGATCGAGACAAATCGAGTTAAGGCAATAGCGCTTACCGGTGGATGTTGGGCCATCGTCAAAGACATGCCCCAAATGCGAACCACAATTGGCACACACCACCTCAGTGCGATGCAGGCCGTGCGATGTGTCGTCAACATATTTTATCGCCTCCGGTAAGGCCTGATCAAAGCTTGGCCAGCCAGTACCCGACTCAAACTTGGCCGAAGAATCAAAAAGCGGCACGCCACACGCCAGGCATCGATACGTACCAGTGGTCTTTTCATGAAGATAGTGGCCACTACCGGGCGCCTCGGTTCCCCTTTCTCGCAATACTCGATACTGTTCGGGAGTTAATTTAGCTCGCCACTCGGCTTCGTCTTTTTTATGTTCGGCTTTCATGTTTATTAAGTAAAGCAGAGAATTGTTGACCAATCTTTGCCAACTTAGGATTAATGACCAACTGGCAGTATGGGGCATCGGCATGAGTGGAGTAATAATCGCGGTGATAATCCTCGGCCGGATAAAAACACTCTAATGGTTCGACGGTCGTCACAATCGTTTTACCGTGCGGCGTGGAATCATTAATTTGGCGAATAAACGTCTCGGCCGCAGTTTGTTGCTCGGGCGTGGTAAAAAAAATCACCGAACGATACTGCGTACCCACATCATTGCCCTGACGATTAAGAGTGGTAGGATCATGCGAACCAAAAAACACAGTCAGTAAATCCTGATAACCAATGTGCGCTGGGTCAAAAGTGATCCGCACCACCTCAACGTGGCGACTGGCCCCGCTCGACACAACGTCATACTTGGCCTCCTCGGCCCGGCCACCAGCATAACCGGATTCGACTGTCGTCACCCCGCGCAACATTTTAAACACCGCCTCCACACACCAAAAACAACCGCCCCCCAATACCGCTGTTTCGTTAGTCATGCTCATTTTTACAACCATTTTATGAAAAATTAATAAAAACGCCAATCTTAACGCTTTGCGCTATAATCAACCCCATGATTGCCGACCTGACGATTAAGCTAATGGCTTGGGCCAAAGTAGTACCGTTGGAAATGTTTACCTTCGCCGGCGCGCTCACCGAAGAAGTGATCTCACCTATTCCCTCGCCGCTCGTCAGTACTCTCACCGGCGCCCTGGCCCAAGG
>ERZ1292633.6574-Hain-H41-02um-R1-6574-length-10093-cov-4_pt1 | contig 10093 bp, 12 predicted proteins | sample MGYA00564406_ERZ1292633 | MGnify/ENA primary metagenome ERZ1292633 (study PRJEB36523, sample SAMEA6512639) | groundwater metagenome | collected 2019-01-08 | study: AquaDiva: Metagenomics assemblies of 32 groundwater samples
GGCTTTAGCGGCGGGCGAAACAATTTCCGATATTTTTACCCAGATGCGCGAAAAAGCACTTGCAGCGTCAGACACTTCAATTTCGGCAACCAGCCGCGCAGCATATAATTCGGAATTCACAGCTTTGCGCGATCAAGTCGCATCAGTGATTGCCAATGCGGTTTTTGATGGCGCAAATGTTATTGGTGGCGGCGCGAATTTGACCTTTATGGCCAATACAACTGGCACCCAAACAATTGTCTTGCCAACCTTGGATTTGCGCTTGGTAACTGGTGCGGGGACTGCGGTCGCAAGTCCGGCCGTTGATGTTTATTTGGGTACCACAGACGATTTAAGCACAGCAGCGTTAGCGGCAACGGCACGTGACCGGGTGGTAGCTTCGTTGGAATATGTAAACTCCGAGCTTTCACGCATGGGCGCAAGTTCTAAACGGCTTGAAAGCCACAATATTTTTGTGTCAAAATTGCAAGATGCAATCACTGGCGGCATTGGCTCCATGGTTGATGCAGATTTGGCAACTGAAAGCGCGAAACTTCAATCTCTGCAAGTAAAGCAACAATTGGGTGCGCAGGCATTGTCGATCGCCAACCAATCACCACAAGTTATTTTGTCGCTTTTCAAATAGGGCGAAGCCAAAATCTGGTGAAAAAGGGCGTGAGAAGGTCACGCCTTTTTTTTCGCGGTTTGAAATCATTTATGAAACATGGTTTCCGTAACTGTAAAAACTATGGTTACTAAGAAAAATAATTTTATAGTTAGCCAAAAGTTTACCATATTTTTTCTTTTGTGTGAAAAACTATAGCTTAGTTTGCGAAGGAAGAAATTTTTTCGCCTTTTTGAAACCAAAAATTGGCTAGGGTAAACATATGACAAGCGTTCAAACCAATATGGGGGCCATGACCGCCCTTCAGAACTTGAACAAGACAAACCGCGAAATGGAAATGATACAAAGTCGTATCAATACCGGTTTGAAAGTTGCAACAGCCAAGGACAATGGCGCAGTTTATAATATTGCCCAACAGCAAAGATCTGAAAGATCAGCTTATGATGCGGTTGCCACTGGGCTTGATCGCGCGAAAGCAATTGGTGATGTTGCCTTGGCAGCAGGCGAAGTTATTTCCGACATTTTCACCCAAATGCGCGAAAAAGCGGTTGCGGCGTCGGACACTTCCATTTCGGCCACTTCGCGCGCCGCATATAACGCTGAATTTACGGCCCTTCGCGATCAAGTGGCTTCGGTAATTGCCAATGCCGTATTTGATGGCGCAAATGGCCTTAATGGTGCGGCGGCGAATTACACTTTCCTTGCCAATACTACGGGCAGTTTGACAGTTGATTTGCCAATTCTTGATTTGCGCCTTGTAACTGGTGCAGGGACGGCTGTCGCCAGCCCGGCGGTTGATGTTTACCTTGGCACAACCGACGATTTATCAACTGCGGCCTTGGCGGCAACTGCGCGTGATAGGGTCGCAGCATCCTTGGAATTCGTAAATGCTTCATTGGCACGCCTTGGCGCGGCATCAAAGCGGATTGAAAGCCATCGGATTTTTGTCACCAAATTGCAGGACGCAATGACTGGTGGTATTGGTAGTTTGGTTGACGCCGATATGGCGGTTGAAGCCGCGAAATTGCAGGCGGCCCAAGTTAAACAACAACTTGGCACCCAGGCCCTGTCAATTGCAAACCAAGCGCCACAGGCGATTTTAAGCCTGTTCAAATAGTGCAAAGCAACATAAAAGACTTTTAGCCGCCTTTTGGCGGCTTTTTGTTTGCGGAACTACCATCTGAATTATTGAAAAGCGTAAAATTATCGTGCTACTTTCCGACCTAAAACCCAATTTGATTAAGATTGCGCTTGCCGCAGGGTTTCTAATTCAAGAAATTGCCAAACAAGGGTTTGCAACCACCCACAAAGCCGATAGTTCAACGCTCACCGACGCCGATTTGGCCGCAAATGAATTGATAATAGGAAGATTGCAATCAATTTATCCTGACATTTTGGTAGTGTCCGAAGAAGGAAACCAATATCGGGGCGAGGGTCTTGAAAATGGCGATTGGTTTATAATTGACCCACTCGATGGCACAAGGGGTTTCGCCAAAGGCAGCAAGGAATACACAGTCAATATCGCTTTGATAAGAAATGGCATTGCCATCGCGGGTGTAATTTTCGCCCCCGACTCTGGTGAATTATATTATGGCGACAATGAAACTGGCGCAGTTTTTTACGAGGTGGCAAGCGGAGAGATTGGGCTCGAAATGCCAATTGCTGCACAAAAACTGCGTAATCCAGCGCTACTTTTGGTTAGTCGTCATCATCTTGACGGCAAAACCAAAGATTTCACCCTTAAATTCGAAAATCCAAAAATCACGCAAATGAACTCAAGCATTAAATTGTGCAAAATCGCGGCGGGCGAAGGTGATATTTACCCGCGCTTTGGCCCAACTTCGCAATGGGATATTGCTGCTGGGCAAGCGATTTTGGAAGCGGCGGGTGGCAGAGTTTTGCAAGCGAACGGAAAATCATTAAAATACGGCAGAGTTGATGAAAATGGGTTGCTTAGGCTAAATCCAAACTTTGTGGCATGCGGGAATTTCATACCTGCATTTTTGCCTTTTGTGGACTGATTTCATCATGCCCAAACTAATCAAAAACTGCACTTTAAGCCCAGTAGAAATTGAGGCCATTTTTGCGCAATTATCGCAAGACAGACCCAACCCAAAAACCGAACTGGTTTACATCAACCCTTTTACCCTTTTGTGCGCTGTGGCACTGTCGGCACAAGCGACGGATGTTGGCGTTAATAAAGCGACCAAAGCTCTTTTCCAAGCCGCAGACACGCCGCAAAAAATGCTCAATTTGGGCGAATTGGGGGTCGCTGAACACATCAAAACCATTGGCCTTTGGCGCAATAAGGCCAAAAATCTTATCACAATGTCGCGCCAATTGGTCGATAATTTTGGCGGCCAGGTGCCGCAAACTCGCGAAGAACTTGTCACTCTTGCGGGCGTGGGCCGCAAAACCGCCAATGTGGTGCTGAATGAAGTTTGTGGCCAGCCAACAATTGCGGTTGACACCCATATTTTCAGGGTGGGGAACCGCACCGGAATGGCAATCGGCAAAACCCCCGATGAAGTTGAAGCGGGCCTAGAAGCGGTAATCCCTGCGCAATATAAACTTGGTGCTCATCATTGGCTTATTCTACATGGCCGCTATATCTGCGTGGCACGCAAACCCAAATGCAATATGTGTAGCATTGTTGCGCTTTGCAAATTTGATGGGAAAGTGGGTGGGAGCTTGTGATACACTCACATTTTTTTTGTCATTTTGGCAAGTCGTAATGTGCAAACAAGTGTGAAGGTTGAATATGAACAATCAAGAAAATATTAGAAGAGTATTACTTGAACATTGGGATCCGTTGTGCGTCGGAAACAACATTCATCTTTCTGACGAATATGATGATTTTATCGAACCCTTGCAAAGACTATTAGCTGAAAATCCCAGCATCAAAAAACTTGTGCAAAAACTAACAGACTTAGAATGTTATCTTAGTGTCACCGAATTTTCAAGTGAGGCGGCCGTTCGAACGGCGCACGAGCTCATGAAATTATAATTGTCTTTTTCTGCAACATCATCCAAGTGTCGCTTGGCTAAATCTCCCCCAACTTCTCCGCCATTCTGGTTTGCCAGCCCGCGCCAGTGGCTTTCCATTTTTCGAGGGTTTCTGGCGCCAAGCGAATTGAAATCGCTTTTTTGGGTTTGGCCGAAAACGGCCTGCCTGCTTTCTTTACAATTGCCCGCGCAAGCATTTCATCATCAAGTTCTGGCAAATCAACATATTCGTCATCGCCAATTTTATGCGCGTCCACGCGTTTGAAATCAGAGTGAAAAATAGGGTTCGATTTTCTTTTGTTCGCGCTCATTTGCTTTTCTCATGCTAAAAACATGGTGACAGTCACCGCGATTGACATATCCGATAACCACAAGACGTTGCTCTAAATATCCAAAGCAAATCATTCTTTTTTTCGCCATAATCTTGTCTTGTGTCCTCAAATTCTATGGTCATGCCTTCAAACACAATCGCCGCATCTTCGAACGCAATTCCACGTTCCTCAAAGGTCTGATCGCGCTTTTTGGGGTCAAAAATAATATTCGCTCAATATCGCCCGTTATTGTATACACAATAATACCTAAAATGTCAATCACCCTATATCTATTCACGAATATCAAGCCGCCTTCACGAAACTCGCGATCAATTTCTTAGTCCCCGCTTTTTCAAATGCCACTTCCACTTTGTCACCTTCAAGCACGAGCACGTGGCCATAGCCGAATTTATCGTGGAAGACTCTTTGCCCGCGTTCGAAGCCAGTGGATTTGCCATCGCTCACAACTCGCGCCTTGGTTTCCAATATTTCGCACCTTGCCGTGCCATAAGTTTTTACGGCAGTTTCAAACGCCTGCGCGCGCACGAAGCCAGCTCCGCGCGAGCCAGCTTCAAAGCCTTCCAAAGTCAAAGCGCCACCAAATATTGGGCGGCCCGTATAGCCAGTTTCAGAAACTGCATCGACACAATCTTCAGGCAGTTCGTCGATAAAACGCGATGGCAAAACCGATTGCCAACGCCCATAAATTTGCCGATTTGCGGCAAATGAAATACGGCAAATCTCGCGCGCGCGGGTTATGCCAACATAGGCAAGGCGACGTTCTTCTTCCAAAGCCTCCAAACCCTTCTCGGATATTGCGCGCGGGGAGGGGAATACTTCTTCCTCCCAACCTGGCAGGAAAACCACAGGCCATTCCAGCCCTTTGGCTCCATGGAGGGTGAGGATTTGCACGGCGTCACCTTCGGCTTCCCTATCGATATCCATCACCAATTCAATATGCTCAAGATAGGATTCCAAGCTATCAAACTGCCCCATCGAGCGCACAAGTTCTTGTAAATTCTCAATGCGGGTTTGCGCTTGCGGGCTTTTGTCGGCGCGCCACATATCAATATAGCCGCTTTCGTCCAATATAAGTTCAGCAAGTTCAACATGCGTCAATTGTTCACGCTTGCTGCGCCAGGATTTCAAGCTCTCAATAAACCGCAATAGGCCAGCGCGGGCCGGGCCCTTAAGTTCATTGGATTTCAACATTTCATCGGAAATATCGAATAATGAAACCCCATTTTCGCGCGCCAATGCCATAAGTTTTTTTAAGCTGGTATCGCCGACGCCGCGCCTTGGTTGGTTTACTATCCGTTCAAACGCCAGATCATCATCAGTGTGACGAATAAGCCGCAAATACGCATGAGCATCGCGGATTTCTGCGCGTTCAAAAAACCTTGGCCCGCCAATAACTTTATAGGGAAGGCCAACCATAATGAACCTGTCCTCAAACGCGCGCATTTGCCATGAAGCGCGCACCAAAACCGCCATGTCTTGATAGTTGACGCCAGACGATTTCAGGCTTTCCATATCATCGCTTATCAGCCGTGCTTCGGCTTCACCGTCCCACACGCCGCGCACTTTGACTGCTTCGCCGCCATCTTCATCCGTCCACAGAGTTTTGCCAAGCCGCGCCGAATTGCCAGAAATTATGCCAGAAGCCGCGCCCAATATATGTTTGGTGGAACGATAATTACGCTCCAGCCTTATGGTTTTTGTGCCTTCAAAATCGCGCGAGAAACGCAAAATATTTTCAACTTCTGCGCCGCGCCAACCATAAATTGACTGATCATCATCACCGACAACACAAAGGTTTTTGTGTCCCGCCGCCAATAGCCGCAACCACAAATATTGCGCGACATTGGTATCTTGATATTCATCAACCAAAATATATTTGAACTTCTGTTGATATTGCGCCAAAACATCGGGGAATTGCTGAAACATATTTATGGTCTCAAGCAATAAATCGCCAAAGTCCGCACAATTCAGGGTTTTCAATCGATTTTGATATATTTGATAAAGCGCCACGCCTTTGCCATCGGCAAATTGAAATGCTTCACCTTTTGGAACTTTGGCTGGCACCAAAGCACGGTTTTTCCAGCCATCAATAAGGCTTGCGAGAAAGCGCGGTGTCCAGCGTTTAGTATCAATATTTTCGGCTTCAATTATTTGCTTTAACAAGCGAATTGAATCGTCAGTATCAATAATTGTGAAAGTGGATTTTAGGCCGACAAGCTCGGCATGCCTTCGCAATAATTTGGCCGAAAGCGAATGAAAAGTGCCTAGCCATTGCAGACCCGAACCTGCTTCGCCCAAAATTCGCTCGCACCGTTCGCGCATTTCATGGGCCGCTTTATTGGTGAAAGTAACTGCCAAAATTTCATATGGCCTTGCGCGGCGCGAATAAACCAAATTGGCGAGCCGCGCGATTAACACCCTTGTCTTACCCGTTCCTGCGCCCGCCAAAACCAATACCGGCCCATCAAGCGCCATCGCGGCCTCGCGCTGTTCGGGGTTAAGACTATGCATAAAAGGTGCGTCGTCTGCCGCCGATTGTGTGCCAATCATTGCGCGTTGAGATATGGTCATTTTGGGTTCGGATTGGTCGGTCATGGCGAATCGTGACCATAGAACAAGTGGCGAACAAAATCACTTTATTTTTGCGGTCAAACAATAAACCCTAATCGCGCTGGCCAGTGGCCGATTGCTGCGATTTTCATCTATTGATGAAATCAATTTTGGCAAGCTTGAATCGGACATTTCCGCCAATTTGCCCAAAGCCTCCCAAAACTCAGACTCCAATGCGATGCTGGTTTTGTGCCCTTCAAGGGTGAATGATTTTTTTATCAAATTCATTCGTCGCCATCTATTCTTTTGCTTTCAAGTCGCTTTTTTTCAAGCAAGTTTTCGGCTTTGACTTGGTTTTTCAAATGCTTGGGCGTGCCAAAGGTAACACGATTATTTTGCGTGCGAATTTCTTTTTCAGCTTTGGCTTTGGCTTTGCGGAATTTGTTGAGATTGGTGATTTCAGACATGTGGCAAGTTATCAAAAATCTGGCGCTGACGCAAAGCTCAATTTTTCACCTGTTTTTGGATGGGTGAATTGCAAAAATTGCGCATGAAGCATAAGCCTTGGATATTCATCTTTGAAATAAAGCGCGTCCCCACAAATTGGGTGGCCAATTGATAACATATGCACCCGCAATTGATGGGTGCGGCCAGTTGTTGGAATCAGTTCAACGCGCGTGGTATCGGCATTACGCGAAATAGTCTTGAATTTGGTTTGGCTTGGCTTGCCAATTTCATAATCCACTTTTTGTTTGGGTCGGTTGGGCCAATCACTAATAAGCGGCGCATTTATTTCGCCTTCGTCCGCGCCAATAATACCATGCACAATGGCGATATATTTTTTGTCAATTTTGCGATTTGCAAATTGGCTTGAGAGGTGGCGATGCGCATCAATATTGCGTGCCAAAACCATAAGGCCCGAAGTTGCCATATCGAGGCGATGGACAATAAGCGCATCAGCAAAGGTTTCATGCAATCGACTTAGCGCGCAATCTTGCTTCCCCGCGCCGCGCCCCGGAACCGACAATAGCCCTGCCGGTTTATCAATTACTATTATTGTTTCGTCCGCAAAAATAATTTTCATCTAGGCGGGTTAGTGGCGCAATCAAAGGCTTTGCGGTTAAGCTCAGTGGGATTGGAAACCGAAGAATTGGTCTGCCGTTCCATTTCTGTGCGCACCAAACCATTTACTTGATCGCCATTCACGCCATTTTGCTCAGCGAGGCTAAACACCCGCTCTAGCCATAAATTGGTGGCATTTGCAACGCCGTGCTCATTCGACCAAGTGGGCGCAGCCAAGGCCGCAATTTGCAAAACCGCAGCGCACGAAACGGCGGCAATAAGGCTTGGGCTGTTTGGCGCATTGCGCGGTGCTGACATATCAACCACAATCATATCATCTTGCGTGGCTTGTGGGGTAGCGCGCGGTGCTTGTGGCACATTCCAAGTCTGCGGCGCGGGCTGTGTATTATAATTCTGCGCCATCGCGACAGGCGCAATTAAACAAAAACACGAAATAAATGCCAATTTGATACGCATAAACGATTTTCCCATTTGAAATCTTGAAGCTGCAATTATCACACCAAAGGGGATTAAACTACATGGGTATGGTAAATTGATGCATCAAGCTTGGCGGCGAATTGGGTTAGATTACTTTGGCGTATCAAAAGCCAGCGCCGCTTTTTCAAGGCATTCTTTCAAAATAGCATTCAGGGTAATGCCCCGCCGTTTAGCCTCAGCCTTCCAAGCACGATGCACCTCCTCGTCAATATTTCTGATAAGAACTGTTGCCATTGGAAGATGATAGCAGAAGTGATAGTAAATGGCAAAGCTAGGGTCTGTGGACTATAAGATTTTGGGTCGATTTTTGAGTCAAAATTTCATATTTGAAGGAGTTTTAGCGAAAGAAGTGCTAGCACTTTCGAGCTGAAAGGACGTGCAAATAGGGAATTTAGGCCAAAAAGCGCCCCAAAAGATTAATAGTCCACAGGCCCAAGTCCAGTGCCCATTTTGAGGCATCAAATCATGCCTATAATTCGCATTTTAATGGCAACTCCCCTGATAGCAGCATTAAATTGCCCCGCCTTTGCGGCGCGTGCGATTAAGTGATTGATTTCCCACATGGTTTGGCGCGCATTTTCTTCATTTTTGAGCAATTTTGCGCTTTGAAGTTCTAATATTCGCGCCGAAATGCTATCATTTGCTATCAGTCTTGAGGCATTTCCGCGCGCGCCGTTCACTGCATAGCCTGCTTCAATATAGGCCTCAGTTTGCGATTTTCCACCCGCAACCAATTGGCAAAATTCTTCATGATTTGGATTTTCTAATAATGGCATCGCGGCATTATAAATGCGCAACTTAGGAGGGCGGATAAGCGCGACTATAGTATTAGCTTTATTGGGCAAGTTCTCGTTTTTTAATACCGCCTGCGAAGCTATCAACTAAAAGACCATCACGATTACGAATAAGAAGGTTTGCCATGGAGCGATGATAGCATGAGCAATAGCAGATGGAAACTTGCTTTCACCAAGCGAAAATACAAGCCACCTTGCCTTCGGCTTTAAATGCCCATGGCCATTTTCAAAAATATTTCGAACTAACGTATTCTTCTCGACTAAATGAGAGCTTATATGATAGCCAATACCGCATTAGCGGAGAAGGTAGGAGTGTGGTTAGGGGTGAAAGCGGGAAGCAATAAAGTCAAAGTCTCTTAACTGAAAACAGCTTACTTTATGTACTAATTTGTAATTCTTAGCGATTTGATATGTTCCCACCAAGATGGGAATGGCAAACCCAAAAACCGTTCGCTAAAAAACTCATCGCAAGAAAGCAATTGTGCCTCATAATCTCCGCCGATCAAAATCCATGGAATCTCTTGCGGCATAAAGAAAATAGTCGGTCCTGGACACTTAACGCTCTTTATTTCTTTAAAGTTTGGCACTGCCCGAATAGACATTTTTTCATCAGAGTGGAACGCCACGAATCGTCCGCAATTTGACCAAGAAACTGAACTTCCTCTTTCCGCGCTCTCTTCAATAAGGAGAGAATTTTCATTTAAGTTGTAAACTCGAAAGCAATCTTTGAAATCAGAACGCGTACAGCCTAAAACAGCCAAATATTTTCCACATGGCGAAATTATAGATTTACTTGACCTAAAATTTGCAAATCGATACTCGACAATATCATCAAAATTCCTGTCCGAGGATTTAGAGTAAACCAAGAAGGAGTCCCCTAAGTATTTTTCTCCTAGCTTCAATTTTGGCTGAATATCAAAACAGAGAATGCCATCATCAGAAATGCTCGTGTGGCTAATTAAACACTCCGGATATTCTATTTTATTCATGACCGCGCCGGTTTGCCAATTTCTGGAAATAATCTCACCATCCCACGTGCTATAGATAAAAAAATTACCACACGGAGAATTTACAAAGTTTCCCCCTTCACCTTCGCGACCATTTTTTAAGTCTAAAAGAACAATACCTTCATTAAGGCACATTATAAAAATACGACCAGAAGTGTTCTTAAGAACAAATCGTTTCTCATCCTTACTAATCAAAACTTCATTTATGTTGCTTGCTGGTAGTCTTAAATACTTTTTTGT
>ERZ1292633.6576-Hain-H41-02um-R1-6576-length-10089-cov-6_pt1 | contig 10089 bp, 10 predicted proteins | sample MGYA00564406_ERZ1292633 | MGnify/ENA primary metagenome ERZ1292633 (study PRJEB36523, sample SAMEA6512639) | groundwater metagenome | collected 2019-01-08 | study: AquaDiva: Metagenomics assemblies of 32 groundwater samples
ACCAGTTACTGGTGATGAGCGAAACAACGTCGAACTCGCCCAGTCGGTCCATTTATCTCCGGTCGCGATCATCTTCATCTGCGAACAGCATGCCTCGTTCGTTTACTTCTTCGCCAAGCCAGTCCGCTCACGAGGCCCTCCTTCCTTCGCAACACGAAAGCCCCACCGAGCCATCAAGCGCCCCACCTTCTCCCACAGAAGCTTCGCATCAAAGCATCTCATCGTTGCTCGGAACCAGCCCCATGCCAACCGTGTTCGAGACGAAAACAAACGCGGCGATGCAAGCCAATGCCTCCACCGTGCCATCCACCGTCATCGGGACGTCAACCACGACCATCAATGGCACGACGACGACGCCACGCAGCGGCGGCGCGGACGGCCGCCAACGGCAAGGGCAGGCGACGGCGACGGTCCAAGCGATGAGTGACGCCGCGATGGTCACGGGAGCGCTCACGTCGGCGTTGACGCTGACGGGGTCCAACAAGCCCGCTTCCGCCGCGCGTCTACTTGCCACTGGCTCGCGCTGCCGCAATCTCGTCTCGCCTCCGAACGATCCGGGGCCGGAGGTCGTGGAAGAAGGGGCGGATTGGTATCACTTTGTGCTGCCTGATGTGCTGCCAAGCATGGGAGGCTCGACCGCAGCGGGTGCACTTCTGCTGACCACGTTGTTCGGCCTGGCAACGGCTTGCGCGGTCATCGTGATGGCCGCTGTGGCATCGATGAAGGCAGCCAACTCCTCAGTTGAGCAGCAACCCTCTCCGATGTCGACAACGTCCTCGCGCGTTTTCGCCACGGCGCTCGCTCTTTTCTTGTCCTTCTATGCCCCAAACATTACCGAGGCGGCCGTCGGCATGACCAGGCGGCCGCAGTGGGCCCCCGTCGCCATCGCAGTTGGCTGCCTTGTCGCTAACTCGGCCGCATTTTTTGGTTCAGCGTTGCTGTTCACCTTGTGGTGGCCCAGGAACGGCGACGAGAGCACGAAAGAGGGAGAAGGGTCGACGGGTGGGATTGATGATCCGCCGCCGGGCACATCACAACCGTCTGACACAAGCGACTTTCCAAGCTCGTCTCGGTGCGTCGCGCTTATCTCATTACTTCAGCGGGGTCCCATGAGAACGCTCATTGATGGCTGTCGTGACGAACGGGTCGTCGCGATCCGCGTCGTCAACTTCGTGGATATGTTCTCAGCTCACTTACTCGCGATCCTCGCCGCTGTCCGACCGTCAACCGTCACGGGCTGTGTGGTCGTGCTCGGGGGCATGACCATCGTCCCGCTAGCTTACTTGGTATATCTGATCGCTCTCCGGCCCCTGACGTCGTTCATCGAGGGCGCGACAAATGTTGCGACCGTCACGTTGACGGCGACTTTGGGCGCCGTGCTGGCCGTCGGTGCGGCAAGCGTGGATATGGCAACCGGCGCCTCGAACAGTACCGCAGAGGCGATCGCTGGGATTATTCAAATCGTTCTGAACGTCGCGTTTTACGTGCAATTGCTTCTCCTCGCCGGTGTTGAACTTCACGAGCACTGCCTGAACAAGAGACGTAATGTTCGTCGAAGCGCGCTTGGGGATCAAGAGCAATCTGTTGAGCATGCGTCAACCGCGGTTGCCTTACTAAACGCGCCGCTCGATTTCGCAGTTACCCGATCATCTGTAGGATTGCGAGTCCCTCTACCTCATGGCTGGCTGTCAAATGACGACGCAGTTCACAACGCATCGACGCCGCGAAAGGACGACCCTCCTTCACCACCCTCCTTGCTTTCAAGCAAACCATCCAACCCATTGTTGCATCGCGGGCGCCTGGCATCCGCGGCATCTGCAACGTAAAGTCTCTCACCCCAAACAACGCCAGGTACGAGTTATCCCTCGTTAGGGGCCGCTGCGGTGCTTCATTTCAACATTTTCGCTGATTGACAGCTGACTTCGGGTTTTCAATTTGGTTCTCCTTCTTTCCGCCTCCATTTTTCAGAGGTGCATTTCCACCTTGGGAGATCAACGCGCAATATATTTTGCCCTTGATTGTATCGAGTGGGAGTAGCGAAGTCATAGGTAAGTGAAATTTCCGAGTTTCCATCGATTTCAAATTGTGGTGGTGAATTCATTTGGCAAACTTTGTTGAACATTTCTCAATCCGAAGGCCACGCGTGGAAAAAATATCGCCATCGCGCGCCCAATGCTTTCCTACGGGGGCTCTTCCTCGGGGTTACTGGACCTGTTGGGGGCCATCGATGAGGGCGAGCGCCTGTTCTACCAGGGTGCGACAGAGGATGCGAACCCGCACCGGCGCGACGGCGGCCTTGCGACGCGCCAACCGCTTTTCTCATCGGGCACCGACAAATGTCCAGAAAACGAAAAGAGCACAAAGCATCGTCCCGCGACCATCGTCACTTCGCCGCAATGCGCGAAAGGGGTGGTCGCTTCGCATGGTCCCACCGCGTATGAGCGAGCTCTTCTTTCTGTCAAAGCGCAGCAGCGCAATACGCCGAGCCGTAAGTCAGCCGCCAGTCGTCCCGCGTCGTCGTCCCCCTGGCTTGCTATCGTCACTCCGAACACGATGACCGTCCGATCACCTCATGGCATGTTACCGCACGTGCAAGACATCGGCCGACGTTGTCCATGCGAGCCTCGCGCGGCCGATGAGCAGACGCTCTGGACTCCTCTCCAATGTCCGCCACGAAAAGGCACCGCTTCGGAGGAGGCTGTGATGGCCTCAGACTTCCCCCGCAACCCCGCGCTTCCTGGTGCTGCTGAAAACGTGACTCCAGTCGCTGGTGTCGTCGGCGAACGGACGTCTACAGCCGTTTCGCGCACCGAGTGTCAAAAGTTACTTCCACTGTTTTCGTGGAAAGCGCACCCGTTCGATTCGCTATGTTTGCACCTCCGTTAGATCGTATTGCTCTTCGCACCAACCACCACTACTCTCACCAATCCTCCCCAGTCGGTGGTGTTGGAAACTGGGCGTCTGATCGATCTGACCTTTCTGGTCTTGGTTCGTTACCACAAAAGAAACAAGGACCGTTTTTTCAGTCAAAAAAAGATCGGGATCCTTCGTGTGCAACGGCGGCGGCAAACTGGTAACACACACCGCGGTGCATTCCTGACACGACTCGCTAGCCGCGATGAGTGCCGATCCCAGCGTTCCGGGCAATGCGGGCACGCAGTCTGGGGGATATGTGATCAAAAACATCATGTACAACACGAATGGCGGCAGCGACAACGTCAAAGTCTTCGGGGGCAAGTTCCAAATCACCGGCAACGTGACGGCCGAACAGTACATGATCCCGCCGTCTCGCGAGGACATGCCGTCGGCGCATCCTTGCGCCGAGTTGAATCGAACGGTGCTCCGGTGCAATGAAAAGCTGGACTCGGACATGCGCCTAGCCGGTCGCTGCGCTGCCTGCAACGAGGAAAGAAAGGCACTGATGAAGTGCGTGAACCCACAAAACGTGGAGGCGGATCAACGGAAGGCCCTGCGAGGTGGAGGTAAATCGTCTCACGATTCTAGCGGCGGCAGCAACCCGTGGTGGAAACTGTGGTAGCAGCGACATGGCACCCTCCTCTCAGATCGTTCACGCGTGCTGCTGCGGCATCTATTTTTTCCCCGATTAAAAACTAAAGGAGGGGAATGGCTGGTCCCTCCGCACCAACCAAAGGCACCTGATGAGTGACTGTCTTCCTTGTTTGTGGTTGTTGTGGGACCAAGGAAGGAAGACCACCGCCTAATATGAACCCCCCACCGCCGCATTCGTCGGGGAACGATGTCGAACGCGGCTTGGGTCGTTCTTAGCCACGGGGTGCTGCCCTTCGTGGGCATCCGCAGTCAAGCGCACGTCAGGGTCCTAGGGCCAGCAGCCCGCTGCAGTCGTGCGTGGCAATTGGCCGTGCAAGCAATTGACGAGTTCCAAATCGGACATGAGGGACATTTGCAAACGTATCGTACAGTGGAACCACCTGCGTCCGCGACCGCACCCGTCAACGACGAGCTTCTAGTCGGTCAGTCCCCCCGCGAACCGACGGTCGTGTGACTGATGCGGCAATATTTGAAATAGCTCGGCAATGTTTGTGTTTGGAGTGGCTCGACGTTTCTTGGACCCGCGGAAGTGTATCGGATGCTTCTCGCCACCAGGTGCAACAGCTTGACTCACTTAGACGATGCATATACGGAAGGCAAGATCACGGACGAGACCTTAGTCGCCGTTGGGCAACACCTCCCTCAGCTACGATTTTTCGATGCGAGCAACACGATCAACAAGACAACAGATTGCGGCATCATATCAGTGGCGAAGGGATGCCCGCAGTTGGATGTGTTGAAAGTGGCCTTTTCGAGAATCTCGTGGGCGAGTCTGCAGATGGTGCCTGCACTGCTCACAGCTGGAAGTCCTCGATGCCACCTTTGCGCGTTGCGTTGGGGACGACGACGTCGACAATCTCATGCGGTGCTGCCTTTCATTCGGCACGTCTTCGTGCTTCGATCTTCCGTGTCGGATGGCTGCGTCGAGCGCCTGCGACAGCGTTACCCGCAATGCCGGTTCCACTATGGGTATGGGTGGGAGCCGGCGGAGTTTGTGTGATATGAGTAATGTAGCTGTTTCCTGTGGAATCGATCGTTCGCACACTGCCGACGTCGAGATTTGTTTGTTTTTTAGGGGATTCGGGCTTTTTATGTGTGGCATTGGCAGCGATATCGCTTTGAGCGCCCGTAGGTTCTAGGTAGCGAGACCTGTAATGGCTGCCACGGGCAGCGGTTCGCCGTCTGGTGGCAGTGAACCGCGGTCATCAACCCGCGAAGGGGGGAGCGCGGCCACCACCACCACTCACATGTCCCAGCGTATCACTCGTTTACTCGACAGTGGCGTGCCGCTCTTGGTTGATCTCGGGCGCATCGGCCGGACCACCACGAATGAAGTGCTGCCTCCATGGGTCGGATGGGTGCCTCGCGCATCGCTTTTGCTCTGCTTGCGCGAGACTCTCCTCAACGCCATCTGGTCTTACCTCGCTTTTACACCCACGCCGGCGGACCCGGAGCCTCAACTGTGGCTCAGCGTCCTCGACTCGAACTTATCCTCTGCCGGACCTGACTATCCCGTTCCGATGATGTGGCATACCCCAGTGGGGGTCATCTACGACAAGTACATGCCCATGTCAACATGCTGGGAGGGACGCGGCGACAGGCTCATGAAAACGGCCGCCTTGTCCTTGCGGGTGCACATTGGCACGCCTAAGCGCTGGAGCGAGAAGCTGAAGGGGGCGGTGTACTTTGACGTGCAAGCTCCAACCATCACGCTCAGCAACTTCCGGCTTCTTGCTCAACATACGCTAAAAAGCGCCCTTGTGGCGCTCTACGGCGACCTTCGAGCATTTTTGGACCTGCCGCCTTCAAGCACCGAACGCTACGTGGACCAATGTCTCGCCCTGGAATGTGCGGCCGTCGACGGCCTCAACGCCGTCGACACATCGTCAGTTGGTGGTGACGCGCGCACGAACACGACGGCATCGGCGACGGAGGCCACGGTCTCAGGGGGGGGAACAGCATCGAACAGTAACGTCGCCGGGTCGTCCTCGCCTGAGCCAGTATCCGCCCTTGGGTCCACGGCCATCGCTCGCGGCGACGCCTTTCGCGAAGTCGTTGAGAAAATATTTTTTTCTGCCGGAGAGGGGAGTGGCTCGTTCCCGGTCAATGCTTTCTTAGTCTTTCATTTCGCGAACGACTCCAAGCGTAGCCGCGCGGTCAAGGTACCTTTCCTTGTGGGAGAGCTGCTCGGTGGATTGGTGATAAGGGCCGTCGAGACAACCTCCGGCGGGGGCCACGGACCGCATGCCACACCAATGTCGTCACGGGCGCTTCTCGCAGACGACGCCTCCACCACACCACAAAGTGCACCTCCGTCAAGCGCCCACCTGACGGATGCCGGAGCCTCCGTCGCGGAGTTGAGTAGTGTGACACGAATGGAGACGCCCGCCGGTCCCTTGTTGTTTTTGGGGGTCGGCGCTCAAAACATCGAACAGTCCGTGATCCAAGGGCTGCCTTATGAAGCGTGGCGGCGGGTTCCCGTGCTCTGGGCGATGAAGCACCTGAGTTACGCCGACCTCCGCGTGCACGTCATCTTTCCGTGACGGGTGCCGGGGCTCACACGATCGACAGGATGCAACAAACTTTGGGGGTAGCTGGGGGGAATTACACTTCCGAACTACCGCATGAACTGCGAAGGGGTGAACAAAGCTGCTTCGATCTAAACTTTTTTATTTGGTTTGATTGAGACAATCGCGTTGTGTGAGGTGTACCACGCGAGTGTTACATTCGATGTGGTCGTGGGTGGAGACGGAACTGGCGAAATGCGGCCTCGATGCCGTGAATGGTACTGACGCCATCCTCGAAGCCACTGCAGGTCTGTCCGCCGCCTCGCCACCGTCGCCATCGTTGGGTGGTGTCGCACCAGCGCGGTCACTGAGACGCCTCTTCGAAGCGGTGTATGGCTCCGGAGACGCCGGCGCTCAAATCGCCGTCCCTTGCGACGCGTCCCTCCATGTCGCCAGGCGGCTTTGGCTCCGTATCAAAGCGTTGCCGATGGCCGAGGGCTCCTCGGTGGAGGGCGGCAACACGAACGTCGGCGGCGGCGGCGAATCATGGGTGACGTTTTCCGACGCGTCGTCGGGTGACTGCGTCGCCATCTGTAACAGCTTGCTCCTCGGCATGCAGCAGCCGGCTTTCACAGTGACCGCATCGCGTATCCTACTGCGGCTGGCTGAATCGCGGTCCTTCGCGAGGATTGCGTTGTATCCCTTGGCGACAGGGCTGGCAATCTCGACGCCAAGTCTCACGGCTCCTAAATCGGTCGGGGCGGCCTCTACCTTGATGCCCTTTTTCCTATTTCGGATAATGTTGTTGCTTTGTGACATTAGTGGGCTCGTCACTCTGCAGGCGTGGGAAGTGTTCTTCTTACTGATCGATCGGCATTGTTCGCCGCAGTCCAACATCGGGGACTTGCTCATTCCGACGCTGCTGTTCTCCCCATCGATGACCGATGCGTACATCGGCGCGATCGTGCGGTGTCTCCGAAGTGGCATTTATGTGTCTCGCCGGCACATGTTGAAGCACGTTTCTTGGGTGGTCACCGCGCTTGATGCTCGACGGCTGGCCCCGAAATTGTTGCAAAGTCCCGCCGTGCTAACGGCTGTGCTACATCTCGCGAGTGAAGACGCATCCGTCAACGTCCGCCTGGACGCGTATCATGCCTTGAAGACGTTTGTTATTTTCCCACGACCGGGACCCGTGAACCGTGCCATCCTTTTTGCCAATCGCGATCTACTTGGTGCCTATTTCTCCGCCATGCAACAAACCGTCGCCTCGGTGGCGTCAAGCGGAAACGCCGCGGCGGATGGCCGTCGACTTGGAGGGGATCGAGAGGTGGGGGGCGGAGTCGATGCGGTTGCGCTCGCGTTGGCGCGGGAGGGAGTGACTGCTGGAGGAGATGGCGGCAGCGGTCACTACGTCGCACTCGTGAAAGAACTGAAGCGCCTCTTGGACGCAGTCGCGCACCTTGCGCCGATAACTCAATGCGAAGTCGACGCCGTCTTTCACTGCACCGGAATTGACCTCGAGATGGAAGCATGAACGCTCTCTCTTTCTCTTTCTCTCTCTCTCTCTCTCTGAAGACACGGTCTCTCGCGCGGTCAATTTTTCTGTTTTGATTTGAGTGACTCCCTGTCGGGATTTTTTGTTGTTGCTTGTCTTGTGGAGAAGTGGTACTGCAACCATGAGCATTGTCACCAGCCTCGCCGGCTTGATCGGTGGACGGCTCTGTCAGACAACGGTGGTTTGTCTTGCCCGCAGAAAAGGTAGTGCGCCGCTACTTGTGACCAGCGTTCGGTCCGCCGTCAGTCGCACCACTGGCTTCCCGACTGGCCTTTCATCCGGTCCAGCTCGCACCGGCGAGGTGGGCAAATTTTTCTCTGCCAAGGACGTCGACTTGTCCATGCTAGAAAACGAGTTTTGGGACTCCGACGACGACATGTTACGAAAGTCGATTTACGAGGCTGGCGGTGACGAGTCCAACGGCGAACTCTCAGATATGTTTCTCCCTGATGAGGAGCGAGACTTCTTGAAGTCGTCGGAGCAACAAGCCAGTCCTCCAAACAAGACGAATTAGGCGAAAAAGAAGCATTCGAACCAAGGCCAGGCAACCCGTTCTTTTCTTTCTCATTTGCCAATATGCGGCGTTGGGCACTCCCGTCCCCACGCGGAATTGCCGCCAATTGGTCGTCGACCTTTTTTTTTACGTTGTTGATGTGTTCCTCCCTCGTTGTTTCTCAAGCAAAGCGTGAGGTGCTGCTGGATTTCATACAGTGTACGAAACCAAGGACCTCATGAGCGATCTTCTCTGGCGAAGAGCCTTTGTCGTTTGCATAAGCGTCGCATTGCTGGCGTTCACGTGGATCGTGCTGACGAACCGATCACCACTCGTGGTTCAATCCACCAACGAGCGAGGGGGCCAGCAGGTGCTGCCACCGCCCGATAGGGTCAAGGCCCGGCACGCCGCGGCTGACGACGACGACGACGACGGTCAAAAGGAGCTGCCTTCCCGGCCGCGAGTGGTGGACCGCCAGCCGGCTGCCGGAAATGGCGGCTCCAACGTCGCGCACGTCTCACGGTTACAGTCTGATGGGGCCGCCCGACGCGAATCGCTGCGAGGTATGTTGTACGCGATCGTATCTGGTTCGTGGAAGGACGTGAACCTAGAACCGATGGACCAAATCCGGTCCGCGATCTACAAAAATGTCATGGGTAAGGACTACTTCAGCTCCAGCAGCAGAAACATCGAGGGGCATTCGGCGCAACTTACCTACGAGCGGCAGGTGTACTACAAGCTAGCTTCCATGCCGAACATCAAGCGGATTTGCGAGATCGGATTCAACATGGGGCACAGCGCAAGTCTGTGGCTCCACGCGAACCCAAAGGCCGAAGTGCTCATGTTCGATCTGTGGGCACACGACTACAGCCCTCGGGCGGAAATTTTTTTAAAATCCGCGGCGGCCGCGCAACTAGGTCTCGTTGATGTGGGAAATCGGTTAAAAATCGTCAAAGGGCCGTCGAACTTCTCGGTTCCCACGTTCTTCACGGAGCACCCTGAGGTGAAATGTGACCTCTTGAGCGTTGACGGAGGCCACACATACCACGAGGCGATTGCCGACATCTCCAACATGTTTGCGATGGCAAGTTGGGATTTCAACGTGCTGCTGGTCGATGATTCCAACTGCGCGCCGAGCTGGTGCGTGGACGGAGCTATTTTTGAGGCGCAACGCCGCGGCTTGGTTCGGGTCGCCGGACGAGTAGCCGAACGGTGGAAGCCGGATCGACGGGAGTTCACGCGGGGAGTCACCGTGCTGCAGTACATCACGCCTTGATCGACGACACGTCCGGAAGCGGCTCACCGTCGGACGAACGCGATGTTCCGCGCCACCCCACACGCGTCAATTAGCTTGCGTGTTGGCCACTCTAAGTATAACGCGACCAAAGCGATCGGGCCACATGTTGAATCGTTAATTACTACTGAAAGGTAGATTTTTACTTTCTTCCAGTGTCATGTCGACGAATGCACCGCGGAACAGGCTCAGGAGTGTAGATCAAACCGAGCCAGTGACTCCTTGATTCACAGGACTACGGGCGAAACCACCCCCAGAGTTGATCATCAGCGCGTCTCCGCGATCAACCAATGAAACGTTCGAAGAGTATCGTTCGAAGTGCAGGGTCGCCTTTACGGTGTGTAGATCAAACCGAGCCAGTGACGCTTTGATTCACAGGACTACGGGCGAAACCACCCCTAGAACTAAATTTAACTAAAACATTGCAGCGTGTTGGTCTTAGTGTTCAGTTCACACGCCAACCCCGGGTGCCATGTGACGTGTGCCAGCCAACTGGCTTGCCCTTTCTCAGCTTTTTCTGTACAGTAGAGAGCCGCCGCATCAGAAATGCAGCCCACGGTTGTTGTGTTCGATACGTCGTGGTCGCGTGCCCGAATTCGACAGGTCGCCGAAAGGAGGAGACTTGGCTCGCCTTTTTTCGTCGTGGTATCCGACGATTCGGCTACAGGGG
>ERZ1292633.6577-Hain-H41-02um-R1-6577-length-10088-cov-6_pt1 | contig 10088 bp, 7 predicted proteins | sample MGYA00564406_ERZ1292633 | MGnify/ENA primary metagenome ERZ1292633 (study PRJEB36523, sample SAMEA6512639) | groundwater metagenome | collected 2019-01-08 | study: AquaDiva: Metagenomics assemblies of 32 groundwater samples
GTCCCGGCGGAGGCGCTGCGAGACCAGCTGCCGCCGTGGCTGCGACGCGACGCGGCCAACCGCACGATGGAAGTCAAGGGAAAGGGCGCGCTGGAGGCCTCGGTGTACCGCGTCGCCACCGCGGAATAACGCAACCCACTCCTTCATCCTCTCGCTAGAGATCAGGGATATGCCTACATGTACCGCCAGCGCGTAAAGCCGGTCGGTGCAAAACAGCAGCGAAGCGATTGACACCGGTGCCACCCACACAACGGTTATTTACATTTCGCGTCTGTTATTCGCACCGCAACGACGGGCAAGAGCCGTCAAAGCAAAAAACAACATCGCGTCATGGCGGCTTCCATTCCGTAATCGAAAGCGTTCGCGTTGTCGCACGCGATCCTCCACTGCTGAGACGGGCACCGTCCGTCGTCGTCGTCTTCCGTGGCGTGACCACGATTTCCACCGTGTGTTCAGGCACATACGCATGCGGCGTTCTGCCCAACGAGTGCCATGCCCTCTCTCTTCTTCATCTTACCCTCAGTGCTTGAGTACATCGAAGTGACATTGGGCCGCCAGCGAGCGAGGGAGAGGGGCGTCTCGCTCTTGGCGCACCCTCTTCGCGTCGTGTGTATGTCTCTCGCGTGTGTGTCGGTTGCTCTCTCTCTCGCTCTCGGGACAGTTTTTCCTTTGTTCGCTCTGGAGAAATGCCCTACCAAACAGGTCCTCCCAGTAGGTTTTGATACAAAATCTTTGTCTCAACATCATAGACCTTGCCCGTCAAACTAGTCACTTGAAGGCGCCGTCGTAACAACACTCTACTCATGTGTGGAACAAACAAACGCTTTTGTTCGACTTGAGCTGTTCTCTCTCGCGCTCGCTCTCTCTCTCGCTCTCTCCCTGTGGCGCTCCAACAACAGCATTTGAAAGGGGTGCCGTGACATTCTTTCTTGGAGAAAATGGTCGGGGGCCGGAAAAATTTGGGACTCAAATCATGATGCAATGTTTTGGTTTTCGCGTAAAATATCTTGGCGCCACAAAAATCTTCCTCCTCTATTTCGGATTCGAGTAAATCAGCGCGAAGACGAAATCAAAGCGAACGACGACAACAGACAATGGGGACTCAAAACACAATATTTTTCTGTGACGTCACAAACCGCCAGCGATGTCGTTGTTCAGCGTACTTCAGTTCGGAGAAAAATGCGACCGGCATCCGGCAATGAAAAGCCGTGGGGCCGACAACCGAGGGCACATTATGGGGCCCCCTCGCGAAACCGCAGCGGGTCGGGTGGCAAGACAAACTGGGTCCTGGGCGACTTGGGGCGCGACACCACCATCACCTTCTCTTCCGAGCAGCTTGACATCCGCCGTTCGAATTGAATCCGACGACACGTTGCCCACTGGTCTCGTTGTGCCGCGTCGTGACGGCTTTAACCGTGGGCGGGAGGAGGGCCAGGGTCACGAGCCAGCAGCAGGGGTGCCAGCCACCACACGGCCGGCCGATTCGTCCCAACCGCTGCGTGAAAGCGGTACTGGCAGTAGCAGTGGCGTTCGTTTGACCGACATCGTGTCTCAGCAGAGCACCGTGGCCGCCGCAGGCCCCGTCGTCCCTAACGGTCCGCTGCGAGCGACAAGCGCCGCCGCCGCCAAAAGCACCCCTCCTACTGCAACGGAAAACGCCCCTATCATCGCTGTTTCCCGACAAGGATTGCACCAACGACCCCTAACCGCAGCGGCGGCGGGTCCACCTGCACCGGCAGCGACAACAGCGGCCGCGGCGGTGTGTGGTATTCTGCCGGGATGCTCGACCACACGGCAGAACAACGGTGGGCAGCTTCCGTCAACGTCCGTTCAAGTGTTCAGCTCCGCTAGCATCTCGAGTGCTTCGCGGATACCGCCGCCGTCGACGAAAGGGCCGTTGAAGGCGGCGGGGATTTTCCGACCCCATGCGTACGAAGACCGGCTCGACACGATCGTAGCGGATATCAAAAAATTCATCGCCGTCCGCACCAACTTCGCGGATGCGGCCGTGCAGGCGAACTATTTGGCGTCGCTCCTTCAGCGCCTTTGCCCATCTTCGGAGGTAACTGTTGACAATCTAGTGCAGTGCTTTACATTCGCGAATGTGTCGCTGATGCCGGATGAAGGGGAGGCGCTGTTCGACCGATTCGACGCGGACGACTCCGGTACGCTGACGTTTCGCGAGTTGTCCCAAGGCATCTTTGAAGTGAAACGACCAGTGCCGCGCGCGCACAAAGAGCTGCGTTTATTGATCGAGGACGTCCGGCGACGTCTCATCGCCCGTTCGGGCTCGGACGGACTCAGCAGCCTGAGGCGCAGCTTCTTGACCTACGCCAAGTCGGCCACGTCCACCAATAACGCAAGCTCCAATAACAAGGCAGCAGCGACAGCGGGAACTGCAGCCGCCGTCAGCAGCAGCGGCGGTAGTAGTAGCGGAGAATTGTCTCCGGAAGGACTCTTCAACTGGGTGCAGAACGCCGGTCTCCGGATGACCCTGCCACAATGCCAGGCGATGGTGAAATTCTTCGATGTCGACCGCTCAGGTACCATTTCACTGCCTGAGTTTTTTCGCGTTTTGCGCGGGCCGATGTCAAGAAGGCGAAGGGCGCTTGTCAAGCAAGTTTTCGACGCCCTCGATGTGACAGGCGACGGCCTCGTCTCCATCGAGGACATGTCGCAGCGCTTCGACGCTGGCCGTCACCCCGACGTCTTAACGCCACCCTCTGCCGGTGGCTCCGCCAACAACGACGTCAGCAGTCCTCAAGTCATCCTTAACTCGCTGATTCAGGCATTCAGTGTCGCCAGCCGTCGGAGCAACGGCGTGTGCAAAAAGGTGACAAGTGACCGGAAAAAAAACATCAGTGCGGCGACGGCGACCGCGGCGACATTCGGTCCCGCCTCCTGGGGCATGACGCCCACCAACTCGTTGGTCCCCCAATCCAATGACGACGGTACCGACCCCCGCAAAGCGGCAACCGAGGACGACGCGATCGACCCGCACTTCATCACATTTCAAGACTTCTTAGACTACTACAAAGATTTGAGCGCCATGATCGAAGAGGACGATTACTTCGAGTTGATGATGCGCAACTGCTGGCACCTGAGCGGAGGGGAGGGTTGGGCGGCGAACACGACCTGCAAGCGGGTGCTCGTGACCTTCGTCGATGGCCGACAGCAAGTCGTCGAGCTGGTCAATGATCTCGGCGTGAACGTGAAGGACGTCAAGGTCGTCAAGGCGCGATTGGAGGCGCAAGGCCTTGTCGGCATCGCTGAGGTGCAGCTTTCGGCGACAGCGTAGAAGAGGTAGTTTTTTTTCTTAAGAATGTAGCAAACTAGAGAGAGAGATCGCGCGAGAGAGAACGAGCTCACAAGTTGTGTCCCAATAGTCTGCACATGCGCTCAGCGTCCAAGTTGCGGCAGTTTTGGAGGACTTCTCGATGACGCTTAAACGATGCTGTTGACGTACCATCACAATGCATTCAGTAGACAATCGATAAATGCAGCCAGGAGTATCGGGCCCGCAACGCGTCGTCGCTTCTTCCCGCGGTGGCGGAAGCTCGACGCGGGGTGGTTGGCGGGGCCGCACGATCGCGATGCTGAGAACGGTCGTACTACTTAGCTTCGTCGTGGTGATTATTTCTGTTGTGCGTTGGGGAGGAGTTCCTTTGCCGAATGGCGGATCGTTCCCACCGGACCGTGGGGGAAGGACGGACGCCGCTCCACCATCTCCTACGCTTCCTTCAGGAGGTGACGAAGCCGTTGGGGCAGACGTTGTCCGGCGTCGCAGCAGCGCGTCGTCGTTGACTGTTTCACCGAGTTTCGTGCCGACGACCTCGCCCTTCGTCGGCACACTCGCCCACGACGCGGCGGGTCCCTCCCGGGCGCCATTGGCGACACCCCCTCTCTCAGTCACGGTCGGAACGGCTTCGGCCGCCGCGACGGACGGCGACAAGGACGACGGCGGTTCCCAGCGGGGACGGCAGCGCCGCTCATCGCCTCGTCTCATCAGGGGAGCGGAGAAGGGGTCCGTTGACGGGGACGGCGACGTTGACGGCGTCGATCAACGTCTCCTTCGGCGTCGACGACGTCGGTCACCGCCGCGGGACGTATTGGACGATGGCCCTCCAGGGCGACGTCGTGGCCGGCGACCAACCGCCCCGCAGGGCGACGACAGTGACCAACCGCCTCGCAGGCGTCGAAGCCGACAAGCCGCCGTGAGCGACATGGAACGGTGGCTTCGCGCGATGGGAAGTCGATCTCAGAACAGCGCGGCCGCCGTCGCACGAGGGGGTGACCATCTTGGTGCAGGTGGACCCCGCCGCCGGGCTGACATTGGTGCGGCCACGAAACGACCTCCGCTGCCAAAGCCGAATGTGATTGCCTTTGGTGATGTCCCGCGCTTCTACACGGGCCCGTCCGTGTCAGAGTCACGACTGCGCTCGTTTCCATCGGGGCGCGGGGCGGTCGGTCGCCGGCCTAATCCGCTCGCGGAAGAGCGGCCCGTGATGCCGACTGAAATGATAATGGAGAAGGCCTATCCCACCGAGTGGCTCTTCAAGTGGTCCTCGCTGTTGTCCTCGGTGCCGGGGTCTCCAACGGGGGAGGGACGATTGGCCTCCCCGGCGTCAGAAAAGCTTCTTGATGGAGAGAGGGGACAAAAAGACCACGGCGTCGACGGCTTGGATCATAGCAAGGCGGAGGAGGCCCCCATCGGCCGAAGAGTTGGGGAAGGAGGGAAGGGTCGTCTCCGTTCGATGCCCGGAGCGGAGGGAGGGGAGGACGAGGATCTGGCCGACGCCGTGGACGCCATGGACATTCTCTACACGTGGGCCAACGGCACTGACTGGTTGCATCAGTTTAAAAAAGCCGATGTCCGCGGGTTGCCCATCGGCGCCGGACGCGAGTCGAGTCGCGATCGCGAAAGTGGGGAGCTCTTGCACTCCTTCCGCAGCGTCGCGCAGCACATGTCGTGGCACCGAGGCCGAGTCATCTTGGTATCTCCTGGTCACCTGCCTCACTGGGCATCGCTCGACTCGCCAAGAATGTCAGTGGTCCACCAAGATGCCCTCGCCGCAAAGATATCCCACCGGTACACGTTCAACACCAATACGTTTGAGCGAAACATGTGGCGAGTGCCTGACTTGTCCCCTGTGTTCGTGCATTTCAATGATGACTACTTTGTGGGTCGCAACACCACTCGGGAAACGTTCGTCAATCCCCGCGGGGGTCCGATCTTGCTGCTGGAGCCTAACGTTGTGGGTGGTGGTGCCGATAACGTGCCGTCGCTGGAGAAAACGTCCAAGGTGTGGCTCTCGGGAGTTTTTCACACCATGGGGGTCGTTCACGACGCCTTGGGCCGCTCCAAGGACAACCCTCGCTACTTCGTCAAGCACTCGCCCTTTGTCTATTGTCGCGCCATGCTTGAACACTTCTCGCGCCGCTATGAAACACAAAGTGACCTCGCCGCGCGGAATCCTTTTCGCGCTCATCGGGATGTACTCCTTCCGTTTCTTCATCACGCGTTCGCCATGGAGGCTCCTGACGCGCCGCGATTATTCAATCCTGCCGCGGCGAAACCTCTTGTGGTGAACGTCGTCGCCGCCGTAAACGATAACATCACGACCGCGACGGCGGCGACGGCAACGACCACCGCCGTGGCACCATCATTCTGGCCATCGACGGACAAGAGCATCCGAACACCCTCCAGGGCTCTGGACGTGGTTGCCCTTTCTCATCGCCTCTTACCGTCCTGTCCACAGGCCGTTTCAAAAATCGGCGCGGTGGCTGAAAGTTCACTGAACATCTTGACAAATGATCTGAAAAACAACGAGCGGCTCCTTGGGAATGTCGCCGCGCAGAAGCCGACCTTTTTCGCGCTCAACGATGGCTTCACGAATCCGCTGGTGTCACAACGCATCCGTGACTTTTTGACTCAATTCTTCAAGCGGCCCGCGCCGGAATTCGAGCGAAGCTTGTCGTCCATGACCATGGCCGCGGGTCCGTCGGAAACGCCGTTTCAGAGCGAAGAAGAAAAAGCGCGTTTCAAAAAAGTTGACGAGCCGACCCAAGAGCAAGAGGACGATCCGCTGCTTTCCGCGGAGCTCCTCTTCGTCAACGCGGATCAGTCATGCGCCTCCCTCTGCGGTGCCGTGCGATCGGCGATCTATCTGGGGTTCCCTCGATGGCGGCGGCGGCCCTCTGCCTCGCTGCCACCCCCACGGATATGGGTGATGGAAGGGAACAGCGGCGTCACCTCCCAGTCGTCGCTCTGTGCTCGATGTCGCTGTCATGGAGGGAGACGAGCGAAGCGCATCGAGGCGTTTAAGTTCAACCCCGACTTGGTGACCTGCATTCCACGACCGCCACTCGAGGGGGCAAAGGTCAACGCGACCGCGTCGATGAAGTTGAGCATCGTTGTCAACGCCGCCGTGGCCCACGCGGTCGCGGCTGTGAAGGAATGGAAGAAGAAGCAGGCGAACCCGACAACAGCCATGGCCACGAACCCCGCCGTTCCACCACATGGGCGCCCTCATGCGTCATCCTCGACCCTCATTAGCATCGTGTCCGTGCCCGCGTTCGTGGAGGCAGGCATCGCACCTCCGCCGGCGGAGGAGGAGGAGGGGGGAGAAGGAGGAAGGAGCCTCCTTTTCTCCGTGAGAGGCCTATTCGATGCGACTCGGGTCGCGCCCGTCGTGTTCGGTGAAGTGGTGTTCAGGCGGCATCTGGTTCAGGGTCCAGGAGAAGAAAGCAGCATCAGCAACCGCGATGAGGAAGAAGGGCGGCCGCAAGAAACTCCCACCGCCGTATTCGTCGTTGAAGTGTCCCCGGTTCCGAGACCGTCATCGTCCGCATCGTTCCAGCGGAGTCCGAAAGCAAAAACCACAACTTCCCAACAGCGGGAGCGCAATTCCGCCGCGAAGCAACGGCGAGACTTCCTCACCGTGCACGGGCGCTGGGAGGTCGAACACGAGCGGTCATCGTGGCCAAGTGCAACACGCGCCACGTCACGCATCGCGGCGTTCGTTCCCGTTGTTTTAGGCATGCCGCTGTCCACCAGTTCCTCGTTCATGTCCCGAGCGACAGCGGTCGCATCATCGGCCCCTTCTTCTGGCGACGTCGAAAGCTCCGCCGTCGCTGCCGCCTCTCATCTGGAGTACCTGGAAAGCTATCCGATGCCGCTCGTCAACCCTACGTGGTGGACCTCGACGTCGCGCCAAATGGTTCCAACTGACGTGGTGCGAGTAAGAGACATTCATAACTCGACGATGGGGGTTGTCGACGGAGGGTTGACTGCTCCCAACATGAAGCATGCCCCCCCAGCAGCTTACTCCATCTCGCCGTCACCGCTCGTGGCTCAGGGATCCGGCGGTGGTTGGACGGCCGCTGACGTGGAACTGCCGATGCTGCAATTTGATCGTGTGGACAGCAAGCCGCCACCAAGGGAGCCGCGGAATAACCCGCATACGAGGCATCGGAAATGAGACTGCGGGTCTCAGTCAAAGGGCGGCGTGCATACACACACTCGGTTCTCTCGGTCTCTGCGTGGGCGCGTCTAACATGGACATTCGCGATTGGGTGATGCGAAGTGTGCATTTTGTTATGTAACAAAAACCGAAGTCCGTTGACGAGCGTGAGTTGAGGGGGAAAACAAGTAATGTTTCGCGCTGTTACTCGACTTGCCATGCGGCACCCGCCCCATCCTCCGTCATCTTCAACAGCGGCCGCCTCTTCCTCGACCGTGTTGGTGCGCTCCTACCCCAAGACGACGGTCGTCACCTTGAACCGCGAGGCGGCGCTGAACAGTCTGAACGACGACATGATTCAAAGTCTCCGAGGGTTTTACGCCACGGTACATGATATCGTCGAGCCCGATTCAACCTTGATCGTTTTGAAGGGAGCCGGGACCAAGGCCTTTTGTGCCGGGGGTGACGTGGTATCCTTGGTCAAAGACGAACCCCGTGGCACCCGCGCGTCGTTTTTTTACAACGAGTACCAGGTGAACAACATGATCGCCACCATGAAGCAGCCGCAAGTCTCCTTGTGGAATGGCGTGGTCATGGGCGGAGGCTTCGGCGTGAGCATCCATGGCCGCTATCGCATGGCCACCGAATCGACGGTGTTTGCCATGCCTGAAACGGGAATAGGCTTGTTCCCTGATGTGGGTGGGTCCTTCGTGCTGCCCCGGTTGAGGGCTATTGAGGGTCTCGGTTTGTACCTCGGTCTCACCGGTGCCCGCCTCAAGGGGGCCGATGTCTTTCACGCGGGTCTGGCAAACTGTTATGTCCGCACGCAGGCGCAGCTCGCCGAAGTCGTTCAAAAGCTGTGCTCGCTTGAAGACGTCAAACAAGTGGACTCCATTCTCGCACACGCCACCGCTGAAAGTGGCGTTCACGACGTCCCGTTCACCCTCGCGAAGCACGCGGTGGCGATCCAGAAATACTTTGGAGATCATCATCGCGGCATTGCCGATGTGTTCGCGACGCTGGCGGCGGCGGACACATCCGATGCCTTTGCGCATAAAACGCTCTCGACGTTGACAAAGTGCTCACCGCTTGCCATTTGCGCGACCTTTAAACTTTTGCGCCATGGCGCGACGTTGCCGAACGTGACGACCGCGTTTGAGTTCGAGTACAATGCCACCCAGCACCTCATGGCAAGTAAGGATTTCAACTCGGGCGTGACGGCATTGCTGATCGATAAGTCAGCGTCGCCTCCGCGCTGGGAGCATTCGTCGATCTCTGAGGTTCCCGAATGTGACGGTATGCTTGAACGTCGCAGCGACGCCGTGGCGTGGCACCCCACACGACCATTTCCAGGATCAGCCAAGTTGTGATGTGTTGATGTGTGGTGATCATCGTAGTCAGACGCCAAAGTAAATTGGCCTCACGCGCGCGGTTCAAATAGTTCGACTCTATGGGGATGACGGGTTTTTTCACCCCTTCCCGAGAAACAAAAAAGCAGAAAGGTTGGGGTTTTTTAAAAATTCAATCGGCTCGGGAAAAAAAACTGCAACGGCATGTCCGCGGGCAGTGGGATTATCAAGGAGGAGGCATGTCCCGTGCCGGCGTGGACGCGTGACAAGTTAGAAAACCTGACTCGCTTGCAGCAGGCCAACAAACAACGTATGTACACCCGCTCCCACACCGCTCCGGCGCTAGGCACCGTCAGCGGCACAATCAATGCCGACGCAACAATGGCGCGTCCCTCTGCTTCGCAACAAGCGACGGCGGCGGTGCCCCCCTCCTCACAACAACAGAACGTCAGGACAGTGGTTGCGAGAAGCGTTGTCACCGCCGCGCCGAAAGCCACCGACTCGAAAAAAATTAGACCTCTCATCTCAAAGGGACAGTCAACGAACGTTTCGTGTCCGCCTGCAATGAGCCATCAAACAATCGCTCGTCCACAATCAGCCGCGAGTCGCAGTCTTTCGGCTGCCCCTCACGATCGTCTACGTGCAACAACGGCCCCACATCGTCCTCTCGCTCTTAACCCGAACCGGGCAGCAACGAAACCGGTGGCGCAGACGAAACGGAGCACAGCTGTGGCCCCATCGGCCCCGACGACGACGACGCTGTTGACGAAGGGCGCCACTGGTGCCAAGGTTGCGACGTCGCCGCCGGCGGCGCCACCCGCAGCACCATCGGCGCCACGTTCCGGAACCACAACGACCGATCAAGTTTCATTTTGTTCACAGTGTGGAAAGAAGTATGTTCATGCCGCACGGTTTTGTGCTTATTGCGGCCACCGCAGAGAGGGGGGAAGATCGAAGCCACTCTCGCACCCGGAGAGCTGACAATGTAGTTTTGTCCGTGTTGTCCTTGGGGAAAGGGCAAACCATGCGCCGCTCCACGACTCATACACGCACTTGGCTTCCTTCCTTCCCTTTCCCCTCGCAAACACATGAAGAGAACTCCACCAAGGTTCAACCATCACGGGTATCGGTCCTATGGCAAATCGCCGGCATCGCTTCGCCTTCGGAAATGGGAGGGGTGAGGTAAGAAAACGAAGGTGTCGACCGCGAGCGGCACGAAAGCAATGTTGGCCTCCGCGGCGGCCGCGCCGTACTTCTCGATCTTCTTCTTGGCCGC
>ERZ1292633.6581-Hain-H41-02um-R1-6581-length-10087-cov-4_pt1 | contig 10087 bp, 11 predicted proteins | sample MGYA00564406_ERZ1292633 | MGnify/ENA primary metagenome ERZ1292633 (study PRJEB36523, sample SAMEA6512639) | groundwater metagenome | collected 2019-01-08 | study: AquaDiva: Metagenomics assemblies of 32 groundwater samples
TGACAGGAACCTCAATATCACCTCAGTTGAAGTTTCCAAGGGCGAAGAAGACAGTTAAACTATTCAATTTCCTGAACAATCTGCAAATGCGATTCACTATAGCTCTCGGGAGAGTTGTAGTTAGTTCCGTTGAGCGCCGCCAACTCCCTATCCACCCCCTTTATTCTTGGTGCATAATGTCCAAGAATCAACTTCTGCCAAGTCTTGCCGCGAAAAAATTCGGTGCAGGAGAATGATAGCAAATGATAGTATTTTGGAGGAGGGATCAACAAACAGCTTGATATGGTTTGATATGGTTTTAAGTATTGCAAGTTGGCTTTTGCGGCACGAGATCCCGCATCAAGTGCGGGATGACAACATTGGTGTGCACGAAAGGCGTGCGGCGTGACAAGTGCGTGGCGTGTATGCATTGCAGTGCTTTTAGGCACCGCATTCCCTTGCAATTGCGCCTCCAGTGGGCTATCTGCCGCGCTTCCGTTTGATGCGTTGGTTTTAGCGATGCTGAGATTTTTGGGTTATCCCTGCAATTCTTAGAACTCCAAGGCATTTTTGTTGAACTTATTTGAAGGAGATTCCCATGACGGGTATCGTAATTAATGTAGATGTTCGTGAACAAACTGGCACAGGTAGCGCGCGTGCAGTTCGCCTTCTGGGCAATGTTCCGGGTATACTTTATGGTGGCTCTTTGCCGCCTGTTGCAATTGCTGCAAAGCAAAATGAGCTTTTGAAAGCCATTCGTTCGGGCAAATTTATTGCCCATATGGTCGAGCTTGAATATTCAGGTGATCGCCAGCCCGTTATACCAAAAGCTATTCAATGGGATCCATTGACTGATATGCCAGTGCATTTTGACCTTTATCGGGTTGAAGCCAATAGCGTTATCAATGTTGATGTTCCAGTTCACTTCAAAAACCATGATATTTGCCCCGGCCTTAAACGCGGCGGTGTGTTGAATGTGGTTTCACATACGGTTTCATTGGATGTTTTGGCAAGCAATATTCCAGAAGAAATCGTAATTGACTTGAAGGGTTTTGAAATGGGCCACGTGTTCCACGTTTCGGATTTGAAATTGCCCGAAGGCGCGCGCCCCCATCATTCAAGCCGCGACGCAACAATTGCAACCATCGCCAGCCGTGGTGGTTCGACTGCTGCTGAAGCCACTGAAGAAGGCGAAGAAGGCGAAACCGAGGCTTAATCAGCTTTACATTTTTGCTAAAAAGGGCTTTGAGCAATTGTTCAAAGCCTTTTTTATTTGGAGTTATCGGCTTGTTTCTTCTGGTTGGACTTGGAAATCCTGGTGATAAATATGCGCGAAACCGCCATAATATTGGCTTTATGGCGGTTGATGAAATCGCGCGCGTCCATAGTTTTGGTGCGGAAAAGTCAAAGTTGCAGGGGCTTTACCGCGAAGGCATTGTCGCTACAGAAACTGGCGATGAAAAATGCATAATCCTCAAGCCGCAAACATTCATGAACGAAAGCGGGCGCGCAATTGGCGGCTTTGCAACATTTTTCAAAATCTACCCGAAAAACATCATTGTGTTTTATGACGAAATCGAACTTGCGCCTGGCAAATGCCGTATAAAAATAGGCGGCGGCACGGCGGGGCATAATGGGCTTCGTTCCATATCAGCACAAATTGGCTCTGATTACAAAAGAGTGCGGCTCGGCATTGGCCACCCGGGCAAGGAAAAAGTATTTGGCCATGTTTTAAGTGATTTTTCGTCGGACGAATTCATTTGGGTCGAAAATTTATGCCAAGCAATTGCTAAAAATACACCATTGATTATACAAGGGAAAAACGATAATTTCCAAACTGCTGTGGCAAGCGCCGCGCCTGCACCACCTATTCCAGCTTGGCTGCGGGGTGCTGACAAGAACACTAGTTAGAAGCAAAAAATGAGCAATAAATATCAAATACCTGACTTAGAAAAGAAGAAATTTGATTGGCAATTCGTTTTTGTTGGCACTGCTATTTTGTTTGTGATGTTCATAATTTCCTTTTTTGCGAATATCGGCGGCACGCGAAATTATCTTTGCACAAGGGCTTGGTTTCAGCCAATTTGCGCAGCAACAAACCTGTCAATCTTGAGTTTTTCGCGCGAAGACGTGGCTTGGTATGAAGCGTCGGAGGCCAAATCATGCACTGGCATTGAACAATATTTAGCCAAATACCCGAACGGAAAAAACGCCCAAGTTGCGGCCGCGAGATTGTCTGGTCGCAAATTGGTTGAACACGCTGATTGGGAAGAAAAGCAAGCCGAAGTGGACATCCATTATACGAGGTTTTTGAATCAATATTTGGTCAAAACTGGCCCAGCGCGCAACTTTGCCAGCGCTAAACATGACGCAATTGAAAATGCCAAAGCGCAGGCACGTGAAGTTGAGTGCGAACAATATAGTTCGGGAAATTTCAAACTGAATAGTGTGCGGATCAAACCGCAAACTTGGAATTGTTCTGGCGAAGGCGATGGCCAGTTTTGTGATTTTGATGGCTCGGTTATTTGTTATTATTCAGAAAAATTGATTAGCGTTGGTGATGAATGTTGAACGAAAGGCGCTCTAACTAACCAATTCCACCACTTTTGCGCCTTCGGAAGTCCCCAAAACCAAAGTGCGATTAGTGTTGGCGAAAATCGGGAAAATCCCATTTTCCACGACACCTGGTATAGCGTTTAATTGCGCGCAAAGCCCGATTGGGTCGGGAATCATAATGCAATGGCAGTCAAGGATAAAATTGCCATTATCAGTAACCAGCGGGGTAGTTCCATCGCTTTTATAGCGCAATTGGATATCTGTGCCTTCGCAATTAGTGGCTCGCAGACATTCAAAAATCTTATTCGCGGTTATTGCCACGCCAAACTGAATAATTTCAACCGGCAGCGGGAATTTGCCCAAAATATCGACCATTTTGCCTTCATCGGCAATTACCACCATATGCGCCGAAGCATGGGCAATCAGTTTTTCTCGCAATAAAGCCGCGCCGCCACCTTTTATCAGGCGCAATTGAGGATCCACTTCGTCCGCCCCGTCTATAGTCACATCGATATGGGTTACTTTTTCAATATCAAGCAAGGGGATTTGCAATGAAAGCGCCAATTCTTGAGTGGCAATAGACGTTGGCACACCTTGGATTTTGCAGCCAGCTTTCACCTTATCGCCCAAAAGCCTTACGAAATGTGCGGCAGTTGAGCCTGTGCCCAAGCCCAAAACCATGCCATCCTGCACATAATCAAGCGCAGCAGCAGCAGCTTTGATTTTTTGTAAATCGCTATTATCGCTCATTTTCGTGCCTCGGCTTTAGCTTTGGCGCTTTTTTCATGGAATTTGGTGGCCCAATTTTCGATGGTTTTTTGCGGCCCGCGTTCGAGTGATAACGCCCCATTTGGCACGTCTTTGGTTATGGTGGAACCCGATCCCGTCATCGCAAAATCGCCGATTGAAACTGGTGCCACTAACATAGTGTCAGAGCCAATCAATACACCTTCGCCAATTTTGGTTTGATATTTGAAATAACCATCATAATTGCAAGTTATTGTGCCGGCCCCAATATTAGTGTTTTTGCCAATTGTGACGTCGCCTAAATAAGTCAAATGATTGGCCTTCACGCCATTGGCAAGTTTGGCGTTTTTGGTTTCAACGAAATTGCCAATATGAACCCCTTCGCCGATTTCTGAACCCGCGCGTAGTCGAGCAAATGGGCCAATAATTGCGCCCGAAGCGATGTTTGCGCCTTCAATATGCGAAAACGCCTTTATATGCGCCCCGCTGGCGATTGTGACGCCTGGGCCAAACACGACATTTGGCTCGATAATCACGTCGTTCTCAATTAAGGTATCAAAAGCAAAAAACACGGTTTCGGGCGCGAATAACGTAACGCCTGCAAGCATTGCTTCTTCACGACGTTTTTGCTGCCAAACTTGTTCAGCGACCGATAATTCGATGCGGCTATTTACCCCCAATACTTCGGTTTCAGACCCACGAACCGCAACGCATTTTTGCCCCGCCTTAACCGCCAAACCAACAACGTCTGTCAAATAATATTCGCCTTTGGCATTGTCGTCAGTTACATTATCAAGATGGGCAAATAAATTCGCCGAATTTGCCGCCATTACGCCAGAGTTGCACAAATTTATCGCCAATTGGTCTGCGCTGGCCTCTTTGGCTTCGATAATTTCCAATAAGTCACAATTTTGGTTTTCAATCAGGCGACCATAGGAACCAGCTTCTTTGGCTTCAAACCCTAAAACAGCGACACTTGCGCCATTTTCAAGCGCTTGAAATGCCAAAGACGCGGTTTCATGCGTTATCAATGGAGTGTCGGCATAAAGCACAATCACATTGCCATCAAAGCCCGCCAGCGCAGTTTTGGCGCATAATACCGCGTGCCCAGTGCCGAGCGGCGGATCTTGCAGTGCGTGTGCAGCTTCGCCCAATTGCGCAATCACTTTGGCAGTTGCGTCTTGGTTATGCGCGCCAGTTACGACAATTATTTTTTCACAATCAAGATTTTTAGCCAAATCTATCACCCAATCGAGCATTGCGCGCCCTGCAACTTTGTGAAGGACTTTGGAAAGGGAAGACTTCATGCGTGTTCCCTGCCCCGCAGCAAGGATTACGGCCGCTCTTTTGGTTTTAGTTTTGGTCAATTTTGAGTTCCATCATTGAATCATTACACTCTTTATATCGCCATCACTGAATAATCGCTAGCTTCATTGCGCAAAATGTTGAAAAGAGGATTTCAAATTCATTCACTAGCGCAGTTTGCGTTTAGTTATCACTAAACGCCTGCGCTAGTTTCTTTCTTGGTCGCGCATTTTTGCTTATTAAGTCTTAACAACTTAAACGCAATGCGCTAAGGGCAAAACATGCTTCAAGGCTATACAATTGCGTTCGATTTGGACGGAACATTAGTTGACACTGCGCCGGACTTAGTGCGGGCAACTAACGAAATTATGGATATATTGGGCCTTGCACATGTTGATGTTGCCGATATGCGCAAAATCGTCGGTCGCGGTGCGCGGGTTTCAGTGGAACGTGCCGCCGCTATAAGTAATCGTCAAATTGACGACGAAGAAATGGCTAGGCTCTTACCAATTTTCCTTGAAACTTATCGCAAAGGCATTGCTATAAGCTCCCGTGCCTATGAAGGTGCGCGAGAAGCCATGATTGCGCTGAAGGAAATGGGCGCAAAATTGGTTATTTGCACCAATAAACCCACGCATTTGGCGCAATTGGTTTTGCAAGAGCTTGAACTTTTGGATTATTTTCACGGCGTCTATGGCCCAGAATCTACGCCCAAGACCAAACCAGACCCTTTACATTTAATCACCGCAATCGAGGGCTGTGGCGGCGATGTTGCGCGCGCAATCCTTATCGGTGACAGCGAAAACGATGTTTTGGCAGCGCAAAATGCATCGGTGCCAGTTATTGTTACATCATTTGGCTATACAATGACAAAGGCGCCGGACCTTGGTGCCGACGCCTTTTTTGATCATTATGATGAACTATTAGAGCTAGTTATTGCAGTATTAAAACTGAACCATTAGAATTACGCCTGCTCAGTCGCAGCGCGCCTTCTTGGCAAACCATTGATCATGTCTGAACGCACATCTGTACGACCAGAGCGCATTGCCGGAACAAATCCTTCATCGACCAATTCAACTGATACGTCATAACCGCGGTCACGCCAATATTCTTGAATTTTGGTCTTTAAGCGACGCGCGCCCTCGCTTGTGCAAAAATCACCTTCCATTTTATCCTCTTATATCCTGTATAAATTTCTTGCTTCTAACGTAATAATTCGCCGCCAATTGCGGTTAGTGAAACAGAGGCGCGCTTTAACGACAAATACAAACAAGATTCAAGTCTTTTTTTTGGATTTTCTAATATGTCGCACCGCGACAAAATAATTCGCGATTGCCACTTGACAATCATTATTTACCAATATTGGCGTAATTTTCGACCGATGTCGCAATATTATTCTAGCATTTCACGTTTTTGCGCATTCATCAAACTGTCACAATTGAAAATTACTGAACATTGGTTCAGGTTACATCCCATTTCTCGCGATGCATAGCCGCTATGCGTTTTTGCAATTTACTGTATTTTGTCGAAAATTACCTTCGCAGGCGCACAAAAATTGATTCGCGCTCGTCTTGCTGAGTGTGAATTTCGGGGTTACCCCTATGAAATAAGCGTTGGTAGCGCTACCAAAAAACTTCTTTGAACCAGTTGACAGCTTTGCTAACGGGGTGGTTATGGTGCTCTTGTGTTGCGGTTGCGAGCTTGGTCAAATCGCTAGGGCGCTCTATGCCCCAGCGCAACAATCCAGCACACACTGCATAGCCTGGCCCTGCGACTGCATCACCAAGCCCTGAATAGCGTTGTGGGCGGCCAATTCTGACATGGCCTTCAAAAACCCTTGCCGCGAGTTCACGAACACCATTTAGTTGCGCGCCGCCGCCGGTAAGCACAATCCTACGGCCATAGCCCGCGCGCTCTATTCCTTGGGCATATAATCGGTCGCGCAATAGTTCCAAAGTTTCTTCCACTCTTGGCCTTACAATGCCAGTCAAGAATGAGCGTGGCGAGCGCGATGAAACCAAATTGCCATCGTCACCAAATCTTGGCGCGTCAATCATTTGTTCTTCTTCATTCAAATTCGCAATCGCACTGCCATGGACCACTTTAAGACGCTCTGCCGCATGGTTTGAAGTTCCGAAACAATGGGCAATGTCTTGGGTTATGTGATCTGAACCAATTGGCACGGCATCAACATGAATAAGCGAACTAGCTTGAAACAAGGCCGCAGTAGTCGAGCGCGCGCCCATTTCCACCAATAGTGCGCCGCTTTCAAGTTCGTCTTCAGCCAACGAAGCCAATGAAGACGCATATGGGGCGGCAACTACGCCAGCCACATGACGATTTGTCCGTTCAACACATAAGACGCTGTTGCGCCAGATAGGAGTTGGCGCAGTTACAATGGTAACGCCAACTTCAAGGCGTCGGCCTAGCATACCGAGAGGATCTGCGACCAATTGCCCGTCCAATTTGAAATAACATGGCGTGGCATGAAGAATTGTCCGCCCTTCATAGCGTTTGGTATTTAAAGCTGAACTAACCACACGCCGTTTATCCTTTGTGCCAATTTCACCCAAAGGCACAGTAATTTCACCGACCAGTTTTTCAGTTTTAAGACCGAACCCCGAAATCGAAACTACAACTTCGGAAGCCGCCGCACCAGCCATACTCTCGGCTTGTTCAAATGCGGCGCGTATGGATTTTTCAAAGCTTTCAAGGTCGGTGATCACGCCATTTCTTACCCCGCGTGAAGGCTGCAAACCAACACCCAATATTTTCAACGGCCCAGGGCCCTGCGATGAACGCGCAATAAAGCAAGTGATTTTTGCGGCACCAATATCCAAAGCGGCCACAAGTGGTGACAATACAATAGGTTCGCGAGCAGCAATTTTTATGCGCTGATCCAATGATGACATGCTTATTTACCCAGCCTGAAATACAAAATTATTGACACTTAAAGTCCCTAGCTTTTTGGTTCGCTAAACACTCTGCGGTGCCGTCACTGTGATTTCTGCACTAGGACGGATAAGTAAAAAGCCCGGTCTTCTGACATCAAGGCGTGTGAAGTTTCTGTCCAACAAGCGATAACGCGCTTGAAGATTTTCTAAATTGTCCAAAGCAATTTCGACATCTTGCTCTGGCAATAAAATTTCGGATCCAGTTCTTAGACGTATATTCCAACGCCGTGAACCAATTCGTTCTAAAGCGTAGGTGCGGGCAGCAATTGCGCGCCTCGTGCTTAATGCTTCAAACATTTTCGGCGCTTGGGCCGCGGCATTTGCCCCTATTACCAATGGCAAGCCTGTAACTTTTGTTGCATCGGCTGGCCCTAATTTTTTCCCCGAAGCATCAATATAACTAAGCTTCCCGCCTTCTTGCCACAAAGCATTTGCCGCCCTTGGGGTTACCAGAATTTGGATATGGTCTGGCCACAATCTGCGCACGACGACCGATTCGACCCAAGGCAAGTCCATAACCCGATTGCGAATTGTTTTTGGCGAAACGCTGAACATAATATCTTGCGGAATGATACCCGCTATGGCCTCGACTTCAGCTTTTTGAACATTGGTCATTGTTCGGTTGTTCATAGCAACGATTTCAACATTTTTGACCGCAAGGCCGGCACCACGCGTGATGGTTGCAGCGGTATTTGAGAGCGCTCTACCTGCGTCATCAATTAAACCAACAGCAGCCGCTATTGTTAGAAATATTGCAGCAATTACAAAAAGCGAGACGCCTTGCAAAACCCTTCGTGATAGACTGTCATATTGGGCTTCGCGCAATCTTGCGTGCGCCCAGGCACCCAACTTCATTGACCAACCGCTCTGGGTTTTGCGTCTTTGCGGCGCACGGGTTTGCGGTGCGCGGCGCGCGGGTGCGGATTTGTAATTACGTCTATGTCTTACCGCTGGCATGACGCATCCTTCAACATCCAAAGCACAAAATTATCAAACGAAATGCCATTTGCGGCGGCCTGTTCGGGTGCCAATGAAGTTGGCGTCATTCCCGGTTGGGTGTTTATTTCCAACACAACTAATCGCCCAGTTTTGGGGTCATAACGAAAATCAGTGCGCGTAACGCCGCGACAACCAATGATGTTATGCGCCAATAAAGCATCATGTTTGACACGGGCCACGATATCACTTGGCAAATCATCGGGGTTAAAGACGTGGCTTGAACCGCCAGACGCATATTTGGCATCATAATCGTAAAATTCATGGCCAGTGATTATTTCTGTGACCGCCAGTGCTTTGTCACCCATGACTGCGCAAGTTAATTCACGGCCCGCAATAAATTCTTCGATTAGAACTTGTTCGCCACTGCGCCAATCAGCATCCAATAATTGCTCTGGCGGGCGATTTGCGCCTTCACGCACAATGAATACACCAAATGAGGAGCCATCTGCGTTGGGTTTAACCACATAGGGAAGCGACATAGGGTGGGATTTGGCGGCCGTCTGCCTATCCATTAATTTGCCTTGCGGCACATCAAGCCCGACTGCTGCCATTATTATTTTTGCTTTGGCTTTGTCCATCGCCAATGCCGATGCCAAAACACCTGAATGAGTATAAGGAATATTAGCGATTTCAAGCACGCTTTGGATATGGCCATCTTCACCCCAAGGACCATGCAATGCATTGAAAGCGATGTCAGGAGCCGCCGCAGATAATTGGTTGGCAATATCACGGCTGACGTCAATTTCGACGACATCGGCGCCCAAATTGCGACAAGCAGTAGCACAGGCGGCGCCAGAAACCAAGGATACTGGGCGCTCGGCAGACCATCCGCCCATCAATACCGCAACCCTTACGCCCTTCATTCTTAAAACCCTTAACCCAAATTTATTTTGAATAATCAGCTATGAATGATTAAGGTGAATCGGTGGTTAAAATGAGTGCAATAAACTCGACATTTTACTGAGGTGCTGTTTGAATTTGGTCATTCCGAACTAGTTGCCACCCCCCGCGGCGACAATTCCTGCTCCATTGCCTGAAAAGAAGTTCCAGTTACGCGGCAACACATTACCGCCGCCCGCAGCTACGATGCTGGCTCCATCTTGCCCAATAAGTGAACTATAACCGCTCGAAAGGAGGTTTCCTGCGCCGCCAGCGACGATATTTCCACCACCAGCAGCGACAATATTGCCGCCGCCCGCAGCGACAATATTTCCGCCGCCCGCTGCAACTATATTTCCACCACTAAAACCACTCGAATTGACGATGACTTGAATGCTGTTGCGATTGGCCGATAAGCGCGAAGCCACACTAAGCCCAACATTGGCAGACGCAGAAGTGACAGCAGGATACCATTTTTGATTGCCCGATCCTGAACATTGCCACCCCAAAACGCGCGCACCAGAACTACGGTCGCCGCGTTCGATATCTGCACAATAACCGAGCTCATTGCGCAGACTTCCGTCCGACACAAAGCCCCATTTTTGACTAGCAGAACCAGTGCATCGTGCAGCATATAAAGGGGGGGGGGGGGGGGGGGGGGGGGGGGG
>ERZ1292633.6583-Hain-H41-02um-R1-6583-length-10086-cov-6_pt1 | contig 10086 bp, 6 predicted proteins | sample MGYA00564406_ERZ1292633 | MGnify/ENA primary metagenome ERZ1292633 (study PRJEB36523, sample SAMEA6512639) | groundwater metagenome | collected 2019-01-08 | study: AquaDiva: Metagenomics assemblies of 32 groundwater samples
GTGGCGACCGCCGACGTGCCGATGATGCCCGACGCCGCCGGAGCGACCCACGTCCACGCGTCACGGGCGCCCGAGAACGGATTCACGGGATAGACGCCGCCAGGCATGTTCGCCAGCACGAGCGCGTTGTCCGCGGCGACCGGGTAGGTGCCGCTGTTCTTCACGGCATGATCCTCGATCGCGAGCTGGAAGCTGTGCATGTTGGCCTTCGTGCTGCCCTCGCGAGCGCGGTCCTGCATGGCGATGAAGTTAGGAATCGCGATGGCCGCGAGGATACCGATGATCACGACCACGATCATGAGCTCGATCAGGGTGAAGCCCTTGTTGTTCTTCAGCATGTTCACTACCTCCGGTTGAGGGAACGAGACGAACCACGCGTTTCCGCTTCTCTTCATCATCATCATCATCCGTTGCTCATCGTGAGCGGTAGGAGCCCGGTCTTTCCGAATCCTCGAATCGTGTAGCCGACGGTCGAAACCGGGTTGACGCCGAAGACCCCACTCGCGGCGGGATTGACGCCCCACGTGGGGGCGTCCGCCACGCCGCTGAAGGGGTTCCGGGGCCAGGCGCCATTCGGCAGGCCCGCCATCACGGCCGCCGCGTCGGCGGCGACCGGGTACTGACCGGTGTTTCGCACCGAGTAGTCCTCGATCGCCAGCTGAAAGGTGTGCATGTTCTCGGCCAGGTCGGACTCCTTCGCCCGGTCCACCATGGAGATGAAGTTCGGCATCGCGATCGCCGCGAGGATTCCGATGATGACGACCACGATCATCAACTCGATGAGGGTGAATCCCTGCTCTCGCGTTCGCACGGTCGCCTCTTCCCTCCGTTCGCTGCCTTCCCTGTGTTGCAGCAACTCCCTGGTTTTCCTTCTCCGCGTAAGCAAAGCAACGCGTGTGCCAGTTCCGTCCGCGGGCGGAGAAGTCGCTGCAATCGATTGAACGGTGGGCCGTTCGGCCAAAGACGTTCGCGCGCATGTCGCCGCCCCCTACACGTTTCGAGGCGGTTTCATCGCAGGAAGCAAGTCGGCCGCCCCGGATCGCGCAACTTGCAAGACGCGATGGCGTGGCGGCCAAAATGCAACCCCTTGATCAGAAGCGTGCTACTCGTCGACGAGCGCCTCCGACCCCGCCGCCTCGTGCAGCAGGCCGTAGGCCAGGAGTTTCCGGTAGAGCGTCGACGGGTTGATGCCCAGGATCTCCGACGCCCGTTTCTTCTGCCCGCCGGTGTGATGCAGCACCTTTAAGATGTACTCGCGCTCCAGTTCGTCGAGTGTCATGCCCGGCGTGTCGATGACGAGGCTTCCGCGGCCCCGGCCGCCCTGCAGGACCTTCTCCGGAAGGTCGTCCGGCGTCAGCACGCCGCCGTCGCTGAGAATGACCGCCCGCTCGATGACGTTCTCCAGTTCCCGCACGTTGCCCGGCCAGTCATAGGCGGTGAGAGCGTCCCGGCATTCCTTGCTGAGCGTTCTCGGCTCCTTGCCCGCCGTGAGCCGGATCAAGAAGTGCTCCACCAATTCCGGAATGTCATCCTTCCGCTCGCGCAGAGACGGCAGGCGGATCTGGATCACGTTCAGCCGGTAATAGAGGTCGGCGCGGAAGCGGTTCTCCGCGACACCACGCTCGAGATCGGCGTTCGTGGCCGCGATGAGCCGCACGTCGATCTTCCGCGGTTTCGTGCCGCCCACCGGGATGATCTCTCGCTCCTGAAGCGCCCGCAGCAGTTTCACCTGCGTCGCCGGCAGCGTTTCACCCACCTCGTCGAGGAAGAAGGAGCCGCCTCCCGCCACCGCCAGGAGTCCTTCCTGGTCGCGTACGGCGCCCGTGAACGATCCCTTCACGTGGCCGAAGAGATTCGACTCGAGCAGATCCTTGGGGAGCGCGCCACAATTGATGGAGACGAACGGCCCGTCGGCGCGGCCGCTGAGATAGTGAAGCCGCTTCGCGATCAGTTCCTTGCCGGTCCCGCTCTCGCCGACGATCAGAATCGTCGAATCGGAGTCGGCCACCTTTTCCACCAATTTCAGGACGCGCTGGAACTGCTCGCTGTGCCCGATGATCTCCTTCGTGTCGTCGGTCTTCTTGATCTGGCGTTTGAGGAGCACGTTCTCCGACGTCACGCGGCGCATCGCGAGCGCGTTCCTGATGACGAGGCGGACCTCGTCGTTCTTGGCGCTCTTCTCCAGATACTGGTAGGCGCCCCGGTTCAGCGCGTCGATCGCGGTTTTCTGCGATGCGAACGCCGTCCGGATCACGACCGGCGTGCTGGGATCGATCTTCTTGATCCCGGCGAGCACGCCGAGGCCGTCGATCTCGCCCGGCATCTTGATGTCGGTCACCACGATGTCGTAGTTCTCTTCTTCCGCCTTGGCCAGGGCTTCCCTGCCGGACCGTGCGACGGTGACCTCGTACCCCTCCTTCGTCAGAAGAATGGAGAGGAACTGCAGCATGCTGTCTTCGTCGTCGACGATCAGGATCTTTTCGCCCGCCACAGAATCACCCTCGCTTTGCTGGGGAGTACCCCGTCAAGCTGCCTGGGCCATCACGCTCGCGGGAGTGGTGGTCCGGGGCAACCAGACCCGGAACGCCGTCCCCTCGCCAACGTTGCTTTCGATGTCCAACGTTCCGCCGTGGCGCTCCACGATCCGATTCACGATCGCGAGCCCCAGGCCCGTCCCCCCGTTCTTCGTCGAGAAGAACGGTTCCGTGACGCGTTCCAGCTCCTGGGCCGGGATCCCGATGCCGGTGTCCCGCACCTCGAAGCCGACACGTCCACCGCCTCCGGCGGCGCGTTCCGCGATCGGCCGCACGGTAACTTCCCCGTGGCCCTCGATCGCTTCCAGCCCGTTGATGAGCAGGTTCAACAGCACTTGCTTCATCTGTTCGTAGTCGGCTCGCGTCCAAAGTGGCTCGTCGCTCGCCGTGAGATTCACTTTCTTGCCATCCACCGCGCTCGGATGCCGTCGGGCGACGTCGGACACGTCCCGCAGGAGGCCGCCGATCTCCACCGTCTCGGCCTGAAGGGGCCGTTCCCGCGCGTAGTCGAGCAGTTCGCGAATGAAGGAGTCGAGCCGTTCGGACTCCCGGATGATCAGCTCCAGCAGCCGGGCGTTCTCCCCCGACACCTCCAACTCTCGCTGGAGCACCTCCACCGACCCGGCGATCGGATTCAGGCAGTTCCGGATCTCGTGCGCGATCCCGGCCGAGAGTTCACCGATCGCGGCCAAGGTTTCGCCGTGCCGGATCCTCGACTCCAGATCTTTCACCTCAGAAAGATCCTGGAACACCGCGATCACACCCCGCCGCTCGCCGTAGCCGTCCCGGAGGAGGCTGGTCGACAATCCGAGCGGCACTTCCCTTCCGTCCTCGCGTGTCACAAGGGCCTCGTGGCGATTCACCGCCGCGCCCGACTCGAGCGTCTCGTGCAGTCGCTCGGCGAAGGACTCGAGGCCCGGCCCGAAGGCCTCCCGATAGTGCCGTCCACGAACGGCATCCGCCGGGAGTCCCACGATTTCCATGGCCGATCGGTTCCAGTGGCGAACGATCCCGAGCGCGTCCACCGTCACGAGGCCGCTCGACATGTTCTCCAGAATCGACTCCGTGTCGAACTGCGCCCGGTGGAGTTCCGCCCTGGCCTCGTGAAGCGCCCGATCGCCCTCCCGGATCCGTCGCCCGATCGCCCCGCCGATCACTCCCACCAGGATGAGGAGCGGGATGTAGAGCGCCACTCGAAGTCGCAACGCCCCGTCGCTCAGCCGCTCGGTGATCCCCGAGACCGCCGGCGCGAGGAGCCCGCTGCGGTCGGCGGCGTAGACCACCGTGTAGGCCGTGGCCGAGACCAGCGCGAAGACCAGCCCTCCGCGCACGTTCAGGAAGACACCGCCCAGTAGCGGGCCCAGGAGAAAGAGCGGCGCGAACGGGCTCGACGCTCCCCCGGTGAAGAGGAGGAGGTACGAGATCACCGCCACGTCCACCAGGAACTGCGTCGCGAGGAGCGGTTCCACTTCCGCTCCTCCGCGCGCGGCCCGGTAATACGCCACCGCCAGGCCGGCCGACAGCGCGACCAGGAAGGCGAAGGGCCCGTGCTGCGCCAATCCGCTGTAGCCGTTCGAAAACGCCGTCGCCATCGTGGCGACCAGGGTGATCAGGGCGATCCGCCCCACGATCACTCCTCGAACGGCCGCGCGAAGGTCCTGGTCGCCGCCCGGCCGCTCCGCGCGCATCGGGGTTCTCCTTCCCTGGATCAGTGTCCGCCCGCGACCACGTTGATCAGCTTGAACATCGGCAGATACATGGCGACAACCATGCCGCCGACGATGCCGCCCATGAAGACGATCATGATCGGCTCGATCATCGACGTGAGCGCGTCGACAGCGGTGTCGACCTCGCTGTCGTAGAAGTCGGCGATGCGCGTCAGCATGTCGTCCAGGGCGCCCGTCTCCTCACCCACCGAGATCATCGATACCACCATCGGCGGGAACACCTTCGACTCGCGCAGCGGCGCCGAAATCGTCTCGCCTTCGCGAATGCTGGCGCGCGCCGCCATGATCGCTTCCTGGATGACGCGATTGCCGGCCGTGCGGGCCGTGATTTCCAGGCCGGTCAGAATCGGCACGCCCGATGATATGAGTGTCCCCAACGTTCGCGTGAAACGCGCGACGGCGCCCTTACGGAGCACGTCGCCCAGCACCGGAATCTTGAGGAGCAGCCGATCGATCTCCAGGTGGCCCCGCTCGGTGCCGTAGTAGCGCTGAATGCCGACGCCGATCCCCACGATGCCCAGAATGAGCATCCACCAGTAGGAGCGTAGGAAGGACGAGAGCCCCATGACGATCTTCGTCGGGAGCGGTAGTTCGGCGCCGAATCCGGTGAACATGCGCGCGAACGTCGGGATGATGAAGATGAGCATGAACGAGGTAGCCAGGAGCGCCACCGACATGACGACACCGGGATAGACCATGGCGCCCTGCACCTTCCGCTTCAGGGCTTCCGCCTTCTCGATGAAGGTGGCCAGGCGCATGAGGATCTCGTCGAGAATACCGCCCGCCTCACCCGCTTCGACCATGTTCACGAAGAGCTCGTCGAACACCTTCTGGTTTTCCTTCTTCGCCAGCGACTCGGCCAGCGTGTTTCCCGCTTCCACCTCGCGCATGACGCCCGCGATGACCTGGCGGAAGGCCTCCTTCTCCGTCTGCTTGGAGAGGATGTCGAGGCACTGGACGAGCGGAAGCCCCGCGTTGATCATCGTCGCGAACTGGCGGGTGAAGATGGCCAGGTCGCGCGTGGTCACGCCGGGGCCCATGCCCGGGAGTTCCATCTTGAAGCCCTTGGGCTTCTCACGCACGGACGTGATGATGATCCGCTTCTTCCGAAGCGCGGTAAGCGCCTCGTCCTGAGTATTCGATTCCATCTCTCCGGTCTGGATTTCTCCGGCGATGGTGCGACCCTTCCAGACGTAAACGGGCACGACGATCCCCCTCGGTTCCGCCGCCTACAGCTGGGCGGCCTGGATGCCGACTTTTTCCATCATCTGCTCTAGTTCCTTCGACTCCGGGCTACGCCCCAGCGCCTCCTCGAGCGAGATGTGCTTGTTGACGTACGCCTGGAAGAGCGCCTGATTCATCGTCTGCATGCCGTGCTTCGTCCCGGCCTGCATGAGGCTGTAGATCTGGTGGATCTTCCGTTCCCGGATCACCGCGCGGACAGCCGGCGTGCAGACCAGAATCTCCGTGACCATGACGCGACCGGGACCCTTCGCGCGCGGGATCAGCTGCTGCGTCAGCACGCCCTCCAGAACGAAGGCGAGCTGGGAGAGGATCTGCTGCTGCTGGCCGGCCGGGAAAGCGTCCACGATTCGGTTGATCGATTCGTACGCTGAGTTCGTGTGCAGGGTCGCGAGAACAAGGTGCCCCGTCTCCGCGATCGTGAGCGCGGCGGCGATCGTCTCGAGATCCCGCATTTCGCCGACCAGAATCACGTCGGGATCCTGCCGCAGCACGTACTTGAGCGCGCTGGTGAAGGTGTTCGTATCGGAGTTGATTTCGCGCTGGTGCACGATGCACTTCTTGTGGTGATGCACGTACTCGATCGGGTCTTCCACCGTGATGATGTGGCCGGCCCGCGTGTTATTGATCAGATCGATCATGGCGGCGAGGGTCGTCGACTTTCCGCTTCCCGTCGGACCGGTTACGAGGAGGAGGCCCTTCTGCTTTTGCGTGAAGTCGCGCAAGACCTTGGGGAGGCCGAGCTGCTCGAAGGTGAAGATCTCGTACGGAATCTGTCGGATGGCGACCGAGGTCACGCCGCGCTGCAGGAAGACGTTGGCGCGAAACCGCGAGAGCCCCGGCACACCGAAGGAGAGATCGAGCTCCTTCGTCGTCTCGAATCGCTTCCGCTGCTCCTCGTTCAGAACGCTGTAGGCAAGCTGCTGCGTCATCTGCGGCGTCAGCGGCGGGTGAGCCATCGCCGTGATGGAGCCGTCGATGCGCACCTGCGGCGGAACTCCCGCGGACAGATGGAGATCCGACGCACGCAGCTTCACCATTTCATCCAGCAGTTGGCGCAGCGAAACCATGATCCCTCCCAGGCCGACTAAAGGTCGGCGGCCGTCTCCTTCAGGACTTCTTCGGCTGTGGTGATGCCGTTCTTGAGCTTGGTCAGACCGTCCGCGCGAAGCGTGAACATCCCCTCTTCCACCGCCTGCTTCTTGATGGCGCTCACCGAGGCCCGGTCGAGAATGAGGTCCCGGATCTTCGGGCTCATCACCATGACCTCATAGACGCCGAGTCGCCCCTTGTAGCCGGTGTTGTTGCAGTCGACGCACCCCTTCCCTTCCTTGAAGACGCAGCTGCGCGCCTCCTCTTCCGAGACGCCCAATTCACGGAGCACCTCAGGGTGAAGGCGGACGTCCGTCTTGCACGACACACAGACTTTGCGAAGGAGCCGCTGAGCCATGATCAGGTTCGTCGAGGAGGCGACCAAGAAGGGCTCGATCCCCATGTCGACCATTCGGTTGATGGTGCTGGGGGCATCGTTCGTGTGGAGCGTGGAGAGCACAAGATGTCCGGTGAGGGCCGCCTTGACGGCGATCGATCCGGTATCGATGTCTCGGATTTCGCCGACCATGATGATGTTCGGATCCTGGCGCAGGAAGGCGCGCAGGGCCGCGGCGAACGTGAGGCCGACGTCGTCGTTCACGAGAACCTGGTTGATGCCGTCGAGGTTGTACTCGACCGGGTCCTCCGCCGTCATGATGTTCACCTCGGGCGTGTTGATCTTCGACAGGGCCGAATAGAGCGTCGTCGTCTTTCCGCTTCCCGTCGGGCCGGTGACGAGCACCATGCCGTACGGCTGTGCGATGGCGCGGCTGAAGTCGCTGTAGGCCCGCTCCTGGAACCCGAGTTTCGTCAAGTCGATGTTCAGGTTGCCCTTGTCCAGGATTCGCATGACGACCTTCTCGCCGAAGATCGTCGGGAGGCTCGAGACACGGAGGTCGATTGTCCGTCCGAGGAGGCGGAGCTTGATCCGCCCGTCCTGAGGCACGCGGCGCTCGGCGATGTCGAGCTCGGCCATGATCTTCAGTCGCGAGATGATCGCCGGCTTCATGCGAAACGGCGGCGACATCATTTCGTAGAGCGTTCCGTCGATGCGGAATCGGACGCGCAGCGCCTTCTCGTAGGGCTCGATATGGATGTCGCTCGCCCCCTTGCGGACCGCGTCCGAGATGAGCGAGTTGACGAGCTTCACGACCGGCGCCTGATCGGCTTCGCCCAGGACCGAAGGGTCCGGCCCTTCGTCGTCCTTCTCCTCGATGACCTCGATGTCGTCTTCCATCCCCTTCATGACATTCTCGAAGGAGGCGGCGTGGTCGTAAGCCTTGTCGATCGCCTTCTTGATGGCCGCCTCGGAAGCGACCATCGGCTGCACCTCGCAACCGGTGATGAACTTGATGTCGTCGATTGCGAAGATATTCGCCGGATTGGCCATGGCGACCTGGAGTTTCCGGCCGGTCTTGGTGATGGGAACGACCTGGAACTTGTTCGCCACGTCCGAAGGCAGGAGCTTCACGACCGTGGGATCCGGAACGAAGTTCGCAAGATCGATCGAGGGAACTCCGTAGAGATCGCCCAGGAACTTCGTCAGTTCCGGCTCCGCGAGCGCGCCGACCTTGATGAGGGCGGCTGTGATGTTGCCGCCCCCGGTCTTCACCTGCAGTTGAGCCTTCTGTAGCGCCTCGGGCGTGATGAGGCGCGCCTCGAGGAGCTTGAGACCGATGTTGTCCTGCTGCACGATCCGTCCCCCGAGCAATTCGATGGCATGAAAGGTGGGACCCGCACCGTGGGGCGCGGGTGTGGCGGGACCCAATTCCGCAAGTCCGATGCCATTCGCCCCGGGAGGGGCGAAGTCACGACGAGGTGAGGCTACGTGACGGCGGGGAAAGTACTTAGCGGCTGGCTGGATCGAACCCGGCGGCATGACCGGCGTGCAGGCGGCACGCCGTGTTGCAGAACGCGGTGGTCAGTTTGCGGACGGCGACACCGAATCGACCGGCGCCGGGCGAAGGTAGGGACGGATGCGATCGAGGGTTCTGGGGCCTATTCCGCGGACCCGGAGGAGCCCCTCGGGGCCCCCGAACGCGCCCCGTGAGTCCCTGTCGGCCACGATTCGGGCCGCGAGAGCCGGCCCAATTCCGGGCAGTCGCTCCCAGTCGGACGCCAAAGCGCGATCAGGATCGAGCCGCCCGAGCACGGCTGCTGCCGTTCGTTCGTGCGCCTTCCCCACCCGCGAGTTCGATGGCTGCGGACCTGAGGCCACCTCGGAACGCGACGACGCGAGTGGAGAAGTCGTCCCCGCGGCCTCTCCCTGGAGCGCGGAGGCTTCCTCCATCCGACGGAGGCGCTCCACGAAAGTCGGCCCCTCGGGTCCGATCCAGGATCGGTAGCCGGCGCCCACCACGAGCGAGATCAGAACGAAGAGAAGTGTGGCCCGGAATTCACGCCCACCCATCGCGCCCCCGTCCTCTCGCCGCGTCAGTCGAGAAGATGCCAGACCACCCCGAAGCGAAAGCGGCGGCCCATGGCCGGGACGCCCGTGTCAGTCGCGATTTCGTAGAGCCCGCTGGGGGGGCGGCGGTCGAAGAGGTCGTCGAACCGCAGGAAGAGCCCCGCGTCCGTGAAGTCGGCGCGGATGGAGGCGGCAAAGACCGCCGTCGCGGCGGCCCGGATCGGCGCCGCGCGCCGGCCGGTGACGTGCGCCTCTACACCGAATCGGAGCGGCAGATCTCCACGGAAGAGAATCACCCCGCCGTCGAGCGAGGCATCGAGCCCCGCGGTCGGAAGCGCGCCGCCGCGTGGCGACAGGCGCGACGACCCACCTCGCATCCAGCCGAGCGCGCGCAGGCTGAGCGATCGCCACGACGCGGCGGCGCCCAGCGAGGCATGGCTCGTCCAGCCTGATCCACGCCGCGTAGCGCGATCCTCCACGAAAATGGAGTCGGCCGTCTCGATGCGGGAAAGTTCCCAGCCGAAGTCGTCCACGATGTAGCGCGCCGATCCAGACGCGGTAAGCTCCATCCGTCCCGCGGGACGCCACTGCGCCGACGCGACGGCGCCGTTCAGCCGCCGCGGTCGAAGGGTCGGATCGCCCGACTCCGTGTAGCGAACCGGCTTCGGGAGGACCGTCAGGTCTTCGGAGACGCGGTCCCGCTCCGGCAGAAGAAGATCTTCCGCCGTGGCCCGGTCGTGCGCCGACTCGAGATCGACGCGTGCGCTCCACCGGCGCGAGAGGAGAGACGCATGAAGCCGCGCGTCGAGCATGCCGCGGTCGTTTTCCCGCGCGTCGTAGGCGATGTCGGCGCCCCACGCGCGCGTGGTCCCGTGCCGCGCGACGTCGCGACGAACGGCGAGTCCGACTCGCCCCTCGCGCCAGGTTTCGCGAAACGACGTATCGAGCGGCCCAATCGGCGTCAGGGCGGGGCCCGCCCGATAGCGGAGGTCACGTCCGGCCGCATGGATCGCGCCGATCCAGAGCCATTCCGCCGCCGGACTCCAACGCGGCATCCGGCGCGTAGATCTGTCCGATGAAGACG
>ERZ1292633.6584-Hain-H41-02um-R1-6584-length-10086-cov-4_pt1 | contig 10086 bp, 10 predicted proteins | sample MGYA00564406_ERZ1292633 | MGnify/ENA primary metagenome ERZ1292633 (study PRJEB36523, sample SAMEA6512639) | groundwater metagenome | collected 2019-01-08 | study: AquaDiva: Metagenomics assemblies of 32 groundwater samples
GCTATTAAAACATCAGTGTTTTGCTTTAGTCATAATCCAGAGACATTTCAAGAAAAGCGGGCGGCAGTCATTGAGGGAGGCAGTGCGACGTATGAGCGTGGTCTTATGCCATTGGAGCCAATAGATTTTACTGATACCAAGCCAATTCTTTGGTTGTTGGCTGATACGATCAACCGAGTTCGTAAGGTTAGGGCAGATGGAACAATGGACGTAAAAACCGCTAACTGCATTGGGCAGCTTACCAGGGTCATGCTGGAGGCACAAAGGGAGATCGCGTTGGTAGACCGGATTGATAAGCTTGAGCAGGTCACTCAACAACAGGGCGAGTTTTGATACTCGAAGCTCGGTTGAGGAAATTAGAAAAACTGATCGGTATTTATGAATACCGAACGCATTTTATAGCTATTCACCCAGATGAAACTGAGTCTGAGGCGCAGATTCACTATGAAAAGGACAATGGTGCTTCGGTTGGAGAACGGGACTCTGTGATCTACATAACTTCACATATTCCTCGACGCTAGGCTTAAGAGTGGTATCCTCAAGTAACTACGCTTAGATATATGCGAGGAGGGGAAATGAACAAGAAGTTTACTCTGGGAGTATTTGCTGTCTTTTTGGCTACAGCAGGAGTAGCAGGCGCAAAAGCTGGTCTCTTCGACATTTGCAGTAATCGCAGTTTAGGCTCTGGAACGAACGCTAGGATCTGCGATCTACAGCGGCGCCTGACGGGCTTAGAGTCGATTGTGGGGCAGAATAGCCAGAATGATCTACAGACGCAGATTCAACAGCTCGGCGTCAAGGTAAACGCACTGCAGGCTCAGGTAGCGAGTCTCACTTATCAACCCGCGGGTGATTTGATTGGCTATTGGAAGTTAGACGAGACCGTCTCGGGAACCGCCGCAGATAGCTCTGGATCGAGTAATGACGGCGCCAGTACTGGAACAAGCGTGGTGACTGGTATGTTCGGGAAAGCACGTCAATTCAATGGGACAAGTGATTTAATCGCGGTTAGTGACAATGTATCACAAGTCCTAAGTTCTACGGGTACAGTTGCTCTCTGGGTCAAAAGCTCAAAGAATTCGGGACAGGGCTTCGTCGACAAGTCATCATGCGTAACCGCAGGTAATTGCGGCAATCAAGACGCAGGTTTTGCATTGTATGAATATGCTGGTAAATGGACAGGCTCAATTGGTAACGGAAGCCAATCCAATAGTGTTGAAGTGGCAAGTCATGATGATGGAAGCTATCACCACCTTGTTCTCCGGTGGGATGGGAGTTCCGAGGACTTGTTTATCGATGGAGTTCTTGCAGGATCAACAACTCAAACAATTGTCCCATCAAGCAATGGATCGATCCATATTGGATTCAGTGGTCAGGCTAACGGTGCTCAGGGCAATGGTTATTTACAAGGAGATGTTGATGAGGTTCGTGTGTATAAACGCGCGCTGAACAATGCGGAGGTTCTTAGTCTCAAGGATCTTAATGGATTCTAGTTCGCAAATACCTATGGAGAATCCTCTGAAACCTGTTATTTCCTAGAGTCGATAGCGTTTTTGTATCCCTCAATAGTGTCGCTGAAATTAGGAAGAATCATATCGTAGTGCGTGATATCAATTGAGAATATTGGTGAAGCAGAAATCTCCGCACGGCGTGGTTTGAGGTTCTGGTTTAACAGGAGTCTCGGGAGTACTCGATGCAGAATCTATCCCTACGCAGAAATCTCCGCACGGCTGCTTTGGTAATCCACCAGTAGGATCATAAGTTTTGTTTTGGTTCTCTGGATTAGTAGGGGGAACATCATTGGTAGTTGGAGAATCTACCGCTACCTTGGAAAACGGCGTTGGCTGATTACTTGGTAGGGTATCTTTCGTCGATGCTGGTTCGGATACTTGTTGCGTAACGGGGCTCGGATCAGCAACTTTCTTATCTTCAGGAGCTTGTACAGGAGGTGTTTCCGATGGTTCTGCCACTGTAGGTTGTTGTATTACCCTTGTGACTGGGACTACTGACGGAGCAGGATTCTGTTGTGGGTCATTAGAAACCGGAGTACATCCAGTCAGAGTAAGAGCTATGAGAGCTATCATAATCGTCTTCTTCATACCTACCTTATACGCTCACTCTAAGTGATTCTCAAGGGACATACCGCCTTGCGTCTCGTACACTCAGGGGAGACGATAGAAGGCGGTTGGATTGGCGTTTGTCCCATGTGTGAGCACAGATATCGAGAAAATTGAGGAGAAAATCCTGCGAAAGCTCCCAAGTAGTTTGGATGATGCGGTTCGTCGTCGAGTGGCTCGTGAGATCAATTCACTCGCCGAAATACTCATCTCAGAGTATCGTGCAAAGAAACAAAACCTAAAGCTTCATGGCTAACCCTCAGGAAAAACAAAAAGCGATTCTCTACGTTCGTGTTTCTACTAAGGAACAGGTTGAGGATGGCAATAGTTTGGCGACACAGGAACGACTATGTCGTGATTATGCAATTAGGAATGAGCTTGTAGTCATCTCCGAGGGTGTATTTATTGAGCAGGGCGAGAGTGCTAAGACGGTAGACAGGACTGAGCTACAGAAACTTCTCAAGTTCGCGATGCTGCATAGGGAGGAAGTGGGCTCTTTAATTGTTTACAAGATTGATCGTTTATCAAGAGAAGTTAGAGATTATGCAGATCTAAAAGCTTACTTTGACTCACTTGGCATAAAAATACTTTCGACATCGGAGAGTTTTGACAACACCCCCTTTGGTAGGTGGATCGAGCACGGCTTGGCTAACAACGCGCAGTTTGAGAATGAAACTCGCGCTGAACGTTGCAAGGGTGGGATGATTGAGTCGGTGCGGAATGGACGCTGGGTCTGGAAGGCGCCGCTTGGCTTTATAAACACACGAGTCGATGGAAAGAAGAACATCAAGCCAGATGATCAAAACAACACCCAAACACTCCTAAGAGAAGCCTGGGAGCTCGTGGATAGCGGTTATACGATTGAGTCAGCACACAAGATGCTAAAAGCAAAGGGGTTAGCTAATGCCAAGGGAAAACCAATCAGTCTTAGGAGCTTCTATAATTTGTTTCGCAATCCGATCTATAAGGCAGTAATCGAGGCGTTCGGGCTAACTATCGCGAGTCAAAGTATCCTGCCAATCATAGATTCCGAGCTTTTTGACCGCGTACTCGATAAGCTCACTGGACGCCAGACTGTTCCAAGTAAATACCAGAAGACCAATCCTCTTTATCCACTGCGGGGGATACTCTATTGCGCTAAGGGTCATCGTATGACTGCTAGCTCACCTCGTGGCAACGGTGGAAGGTATCCAAAGTACCATTGCTCTCGGTGTCGAGGTATTGGGACGAGCCATGACAAGAAGTTAGTTGAGGAAAGATTTGTCGAACTTTTGAATGAAGTGGCATATCATCCTACGATGACTGAGGCTTTAGTGGTAGCCATTGAGGAAAACTGGCTACTTGAACAGAGAGGCAATGCAAGCGAAATAGCAAAGCAGAGACGCCGGCTGATCGCGCTAGACGAAGACGATATTGCGATAGGTCTCAAGAACCGTAGTGGCGTGTATCAAGATGATTTTACAAAGAAGCTTCTTGCGACTAACAATTTAGAGCGTACTCAGATTAAACTCGAACTCGGCCGGCAAACATACCCAGAGCAGGAGGTTGAGAAGGTGATCGAGTTCGGTGCTTCATCACTGCAGCATATCAGTACGATCTGGAGCGACTTGGATGATTTACACGTGAAGCAGCGGTTCCAAAAGTGGCTCTTTCCCGTTGGGTTGCAGTGGAATGGTGAAAATTTTGGAACCATCGAAAATATCGAACTGAACCTGAGCTTGTCACTAAAGAAGCAGCTTTTGTCTAAAAATTGTACTTTGGTGATCCCACGGGGAGTCGAACCCCGGTTTGCAGGATGAAAACCTGCTGTCCTAACCGTTAGACGATGGGACCTGGAGGGCCTGGTGGGGATCGAACCCACGACAAGTTGCTTAAGAGGCAACTGCTCTACCACTGAGCTACAGACCCTTATGGTAAGTCAGACGCTTCGCATGTCTGACAAGATTGCTCTCCACTGTATAATTTCACAATGTTCGCAATCTGGTGCGCCCGGAGGGGATCGAACCCCCGACCTTCTGGTTCGAAGCCAGACGCTCTATCCACTGAGCTACGGGCGCATTATTGGTGGGGTGGACGATGGGACTCGAACCCACAAGCCGCCAGAACCACAATCTGGTGCTCTACCATTGAGCTACGTCCACCATGGTATTGTTTTACCAGGAGTAAGTCTACCTATTACTTAAGGTAAGTCTACCCTCGCTAGCGCTCTGCTAGACAAGAATTCGCTCCTATTAGAAAAATATAAAGGAGGCGAATTCTGGTACCCCCGGCAGGACTTGAACCTGCAACCTCTGGGATAGAAGCCCATTGCTCTATCCAATTGAGCTACGGGGGCATGGAGCGGGAGACGGGAATCGAACCCGCGTATCAAGCTTGGAAGGCTCGCACACTACCATTGTGTTACTCCCGCGGATAAGACACCGCAGTATGTCCCGAAATGCTCCGTTTGTCAACGAACCTACCAGCATTCTACCATGATAGATTTGGTATGATAGCCACATTGCAGGAGGGTGATGTCGGGTGAACGTGGGGCAGCATTGCTGATTACTCTGGTATTGATTACCGTTATTGGCTCAATTGCTTTTGGCGTTGGCCGTTCAACGCTGACGAACTTTCGACTTGTCACACGGCTTGAGGATTCATTGAATGCGTATCAAGCGGCGCAAGCAGGCATCGAGGATGGGCTGCTTCGTTTTCGATTCGATAAGAACGCAGAGGTGCCAACGAACTGTCCAGATGCGCCAAAGCCCACAACAAATACTTCGTACTACGCACGAGTAAGCCTTTTGGGTTCTGGGTTGCCTAATTGTGCTGATCTAAGCGCAACGCCCTTTGTTGCACCAAGTACGAGTGAAATTGTGTACGACCTGAAAATGCATTTTCGAAAAGATCCAGGACAAAGTGAGTGTATAGTCACAGCACCTGCGGCTCAGGCAGATAAAGATCGTGGCTGCACCGAGCTTGTTGGCGCAGCGCTCGCCAGAGATACTTCAGTTGAATATGCTGTAGAAGGTATCAATAATCTTAAGGTTCTTGCGCGGTTTGAATAGGATGCCGATCCTAAGAGAAAGCTATAGATTATTTTTATCGATACGGGTGATGTAGTTCGCCAGGAGTTGTACGATCCAATTGGAGATCAAATTACTACCCTTGTTCCCTTGGGTATAAATATCAAGAAGATTCGCATACGGCCATTTGGCAAGAATTTAGTCAGCTACGAGCTAACGCCGCCGCCGGGAATCTCACTTGATAGTCGAATTACGACGGTTGAGTCTGTTGGTTACTTTGGCGTCTCGAAGCGGAAGTTGAAGCTGACGTTAGATCGTGTTTCAGGTACCGTTTTTGAGGTTTTTGACTTTGTACTCTTTGCTGGCGGCGTTAATAGTGACATTATTGGCCCAAATCCATAAAAAGAAACTCTGTGAGAGTTTCTTTTTATGTCTGACTAATTATAAGTGGTCGGGGATGCCGGACTCGAACCGGCGGCCTCCTGGTCCCAAACCAGGCGCGATACCAACTTCGCCAATCCCCGCTGACTTAGTACCGCCCTTGTGGCGAAACAGGAGAGAGTGTATCACAGACACAAATGAATTGCGATTCTTTTCGTTCTCCCGTATACTTTTTCGAGTGAATTTTACCACAGCCACAACAGGATACGCATAATGGCTGAGTCGAAAGGAAAACAACATGGTTACGGCAGTATATGTTGCTCTTGCGCTACTTGGCGGAGGAGTAGTTGGGTATGTCGCGCGTAATTCGCTTCGTAAGAAGTCGGATGCGCAGATAGAAGAGAAACAGCAGGCAATTTTACTTGAGGCAAAGGCTGATGCCCTTAAGCTCAAGGAACAGGCGAAGGCCGAGGAAGAAGAGCGACGTCGTCGGATTGAGCAGCTCGAGGCCGATATTCGGACTCGTGAGACAAAGCTCGATGATCGGTTAACGAAAATTGATACCGAGCTGAAAGAGCTTGATCAGAAGCGTCAATCTCTCTCCGAACGTGAAAAGAGTATTGAGGAGCTACGCCAGCAGCAGATCACCAAACTCGAGGCAGTTGCCAAGCTCGACCGCGAAGAGGCCAAGACCATTCTATTGAAGCAGGCCGAGGTTGAGTTTAAAGACGACATCGTTGGCAAGATCAAGGAACAGAAGCAGCTTGCCCAGCAAGAGTTTGATGCCTGGGCGCGTAAGATTCTGGCGACAGCCATGGAGCGCTTGGCGTCCGAAACGACCAGTGAGCACGCATTGCAGCCAATTCCAATTCCATCCGAAGACACCAAGGGTAAAATCATTGGCAAGGAAGGTCGGAACATCCAGGCATTTGAGAAGCTGACGGGTGTCGATGTGGTTATCGATGAAAGTCCAGATACAATCTCAATCTCCAGCTTCAATCCGGTTCGTCGCCACATGGCACGGGTGGCTATGGAGCGTTTGATTGCCGATGGCAGAATTCATCCGGGCAAAATCGAGGAAGTCTGGGAGAAGGTAGAAACCGAGGTCTCCAAGGAAATTCAGGAAGCGGGCGAACAAGCTGCTCGCGACGCCGGTATTGCTGGCTTTCACCCGGATCTCTTAAAGATTATGGGCCAGCTCAAGTTTCGCACCTCGTATGGCCAGAACGTTTTGAAGCACTCAATCGAGATGGCTAACCTGTCCGCTATGATTGCGGCCGAGATTGGGGCTGACGTCAACATTTCCCGAAAGCCAGCCTTCCTGCACGATATTGGTAAGGCAGTTGATCACGAAGTACCTGGACCACACCACCACATTTCAATGGATATTGCCCGCAAGTACGGCATGAGCGAGGTGGTCTTGAATGCGATCGGTGCTCACCACGATGATATTGAGCCAAAGACTGTTGAGGCAATTATCGTTCGGATTGCCGATGCCATCTCGGGCAGCCGGCCAGGTGCCCGCCGTGATAGCTACGAAAACTACGTCAAACGAATCACCGAGCTCGAAAACATTGCCAAGAGCTTTACCGGTGTCGACAAGGCCTTTGCCGTTCACGCCGGCCGAGAGATCCGTATCCTCGTCCGCCCAACTGATGTATCTGACCTTGAGGCGCTTCGTATGGCCAAGGATATCGCCCGCAAGGTTGAGCAAGATATGCAGTATCCAGGCATGATCAAGGTCAATGTCATTCGTGAAACGCGAGCCCAGGAGTACGCCAAGTGAAGATCCTGTTCATTGGTGATGTCTTTGCGCAATCTGGACGAGCGACTGTCAAGCAACTTGTACCAAAATTACGCGCCGAGCACGGAATCGATCTTGTCGTTGCCAATGGTGAGAATGCCCACCACGGCAATGGAATTAGCTTCGACAACTACCAAGAACTTCGTGATGCCGGCGTCGATTGGCTGACTAGCGGTGACCATATTTGGGGCGTCAAGGAATTTGTTGGCGAACTCGACAACCCTGTAATCCAAGTGCTTCGTCCAGCCAACTACCCAGACGGAGTACCAGGAAAAGGTATGGTCACGATCAAAGTTGGATCAGAAGATCTGACGCTGATCAACCTGCAAGGCCGGGTTTTTATGAACCAAGCCGTTGACAATGCCTTCCTGGCATTCGATCGGCTTGTCCAAGACGCTAAGGGTTTTGTCTTCGTTGACTATCATGCCGAAGCGACGAGCGAAAAGAACACCTTCGGCCACTACGTCGACGGCCGTGCTGGAGCTGTCGTTGGCACCCACACCCATGTCCAGACCGCCGACGAACGCATCCTACCGAAGGGCACCGCTTACATCACCGATGTCGGTATGACTGGCCCAATAAACGGCTCGATTGGCGCCGATCTTGATCAAGTAATTCCGTCGTTTACCAAGGGTCTACCGTTCCGATTACAACCTGCCGAAGGACCAGCCCAGTTTTGCGCCGTGATAGTAACAATTGAAGGCGGCAAAGCCACCAGTATTGAACGCATATTTCGCGTTCTTGCGTAATTTATTGGATGTAGAGCGAGTCGTCGGACAGCTGGTCGTCCGAGAGTTCGGACTCGTTTTGCGAGTTGAACACGCCATCAATGGTCTCAATGTCGCCGTCGATCGAGGCGTCGCTGGTTGTGTCTGGGGTGGCTACTGACTTGGGCGTTTCTGTATCGATTGGCGCCGGGGTCTCTTGCGTGGACGTAGCTGTGCCCGAACTACTCTGGCCACGCTGCGGTGAAGCATTGTTTTTTGTGTAGAGCAGGTAGCCAATCAGACCAAGAACGAGTACTACGATAAGTCCGAGGATCCAAGCTTTTTTATCCATACCCACCCCTTAGTTGTTTGCGGCTGGCTGTTGGTTCTTGATTGCCTGCAAATCAGGTCGGATCGTGTTTCGCCAATAGTCCCGAATAGCGTCGGCTGCCTCGCGGACAGCGCGAAGTTTGTCTCGGGCCGCATCGAGGGAGCGGAGGAACTCGCCATTCGATTCGCCACATGGGAAGGCCTGCGTTGCCTTGAGTGCATCGAGGTGGGCTGTGAATGCTTCGCCGAATGCCAACACAAGCCGATTGAACTCCTTGGCATCTTCGCGCAACTTAGTTGTGTCGTACCCCGCTTCGTCCAGTCGATCAACAAGCTTTTGGTAGCGCTCGACGCTGTTGCCGTAGGCAGCGATTCGGCGAGTGCGAACGGCAGTCAGAGTGTTAACGCGAGTCTCAATCCGTTGTTCTGAACGCTGACAGACGGCCTTGGTGACATTGTCACGCGCCTGCTCGCGTCGCGTGGTGTCTTCGGCCTGGGCAAGGCCACTGATGCTGACGGCTACGATGACGCCAAATGTGATTTTTTGTGCGATGGTCATATATCTCCTTTCGTATAAGTATACGACACCGATATAGGTAGCTCAAGCAACATTTATCAAGTACTAGTCGTCACACGATCCTTACACCTCACCTCCTACACCTTAAAGGTGAAAGATGAGTGGTGGACATGAAAAGCCAGCCTTGATGTAATCGCGGCTGGCATGGGTGGCTTTGCGTACTATAGGAGGCATATTCAGAGTAATGTATCCTATACTAGCTTCTCTTTGATTACGATTCTCTCGTAAAGGATTCTGTAACCGACTATGCAAAATGGAGGCTGGTATGTTGTACCACGTGCGGCAAACTGTTCGGCGCGCTGCTTGATCAGGTTCAGCTGTTTGGGCGTCGGCTCTCGATGAAGGAAAAATCGTACTGAAAAGTAGGCGGGGTACCGGTATGGCTGATCTTCGGTGACTTGGTAATGATGGCCATAACCATCATTACTCATGCCTGGAGTCGGGTAGAGACTACAGACCGTGACTTTTGGAACGTCATCGTCAAATTCCAGTCCCCTTGCCAGCAATCCCTTTACAGGATTTACCTTGCCAACCTCCTTATGAAATACTTTGGCCATTGCTTTCACGTCGGACCGAGTAAATTCGTCATCGAATTCTCCGGTAACGAATGCTGTTATGGGTCTTTCGAATTGACCTGCATAGGAATCGGTATCAATGACCAACGACGGTCCGGGCCAGACTGCTTTGCCTCGCAATATGGGCATGGTGCACCTCCTCATTCAATGTAAAATTGAGCCAAGGGTGGCTCAATACAACACTAGCGTCGTTGTTGTGAGAGCCACTGTTCGATAGCGGCGTTTTGTTTTTTGCGCTTCCCCGTTCGATACCAGGGATCGCTACCGTAGCTTGGGAAGCGCAGAATCGAGTAGATGCCCGCGGCATTAGCAGCTCGAATATCTTTGTTGAGCTGGTCCCCGATCATGACTGTCTGTTCCGCTGATGCACCCATCATGCTTAGTGCCGTTTGGACTGCCCGAGGATGTGGTTTCGCATACGGAAAGCAGGCGGCGTGGTAGTGAGGTGTTCTTATCTTTTTGGCGATGAAGCTCACGCGCTTTATTAGTGGAGGCCAGGGAACTTGAACGTTTGAAAGCAGGCAGGTTCCCTTGAGTAAGCCGCGATCTTTTGCGATCCTTAGAACCTCTATCGCGTTTTCGTCACA
>ERZ1292633.6585-Hain-H41-02um-R1-6585-length-10085-cov-5_pt1 | contig 10085 bp, 9 predicted proteins | sample MGYA00564406_ERZ1292633 | MGnify/ENA primary metagenome ERZ1292633 (study PRJEB36523, sample SAMEA6512639) | groundwater metagenome | collected 2019-01-08 | study: AquaDiva: Metagenomics assemblies of 32 groundwater samples
GCGCTCGTGGTCGTGAAGGCGCTGGCCGAAAGTCCGTGGGGGGTGTTCACCGTGAGCGCGACCATTCCCATCGCGATGTTCATGGGCGGCTACATGCGATTCTGGCGCGTAGGCAAGGTGATGGAGGCGTCGGCCATCGGCGTGGTGTTGCTGCTGCTCGCGGTGTGGGGCGGGAAGCTGGTTTATGGGAACGCTTACTGGTCGCAGGTATTTCTGCTGAAAGATATTTCACTCGCGTGGGCAATCATCATCTACGGGCTGGCGGCGAGCGTGCTCCCCGTGTGGCTGTTGCTCGCACCGCGGGATTACCTCAGCACCTTCATGAAACTCGGGACGATCTTTGCGCTGGCGATAGGAATTTTTCTTGTGCTGCCGGACCTGAAGATGCCTGCCATAACAAAGTTCGTGGACGGTTCAGGGTTGGTTGTGGCTGGAAAGCTGTTTCCGTTCTGCTTCATCACGATTGCCTGCGGGGCGATCTCTGGCTTTCACACGCTCATCGCCAGCGGCACGACACCCAAGATCATCACCCGGGAGAGTTACGCGCGGCCCATCGGTTACGGCGCGATGTGCTTGGAATCGTTGGTTGCCATCATGGCCATCGTCGCAGCTTGCACGATGGACCCGGGCGTGTATCTCGCCATGAACGTGAAGGGCGAAGCCGCTGCCACCGCCGCGAAAGTCACCGCGCTCGGCTTCCCGGTGACGGTGGAACACATGGATGCACTCGCGAAGGACGTGGGCGAACACACGTTGTTTGGTCGCACGGGCGGCGCGGCGACGCTGGCCGTGGGCATGGCGCAGATTTTCTCCAAGGTCGTCGGCCATCGCTGGCTCGATCTCTGGTATCACTTCGCGATCATGTTCGAAGCGTTGTTCATTCTGACGACGCTGGACGCGGGGACGCGGGTCGGACGTTACATTCTCCAAGACTTCCTCGGCAATCTCTGGAAACCGCTCGGGGACACCAAGGCTGTCGGCCCGAACCTGCTGGCGAGCGGGTTGATGGTTGGCGGTTGGGGCGTGTTCCTGATTCAAGGGGTGCGCGATCCATTGGGCGGGATCAATTCTCTTTGGCCGCTGTTTGGCATCGCGAACCAAATGCTGGCCACCATCGCCTTGTGTCTGGCGACGACCATTATTCTGAAAATGCAACTCGCGCCCAAGCCTGACGCCCAAAGTCTAAAGCCTAAAGTCGGCAGACCGGTTTTGGCGCTACTCACGCTGCTACCGCTGGTCTGGTTGTTGTCCGTGACCTTCACAGCGGGTATTCAAAAGGTTTGGCATTCTGATCCGAAGATTGGGTTCATTTCTGGGGCGTCGGGTGCCCAGGCCAAACGCGAAGTCCTACTTGCCGCGTTCAGCAGCCTGCCAGAAACCGAGGTCGCTGCGAAAACCAAACAAGCCGTCGGCCTCTCCAAGCAAGTCTTCAATCTTCGTTTGGACGCCTTCGTGGCCATCAGCTTCCTCGTGCTGGTTTCGATCATCATTTTGATCAATCTCCGCGAATGGTTCTTGTTGTTGAGCGGGCGGAAGCAGGCGGTGTTGAAGGAATCCGAGCCGGTCTGGCTGCCAGACTATGCGGTGGTGGAAGGTGGCCGGAAGATGGGCGGTGGAGTCGCCGGAACTGCGACGCTGGCGTTGGCGTTGGCCAAAGAACTTTCCGGCGAGGCGCAATTGGATCGCGCCCACCAGCAACAGGCGGCGATCTGCGATTGCGCGCACGGCCAGCAACCCGCGAAGTCCGACGCGCAGATTTACGTCGAGACGACCGAGCAACGGTTCAAGGGCGTGCGGCGTTGTTGCTGACCGATGGCCGACCGACACGCGTCCGTGATTTTTCTTGGAGTTTTTTCAGGAGTCGCCCTTGCCCACTTAATATTCAGTGTTAGGCTGCCGATACAGCCATGAAGAAATCACGTGCGAGTGAAGCCGCCGCTACCTTTCTCTCTCCCGCTCTGTTCGGCGGGAATCATCGAGACGTCGAGGCTATGAACTAGCCAGGGAGCAGGAGCAGTTGCGGCATCGCACACCGCCGTCCCATTCGGATACCGGACGGATCAGAAGGCGGAGAAGTAGGTTCGGGTTGTTTGCCGAGCATGATGACGCGAAGGGCGATGTTGACGAAGCTGGCTCTGGGAGTTGCCGGAGTAGCCAGTGCCGCTGTCACTATCCGCGTCCCGGAAACCTGGAATCCTCCCGTCACCCGACTTTCGCCCCAAGATGACACTTTTCTGGACGAGCTTTCCCGCGCCAGTTTTCAATTCTTCCGGGAATGCACGCATGCCAAGACCGGTATGGTCAAAAACCTCGGGCGATTGGAAGATGACAAACACAACACGGTTTCCAGCATCGCCGCCACGGGGTTTGGGCTGACTTCACTGTGCATTGCCGCCGAACGCGGTTGGATCAAGCGCGGCGAAGCGCTGGAGCGGGCACGCAAGACTTTGCGTTTTCTCTGGAATGGAACGCCCAACGAACACGGCTTCTTCTATCACTTCATTGACTGGCGAACCGGAGCGCGGGTCTGGCAGAGCGAAATTTCCTCGATTGATACGGCGATCCTGCTCTGTGGGGTGCTGAGTTGCCGCCAGCAATTTGCTGATGAAGAGGTCAAAGAACTCGCGACGAAGATTTACGACCGGATGGACTGGCAATGGCTCTTCCGCAGCGGGCCGTTCCTGAGCCACGGCTGGACGCCGGAGCGCGGCTTCCTGACCGCGCGCTGGGACACTTACTCCGAGCACATGATGCTTTACCTGCTGGCCATCGGCGCACGGGAACATGCGATTCCCGCTTCGGCCTGGAATGCCTGGCATCGCCCGGCGGTGAATTACGGTGGTTACAGCTACATTGACGCGGAGGCCCCGCTGTTCATCCACCAATACTCCCACGCGTGGTTTGATTTTCGTCGGCAGCATGACGGGCATGCGGATTATTTCCGCAACTCCGCGCTGGCGACCCAGGTTCATCGGCGATTCTGCACGGAACTGGGGGAGGAATTCCCCCACTACTCCAACGAACTTTGGGGCATCACCGCGTCGGAATCGCCGAAGGGTTATGTGATCTGGGGCGGGCCGCCGCGCCAGGGACCGATTGATGGCTCCGTCGTTCCTTGTGCTGCGGGCGGCTCGTTGCCGTTCTTGACGCAAGATTCCATGGCCGCCTTGCGCGGGATGCGCGAGCGTTTCGGTGGCAAGGCGTGGGGGCGCTTCGGCTTCACGGATGCGTTCAATCCGGCCACAGGCTGGACCGCGCGGGATTATGTCGGGATCAACACTGGCATCACCTTGCTCATGGCGGAGAATGCGCGCACGGGTTTGGTCTGGGATTTGTTCATGAAGAATCCCGAGGCGCGTGCGGCCATGCAACTGGTCGGTTTCCAAGAGACTGCCTTGGTCTGATTTCGCATCGCCAAAACTTCGGCGAGTTGGTTAATCTCCCCCCGTGCAACGCATCGGACTTTACGGCGGATCGTTCGATCCCATCCACACCGGCCATGTGCTGGTGGGACAGGCGGCCATTGAAGAGCTTAAGTTGAATCGTCTGTTCTTCATCCCCGCCGCCCGCTCCCCCTTCAAACCCGATCAACAACCCGCACCCAGTGAACACCGCTTGGCCATGATCCGCCTGGCCTTGGCCGGACGCACGGATTGCGAGGTGGACGACTTCGAGATTCAGCGCGGCGGAACTTCGTTCACGATTGATACGGTGCGCTACTTCGCCCATCGCTTCCCTGGTGCGAAACTCTTTTACCTCATCGGCGCAGACAACGTACCCGGCCTGCCCAAATGGCGCGAAGCTGGGGAACTGGCCGAATTGGCCGAGTTTGTGGTGATTCCACGTCCGGGCGAAACTCCCGCCCCCCTCCCCCCGCCGTTCCGCGGACAGTATCTCAACGGCTTTCCGTTCGGCGTTTCCGCCTCCCAAATCCGCGCCCGCATCAAAGCGGGCCAGTCGATCGAACCTCTTGTTCCCGCGCCGGTCGCCGAGGTCATCCGCAACAATCGGCTTTATCTTTGAGCGCTGCTCCGCCAAGCTAATCTTGATGGATTCAAAAAAATTAGCCCTGCTTTGCCGCGAGTACGCCGACAACAAGAAGGCCGAAGAGATTGTCGTGCTGGATGTGCGCAAACTCTCGAGCGTGACGGATTATTTCATCATCGCCTCCGGCTCCAGTTCCCCGCATCTGCGCGCCATCGTGAATGAGATCACCGACAAGTTGCGGGATGACCACGATATCCGCTTGCGCGCCACGGATGGCAATCTGAACGGGGATTGGGTGGTCCTAGATTACTTTGACGTGATCATCCATGTGATGCGCACGGATGCGCGAGCCCGTTACGACCTGGAAGGATTATGGGGCGATGCCGCGCAATTGAAACCGGGCGGCCCGCCAGCGGCAAAAAAGAAGGCCAAAGCCGCCGCGAAAAAAACTCCGAAGCGGGCGGCCAAGGCCGGTTGAACCCGTCAATGCTTCGGGGGAATCTCGGCGGAGGCTTTCACCATCTCGTCCAGCAGCTTCTTGAAGTCTTCCAAACCCGGCGCGGGAATAATGATGGTATCGCGCCGGCCTCCCACATCTTCGGTGATGCGCAGAAAGCGACCGCGCGGATTTTCTTTCAGCGTGAACTGAAAAGTTTTGCGCTCGATCTGAACCTTTTCGGCGCGGAGGGTATCCTCATTCACCGGCGGCTTGGGTGAGCCGTAGGATTTATTATGCCCGTAAGGCGATGGACGTTCGTTAGAGATCATAGCTATTCCCTTCATATGCTCTACTACTGGTTTTCGTTATTACCACCAACAACTAACGAAATTTTGTCCAGTTACCAGCTTTGTCAACTTCGGAATTTGGCCGGGCTGACAAAGCGCGGTTCATCTTGCGCGTGGGTGACCCGCCAGAAATACACCGCGATCCCTGCGATCATAAAGACGTTGACGGCTTGGAACACCCCATCCCAGAAATTGTAACCACGTTGCACCGCCGCACGTTGCACTGTGGTGTAGTTCGCCGCGTATTGCGCCCGTTGTAACTGAGCCAGCTTGGGACAAAGCCACATACTACCCAGCAAACTCAGCGAGAATAACAGCGTCAACAATCCCACCCAGATCCGGCGGGGAATCCGCCCAAGATACATCCATTCCGCCACCAAATGCAGCCAGGCGAGGCTGGCACAGAGGATTTGCAGATGAAACAGCCGGCTAAAAACAATCTGGATCAGCGCGCCGGAAACTTGGGTAAAGTATTGTGCCCCGAGCAGTCCAACCGTGTCCCGGGAATTGAAAGCGACCAGCAACGTGGTTGAGCAAAATACCGCTGCCCCCAGCCATACGGCGGCATTCAACATCCCCACAAATCGAAGAAGCCCGATCACTCGGCAACCGTAGGAACATTCGCACCGCCTGCCAAGTCTGGATGTTGGCGTAAAAAGCCCCGGCACTGGGGCCGGGGCTCACATGAATATGTTTTTCCGGAGGCTATTTCATCCGGTCGAAATTCTTTTGTAGAATCTGCCAGTCCTTGAGGCCTTTGACTTTTTCCTGCATGGACTTGTTGATCTCGGTTTCCTTTGTGTTCTTCGTCGGCTTTTTGACTTGGTAGAAAATGCCGAAGCGACCGGGGAACGGTTCATCAGCCAGTTTGTAAGCCGCCATCTCGTTCGTCACGTCGTGATCGGCTGGAATGAGATTAAACACACCGCCCTTGCGCGGGTTGCTCGCATCGAACGCGCCTTCGTAGAACTCCACACATTCGCTCAAGCATTCGATGAAGCTGAAGCCGTCGTGATCCATCGCGGCTTCCATCATTTGGAGGACGTGATTCGGATTCGTGTGCGTCGTGCGCGCAACGAACGTGGCCCCAGCCGCGATCGCCTGCTTCATCGGATTGATCGGATAATCAATCGCGCCCCATTGATCCGTCTTGCTCTTGAAACCGAGCGGCGACGTGGGCGACGTCTGCTTCTTCGTCAGGCCATAGACCCAGTTGTCCATGACGCAATAGGTCATCTTGATATTCTTGCGCGCGGTGTGATTGAAGTGGTTGCCGCCGATGGAGAACGCGTCGCCATCGCCGCCGAACACGAACACATGGAGGTCAGGACGTGATAAAGAAATGCCGCTCGCGAAGGGCAATGCGCGTCCGTGGATGTAATGCGCGCCGTGAGCTTGCACGAAGTACGGGAAACGGCTGGAGCAACCGATGCCCGCCACCGTGGTGATCTTCTCGTGCCACATCTTGCGCTTTTCGATCAGCTTGAAATACAGCGCGAGCACGGAGAAATCACCGCAACCAGGACACCACGTCGGGTGATCGGCGGCGACTTCTTTCTTCGACAATCCTTTGCGCTCTTCAGCGGTCGGGACGTGGATCGGCAGGACTTTCGGGGACTGCGGAGCGTCTGTGAGAATTTGGCTCATAAAAAATTTATTCGGCGGGATTAGTGTTTGCGCAAACCTTCGGCAACATTGGTTTTAACGCGTTCGAGAATCTCTTTGACCTTGAAGGTGAGGCCGTCGGTCTTATTGATGCCGCGGATCTTCGGATCGCAGAAGCGCGAGCGGAGCAAACCGCCGAGCTGGCCAAAACCATAAAGTCCTTCGTCATTCATCTCCACCACGAGGACGTGATTGAAGCCGGCAAAAATGTTTTCAAGACCCGGCGGCAACGGGTTGAGATGCTTGATGTGCAGCGAGGAAACGCTGTCGCCAGCAGCGCGGGCGCGATCCACAGCTTCCTTGATCGGACCTTGAGTCGAACCCCAACCCACGAGCAACACGTTACCTTCAGGCGGACCGTACACTTTCGGCGTCGGCAAGGTGGCGCCGAGTGCCTGCAATTTTTTCCGGCGCTTCGCCATCATCTGCATGTGCAACTTCGGCGAGCCGGTCGGATGGCCGAGTTCGTCGTGTTCCAGACCGGTGACGATGGGATATTTGCCGCTTTGAATCCAAGTGCCGGGCGGAAGATGTTGCGTGATGCCGTCGGGCTTGGAAAGATCGTAAGGCTTGTGATCCGCCACGGGCTCGAAAGTCGGCGAGATGTCTTGGCAAACTTTTTCGAGATTCGGCTCACGGAAAGCTTCGATGCGAGTCGCAATACCTTGGTCGGTGAGGAGAATGACCGGTACGCTGTATTTCTTAGCGATGTTGACGGCTTCAATCGCGGAGTAGAAACAATCTTCCACGTCTGCCGGGGCGATGACCACGCGCGGAGAATCACCGTGACCACCGAAGCACGCAATGTTCAGATCGGATTGCTCGATGCTCGTCGGCATACCAGTAGAAGGTCCGCCGCGTTGCACATCCACGATCACCAGCGGCATTTCCGCCATGATCGCCCAACCGAGCGCTTCGGTCTTCAGCGAGATGCCCGGCCCGCTCGAACCCGTCACCGCCACGCGTCCGGCGTAACTCGCGCCGATGGCCATCGAGATGGCCGCGATCTCGTCCTCCGTCTGGATAAACGAGCCGCCGTATTTCGGCAGTTCGCGCCGCAGCAATTCCATGATATCCGACCACGGCGTGATGGGATAACCCGCGCCGAAGCGCACGCCCGCCGCAATCAATCCAAAGCCCAGCGCTTCGTTACCGTTCATCACCACTTGATGACCGTCTTTGCTCTGGCTGTCCACGAACTTGAACGTCTCCAACACGTTGCCGAGCGAGTGCGCATAACCGGCATGGAACGCCGCGAGCGCATTCTTGACGATGCTCTGGTCTTTGCCAGTGAACCGTTCGGTGATCAACTTCTCGAGCTTCGGCAGATTGAGATCAAACATCTTCGCGATGAGGCCGAGCGAATAAATGTTTTTACCTTTGTCCTTGGCCGTGCCGCCGATGGCTTCGACTGTCAGGCCGGAAATCGGGATGCCGAGATGATGATAATCCTTCTGCCATTCGGGCTTTGCTTCGATATGGTCGGAATCATAAAGCACGATGCCACCCTTCTTGAGCGACTTGATGTGATCTTCGTAGGAGTGCTGGTAGAAACACAGCAACACATCGGCTTCGTCACCGGAACTCAGGACTTCGCCGGAGCCGATGCGGACCTGGAAGATGGACGGGCCGCCGGAAATCGTAGAGGGAATCGTCATGAAAGTCATGACTTCCTGCTCACTGCGCCCCGCGAGACGCGCGAGGAAACCACCGATGGCTTGGATCCCGTCTTGGGAATTACCGGCGATGCGGATGATGGCTTCGGAAATCTTGGCGACTTTCGGCGCTCCACCCGCGTTTGCGGCTGCTACTGTTGAATCACTCATGAAAACTTTCCATTCAAAATGCGCGTCACAAGTTTCGAGGGGACATCTCGACCGCTTCGCGCGACACACTGTGCTTTCTCACAGTACCAAGCAGGAAGGTAGTGTCAATTTCTTCTCTGTCATATATCGGTTGTCTTGCGGCAAAGCTGGAAAAACACGCATGTTAATGTGGGCTTTCCGCACCAGAAGTAAGCGCGCGTGATTCAACCGCGAGGTCAAATAAACAACCATTATTCCCGACGTGCCATCACGCCGATGCAAGATCACTTCAGGTGGTGTGCCAATCCTTCTGCCACACCATTCCCGCAAGTCAGCTCGCTTACGAATCCACCCTGCACCTTTACAACTTCCTTCACTTGCGGAATCGCGTTGGCGGGCGACACGAGATACCGGGCAAATTCCGTTTTGAGCATCGGCAAGTCGTTCAGATGATCGCCAGCGGCGAGAACTTGATCGCTCGTCAGCTTCAACATCCGCGTCAACTCCGCCAAGGCCGTGCCTTTGTTGTATTTCACATGACTGAACCGCGCATAAATGTCATTGCGCACCACGGTCAGTTCCGGGAAGCGGCGGCAAAACTCATCGAGCCGTGCGTGAATCACATCCGCATCGCCGTTGCTTCCAGCAATCAAGCAAAACGGTGACCACGCATCCGCATAAACCGTCGCCTTGAACCGTTCGTTCACCCAATCCATCAAGGCCGAAACCTCTGGCCGCACCCGCGCAAAAAGCTCCGCATGATCGCGATCACAAGCCATATTCCAGTGTTCCACCGGCGAGTAACGCACGCCGTCGTGCTGGTAAATCTCGCGTTCCACCAGCACCAGATAATCCGGCTGCACCGAAACCCGCGCCCGGGCCAAAGCCTCCATCAAACTGGACATGTCGCGCCCGGTATTGATCACCCATTTCACGCCCCGCGCCTGCAGATCGCTGATGAGCGACACAAAGCGCGGCGGAATCGGCGGGTTTTCGAACTCCGCAAACAGCGTCCCGTCGAAGTCCGTTGAAACTAATTTGATTGGCAAACTCATCGTCGTGCGGTGCAGTATATCGGGGCCAGACAACGCAATGCAAAGTTTGATGAGCGCACCGCAGGAACAATACGACGACGCCATGTTCGCCTTCAGCCAGGGTGATTACGACACGTGCATCGAGAAGCTGCGCACCATCCTCACCGCCGATCCGACGCATTTCGACGCGCAACTCTCCCTCGGCATGGCGTACTATCGCAAAGGCGACTTCGCCACCGCCATCGCCGAAGGCCACAAAGCCGAGCAACTGCGGCCCAAGGAACAGCTCGTCCACACGAACCTCTCGCTGTTCTACATGAAGTCCGGCGACAAACAAACCGCCGAGCATCACGGCCTGCAAGCGCGCATCGCCTCGTGGCGCGAAGACAAATCTCAGCCCGGCGAAACGCCTGCCACCGCATCCGATCCCGACTTAGCGTTTGTGAAACCACCCACGCCGCCACCCATCAAGCCGCCGGAAAAATTTCCCGACATGCCGTGGAAGAAAAAGAAAGCTGATGTCCAACCACCCAGCGCCTAGAACCTAGACCCAAGAGCCAATTGATATGAAATCCTCCTACGAACTCGCGATGGAACGCCTGAACAAAACCGCCCCCGTCGCCAAGCTGACCGCCGAACAGAAGAAGGAAATCGCCGAACTCGAATCCAAGGCCAAAGCCAAAACCGCCGAACGCGAGATCGCCTTGAAGGATGCGATTGCCGCCGCGTCTGAGGCAGGCGACTTCGAGAAAGTGGATCAACTCAAGGAACAGCTCATCAAAGAGCGCAAAGCCATTCAGGCCGACTT
>ERZ1292633.6587-Hain-H41-02um-R1-6587-length-10084-cov-5_pt1 | contig 10084 bp, 5 predicted proteins | sample MGYA00564406_ERZ1292633 | MGnify/ENA primary metagenome ERZ1292633 (study PRJEB36523, sample SAMEA6512639) | groundwater metagenome | collected 2019-01-08 | study: AquaDiva: Metagenomics assemblies of 32 groundwater samples
AGGCCGGAAAGCTGCAAGCGAAAGTCCGGATGGCGTCCAGCCGGCACGGTTCGAGAAACACTGAGGACGACGACGTGTCCCTGACTTGACTGGCGGTCCGTGAGGCCGCGTGGTCATCCATGCTGCAGCTCGGAAGGGCAATTTTGTAACGTTGTAGAGACATGCGAATGTGCGTCGGCCGATACAAATGCCCACCACCACCACCGTCTTCGGCACGCTGCCCCCATCGCTGCCCGTCTCCTGCGACACTGAACGGGTTGTACGCGATGAGCTGCGACAAGAGCCACTCATCATTCTCCAGCATGCGGTACGCGAGGTGCAGCAGCCACGGGTTGTGCTGATATCCCTGAAAGGCGACGAACCACATAAGCCAGTCCAATCGATAGTGATAGGGTGAGATCCAGCACGGCCGCCGGGATAACGACCCAGGTTTGCACTGAAACTCGTAGGTCAGCCAAACCGCGCCGTCCTTCGGGTCGCGGTATCCACTCAAGCGGTAGTCTCGTTGTCGCGCCATGCCTCCCCTCTTGGGCCTCTCGTGGCCACTCTTGTCGCTACCGCGAGAGGAGGGGGCCATCCCTTCTTTTCTGCGTTGCTCCTCCTCCTCCTCCTCCTCCTCGGCTTCCCATTGCTGCATCAAGGGCGATTTGGGATGGACCCGACCTTCGACGATCACCTCGTTGCGCTCCTTCGTGATCGAGCCAAACGCGCCGTACGTGTTCACGAGTCGCAGCCAGTCGTAGCTGGTGTTCATGACTTGTCGGGGACTCAGGAGATTGTCGAGAATGGGCGCACTGAGGTACAGCACGAGGGCGGCGACCGTCGCGCGCGCAAGGCGCATCAGCATCGCGGTGAGGAACGTGAAGCCGCGTGTGACGGCCAAGGCCGACTTAGAACGCGCTGGGGTCCGGAGCGGTGCATCTACGGGCGAGGATGGACAGCCGGATGGTGGCGAACGAAACACCCCATTCCGACCTCGCACTGGGCCAGCCGCGGCGGCGATCAATCGCTTCAGACGCTCTGCTCGACCCACGAGCGGCTGTGGCCGGCCACGAAGCTTCGCGACCACTGACCGTGCCCAGTCGTCCACATTCCATCCCGCGAGAAGTTCGACCATGCACGGCACCCGGAGCAACCACTGATCGTGAAAGCACACCAACGCGGGGAGCAACGTGAGCCAGTTGAGAAAACTCAGATTTCCGCTCAAGATGATGAGGACCTGGAACATGAGTTGAATGCCCCCTGCGACAAAGGTCCACGAGGCGGGCGCGAACGGGATCATCAATCCGAAAGGGGCGACCATTTCGACGAAATGGTTGACCAACACCTCCCACTTATGCACCCATTTTGGAAACGAGAAAAAGATGACCGTCAGCGGGTTGGGCACGGGCTGAGTTTCGTAATGGTATTCCATGCACGTGAGGTCGCGCCAGCAACTATCGCCTCGAAGCTTGATCAGCCCTGCACCGAGCATGATGCGGAAGAGTAAGAACCGAAACAACCACCGCGTCGTGAAGGGCAGTTCGGATTCCAGTTCCCCGTCCTCATCGGCGTCATCGGTGCCGCTGTCGCTGACGCTAAGGCGGTTGCGCGTTTGCAGCGCAGTAAGCAGTTTCGAGCTTCGGGTGTCCGCTGGGCGCTGGGACGTCGTTGTCATTTTTGTCTCTCCGTCGCCATTCGGTCCCAGCGGTGGCGGATGATCCACCACCGCCAAGGCCACAACGACGGTCCGCCGCTGGAAACACCGGCCCAATTGCGGCAACCTCCGCCCAATCCAGCAGCGGCCGCAACCTCCATCGAATAGCCAAGGCCCGCTGAAGATCATCAAAACTGCCGTCTCCAACACCTGACTTTCCCAGCCGAAGGAATACCATTGCTGCCCAACAGCGACGATGGAGTGATACAGCACCCATAGGACGAAGAAGGATAAGGCGTTGGCCCGACCGGTCAGCATGATGAGGACGGAAATCAACACCCCGGTGGCGGCGAAGATTTGAAGCATGGCGTCAATGCGGTGCCGGGGAACCCACCACAGTAACGTGGGAGCGGCCTTGAACGCTTCCCAAGATGGACTCTCTGGAATTCGAATGATGGTGGGGGTGGTGGTCCCATCTTCCCCCGAGGGCGCGAAGAGTGCGGATGTCGCCGCGGCCGTCTCCGTGCACGATCGACCCCCCGTCCACAGAAGGTCGTACGACAGTAGGCAATTAGGACTGTTTCTTGCGGTACTCTCGCGGCCGGCCGCGGTGACGACTGAGGGGCGCCCCGTTGCGTTGTTGAAGGGATAATACGTGCGCACCCTACCGCCTGCCGTATGCAACAGCGGCTTCTGACTCTGACCGACGACAGCACCCGCAGCCCGCCTCCCTACCATCCCTTCCCAGACATCGTTGAGCATCGGCGCGATCCAATCCCTCGACGTGACCATCATTGCATGGGAGACGGCGTTGAGAGCCCGAGGCGCCTCGACGAGGATTAGATTCCACAATTCCTTGACCGCGGGCATCACCGTTGGGAGCAATCGGTCTGTTACCCACGCGCTCAACTGCATCAGGGGAACGTCGACGACCATCTGACAGAATGCGCCCTTTCTCGCCGCCGCGGCGTTGTTTCGGTCATCGTCTGGACCTGGAAAAACCATGCCACAAAACCGATTGAGTTCGCGTCGCAAATCGTCAATTGGCGGGAGGAGTGCCGCGCCTCGTGCATGACGAGGTGCTTTCTCGTCCGCGCTGTAGTGCGCACGAACTCGGCTGAGATACGCTGCGGCCGGCGTGAGTCCATGATTGCCAATGAGAGCAGTATTTTGGTGCAGCGCGACGAGGAACGCGGTCGCGAAGACGAATGCGGTGACTCGCAATAGCAATATGCGGGTGAGGTAATAGGTTGACATTCGCGACGCACAGCTCAGCGAAAATTTTAGAAAATTGCGTCGTTTTGTCGACTGGGGGTTTCTTGAGCGAGAGAGACAAGGAAGAAACGAATGAGGAAACCGCCCGGTGCTCAATCAGGGGGGGGGGGGGGGCCCGGGGCTGTGAGCCCCCGGCCCAAGCGGGGGGGGGCCCCCCCCCCCCCCCCCCCCCCCCCCCCCCCCCCCCCCCCCCCCCCCCGGTGCTCTGAGCCCCCCGGTGCTCACAAATACTGAAACGAACTGTACGGGAAACATAATGTATCTAATGGATGACGACGACGACGTCATCGTACAACCGCTGGCCAAAGATGCTCGCAAGAGACGAGAAAAGAACGACACGTCGTTTTCTTCAAAGATTCAAAGATTCAAAAACGTTTCCTCGATAGGGTTGCGAAGGCGATTCGGGGCAGCAAGGCCGACGGAGGGGGCGTCACTGCACGCACCAGCTCGATGCGCGGTGCCACCGCGTCGAATGAGGCCATCTGGATGCTCCCGCATAAGTACTTTCATGAGCGGCTCCTGCGGGGCGATGACTGCCAGCGGCTTACTCACGGCGGAGGAGGCAGGAATCACGGCAACGGCAGCTGGCGAACCATCGTTGTGGTGGCTGCGGTGCCACGGGGCGACCGGTCCGACCGTGACGCCGAATAGTGCCAGTCCCCGCCGTCCTGGGGACAACTGCGGCGACGGATTCGGACGCAAGAAAAAACAATCGTCGTCGTCACCTCCGCTCAATTGCAGCAGCGGTTCGTCGAGTCGCCCGCCAGACGAGGGAGAGGAGGAGGAGGGGGGTGGCTGATGACCCTTGCCGCCCCCCTTTTTCGCCTCCACGTCGTCGGAGCGGCGAAGGCCGAGGCGGTCCAGCCTGGTCGTTACCGACATGATCATTCCACTCGGAGAGGCGCGCCTCGCGACTGCCCGCAACGTCATCAGCAACCAAAGGGTCGCATCCACGAGCCCCCAAAGGGTGAGGAGCGCGAGTCCCACGTAGGAGGGCACGAGCAACAGAGGCCGTCTAGATGAGGATGTCGAAGAGGATCCCGAGGCGGCGGCGTTGATGCCATTCGCGAGACTAGAATCGCCTCCAAGGGCGGCCACGGTGGCGGGATTGGTGAACCACCAGCCCTGTGACGCACCCTGCCCGGCAGGCGACAGGGCCGCCACCGATGTCGTCGTCGCCACGGCGGCGGGGGCAGCCGGAGGCGTCATCATACCGACCGCCAACAAGAGCGACGTTTGCAACAGCGACATGAGTGTTTCCGAAATGAATGTGGAAACAAACGACGACGACGACGACGACGTAGGGTCGGACGATGTCCCCGGGAAAAGGCCGAATGTGGCGACGACCGTCGACGTCGCGTTCGTGGCCCGTATCGTCAAGCTTGTCGCGGAGAGGGAAGGCGAGCGAGCCTTGTCTCGAGTCTGCAAATCTAAGAATACAAGCAGCACCGTCAACGAGTCGAGGGCCGCGCAACCTGTGAACACCACCCGCGGCACGAAGGCTCGATAAGGTCGCAAGGCAGCGAGTGCCAGCAGCCGCAAACCACACACAACGAGCAAGGCGACCGCAAACGTTTGACACGCCAATGGATCCAGACGGCTCAGTCCGTCCACGCAGCCGACGGCCATCGCGAAGACCAACTCGACGGCACCGAACCACAAGCAGCGATCGTCCATCGCGCCAAACCACCAGCCCCAGCAGGATAAGAAACCCACACTGCTCACTTCGGAGTCGCTCGTTTCGTGCCACCGTTCGCGACCCCGGAACGCGGTCCAGAGTTGCAGCCATCGGTGGTGCCTCTCCACGTCTAAGTCCGGCACGACGGTTGTTGGCGCGACGGATCCCACGGTTTGCGCCGCGAAGGACCCTCCCGTTCCTGTCCCTGTCTTCGACCCTGCGGTTGCGAAGGCGACCGAGGAAGTTGCTGCATGCTGGGCGGCGCCCTTAGGCTTTGATTTAGACGACGACGACGAGACTGTGGACGACATCGTCACGAGCTTTGCGAATCGAGGAAACATGAACGCCTTTCCGCGCCACACGACGCCGCGCACAACCGCCCAGTAGAACGTCGCCACCAACAAGCAAGTCCAAGCCAACGCGATAAGTACGCCGAGGGCAGCCGGACCGGATCCCCCGCCCAAAGGTGGCTGGCGGCCCGCGACGAGCCGCACGGCGCTCCCAACCGTCGGCACATAGAGCCACCACATGACGACAAACGGGAGCAGCGGAAAGCGGCCCCGACGGTACATCCGCGCTCGACGGGTCCGCCCGTCTGTCGTGAACAGTCCCTTCAACGTGCCCGCGAAGGTCCTTGATGGCGCATCCACCGTCGAAAAGGAACGACCCACTGGAGCGGCTCCGGAACTACCACCGGCCCCTTTCGGAATGCTGCTGCTTTTCTCCGAAGCAGCAGATTGCGGAGCCGTAGCAGTAGGGGTCTTCACACTGGCGACATCTCGTCCGCTGCCCGCATCACCCCTTATCCCCTTTCCAGCCGCGTCGACCATCCCCTCCACGACGGCGGCACCACCGCCAAGACTCATGACGTCCTCGTCGTCGCCATCGTCGATCAGGAAGGGCCCTACTGCGCCCTGAAAATTGCCCTGCTGCTCCGGCTGCTGGCCTTCCCCTTTGCCGTTGCCCTTTGACGCTGACAACGCGAAGGTGGAGGACACGACGTTCGTAGGCTTACCCCCAGGAAGAAAGGTGTTACCTCCCCGACCTTCCCTCAGCTGTTGCGCATCCATTTCTTGCCTCGGCACAACACACAGCAGCAACTCGAGAATGAGCACGTGGAGGAGCAGCGCCGCCACGACCATCACCGAGTTGCCCACCACGAGACCGGCGTCGTAGCGCAACACGTTGGTGTTGGTGGAGGTACGGACCGCCGCCGAGGGCAGCGCGAGCCCCAAGGGGTTGCGAAACCAAGGCAGCCACGATGGTGGCCCAGACTCTTGCGGATCGACTGGGGTTGCGAAGTGGAGGAGCGGCTCGCTGTCGCCGTACACATACTGGCGCCAAAGAGGGTTGGCGTCGTTGGCGGAGGTCGACCCCCCCGGCGAAAACAACGGTGAGCAGAATGACAGCTGCTGCGCTACGAAGCTCACGCTCAACGGACTTGCCAAGGCGAACACGTACGGCGACTTCGCAGTCGTCCCCAACACCCCGGCCCACAGCACGCTTCCCGAAACCGTTGCCGCCGCTTGAAAGCCAGCCATGACGCGAGTGGATCGCTGCTCCGCCTCGAGCGTCGCCGTCGTCGTCGTCGTCGTCGGCGCCCCTCGCCCACCTCCACTGGACACGGTGATGACCCCATGCCGCTGGGCGAACGAGCCGACGAAGGCGGCGGTGGGCAGTGCCGACGTCGACTGCGCGCTTCCGACAATCAGCAGCGGCAGCCGGACCGCATCGTCGTAGCCGGAGGCAGCGTCGTTCCCTTTCGGTGCCACTCCTCCTCCGCGGCGGCGGCGAGGGAGGCATGACGCGGGAAGATCGATTAACAGTTGTTCCTCCTCTAGCGGAACGTAAGCGCGCTGCGACGAGGCGCCCCATCGTGAGATCGCCACACCTGCGAGAGGCGGAAGCGAAAGCCGCAGCCAAAGGATCCCATCGGACGGCAGGAGGCCTCTCTCCGACAGTCCCGCAACGGTCGTGCCAGCAGGAGCCGCAGACGTCGTCGGCTCGGCTCCCTGGAGAACGCTCGTGCTGGCCGTCGCAAGCGTCGTCGCCGTCGTCGCGATTGTGTCGGTGGTCGATTTTCCCCTTCGCACAACCGAAACTGCGGCACCGCTCGCCAGCAGCCCATTGGCGACCGGCTGCGGCACCCATGGCGGCCGCGTCAACCGTATGCGGCCGCATGGATCCGCAGACGACCCTGCCGACGGAGAGCTCGTCGCCGTCGAAGTGGTAGTCACAGTCGTCGTCGTTCCTCCTCCTCCATCAGTTTGCAACAGCTGTCGATACGCGAAGGCGGCGATATTGACCGGTGCAATGCCGGTGCTGTTAAGCGTGGTGGTGGTGGGGGCCGCTGGTAAGGGCACACTTGCTCCTGGGCTTGCCACCCCTTCTTCTTGCCATTGCGGCTCGATGGATGCCTCGGCAGCATCGCCGAGCGTCACGAGGGAGACGTAGCTCTCGCCCAACTCCCAAAGTGACCTCGACGAAAGGAACGTGAACGTATCCACATTTGGAAAGATGATGTCTTGCCCTCCAAAACCATTACTGTTACTCCGTGCTGGTAACTGCCCGGAATGAGTCGCGAGGAGCACGTTGCGAATCACGTCGCTCGGGATGGCATCGGTCAAGATCGCCGTGGTGATCGCGAATGTCGGCAACTGCTGCGTCCTTGACTGGGTCGCGCTCCGCCGGGTCAGCGAGACGGCTCGGCTCATGCTTACACGCAACGACAGGGACGGCCGCGTGCGTGTTACCAACAGTGAACGTGAGGTGGTGCGTGAGACATTCTGGGTACGGGTTTTGTTGCGGCGCGGCGCAGGTGGACGAGTCGTCGTCGCCATCGTCGGAACCGGCCCCGTTGTGCTCGTTGGGGACGGCGTCGCGGGCTCCACCGAGGACGGCACAACGTCCGTCGACGTGGGCGATGGAGGCAGCGGAACGACGCCTGGTGGCAGCGGCTGGCGCTTCGGTTCTCGCCGAGTGGCTGAGTGTGTCCGCGACAAGGTATCGCGGAGAGACGCCGACGGAAACGTCAATGAGCCACTGGCGTCGGAAATCGTGCTTGACGGCGACGCAGGCCTCGTGATGGTTGCCGTCAGCATGGCGATCGAGTCGGACCACACCGTCGGCGAGGGGAGGGAGTCGCTTGGAAATGAGACCGAAGCACGAGACAGCGTCCGTGTCGGCAGCGACCAGGACACGCTTTTCGGCATCGTGGGAGAGGGTATGGTCCAGGTGCTGCTGAGCGCCAAGGTTTGGGTCGCTTTCGTTCGCGACGAACTCGGATGCCAAGACTGAGTTAGGTCCGAGTCGGTGAGTGTCGCCCCCGACGTACTCTCGGAGGTCGAGGCTGTGTCGGTTGCGAACGTGGTGCTCGGTCTTGACGAGGACGGCGTCAGAGACGCCTTAGATTGAGAGAAGGGAGACGCGGAACCGCTCAACGTCGCAGGAAATGTGGCGGACCGTGACGTCGGCGGCATCGTCGGGGAAGGGATCGTCCAGGACGCGGAGAGCCGCACCGTCGTGGACAATCTCGACGCGGTGTCAGAAGCTCCCGTGGTGGACCAGGATGGCGACGCGGAGGACGTGGCATCCACTGACTGAGAACGTGACGTAGTGCCGGCCGCAGACGTCGAGCGAGTCGCAGACGCAACATTCGAGTGAGTAAAAAAAGACTCCGATGCCGATGTGTTCCCACTCGATGTGGTCGATGCTGTCAACGAAAAGGACATGATGGAGTAGGAGTGGCTCCCTGTGACAGACTGATTGCTCCCCCGATCATGCCGCATCGCGGAGGCGGCAACCAACGCGCCTACCATGCCGGGCGGACGCGACGACGATCGTGACGATGTCGATCTGATGCCGCATCGCTGCGCGGAATGACATTCAAACGGAGGCGGCGGTGGCAGATGGATGAGATCCATTAGCTGCAACACGATGAGTACGGCCGACAAACGCGCCACTCCAACGAAGCGCACCTCCTCGTAATCCCTTCTCGACAACGCCTCCCGGCTACTCCGAGGACCGCCGCTGGCCATGAATGAATGCCCCCTCGGTTTCCCTTCTGACGCGGAAAGGTGGTGGATAGCAGAGAGAACGCGATTACTCTGCGATGTGGCGACTTGCCTGTTGGTGACGGGAAAGCACCCCACAACACCAGAGTCAACAACAACAACAACAAAGATAGTGCCGCTCCCTGATTTGAAAAATTCACAATGTATATTTTCAGGTACTCATCATGATTCCTTTGGAACAAAAAAAAGAGAACTTTCCCCTCGCCTTTCGCCCTCCGACGGGAACCGCCGACGTCGAGGGAGGAAAGCGTCAGATCAGTCGTCGTCATCGTCGTCGTCGTCGTCATCGGCGCCGTAGTCACCTGCCCAGAGGTCCAAATGCCCCTGGTAGATCCAGTCGAACATAATCGCATAGGTGACGATCGCCGAGAAGACGCTAACGGTCAAACACATCGATTGATACACGTCCAAAGGGGGCGCCGCAGCGGCGACGGCCGCGACGTCGTCGGCGATCAGCGGCGGCGTGAGCGTCACTCCGGCATAATCGGCGCCAGGGGGGTAGTTCATCGCGGTGGTAGCCGCGAAGTGCCGTCGGACCTCATGGGCCACACGGACGCCAAGGACCGGCGCCGTGGTGGCCAGCGCGTGACGGCCGCACGCCGTCCCTCTGCCAGGGCACAATACCATCGCGAAATGCTTGCCATTTCGCAACATCATACGATACGACGACAATTGTTGATGTCGCTAACAGAGAGAAAACGGAACTCAACTAATTGTTGGTTTTCTTTTCCGGGGGGCAGCGATCGATCGGGACACCTACGCATATTCCAATTCTGAAAATGACAACAAGGCAGATGTGGATACAAGGTACCGCGGAGAAAATTGGGGTGCATCGCACGATAAAAGCCCAAAGGCCATCAACGATCGCCGCGGGGGGAGGGGGCGGGGTTGAACTGAACTTTTTGCTCCACGAAAGAGAGAGAGAGAGAGAGAGAGAATGCGCCGATGCGCCTCATTTTGAACACAGGGCTAATGTCATTTTTGTCACTGAGAAAAAAATCGCCCTTGGATGAGAAATTTATGAGCGCTTCCGACGACACCGAATCCTGTCGTGTGCCTACGTTCCGCTCAAAAAACATCAGTCCTCAATTAATTTGGGAACTGACGTCGTCCGTGGACCGGAAGGCATACAGTCGGTTACATTGGCGCACTGTGTACGGGCGCACTGTGTACGACGCGACGCGACTTCTGCAGTGGGAAGGAAGGCAACGAGAGGCCCCGCACTCGTAGAGATAGTGGAAGATGCTGTCGCTGGTGTCCAGTGACATCACTGGACCTTTGTTCGTAGCCAGGGGTGACAAGCCAGCTCAGCCGTCGACGAACGCCGCAGCGGGTCGCGATCCAGGCAGCGGCGGACGAAATCGCGAGCCTGGTCGGAGAAGCCGGGCGGCAGCAGCTCTGGGATCCGCGTCCCGCGCACCA
>ERZ1292633.6588-Hain-H41-02um-R1-6588-length-10084-cov-4_pt1 | contig 10084 bp, 8 predicted proteins | sample MGYA00564406_ERZ1292633 | MGnify/ENA primary metagenome ERZ1292633 (study PRJEB36523, sample SAMEA6512639) | groundwater metagenome | collected 2019-01-08 | study: AquaDiva: Metagenomics assemblies of 32 groundwater samples
GTCACTGCAGGCTACGTGCCGCCGCTCAAACCTTCGCTAAGCCGCTGCTTAAAACTTTAGGGGTTCCGGGCCTTCGCCCTTGGAATCAGCCGTCCCGCATGGTTAAGGCGGGATTGACGCGCACCCGGCGCGCCGCTGGCGTGAGGCGCCTCGTCCTATGGCTCGAAATGCAATCATTGCACGAAATCGGGACGCCGGCCTATCTTGCTGTGGGCGAAGCGGCGCCGGGCGCCGCCTCGATCTTATTATCGGAGGGAACCTCGAATGCTCAGGAAATACGCGCTCGCCGCGCCGGCAGCGATGATGCTCATCATGACGGCTGAAGCAAAACAGGCGGACGACCCGTATCTCTGGCTCGAGGAAGTCGAGGGCGAAAAGGCGCTCGCCTGGGTGCGGGAGCAAAACGCTGAAAGCCTCCCCGTCCTCGAAGCTGACCCCCGGTTCCAGCCGATGCTCGCGGAAGCGAAGGAAATTCTCAATTCGACAGCGCGCATTCCTGACGGCGCAATTCACAACGGACAAGTTTACAATTTTTGGCAGGACGCGACGAATGTGCGCGGGCTTTGGCGGCGCGCTTCAGTCAAGAGTTACAAATCCGGCGAGCCGAAATGGGAAACCATCATCGATTACGACAAGCTCGCGGCCGATGAGGGGCGCAATTGGGTTGCGGGGGCGTCCGCGTGCCTGTCGCCTGCCTATGTCCATTGCATGGTGGAGCTTTCTGACGGCGGCAAGGATGCCGGCATCTGGCGCGAGTTCAACACGCAAACCAGATCATTCGTGGACGGCGGGTTTTATCTCGCCGAAGCGAAATCCAATCTCGACTGGGTGGATGAAGACACGCTCCTCGTCGGCGCCGACATGGGCGAAGGCTCGCTTACCGATTCAGGCTATCCGCGTACGCTGCGGGTATGGCGGCGCGGGCAACCGCTCGACCAATCGGTTCTGTTTTTTGAAGGCGATCAGGCGGACGTTTCCGTTTCCCCGCGCGTCGAAGCTGACGGCGAACGGACGCATTTGATCGCCCAACGCGGCGTCACGTTCTTCGAGTCGGAATATTTCTATTCCTCTTCCGTTGAAGCGCCGCCGAAAAAGCTCGATCTCCCCCATGAGGCGGATCTTTTCGGCGTCCTTGACGGGCGCGCGATCTTCCTGCTGCGCGCGCCGATGACGAAGGGCGACGCCTCGTTCAACGTCGGCGAAATCGTCGCTTATGATCTCTCCACCGGCGCAGTCGACAGCGTGTTTGAACCGTCGGCGAACCAGGCTGTCGATGACGGCAGCGTCGATATCGGAAAATCGAATATCATCGTCAAATATCTCGAGGACGTATCGGGAAAAGCCGCGCGCCTGACCCGCGACAAGAAAAGCGGGAAATGGACAGCTGCCGCCCTCGACCTTCCAGCGAACGGCGTCGTCAAGACGATCTCCGCCGGCGGCGGAACGGACGATGCGATCTTTTCCTATGAAAGCCAGACCTCGCCGAACGCGCTCTATTACGTCAGTGCGAAAAACAAAGTGAAAAAGATCATGGAGGTGCCGTCCTTCTATGATGCGACAGGGGTTGTCGTCGAACAGCGTTTTGCAATGTCGAAAGACGGAACCAGAGTTCCCTATTTCATCATGGCGAAAGAGAGCGTGCTGAAAGCCGGGAATGCGCCGACGATCCAATACGGCTATGGCGGGTTTCTCAATCCGATCCTGCCCGTCTATTACGAAGACCCCTCACGCCCGCAGCATGGCGCGCTCGCCGGCAAAATGTGGGTCTCGCGCGGCGGAGTTCTCGTCATCTCGAATATTCGCGGCGGATCGGAATATGGTCCTGAATGGCATTCGGCGGCCTTGAAGGAAAACCATCAAAAATCCTTCGACGATTTTATCGCGATATCGGAAGACCTCATCAAAACGGGCGTCACATCCCCGCAAAAACTAGGCGCGATCGGCCGCTCGAACGGCGGCTTGCTGATGGGCGCTGTCCTGACGCAGCGCCCGGAGCTTTACGCCGCGATCGATTGCGGCGTGCCGCTCTTCGACATGAAGCGCTACAACAAGCTGCTCGCCGGCGCGTCATGGATGGCGGAATACGGCAATCCCGATGTCCCTGAAGAATGGGCCTATCTCTCGAAATATTCGCCCTATCAGCACCTCCGCAAAGACGCCCCCTATCCGAAGGTTTTTTTCTACACCTCGACGAAAGACGACCGAGTGCATCCGGGCCACGCGCGAAAGGCCGTCGCGAAAATGACGGCGCTCGGCCACAAGCCTTTCTATTACGAGAATATGGAAGGCGGCCACGGCGGCACGGCGAACCAGGATCAGCTCGCCTATCGCACGGCGCTCGAATACGCCTATTTCGCGCGCATGCTGATGGGCGATACTCAATAGCCTGTTGAAACCCCGCGCCGTTGCGGGGTTTTCATTTGCGCCTCGATCTTCGCATCGCGACCGCCGTCGCCAAATGGGAAGGCGAGATTGAGGAGGGCGCCTGTAGGGCAAGGCCGGTAATGTAGGCGCCTTGCCTTCCAAGGCTCTCAGGCCTATACCCCGCCGCTCAAATCCGGAAGTTCGCCTTCCAGGCTTTGCCGGCACGACCCCCTGCCGCCTTAAAAAGGCATAGAAATAGGGACGAGGCCGGGAAGCCGCCGCTGTCGGGGTGACGCCCTCACAGCGGCTGATCTGCTTTGTGCGGCTGATCGTTCGGGTTTGCATGTGAAATCAAGGGGTTCGCCGCCATCGACCCAAGGCGGACCGCCCGTGAGGGACTGATGTTTGAAAGTCTGAGCGACAGACTTGGCGGGATCTTCGAGAAGCTTCGCGGGCGCGGGGCTCTGGAGGAAAAAGACGTCGACGCCGCGCTGCGCGAAGTGCGCGTCGCGCTGCTCGAAGCTGACGTCGCCTTGCCGGTCGCGAAGGACTTCATCGCGCTCGTCCGTGAGCGGGCGGTCGGCGCGGAGGTTCTGCGCTCGGTGACGCCGGGCCAGCAGGTCGTGAAAATCGTTCATGACGCGCTCGTTGCAACGCTCGGCGGCGACGCTGAAGACGGCGCGCTCGATCTCGCGATGGCCCCGCCCGCCCCCGTCTTGATGGTCGGCCTCCAGGGCTCGGGCAAGACGACGACGACCGCGAAGATCGCGAACCGCCTGCAGACGCGCGATAAAAAACGCGTCCTCATGGCCTCGCTCGACACCCGCCGCCCGGCGGCGATGGAACAGCTTAAAGTCCTCGGCGAACAGACCGGCGTCAAAACGCTCCCGATCGTCGCGGGGCAATCGCCCCAGCAGATCGCCTCGCGCGCAATGGAAGCTGCGCGCCTTGGCGGGTACGACGTCGTCATGCTCGACACTGCGGGCCGGCTCTCGATCGATGAAGAGCTGATGACGGAAGTCGCGGACATTCATCGCATCGCGCAGCCGATTGAAACCTTGCTCGTCGTCGATGCGCTGACCGGGCAAGACGCTGTCGTCACCGCCGATAAATTCAAGTCGCGTCTTCCTGTGACTGGCGTCGTGCTGACCCGCGTTGACGGCGATGCGCGCGGCGGCGCGGCGCTCTCGATGCGCGCGGTCACGGGTAAGCCGATCAAATATATCGGCCTTGGCGAAAAATTCGACGCGATCGACGTCTTCGATGCGCGCCGCATGGCGGGCCGCATTCTCGGCATGGGCGACATCGTCAGCCTCGTCGAAAAAGCGTCGGAGCAGATCGACGCCGAAAAGGCTGAAAAAGCCGCCCGGAAAATGGCGAAGGGCGAGTTCGATCTCGACGATCTCGCCGATCAGTTCCGTCAGATGCGCAAAATGGGCGGCATGGGCGCGATCCTCGGCCTCCTTCCCGGCATGGGCAAAATGAAAAAGGCGGTCGATGCGGCCGGCGGCCTCGACGACAAGGAAATCAAGCGTCAGGAAGCGATCATTTCGTCAATGACGAAAGAAGAACGCAAAAAGCCGGCGCTGATGAACGCCAAGCGCAAGATCCGCGTTGCATCGGGCTCGGGCACATCCGTCCAGGACGTCAACAAGCTTTTGAAATCGCACCGCCAGATGGCGGACATGATGAAGAAGCTGGGGCGCGGCGGCATGAAGGGCCTTGCCGCGCAAATGGCGGGGATGGGCGGACTTGGTGGTGCTATGGGCGGCGGCATGCCGGGCATGCGCGGCGGCGCGGCGCCCGATCTCTCGATGCTCGGCTCCGGCAAGGCTCCGTCCACGGAGGAAGTCGATTTCGACGCGCTTGAACGCGCGATGAAAGGAATGGGTCCGATGCCCGGCGGCCTTGGGCTTCCGGGTCTTGGAAAGAAAAAGTAGCGATCATCTCAATTCAGAAAGGAAACTAAAATGTCATTGAAACTTCGCCTTGCTCGCCGCGGCACCAAGAAGCGGCCATTCTATCATATCGTTGCGGCAGACAGCCACGCCGCGCGCGACGGACGTTACATCGAGAAACTCGGCGTCTTCGATCCGCTGATGGGCAAGACTGACGAAAAGCGCGTTCAGTTTGATCTCGAGCGGATGAAATACTGGCTCTCGAAAGGCGCGCAGCCTTCCGACCGCGTCGCGCGGTTCCTGACGGCGCAAGGTCTTGCGAACTGGAAACACGGCGAAAATCCGAAAAAAGCCCAGCCGAAGACGAAAGCGCAAGAGCGCGCCAAGGAAAAAGCGGACAAAGCCGCCGCAGCCGCCGAAGCTCCGGCCGCCGAATAGTCTGAATAGGCCTCATCAAAAGGGCGTATGGGAACAATTCCCATACGCCCTTTTGTTTAGGGCGCTCATTTCCGCCGCAATTGCGCCGCTGGATCGCCGCGCAGTTTCCCGATAAGGTGCCTCAATCAATGAGGCCATTCGGCCGGAGGGATATGATGTCGCGTAACATGATGAAACTTGCGCTGGCCGGATGTTCGGCGATGTCGCTGCTCGCCGCCTGTTCCAAGAACGAAGCCTATCAATCGGCGCCGGCGGCCGAAGCGCCGATGATCGCCGACGCTGCTGTAAGCCGCGCGGCCTATGGCGGCGAGATCATGCCGCCAGCGCCTCAACCGAACGGCGATGTCGCCAATGCGGGCGTCATGCTCGCTTACTCTTATTCCATGGGCGTTACTGCGCCAAAGGGCGCAATCGCGCCGCTCGTCGCCGCGCATGAGCGCGCCTGCATCGAGGCGGGGACGAAAGTCTGCCAGGTCATGGGATCGTCGGTGAATTCCTATGGCGAGGATCAGGTCTCCGGTTATTTGAATCTCCGCGCCGAACCGAAATGGCTTGAGACATTCCGCGGCGGCGTTGCGAGCGACGCCGAAAAATCCGGCGGCGAGCTGACCTCGAACACGGTTTCCGCCGAAGACTTGACGCAATTCATCATCGACAACACCGCCCGCCTTGAAGCCAAACAGGCGCTGCGCGAGCGCATCAAAAATCTTCTTGAAACGCGTGAGGGAACATTAAACGACGTGCTCGCGGCCGAACGCGCGCTCGCCGACGTGCAGGGCGAAATCGACTCGATGACCGCCTCCCTCGAAGCGGCGAAAGCGCGGGTCGCGATGTCGGCGCTGTCGATCTCTTATTCGTCGGACCCGGAAACCTCGGTCAGCATGTGGAAGCCGCTCGGCGAGGCGTTTTCAGCCTTTGGCCGCACCTCGATGCAGTCGCTTGCCGATGCGGTGAACTTCATCGCGCGCACCTGGCCGTTCTTCATCCTCGGCCTCATCGTGCTCGCAATTTTGCGGATGTGGTGGGCGGGCCGCAAGCGCAAGGCCTGATCGTTCAAATTCTATCGATTGCGGCGCCCGATTTCTAACCCGCGAGGGGCTAGAAAACGCGCGCAGCATTCGAGAGCTAAAGCCCATGGTCAAATATTCAAAAGCGCTTGCGCTCACGGCCGCGCTCTTTGCTTGCAACGGCTGCGTGCTGGTCGCTGCGGCGGGCGCCGGCTATCTCGTCCATGACGAGGCGACCGAGAACGACGGAAAATTCGACCCGCTCGAAAAAGCCCGCGGCGAGGACGACGGAAAGAACTGACCGTTATTGCGCCGGCGTCAGCCGCAGGACTTTGCCGACGGGCGCGCCGTCATGGTCTTCGGTCGTCACATAGATCGCGCCGTCCGGCCCTTCTCGCACGTCGCGAATGCGCTCGCCCTCAAGATAGCGCTCTTCGCCGACGACCTTGCCCCCTTCCATCTCAAGGCGATGGAGCGCCGTTTTTGCGAGCGCGCCGACCAGAAGATCGCCTTTCCAGCCCGCGAAAAGATCGCCCTGATAGATCGCGAGACCTGAGGGACCGATTGAGGGAACCCAGTATTTGACCGGCTGTTTCGTTCCCTCATATTCGGTGAAGGGAGTAATCTGCGCGCCGGAATAATCGAGACCGTAAGTTGCAAGCGGCCAGCCGTAATTGGCGCCGGCCTCGATGATGTTGACCTCGTCTCCGCCCATCGGCCCGTGCTCGGTTTCCCAGATGGTTCCGGTTTCAGGATCGACGGCGAGACCTTGCTCATTGCGGTGGCCGTAGCTGTAAATCTCGGGGAGGGCGCCTTCTTTGTCCGCAAACGGATTGTCCGCCGGGATTGATCCGTCGAGATTGATCCTGACGATTTTGCCAAGGCCGTTGGACAGATCCTGCGCTTTCTCGCGGTAATTGAAGCCGTCGCCGATCGTGATCAGCATCGTGCGATCGGGAAGCAGCGCCATGCGCGCGCCAAAGTGGACGGGCGTCTCTTTTTTGGTGGCCGTCTCGAATATCGTCTTGATGTCGCTGAGCGCCGCGCCGTCGAACGTCGCCGAGATGACGCGCGTCGCATTGCTCTCCGGCGTTCCCGCCGCATAGGAAAGAAAGATCGTGCGGTTCGTCGCAAAATCAGGGTGCAGGAGAATATCAAAGAGGCCGCCCTGGCTTTTCACATAAGGCGCCGGGACGCCCGTGACCGGTTCGGCGACGAGCGCGCCATCTTTGATGATGCGCAGCTTGCCGTCGCGTTCTGTCACCAGCATCGATCCGTCCGGCAAAAACGCCATGCTCCACGGATTGACGAGGCCTTCGCCAAGCGTTTCGACATTGAGCGACAGCGCGCCATCAGGCGCCGGCGCCGCGAGCGTCGTCTGCGTTTTTCGCGCTTCGCTTGCCGGCCCGCCGCATGCCGCCGCGAGTGAGGTGAGGGCGATCAGCGATACTCGAATGGTCGTCTTCATGTCGGCTCCTTGGGCGTCTGCAAAGGGCGGTTGGCGTCACTCACCGGGGAGAGTAGTATCGCTTCACGCGAGGGGCGGCAAACCAAGGGTGCAGAAATGGCGGCGGTGCGGATCATTTTCGGCTATGCGGCGGCGGCGATTGTCGGCGTTGTGCTGGCGTCGGCGTTTCACACCCAGATGGTCATCGCAGCGCTCGGGGCGGCGGGCGCCGCGGTGCCCTTCGATCGCCGTCTCGCGATGACCGGGGATGATCTTATAGGTCTCCTCCCCCAATTCGGGGCCGTTATCGCAATTGCCCTCGCCATTGGATTTCTGGTCGCTGCCGGGCTGCGGCGAGTGTTAAAGCCGCTCGCGGGCATTGCGTATCCGCTCGCGGGCGCGGCGGCGATCGGCGTCGCGCTGACCGCGATGAGCATGGCCTTTGACGGCATCACGCCGATCGCCGGGGCAAGGTCAACATTGGGGTTCGGGTTGCAATGCCTCGCCGGCGCCCTTGGCGGCCTCGTTTTTTCAACGATCGCTGTGCGCCCGAAGTGAGCTTTCGCAAGCGCCGCACATAAGCTAAAGGGCGCGGCCATGGTTCGCACCGCCCCCAGATCGCCTAAAATCGGGATCGTCAGCCTCGGCTGCCCGAAGGCGCTGGTCGATTCAGAGCGCATCATGACGCGCCTTCGCGCTGAAGGCTATGAGATCGCGCCGGACTACAAAGGCGCGGACGCTGTCCTTGTGAACACCTGCGGCTTTCTCGATTCAGCGCGCGCTGAATCGCTCGACGCCATCGGAGAGGCGATCGCGGAAAACGGCCGCGTCATCGTCACCGGATGCCTCGGCGCGGAAGAGGGCGTCATTCGCGGCGTGCACCCGAAGGTGCTCGCGGTGACGGGGCCGCATCAATATGAAGCTGTGATGAGCGCGGTCCATGACGCAGCGCCGCCGCCCCACGATCCGCTCTTCGATCTCCTCCCGCCGCAGGGCGTCAAACTGACGCCGCGCCATTACGCTTATTTGAAAATTTCCGAAGGCTGCAACAACACCTGCTCTTTTTGCATCATCCCGTCGATGCGCGGAAAATTGCAAAGCCGCCGCATCGACGCCGTGCTGAGGGAAGCTGAAAAGCTTGTCGAGGCCGGCGTCAAAGAGCTTCTCGTCATTTCGCAGGATACCTCCGCCTTCGGCGTTGATCTGAAATACGCGCCCTATGACTGGCGCGGCGAAAAATATGAAACGCGGTTCGTCGATCTCGCGCGCGGGTTATCAAAACTCGGCGTCTGGACGCGCCTCCATTACGTTTATCCCTATCCGCATGTCGATGACGTCATCCCGCTGATGGCGGAGGGCCGCGTGCTCCCTTATCTCGACATCCCGTTTCAGCATGCGAGCCCCAGAGTATTAAAGGCGATGCGCCGCCCTGCGCATCAGGAAAAAACCCTCGACCAGATCCGCCGTTGGCGGACGATTGCGCCGGATCTCGTCTTGCGCTCGACATTCATTGTCGGCTTTCCCGGCGAGACCGAAGAAGACTTTGAGTTTCTGCTGGACTGGCTGAAGGAAGCGCGCCTCAACCGTGTCGGGTGTTTCAAGTTCGAACCTGTGAAGGGCGCCGGCGCCAACGATCTTCCCGGCGCTGTGCCGGAAGCGGTGAAAGACGAGCGCCATCACCGCTTTATGGCGGCGCAGCAGGCGATCTCGGCGGATATTCTCAAAGGCTGGATCGGGCGCGAGCTTGACGTCCTGGTCGATGAGGTTGACGAAGACGGCGCTGTCGCGCGTTCCTACGCCGACGCGCCGGAAATTGACGGTGCGGTCATCCTTGAAGGCGAAACGGATGTGCGCGCCGGCGATATGGTCCGTGTCCGGATCACTGGCGCCGACGAATATGATTTGTGGGCCGAACGCAAAGACCGATAACCAACAAGGAAGGCTGATCCATGAAATTTCTATCCGCCGCCGCTATAGCCGCACTTTCGATCGGGACGGCTTTTGCCGGGGAAGCGGAGAGCGACAGTCTTGAACGGGTCATCAGCGATCACTGGTCATGGACGCTCGAACAGAGCCCGACTTTTGCAACGACCCTTGGCGTTCGCAAATATGACGACAAGCTGAGCGATCCTTCGCTCGCCGCCTATGACGCCAGCATTTTGGCGGAAAAAGAATTCCTGCGCCGCCTCGCCGCTCTCGACCGCAATGCGCTCAGCGAGGATGAACGTCTTAATCTCGATCTCCTCTCGCTCGACTTGAAAAACGACATCGACGCTTCTGCGTTCGGCGGCAAGTTTATGGCGATCACCAACCGCGCCGGCCCGCACACCTACATCATGGGCCTGCCGGACGAGCTGCCATTTTTCACCAAGGCGGATTACCAAAGCTATGTGACGCGCCTTGGCGATGTCCCCGCCTATATGGACGCGGCGATTGCCCGCTTGGACGAGGGCGTGAAGGCGGGCTGGACGCAGCCCTGCGAGCCGATGGACGGCTACGAACAAACGATCCGCTTCCATTTCGTCAAGAAAGCCGACGAAAGCGCGCTGATGGCGCCGTTCAAAACAAAACCCGCGTCGATTTCAGACGGCGACTGGATGAAGCTGAAATCCGCCGCACAAACGGCGGTGATGAAAAGCGTTGTTCCGGCGATCGCAAAATTCGCCGACTTCTACGAAGGGACCTACAAGCCGGCCTGCCGCCAGAAAATCGGGGCTTCATCCCTGCCGGGCGGCTCTGACTATTACGCCTATCGCGCGCGATTCTTTACGACGACCGACATGACGCCTGAGGCGATCCATCAGCTCGGCCTTTCGGAAGTCGCGCGCATTCGCAAGGAAATGGCGGGCGTCATCAAGTCGGTGAAATTCGACGGCGACTTCAAGGCGTTTCAGGAATTTCTGCGCAGCGATCCGAGGTTTTACGCGAAA
>ERZ1292633.1147-Hain-H41-02um-R1-1147-length-29024-cov-8_pt1 | contig 10083 bp, 8 predicted proteins | sample MGYA00564406_ERZ1292633 | MGnify/ENA primary metagenome ERZ1292633 (study PRJEB36523, sample SAMEA6512639) | groundwater metagenome | collected 2019-01-08 | study: AquaDiva: Metagenomics assemblies of 32 groundwater samples
GGCGGCGCGGGATGAAGCGCGTGTGGGCGAATTGGCGGCGCAGCTACAGACCGCCCGGCTCGGTGCGCGCACGGACGAGATCGAAGCAGCTCGCAGCATAATGAACGCGGCCCAAGCAAGCATCGCGCAAGCACAATGGCGCTTGGATCAAAAGTCGATAAAATCCCCAGTCACGGGCCAGGTGCATGACACGCTGTATGTCGCCGGTGAATGGGTGCCGGCGGGCAGCCCGGTGGTGACGTTGCTGCCGCCCGCCAATATCAAATTACGCTTTTTTATGCCTGAGCCACTACTGGCCAAGCTCAAGGTGGGGCAGCGCGTGCAAGTCACCTGTGATGGCTGCGCTAAATTCACTGCGAGTGTCAGCTACGTCTCTTCGCAAGCCGAGTACACACCACCTGTGATCTATAGCAACGAGGCGCGCGCCAAGCTGGTGTATCTGGCTGAAGCGCGCCTCGCACCCGAAGACGCGGCAAAATTCCACCCGGGTCAGCCGATCGACATTACGCTGCCATGAGCGAGGCAGTCGCCATCGACGTGCATGGGCTGTCGAAGTCTTTTGATGGCAAGCGCGTGGTCAACAATCTCAGCCTGCAAGTTCCACGCGGCGAAATATTCGGCTTTCTCGGTCCCAACGGCAGCGGCAAGACAACGTCGATCCGCATGCTGTGCGGGCTCTTGATTCCCGATGCGGGGGAGGGCAAGTGCCTGGGCTATGACGTGATCCGCGAAACGGCGCAAATCAAACGCGAAGTGGGTTACATGACGCAGCGCTTCTCACTTTATGAAGATCTCTCAGTACGCGAGAATATGGATTTCGTGGCGCGCATCTACGGCGTAGAAAATCGCGAGCGGATAGTGGATGCGGCGATTGAGCGCTTGGGGCTGGGCAAGCGGCGCGATCAGTTGGCGAGCACGTTATCCGGTGGTTGGAAGCAACGCCTGGCCTTGGCCACGACGACCTTACACAACCCAAAGTTATTGTTACTCGACGAACCCACTGCCGGGGTCGACCCTAAAGCGCGGCGCGATTTCTGGTTGGCAATTCACGATCTGGCCGCCGAGGGCATTACGGTTTTAGTCTCGACGCACTATATGGACGAGGCCGAGCGTTGCCATCGTTTGGCGTATCTCTCCTATGGTCACATTCTGGCGCAGGGCACCCCCAGCGAAGTAGTAGCGAATTCGGGGCTCACCACGTGGATGGTGAAAGGTCCCAATCTGAACCAACTTGCCGAGAAACTGCGCGGCGTATCCGATGCGGCGCAAGTGGTGCCGTTTGGCGATGCACTGCATGTCTCCGGTACGGATGCGTTACGTCTTGAAGCGGCGCTGGCGCCCTATCTTATGCAGGCCGATCTCACTTGGACACGCACCCAGCCCGGCTTGGAAGATGTGTTTATTCAACTCGTATCGGAAGCGGTGGAGGAGACAGGATGAGCCGTTTTTCCTGGTCGAGTTTTGTCGCCATCGTGGTGAAGGAATTTATCCAAATGCGCCGCGACCGGCTGACCTTCGCGATGATGGTCGGCATTCCGATGATTCAGCTCGCGCTATTCGGCTTTGCCATCAATTCTGATCCCCGACACTTGCCCACGGCGGTGATCAACGCCGATCAAAGCGAATTTTCACGCTCGTTTCTGGCCGCGCTGAAGAACAGCGGCTATTTTGAACTGACGCGCGTCGTACAAAGCGAGGTTGAAGCCAATCGTTTGCTGGACGAGGGCGAGGTGCAATTCGTCGTGACCATCCCGGCGCAATTCTCGCGCGATTTGCTGCGCGGCGAACGGCCATCGCTACTGGTCGAGGCGGATGCCACCGACCCCAGCGCCACCGGCAATGCCATCGCGGCGCTGAACGAGCTGGCCAGGAGCGCGCTCGCCCGCGATCTCAAAGGCTCGGCACAAAGTGCAGCGGGTGGCGCGAGCGCGATTGAGCTCATCATCCATCGTCGCTACAACCCGGAGGGCATTACTCAGCACAACATCGTGCCGGGGTTGATGGGCGTGATTCTGACCATGACCATGATCATGATGACTGGGCTTGCGATTACCCGTGAGCGCGAGCGCGGAACCATGGAGCATTTGCTGGCGATGCCGGTGAATCCGCTGGAGGTGATGCTGGGCAAAATCATGCCCTATATTTTGGTGGGTTATATCCAGGTTCTCCTGATCCTCGCCGCGTCCACGTTTATCTTCAATGTTCCGATTCAAGGCTCGCTGCTCTTGCTGCTGCTCTGCGTACTGCTGTTCATTGCGGCAAATTTATCGGTGGGCATCATGTTCTCCACCATCGCGCGCAATCAAATGCAGGCCATGCAGATGACGTTCTTTTTCTTTTTACCCTCAATGCTCATCACCGGATTTATGTTCCCGTTTCGCGGCATGCCGGTTTGGGCGCAGCGCATCGGCGAGATTTTGCCGCTCACGCATTTTCTGCGTCTGGTGCGCGGCATCATGTTGAAAGGCAACGGCGCATTGGAAACCTTGCCGCACTTATGGCCAATGGCACTGTTTATGTTGGTGGTGATCGCGCTGGGGTTAAAGCGCTTTAAGCGGACGTTGGACTAATGGATTTAGTGCCTGCGAACATCAAACCCACGCGGCGGTTCGCCGCTTATCCACTGCTCCAGCATGCGCACATAGGCGGATTCTAAATTACGCACCATCGCCGGCGCGTCAAATAGCGGCACAGTCGAACGATTCAGCGTGAGGCGCGCGCGCAGCGAACTGAGCATTTCCTTATTCATAGCGAGTTTGATCGCTAGCAGTGAATATTCCTCGAAGCTATGCGCCACGCATTCCGGTAAGTGCGCCGCCCGCAGCAAACTCGCCGCGACGCGCGATGCGAATGTCTCCCCCATGCAAGTGACTAGCGGGCAGCCGGCCCATAAGGCATCGCTCGCCGTGGTGTGTGAATTGTAAGGGAAGGTATCCAGAGCGAGATCCGCCACACGATAGCGCGCCATATGTTCGGGTAGCGGTTTTTTGGGCGCCATGATGATACGCGTCGGATCAACGCCATGCGCTTGTGCTGCAAGCCGCAGGTTCCCCGAGGCCAAGGCATTGGATTCCAGTAACCAGAGCACGCTGTTTGGCGTTTTCTGCAATATCCGCATCCATAGCGCGAACATCTCCGCAGTGATTTTGTGCGTGTGGTTGAAACTACAAAAAACCACCGCATCCTCCGGCAAACCGCAATCGGCGCGGCTCGGCGTGTGCTCCGCAATGGGCCGCCGCCGGTCGTTGATTTGGTAGCAATCCGGCATCCGCACCACGGCCTCGCTGTAGTGGTGTTCCAATTCCGGCGGAATGATCGTTAGGTCAGCAATGATGTACTCGATATACGCCGCCCCCATCGTGCCCGGATAGCCGAGCCAATTCACCTGCACCGGCGCCGGATGTAGGGCGAGGATCTCAGTGCGCGCACCGGTGGTATAGCCGGTGAGATCGACCAGCACGTGGATGCCAAGTTCGTGAATTTTCGCCGCTGCCTCGGTGCGCGATAAGGGCGCCAAATCGACGAAGTGGTCGCAGGTATCTTTAATGTTTTGCCTGGTCGGGCTGTGATCGTCCGGACCGATCGCCAAGGCAAAGACCTCGAATTCTTTTCGGTTGTGCAACGCAAATAGTTCGCCGATCAAAAATGCAACCGGGTGCTGGCGGTAATCATAGGAGAGATAGCCGACTTTGATTCGAGCGGGCCAATCTGTGGGGGGCGTGTGTTCATAGCGCATTTGAACATTGGCTTGTATGCGCGCCGCATTGCGTTGCGCGCACTGCAATTGCTCGGCGGCGGTGGCAGGCAGATCGAGCAGGGAGAAGGAATTCAAATCTGATTCGCCAGATCTGAAACGGCGCAACAATTCATCGACCAATGGGGGTAGGCCATCCCATAGACATGCACGCAACATGAGATGAATCAGCTCATCCAATGCCGCAGCATTCGCGTCATCGAGTTGCAACGCATGCACATAGGCGTCGATGGCATCAGACAAGCGGCCCGTTTCACCCAACACCACCCCCAGGTTGTAGCAGGCATCGGCGAAAGCGGGGCGCAAGGCCAGTGCTTGACGATAGGCCGCTTCGGCCTCCTGCAAACGGTAGAGATGTTGCAGCGCATTGCCGAGGTTGTTCCAAACGTCTGCCGATTGAGGTGTTAGCGCCAGCGCTTGACGAAAACTTTGTTCCGCTTCAGTTGGTCGCCCTTGTTGCTTAAGCGCATTTCCCAGGTTGTTCCATGCTTCGGCGTAGTCCGGCTTCAGCGCTATCGCTACGCGGTAGGCCTGCTCCGCATCCGTAAAGCGATTTTGCGCTTTCAGCATCACGCCCAAATGATTGTGCGCCTCGGGGTTGTTTTGCTCCAATCGAATGGCCGCGCGACAAGCTTGCTCCGCTGCGGCATATTGGCCTTGGGTGTGCAAAGCATCTGCCAAGCTGAGCTGAAAATTGGCTACCTGTGGACGCAATACGATGGCCTGCTCGATCAATTTGACCGCTATATCCGCATGGCCACGACGATTTTCTATCAGCCCCAACAAGTGCAAGGCATCCGGGTGATTTGGCTGCATATCGAGCAACACTCGGTAAATTTCCGCCGCCTCATCTAGGTGGCCGGCTTGATGGTGGCTAACGGCGGTAGCGAGTTGTTGGTCTAGGTCCATGACCGGATGATGATACGTGCGAACGCTAGATATGCCTACTTAGGCAAACGGCAAGCGCACTGAAACCCAAAACGGAAAAGGCCAGCGTTTTGCGCTGGCCTTCTTAATTTCTGGCTCCCCGACCTGGACTCGAACCAGGGACACACGGATTAACAGTCCGAAAAAACTACCCAAACAATCAATATAGTCCGAGCTTCCCGCCTTTCGTATCAAATACCTATGCAATACCCATTAGTATGATGTAGGATACGTTAATACGTTTACCGCCTACACGGGCGCCTACATTTGGTTTTAACATGCCGAAACTGACCAAGAAGCTAACCGACTCAGTAGCCCGCAAACTCCCGCTCCCCAAGGCAGGATATCAAATCTATCTCTGCAACGACGAGCCGGGGTTTGGTTGCCGCGTGTCTTCCAAGGGCGACCGGGCGTGGGTATTTGAACGGCGCATACACGGCAAGACCGCACGGCGAACGCTGGGAAAAGCGGCCGGCGCGGGAGCGATCTCACGCGATGCCGCCTTGAAGCTTAAAATCGATATCTCGTCGGAGCTTCAGCAAGGTAAAGACAGAGTATTTGAACGCCGCGAGCTGGCCAGCGCCGAGAAAGCGCGCGCCGTGACCTTGGCCGACGCTTTGGGGCAGTACGTCAAGGAAAAGCGCCGCGCTAAAGACAGTCTCGCTTTAAAGCCGCGCACAAAGGCCGACTATCTGGCGATGATCCAAGGTGAAAAATATCGCGCGGATGGCAGTCCCGCGCCGGACGGTGACCTCTACCCCTTAGCGCACAAATCTATCCACAAAATCACGGCGGAAGATATTCGCGGGGTTTACATTTCCGCGCGGAAACGCAGCGAACGGCGGGCGGGGTATTGCATGCAGGTGCTACGCGCGGTGCTCAATTGGCACGGCGTCAAGGTGGCCGACAATCCCCTCGGCAAGGACGTTCCCGGGAGGGATAGGATCGTTATCGCGCAAGCCAAATCTCGCGGGCTTGCGATTCCCCCCGAACGCGTCGGTGCTTGGTGGAACGCCGCTGGCGCCGCGGGCGGTGTAGTTGGAGGGAGTGAGCAAGCAGCCGATTTCCTTCGTTTTGTTTTGCTCACTGGCATCCGGTCGGGGGAGGGAAAAGGTAGCCAGTACGCCGACGGAATCTTAGTGCGCGATGTCGATCTCGCGAGTGATCGGGTGCTGCTACGGGACACAAAAAACCGCAAGGACCACACGATCCTACTTTCGCGGCAGGCGCTCAAAATAGTTGCGCGCAACGTCAAGAAAAAGAGAAAAACCGAGCGGGTCTTCAGCGTGAGCGATCCCCAGAAAACGCTCAAGGCGATAAACGAGGCCGCAGGCGTGAAGGTAACTTTGCAGGGGTTGCGCAAGACATTTGCCAGCATTAGCGATGAGTTGAACCCCGGCTACACCACGAAGCGCCTTATTAACCACACCGACACCGGCGACGTGACGGGCACGCACTACGTTCAAAAAACTGAGACCCCCTTGCGTATCGGATGGCAAGCCGTAGCCGATTACATCGAGACGCAGGCGGGTATCGATCTTGAAAAAAGGATCAAAGGAAAACGGAAGGTAAGAACGCCCGCCGCCTGACGGACTCAGGCAAAAGCGCAGGCCAAGACGCCTTAACGTCATGGCCTGCTAATCACGAAAGCACCTAAACAGGAGATGCAAACATGACTGATCCAGATGGTAACCTAAATGCAAACGCAATTATTGAAACTAACAACGCCCGCCCTGGGGAGATCCTGCATCGGCTGGTAAGCGTTCTCGATTTTATGGGATACGCGATCTCGCTTGACGACGCCCTTAGTAGCGATAACGCAAAAGCGGGAGCCTACTTCATTTTTCGCTCATGCGAAAACGCCGCAAAGCACGTCGAGGCCATGCTTGACGCGGAAGATGCCAAACATGCGAGTGTTCACCCTGAGGAGGTAAACGCGTAAACCTAATTCAGCTCCCCTCGAAGCTACTGGCCGCACTAGTTGCGGCCTTTTTTATTGTGTTTCAGCGAACGCTTATTTAGAGAACGCTTATTTAGGTGGGGCACCTGACGAATAAAAACCAAAGAAAATGACTGCGCCCCTTCCATATAGCAGCGCAGAGGTTTACATGACAACCAAACCAAACCCAAACCCGCCACGCATAGCGGTGGACGAATTTGAAGTTGCCGCCGAGCTTGGCCTATCCGTTTTTTACCTCCGCAAGGATCGTCGTACCAAGAAGGTAATCCCTTTTTTCCGCATCGGTGGATCCGTGCGGTACAACCTGGAATCCATTCGCGAAAGCTTGCTCGCTGCTCAAGAGGGCGGCGCTTTTAAAAAGCGTGCGGCCAAAAACCCCGGGGCGCAACCATGAAACGCGACGCAATCGACTACAGTCGCGCGGATGTCGAGACGTTCATCGCCCGCGAGCACGGCTTCACGCTCGCCCGAATTTTTGAACTAGGTTTTCCACCCCCAGACTACACGACAAGCGACGGCGATTTCTGGGCGTGGTCAACGGTGTACGAATGGCTAGGCGGTTTCCACCGGGCCTTGTACGTATCGGAGCTAGTGGCGCTGGAAGGGGGCGGCGATGACCTCACCAAATGACAAAGCCCCTGGCTTGGCGGACAGGGGCTTCGAGGTAAAACATAAGGAGAACGTCACTAGCTTAGCGCCCCGCGACAAAATGTCAAGTGGGGTTTCATCATGAGCCTCGCCCTAAGCAAATACACGAACCTGAAAGGTCCGCTAACGAAAGAAATGTCGTTGGATGCGGATGGGGTTTTAGTCAAACACGCGCGCACCACGCTTTACGACGGGCGCGTCGATACTTTGCAACCCGCAGACCTCGAAGCCTTTGGCGATCTCCTGGTGCAACTCAAGCACAACGAAGCGCTTGGCTACGGCTTGTGTCGAGTGGCCCCGAGTGCTCGTGTCGTGTCTTCGCGTCATCTTTCCGAAGCGCCTGGGGCGGTCTCGCGCACTAAAGATTACTTTCAATTCGCCCGCACCCCCGGCGTCTTGATGCTCGACCATGACTCCGAGCATGTGGCGGAGAGCCTCGATCGCGATTCGTTGCGCGAGGCTTTGCTCGATGCCGTCCCCGAGCTGGAACTCGCGCCGATGTTATGGCGCCCAAGTGCGTCGAGTTTTATCTATGACACCGCGAGAGATGTAGAGCTCCAAGGCCTGCGCGGTCAAAGGCTCTACATCCCCGTGCAGGACGGCAGCGACATCAAGCGGCTTGGTTCCGCCATCTATGAGCGGCTTTGGGCTGCGGGCCGTGGTCGGTTTGTGGTCTCGGGCTCAGGGCTATTGCTTGACCGGAATCTATTTGACAATGCTGTATGGCACGCCGAGGGGTTGGACTTCGCAGCCGGCGCGAAATGCCTGCCGCCGCTTGAACAGCGACGCGGACCGCCGCACATTTGGGAAGCTGGGCTTGTCGGGGGGTTGGCGCCATTCGATAGCCGAGTGATTGGCGACATTAGCCCCGAGATTAAGGAAGCCGCGGACAAGCACCGCGACGCGGCGCGGGAGTCGATGCGCGAAGCCCAAAGCACTGCCCGCGCCGTGTATCTGGCGGAGCGAGCCCCGCTTTTGGCCGCGCGCCGTGCAATCAGCCTCGACGCTGCGCATGAAGTTTTTAGCCAAGCACTAGATAGAAATTTGCTCTTCCCCGACTTCTTGCTTCACTTAGAAGACGGCACCGTCGTATCGGTTGGCGAAGTGCTCGACAACCCCGCGAAGTATCACGGCAAGCGCTGCGGCGATCCGCTTGAACCCGATTATCGAGGCGACTCGCGAATCGCTCGCATCAACTTGTACAGCGGTAGCCGGCCTTGCGTCGAAAGCTTCGCGCACGGCGGTGCGTATTACAAACTCGTACGGCAGCCCCGCGTGTTGCGCGTGCAACCCGGCGAAAATCCCCGGCTAGTCGATGAGTGTTTATCGCTGCTGCGCATACACGGCGATCTGTTTGATTTTGGGGATAAGGGCGTCGTGCGCGCTGCCGGTGAACGTCTTTATCCGGTTGACGCGACTTACTTGACCCACCACCTCGGCAGGGACGTTGCGCGCTTCGAGAAGTACCTCAAGACCACCCGCGAGTGGGTGGGCACCAATTGCCCCGACGAATTATCCAAAACGATCCTATCAATGCACGGCGAGCGCGAGCTGCCGAAGTTGACCGCTGTTATCACAGCGCCGACGATGCGCGCCAATGGCACGATTCTCGATGCACCTGGCTTTGATGCCGAAACGGGTTTGCTTTATCTCTTTGGCGAGCCCTCAGCCCTGAAAGTGCCCACTTCGCCGGATAAGGCGGCGGTCGCCGCAGCGCTCGCCGAGCTTTGGGCGCCGTTTGAATTATTTCCTTTTGCCGGTCCGGTTGATCGTGGCGTGATGCTGGCCGCGCTCTTCACCGCCGTGGTGCGTCGCGCGCTGCCTACCGCACCGGGGTTTGCGTTCGATGCGCCGGCCGCAGGTAGCGGGAAAACTCGCCTTGCGCACTGCCTCGCGGCCTTGGGTGGTCACCAGCCTGCCAGCTTTGCCCCGCCACCGAGCGACGATGAGCTTCGCAAGACCTTGTTCGCCGCGCTGCGGGAAGGTGCGGGGAGCGTCTTGCTTGACAACCTGATCGCGCCCCTCGGCGGTGCTGCTTTGAATCAGTTCTTGACCGAACCCCACTACTCATCGCGCATCCTTGGCATAAGTGAAAATCAAACCGTGCCGAACACGTCCATGTTCGTTGTCACGGGTAATAACCTCGCATTCATCGGCGACACCTGCCGGCGAATCCTGCCGTGCCGTATTGACGCTGAATCAGAAACCCCATACCTCCGGCGCTTTGAATTTGATCCTCTTGACCTGGTGCGCTCGGGACGCCACCGTCTCGTGGTCGCTGTGCTCACTTTGCTGAGGGCCTATCAAGCGGCGGGTGCTCCCGTTGTTGCCGCTGGGTCGCTTGCCAGCTTCGAACGCTGGGATGGCATTGTGCGGCAAGCGGTGTGCTGGCTGGCGCAAGCTCAAGACCAAATCGAGCTCGGCGATCCCGCGGCGTCGATCGCGTCGAACGTTCGGGAAGACTCGCATAAGTCGAGTCTGCGCTCGGTACTTGAGGCTTGGCGGGATTGCTTTGGCGAGCGTGCTGTCTCGGCGCAGGAGGTGCTTGACCATTTCGGAGATGAGGGGCTTGAGAAGGCGCTTCGGGAGCTGGAATCGCAACGAGGCGGCGGTTTGAATGCCCAGCGTTTGGGGAAATGGTTGTCGCGTCACAAGGACGAATTTGCAGGCGGTTTGCGTTTTGTGCGAGTTGTGAATGCAGAAAAATGCACGTTGTGGCGTGCTGTGGGGGCCAAATGAGGCCGCGCCGGGGGAGTGCGGGGCGTGCCCGTACCACACGGTGGATTTCTCCTGC
>ERZ1292633.269-Hain-H41-02um-R1-269-length-65091-cov-8_pt1 | contig 10083 bp, 9 predicted proteins | sample MGYA00564406_ERZ1292633 | MGnify/ENA primary metagenome ERZ1292633 (study PRJEB36523, sample SAMEA6512639) | groundwater metagenome | collected 2019-01-08 | study: AquaDiva: Metagenomics assemblies of 32 groundwater samples
TGTTCCAGCGGCCCGTGACACCCTCCGAAAGAATCCCAATGACGAAACGAATCGACCCCCTCGACGGGCTGATGATCAGCGCATCGGGCGTTCGCGGCATCGTGGGCGAGCGCCTGACCCCCGACGTGATTCTCCGCGTGGCTGGCGCCCACGGCGCTCTTCTCGGCCCCGGTCCGGTCGTCGTGGGACGCGATTCGCGCCCCAGCGGCGCCTGGGTCTCGCGGGCCGCGCAGGCCGCCCTCATGGCGATTGGCCGCGAGGTGATCGACGTCGGCATCGCCCCGACCCCCACGATTCTCTACGCCATCCGCCACCACGGCGCGGCGGGGGGACTCGCCATCACCGCGAGCCACAATCCGGCCCCCTGGAACGCGCTCAAGCTCTTCGGACCGGGCGGCACCTTTCTGGCGCCGGCCCAATCCGAGGAAGTCGTCCGGCGCGCCCGCGAGGGGATGCCGGCGTGGGTCACGCACGAGCACGTCGGAGGCGCGCGCGACGACGACGACGCCATCCGGCGGCATCGCGAGGCGATCCTCGCGCTCCCCGGCCTCGACCTTTCCCGGATCCGTTCGCGCGGCTTCCGCGTCGCGATCGACTGCGTGAACGGCGCCGGATCGGAGGCGACGCCGGCGCTGCTCCAGGAACTCGGCTGCACGCTGGAGCGGATCCATTGCGTGCCCGACGGCAACTTCCCGCGCGTTCCCGAACCGCTTCCCGAAAACTTGAAGGACTTGGGGGCGGCGGTTCGCCGTTCCGGCGCGGCGATCGGCTTCGCGAACGATCCCGACGCCGATCGCCTGGCGATCGTGGACGAGCGCGGGGAACCGATCGGCGAAGAGCGGACGCTTCAGATCGCCGTCGACTGGGCGCTGCGGCGCCGCGCCGGCCTGGTGGTGGTAAACGTGTCGACGTCGATGGGAGTGGAGTTCATCGCCCAGCGCTACGGCGCCACGGTGGAGCGCTCGCGCGTCGGCGAGGCGCACGTGGCGGAACTTCTGATGGCGCGCGGCGGCGTGATCGGCGGCGAGGGGAACGGCGGCGTCATCTATCCCGAACTCCACGCGACCCGCGACGGGCTCCTGGCCGCGGCGATCGCGCTCGACTGGTTCTCGCTCGACGCGCGGCCCCTTTCCGAGCGGGTGGCCGAGCTCCCGCCGCTGGTCATGGTGAAGCGGAAACTCGATCTGAGGATCACGGCGCCGGAGTCGCTCGGCTCGGCGCTCCAGCAGGCGTTTCCGGACGGGACGCGGAACCGACTGGACGGAGAGAAGTTCATCTGGAAAGATCAATGGGTACAGGTCCGCGCCTCGGGGACGGAACCGGTCGTCCGCATCATCGCCGAGGCGCCGACGGATACCCGTGCGGAGGCGCTCGCGGCGCTCGCTGTCGATGCGGCGACGCGCTCGCAGTCCGCGGGCATCTCGGCCTAAAGGAGGTACCAGCATGTGCGGCATCGTCGGCTACGTCGGGAAGCAGCAGTCGCTCCCGATTCTTCTGGAGGGCCTGCGCCGCCTCGAGTACCGCGGCTACGACTCGGCGGGCGTCGCCATCATGAACGGCAGCGGCCTGAAGATCGAGAAGGCGGCCGGGAAGATCAGCGAACTCGAGAAGAAGATCGCATCCTCGCGCCCGCTCGGGACGCTCGGCATCGCGCACACCCGCTGGGCCACGCACGGCGAGCCGAACACGGTGAACGCCCACCCCCATACCGACTGCACGGGGAAGATCGCCGTCGTCCACAACGGCATCATCGAGAACTACTCCACCATCAAGACGAAGCTCCAGCAGGAAGGGCACCGCTTCACCACGGACACCGATTCCGAGGTGATCGCCCACTTGATCGAGAAGTTCTACGACGGGAATCTGGAGGCGGCCGTGTCCTCGGCGCTCCGTCATCTGACGGGCACCTACGGCATCGCGGTGATCTCCAGCGACGAGCCGCGCAAGATCGTCGGCGCCCGCCACGGCAGCCCGCTGGTCGTCGGCATCTGCGACAACGACGAGTACATCCTCGCCTCCGACGTCTCGGCGATCATTCGCCACACGAACCAGGTCGTCTATCTGGACGACGAGGAGATGGTCGTGCTGACCCCCGAGGGGATCCATACCAGCAATCTCCGTCAGGAAGCGGTGTCGAAGAAGGTCGAGACGGTGGACTGGGACCTTGCGACGATCGAGAAGGCGGGATTCCCGCACTTCATGCTGAAGGAGATCTTCGAGCAGCCGACCTCGCTCCGGAACACGCTGCGCGGCCGGCTCCTGGTGGGCGAGGGGACCGCGCGCCTCGGCGGGCTCAACATGAGCATCCCCGAGCTCCGCGCCATCAACCGGGTCATCATCACCGCCTGCGGCACGTCGTGGCACTCGGGCCTCATCGGGGAGTACCTCATCGAGGAGCTCGCCCGCATCCCGGTCGAGGTCGAATACGCGTCGGAGTTCCGCTACCGAAACCCAATCTTAGAGTCGGGAACCGTCGTGATCGCCATCAGCCAGTCGGGCGAGACGGCCGACACGCTGGCGGCGATGCGCGAGGCGAAGCGGAAGGGAGCGCGCGTGCTCGGTGTCTGCAACGCCGTCGGCTCCACGATCGCGCGCGAGTCGGACGGCGGCGTCTACATCCACGCGGGCCCCGAGATCGGCGTCGCCTCGACGAAGGCGTTCACGTCGCAGGTCGCGGCCCTCATGCTCCTCACGCTCTATCTCGGGCGCCTCGGCGAGCTCTCGCCGGAACTCGGTGCCCGGCTGGCGCGGGAGATGGAGTCGCTCCCGGGTAAGGTGGAGCAAATCCTGGCCGGTCACGAACGGATCCGCGAGATCGCGCTCGCGAACGCGCACCACAACAATTTCCTCTATCTCGGCCGCGGCGTGAACTTCCCGGTCGCGCTGGAGGGAGCGCTCAAGCTGAAGGAGATCTCCTACATCCATGCCGAGGGCTATCCGGCGGCCGAGATGAAGCACGGCCCGATCGCCCTCATCGACGAGAACATGCCGGTCGTCTTCATCTGCACGCAGGACTCCGCCTACGAGAAGGTTTTGAGCAACATGGAGGAGGTTCGCGCGCGGAAGGGAAAGATCATCGCCGTGGCGACCGAGGGCGACACGCACGTCGCGCAGAAGGCCGACCACGTGCTCTACATTCCACGCACGATGGGGCCGCTTACGCCGCTGCTCTCCGTGGTTCCGCTCCAACTCCTCTCGTACTACATCGCGGTGGAGCGCGGATGCGACGTCGATCAGCCTCGAAATCTCGCCAAGAGCGTGACGGTCGAATGAGCGGCCGTTTCGGCTCCACGCCGATCGCGGCGCCCGGCGCTCCGGCCCCCATCGGACCGTACGCTCCCGGTCGCGTCGTCGCCGGCCCGGGCACCTGGGTGATCACCTCGGGCCAGACCGGCATCGATCCCGCCACCGGCGTGCTGGTGGCGGGAGGCGTTCCCGCCCAGACCGATCGGGTGCTGCAGAACGTGCGTGCCGTACTCCAGGCCGGCGGAGCCGACCTCTCCGACGTCGTCAAGACGACGGTGTTCCTGTCTGACATGGCCGATTTCGCGATCATGAACGAGGTCTACGCCCGATGGTTCGGCGACCACAAGCCCGCCCGCACGACGATCGCGGCGAAGGGGCTCCCGCTCAACTGCCTCGTGGAGATCGAAGCCTGGGCCTTCCGGCCGTGAACCACACCCGGCGCGACGTCTTCCGCCTGACCGAACAGGCTTCCTGCGCGGGCTGAGCGGCCAAGCTGGGTCCGGAGGACCTTAAGAACGTGCTTCGATCGCTCCCGCGCCCGCCGCGCGGCTCCAAGGTGCTGATCGGCCCCGAAACGTGGGACGACGCCGGCGTCTACAAGATCTCGCCACGCCTGGCGCTCGTGCAGACCGTGGACTTCATCACGCCGGTCGTGAACGATCCCTACGACTACGGACGGATCGCCGCGGCGAACGCCGTGAGCGACGTCTACGCCATGGGCGGGACGCCGCTGATGGCGCTCTCGATCGTCTGCTTCCCGGAGAAGGAGGATCCCACGATCCTTCGCGAGATGCTCCGCGGCGGTGCGGCCATGCTTCGCGAGGCGAAGGTTTCGCTCCTGGGCGGCCACACGGTGCGCGACCCGGAGATCAAGTTCGGTTTCGCGGTCACCGGGACGGTGGAGCCGCGGCGCGTCGTCAGCAACGCCGGGGCCAAGGCGGGCGACCTGGTGGTCTTGACGAAGCCGCTCGGGACCGGAATCCTGGCGACCGCGCTCAAGCGGCGGCTCCTTCCGCCCGCGGCGCTGAAGCTCCTGACGCGTCAGATGACGACGCTCAATCGCGACGCCGCGGCGGCGATGACGGCCGCGGGAGCCAGCGCCGCGACCGACGTGACGGGCTTCGGCCTTCTGGGTCACGCCCTGAACGTCGCGCGCGCCAGCCGAAAGACGATCCGCGTCTGGAGCCGGGCGGTGCCGGTGCTCGACGCGGCGGCCGCGTTCGTGGCGCAAGGCGTCTGGGCGAAGGGACTTCAATCGAATCTCGACTATGTGAACGACGAGACGGAATGGGACGAGAGCGTGAGCGAGGCGACGAGGCGACTCTTCGCGGACCCGCAGACGTCGGGCGGTCTCCTGGTGACGATCGCGCCGTCGCGGATGAACGCGTTTCTGAAGCGGCTGGCGCGGGCGCGCGTCCGCGCGGCGGTCATCGGCGAGGTGACGCCCCACCGGGGGCGCCCGCTCCGGGTGTTGGCGTGACGCGGCGATTCGCGCGGGGACGGATGGGATCTGGTGTTCTCCGAGGACTTCAAATCCTTCTGTCGGGCGGCTCCGCCGTCCGAGGTGGGTTCGATTCCCACACGTTCCCGCCATCGCGGCACCGGGCGGCGCGGCCATGCCGGATCTGATCGGCCGGTGGCTCGCGCTCGATTGGCATGACCCGCTCGTCGTGGCCCTCGTGGCCGCCATCGCCGCCATCGCGCTCTGGAGGCGCTGGGCGCTCGTGCTCCTCGCGGCGCTCGTCGTCGCGCTGGGGCAAGGATTCGACTACCTCCTCCGCCATGCCGCCCTCGCTCCCGGAGTCGCCCAAGGCGCGGTTCTCGCGATCTACGTCGTCGGCGCGGCGTTCCTCCTCTTCCTCGCGACGGCCCGTTTCGTCTCGAAGCGCTGATCGGCGCGCCCGGCGGACGCTCGCGCTCGTGGCGCTGGCCGCCGCGGCCCTGGCGTTCGCGGTTCCCGGGCGGGCCGAGCCGGCCGCCGCGGACACGGCCTTCGTGAAACCCGCCGCCGCGGACCCGTCCGCGGCGCCCGCCCTCCGCGACTCGACCCTTCGCGACTCGACTTTCCGCGACTCGACGCTCCGTGACGTGAAGCCATTCCTGGTCATGGCGCGATCAGCGATCGTTCCGGGGTGGGGACAGGTGTACAATCGACAGCCGCTCAAAGCCGTCGTCGTCGTCGCGGGCGAGGGGTTCCTGACCTACAAGATCTTCCAGGAACTCCAGCGGCAGAACGACGCGATCGACCGGCAGGCCGCCACGATCGCGGACACGCCGGAGTACGATGCCGCCGTGGCGGATGAGCTGACGCATCGCAATCGGAAGATCGACTGGATTTGGTGGACCGCCGCCGCGCATCTGCTCCAGATGGCCGACGCGTACGTGGATGCCCACCTTCTCAACTTCGACGCGGAGTTCGGACCGGCCGACGAGCGGTCGGGCTCCCGGGGCGCCCCGCGCCTCAGCCTTTCCCTACACGTGAGATTTTGAGCCACCACGAATGAGCCATCGAGACCACATCCGAAACTTTTGCATCATCGCCCATATCGACCATGGGAAGTCGACGCTCGCGGACCGTCTGCTCGAGCTGACCGACACCATTCCCAAGTCGAAGATGAAGGCGCAGGTCCTCGACAGCATGGACCTGGAGCGCGAGAAGGGGATCACCATCAAGTCCCACGCCATCGCCATGCGCTACCGCGCGGCGAACGGCGAGGACTACACGCTGAACCTCATCGATACGCCCGGCCACGTCGACTTCACCTACGAGGTCTCGCGAAGCCTCGCCGCGTGTGAGGGCGCCATCCTGGTGGTGGACGCCTCCCAGGGCGTGGAGGCTCAGACGATCTCCAACCTCTACCTCGCGCTCGAGCAGAAGCTGACCATCGTGCCGGTGATCAACAAGGTCGATCTTCCGGCCGCCATGCCGGACGAGGTCTCCCTCGAGACGGCGCAGCTCCTTCACGGCGAGCCCGAGGACTGCGTGCGCGTATCGGCGAAGGAGGGGAAAAACGTGGCCGCCGTGCTCGAGGCGATCGTGGCCCGCATCCCTCCGCCTCCCGACAAGGGGGACGGCACCCTTCAGGCGCTCATCTTCGATTCGGTCTTCGACCAGTACCGGGGCGTCATCGTCTACGTCCGGCTCATGCGCGGAAAGATCCGCGCCGGGGACCATATCCGGTTTCACTCGACCGACCGGAGCTACGAGGTGCTCGAGGTGGGTGTCCTCCGGCTGGGATACGAGGCCCACGAGGAACTCGTTTCGGGCGACGTCGGCTACGTGATCGCCAACGTGAAGGTCGTGTCGGACGCGCGCGTGGGCGATACGATCACCTCGGCCGAGGATCTCGCGCCCGAGGCGCTCCCCGGCTACCGGCCGGTGAAGCCGATGGTCTTCTCGGGGCTCTATCCGATCGAGGCCGAGTCGTACGAGGACCTGAAGGAATCGCTGGAGAAGCTGCAACTCAACGACGCGTCGCTGACCTACGAGCCGGAAACATCGCTCGCGCTCGGTTTCGGCTTCCGGTGCGGATTCCTGGGGCTCCTCCATCTCGAAATCGTGCAGGAGCGCCTGACGCGCGAATACGGCCTCGATCTCATCGCCACGGTCCCCAGCGTGGAGTATCACGTGCTGAAGACGAACGGCGATCTCCTGATGGTGGACAACCCGGCCCTCATGCCGCCCGCGAACCTCATCGAGACGATCGAAGAGCCGTACGTGAGGGTGCAGATCGTGGTCCCCACCGAGTACGTCGGGAACATCATGCAGCTCGTCCAGGACCGGCGCGGCGTGTTCACCGGCATGGAATACCCGAGTCCCGAGCGAGCGCACCTGGGGTACGAGATTCCGCTCGCCGAGATCGTGCTCGATTTCTACGACCGGCTCAAATCGATCAGCCGCGGCTACGCCTCGCTCGATTACGAACTGGCCGGGTTCAAGCGTGCCGAGCTCGTGAAGATGGATCTTCTCCTGAACGGCGATCCGGTGGACGCCCTCTCGATGATCGTCCACCGAGAGAAGTCGCACGACTGGGGCCGCACGATCGCCTCGAAGCTGAAGGAACTCATCCCGCGCCAGATGTTCCCGATCGCCATCCAGGCGACCATCGGAAACCAGGTCGTGGCGCGCGAGACGATCTCCGCCTTGCGGAAGAACGTCATCGCGAAGTGCTACGGCGGAGATATCAGCAGGAAGCGGAAACTCCTGGAAAAGCAGAAAGAGGGAAAGAAGCGGATGAAGCAGGTCGGTACCGTCCGCATCCCCCAGGAGGCGTTCCTGGCCGTCCTGAAGGTGGAGCGCTAGGGCGGCGCTCGCCGTCCGCGACGCACGAGCATGGCCGAAGCCGCAGCCGCGACGACCCGTGTGCGCTCCCGGGCCAAGTCGGCCTTCCGCGAGTACCTCGAGGCGCTCGTTCTGGCGGTGGTTCTCACCATCGTCATCCGCGGCCTCGTCATCCAGGCCTTCCGGATCCCCACGAGCAGCATGGAGGAGACGCTTCAGATCGGCGATTTCCTCTTCGTGAACAAGATGGTCTACGGCTCGGAGATCGACATCGGCGTGGCGGGGCACCAGCTCGTCTACCACCGCTTCCCGGCGATCCGCGAACCGAAGCCGGGCGACGTGATCGTCTTCCGCTTTCCCGACGCCCCGGAGCGCGACTTCATCAAGCGCTGCGTCGCGCTGGGGGGCCAGACGGTGGAGCTACGCGACAAGGTCCTCTACGTGGACGGGCAGGCGCAGGAGGAGTCGCACGTGGTCCACAAGGACCCGCGCGTCTTCCCGCGAGAGACGAGTCCCCGCGACAACTTCGGCCCGTACGTGGTCCCGCAGGGTCAGCTCTTCATGATGGGGGACAATCGGGACAACAGCCTCGACAGCCGCTTCTGGGGCGGATTGCCGCGGACCCTCGTGAAGGGGCAGGCGATGATCCTCTACTGGTCGTGGGACGCCGACCGCCGGATGCCGCGTCCGGGCCGGCTCCTCCATCCGGTCCGCTGACCTCCCGCGCGCGGAGCGCGTCATGAAATTCGGCCTCTACATCCACATCCCCTACTGCCGGAGCATCTGCCCCTACTGCGCGTTCGCGACCGCGCCGCTCCATCACGCCGAGCCTGAGCGGTTTCTGGCGGCGCTCGATCGGGAGCTGGCGGCGGCGCGCGCGGTGGACGGACCGTGGTCCCGCCCGGTCACGATCTACGTCGGCGGCGGCACGCCCACGGCGCTCGACGAGCGGACACTGCGCCGATTCCTCGCCTGGCTCCGCGCGTCGTTCGATCGCTCCGCCGTCCGCGAGTGGACGGTCGAGGCGAATCCCGAGGGGCTGACCGACGAGAAGCTGGCACTCCTCCTCGAGGCCGGCGTGGGACGGCTGAGCCTCGGCGTACAGTCACTGGAGGCGCCGGTGCTGAAGTCGCTCGGACGGATCCACAGCGCGGAGAAGTCGCTCGACGCGATCGACCGCGCCCGCCGCGCCGGTTTCTCGAGGATCTCGGCCGATTTCATCGTGGCGGTGCCGGGAGAGACGACGGAGGGAATCGCGCGCGGCGTGGAGGCGATCGTGGAGCGGGGCGCGACGCATCTCTCGGCCTACAGCCTCCAGGTGGAGCCGAACACGCCGTTCGAGGCGAAGGTGGCGCGCGGCGCGCTGGTGCCGCCGGACGACGACGCGGCCGCGGATCGCTACGCGCTCCTCGACTCGCTCCTTCTCCCGCGCGGATTCCGGCACTACGAGGTCTCGAACTACGCGCTCCCCGGTTCCGAATCGCGCCACAACGAGGGGTACTGGATGCGCCGCCCCTACCTCGGCCTCGGTCCCGGCGCACACTCCTTCGACGGAACGCGACGCTGGGCGAACGAGCACGACACGCGGCGATACCTGGAGCGCGTCGAGGCGGAAGGGGTGCCTCGCGACGACGTCGTCACGCTCGATTCGCAGGCCGCCGCCGAGGAAGAGGTGTTCCTGGCGCTCCGACGCGATCGCGGGATGCGGATCGAGCGGCTCCGCGCGCTGGCCGGCGAGACGGTGGACGGATGGGTGGCCTGGGGTGTCGAGGCCGGCGCGCTGCGGGTCGATCCGCCCGGTCGGGTTCGGCCCACGGCGCGCGGCCTCCTCACCTCCCACGAGATTGCCTCCGAGCTCTTCGTCCGGATGGGGGGAGGGACGCGAAGCCGAGCGAATCCGACGCATCGGCAATCGGATACGGGGCCTTCGGCGGGGCCCGGCTTGACACCCCCGGGCCCCCCTGATAGCGTCGGCGTCGATTAGCACTGTAGGCTTTCGAGTGCCAGACGGCTCCCCCCGACCCCGAGGACCGAACGCGACTTCCATGACCCCGCCATCCCTCGACATTCTGGACGAGCGGCTCCGCCGCATTCTGACGTTTGTCGTGGAGAGCCACGTCTCCAGCGGCGAGCCGGTCGGCTCCCAGTACGTGCGCGCCGCCTATCATCTGAGCATCTCCCCGGCGACGATCCGGAACGCCATGCAGCAGCTGGAAGAACTGGGCCTCCTCTCGCATCCGCACACGTCGGCCGGCCGCGTGCCGACCGAGCATGGATACCGCTACTACGTCGATCACCTCATGCGTCCCGAATCGCTCACGCCGGCCACGCGCCGCGCGCTCGACGAGGCGGTCGACGACGCGAGTCTCGCCGGAGCGCTCGACGAACGGCTGCCGCCGGCGCTCGCTCGCGCGGCCCGCCAGCTCGCGGTCGTCTCGGTCCGTCCCCGCGATTCCTCGCGGGTTCACCGCTTCGAACTCGTCGGACTCGAGGGCGGAGAGCTTCTCGTGGCCGTCGGTATCGAGGGGGGCCCGCTGGGGACGACCACCTGGCGC
>ERZ1292633.6590-Hain-H41-02um-R1-6590-length-10082-cov-8_pt1 | contig 10082 bp, 8 predicted proteins | sample MGYA00564406_ERZ1292633 | MGnify/ENA primary metagenome ERZ1292633 (study PRJEB36523, sample SAMEA6512639) | groundwater metagenome | collected 2019-01-08 | study: AquaDiva: Metagenomics assemblies of 32 groundwater samples
AAGATGGATTCCCACTTCCGTGGGAATGACGATGAGCGCGCGGGAATGACAGAAAAAGAGTGTTTGGGGTGGCAACACCCTGCTATGGCGTATCCGCCGTGCGCCCCTACTTCTTGATCGGTGAGTTCGGGTAGCTGGCGGCGATGCCGTTGGGCCCCTTGCCGACCTTGATCCGTTTGACTTCCATGAGGGTGGCGAGGTCCACGACCGAGATGTCGTCGCTCCTTGTATTGGAGACAAATGCAAAGCTGCCGTCCCGGCTGAACGTGATGCCGTGCGTCCATTTGCCCAGCGGCAGCTGCTTGACGAGCTTGCCGGTGCCGGCGTCCATGATGGACAGTTGCGCCGATTCCTGATCGCAGGAGATCACGTATTTGCCGTCCGGACTGACGCCGAGCTGGGCCGGCAGTTTGCCCACCGGGAAGCGGGCCACCACTTTCCGTGAGGCCGCATCCACCTTGAACACCTGACCGCTGTTCAACCCCGTCACATAGACGAACGTGCCGCCTGGGTCCGCCCAGGCCTGCACGGCCGCGTCCTCGAGGGGCACGGAGGCGACGGCCTTCCTGGCGGCGATATCAATGATCGCCAGATCCTTGCTGCCGAGATTCGCCACATAGGCGAACTTCCCGTCCGGCGAGATCGCGATGCCGTGCGGGCTCCTGCCGGCCGGAATCGTGGCCACCGCGGTCAGTGAGGAGGCATCGGTGATCGTCACATCGCCCGACTCGGCGTTGGTGTTGAGGAGCAGTCGCTTGTCCGGCGTCATAAAGATGTGGGCCGGCCCTTTGCCGACCTCCCAGCGCGCGATGATCCGGAGCTTGTCGGGGTCCACCTTGACGGCCTGGTTCGCGGGGCCGTCCGTCAGGTAGAGCATCCCATCAGGGCCGAGGTGGATGTTGTGCGGGGCGCGGAGTCCCCGGATGGAGGGGCGCTTCTTGCCGCTGTCCACGTCGATGACCGAGATGGTGCCGTCGCTTTCGTTGGCGGTGTAGACCCAGCTGGCGGCGAAGACGCTCTGGGCAAGGGGGAAGAAGGCGAGAAAGAGTGTGAGGAGGACAGCCGAAACGGCCATCACATAAAATTCATGAACTTGGTCTTGGCCTCGTCCATGAGCGCTTCAGTGACCTGGGTCGCGCCCCGCTCCTGGGCGATCCGCTCGACTTCCTTCCGGGCCATGGGCCGGATGAAGTCGGGGATGTTCTCCAGGCGCTTCTCCGCGGCCGGCGACCACGGAATCCCTTCAGTCGCGTTCTTCGAATCGTCCATCACCTGCAGCGTGATCTTCTTGAAGCCCTGCTTGCGGGCATACGCCTCGATGCCGCCCTTGATCATCGGGCGGATGAACGACGGCGTCTTCTCGAGCCGCTCCAGCGCGTCCGGCGTCCAATCGAACTCGGCCGTCGCGCCGCCCTTGGCGTCCGTGGAAGAGCCGAGGCCCATCTGGGCCACCACCGCCGAGAACGGGCAACCGCCGGTCTTCTTTTCGCCTTCGGCGGGCGCGGCCGCCGGCGTCTCGCCGTAGTGCTCCTTCAAATAGTTGGACATCTCGGCCTGGCTCTCGCCTTCTCCGCGAAGCCCGCCGCGTGTCATCTCGAACGGCTGGGCGGCGACGGTCCGGCCGCCGAGCTGCACGCCCAGCGAGCTGACCATCTGCGTCTCGCCGGGGTTCGTGACCATCGTGAATCGCGCCCCGCATGACGGGCACCCGAAGAACACGCCGAGCGACCCTTCGGCCGGCTTCTCGACCTTCTCGAAGTTCATGTAGGTTTCGCACTTCATGCAGACGAACTTCATGGGTGAGACTCCTTATAGATTCCGGGCCATGATCTTCTTGTAATCGAGCAGCGTCTGGATGCGGGTCACGATTTCATCGAATCGTTTGAGGGTCGGGTAGTCGCCCTCAATGAGGGGCGCGCCCTTGTCGAACGATTTGGCCAGTGTCCGGTCGAAGGGGATGCGGCCCAGGAGGGGCAGGCCCAGCGCCTGACACATGGCTTCCGTGTCGCCCTCGAACAGCGCGCTCTCGGTCCCGCACTGCGGGCAACGGTACATGCTCATGTTCTCGACCACCCCCAGCACGTTGATGTCGAGGTCGCGGGCATAGGCGATGGATTTCCGCACCACGTCCGACGCGACTTCGGACGGCGTGGTCACGACGATCGCGCCGTCCAGATCGGGAATGAAGCCGGCGATGACCGGCGGCTTGTCGGCGGCGGCGCCGGGCGGCAGGTCCGTGAGGAGGTAGTCCACGTCGCCCCAGACGATATCGGCGATGAATTCGCGGATCACGTTCATTTCCATCAGGCCGAGCCAGACGGGACTGAGATCCATCGGGCCCTTCCACCGGACCGGGGCGAGCTCGTCCAGAAAGAAATCCATGGAGCCGACCTTGATGCCGAGCGGGCCGACGGGGGGAATTGCGCCGTCGGGGGTGATCGTGAAGCGCTGGCCGCGCATGCCGAGCATCTGGGGCACGCAGGGGCCGTTGAGGTCCACGTCCAGCACGCCGACCTTGTGGCCCTGCCGCGCGAACGCCAGCGCGAGGTTCACCGTCGTCATGCTCTTGCCGACGCCGCCCTTGCCGCTCATCACGACCAGCTTGCGGCGGACGGAGGCCATGCGCCGCTTGACGGCTTTGAGCTGCTCGGTGACCTGCTGGACGACCTTGGCGTCGTCGGTATACTTCAGCTTCCCGAGGATGTCTTTAAGGTCTTGGATTGCCATAATCGCCGAGAGCCCTCTAAATGTGCACCAAACCTATCACGCGGCCCGAAAGGGTGTCAATTTTCAGGCGGTTACTGAGCCAGTTCCTGTAGTTTCTTCTTCGCGGCGCCGGAGGCGAGGGTTGACTGGGCGAGCGCAACCGCGTCTCGGATGGAGGGGGCCTTGCCGCCGATGTAGAGAATCATGGCGGCGTTCATCACCACCCAGTCGCGCATGTTGCCTGTGAACTCGTCCCCGAGAATCTTCGCGAGCACTGCGGCCTCACCGTCCAGTCCGGGCGACTGCATATTCTCGATCGGCTCGAACGCCAGATCGAAGTCTTTCGGTTGGAGCGAGAGGGGGGCGATCCGGTCGTCGCGCAGCTCGATGGCCTTTGTGATCGAGCTGATGGACAGCTCCGGCTCGCCTTCGAGCCCGCGCACCACGAGCGCCTGCCGGGTGCCCATCATCCGCAGCGCCTCCGCAATCTTCTCGAAGTAGGGCGGATGCGACATCCCGATGATGGAGGTCTGCGCGCGTCCCGGGTTCAGCGCCCGGGCGACGGGCTGGAAGAAACTGCGTACGCCGAGTTCCTTCCGCAGTTCCAGAAAGCGGAAGACGAGCGGGTGGTACAGGCCCACGTCCAGGTACGCCAGCCCCTTCTGTGTGAGGCATTCCGCCGCCTGCTTGGGCTCCAGATCAATCGGGAGGCCGAGCTTCTCGGCGACCGCCGCCGTGGAGACCCGGTTCGGCACGCCGTCATAGCCGTGCAGGAGCACGGGAACCCCCGCGGCGGAGGCGACGATTGCCGCCGGCAGCAGGACATGCCAGCTATTCTGTTTGCCCGCATAGCTGGGAATGTCCACGTGTCCAAGGTCGGGTGGGAGCGGCAGGGGCGGCACATACTCGCGCGCCGTGCTGATGAACGCCGCCAGTTCGCTGACCGACTCGCTCTTGATCCGCATGGCGATGAGAAACGCGCCGGCCTGGGCGGGCGTGGCTGTGCCCTCCAGCAGCAGGCGCATGGCGCCCGCGGCCTCCTGGTAGGTCAGGTCCTTGGCGCCCTTCTCGCCCTTGCCGACCTTGGCGATGAGTTCTTGCATGGTGATGGGCATATGTAAATTTTTCCTAGATCGAGTAGTGGAACTGGGGCTTGGCGCCGAGGGCTTCGGCGAGGACGCCGCGGGTTTTCAGTTCAGCGATGATCTGCGCGGCGATCGCCTCGTAGTCCTTCGGTCCGGGGAACGCCAGATCGGTGTTGGGCGGGGGAGCCTCCTCGGCCTTGGACATGTGCACGGCGATGACGGGCGTTGGGTGGACCAGCGTGCGGATCGCCTGATGGTCGGCCCCGCCGAACGCGTTCGTGGTGGACACCACGATCAGCCCCGTGTCGATCAGCAGTCGCGCCACCTCACCGAACCGTCGGACGGTCTCCTTGGTGTCTTCTTCCGCCATGTCCGCATCCAGGCCTCGTCGCAGGTTGGCGCCGTCCAAGAGATAGGAGTGGCGGCCGTCGGCCACGAGCTGTCCCTCCAGTCGCCGGGCCAGGAAGGATTTTCCGGTGTGGCGCCCCCCGGTGATGAGCACCAATGCGGCGCGGTGGCCGAAGTGCCTCGCGCGATCGTCGGCGCCCACGTCGCCCTTGACCCACGCGATGTCGCGCTGCCGGGCTTCCTCGCGCAGGACGGTGTGCTCGTCCGTGACCATCTCGGTCATGATCCCGCCGCCGGAGACGTCGTACTGGTCCACCAGGACAAAGCGGCCGGTGACTTCGGAGTCGCTGTAGAGGTCGAACGCAATCGGCGCTTTCGTGCGGATCGTCAGCTCGGCCACTTCGTTCCGGCCGACGATCGTCCGGGTCTCGCGGGACGCCAGGTCGGACGCGTCGATGATCCGGTGGATGATGGCCACCTCGCACTCCACCTCGCGGGTCGCCAGCCGCAGCAGGTATTTCTTGCCCGCCTCGAGCGGGTGCCGTCCCATCCAGAAGAGGTTGCATCGAAAGGTGGTGGAGACCAGCGGCGCCGAATCCTCGCGCGAGGCGATTTCGCCCCGCTCGATGAAAATCTGCTCGTCCAGCGTGATGCCGGTGGACTGGCCGGCTGTCGCCTCCGTCGGAACCGGTTCCACGTTGAAGGCCTCGACCGTCTTGACGAGGGCCGACTTGTTCGACGGCGAGAAGACCAGGCGGTCGCCGACCTTGACCCGTCCCGCGGCGATGCGGCCGGCGATGACCCGGCGCGCGTCGAACTTGTACACGTCCTGCACGGGGAAGCGCAGAGGCTGCTGCTCGCGCGACGTTTCTTTGCGGAACAGGCCGAGGCTGTCCAGCACCGTCGTGCCGCCGTACCAGGGCATGTTCGCGCTCTTGTTCGCGATGTTGTCCCCGAGCTTCGCGCTGACCGGCACGAACCGCTCCGGCGTCACCTTCAGCTGGCTCAGGAACTCCCGGTACTCCTTTTCGATGGCCTCGAACACGTCCTGCCGGTAGCCGACCAGGTCCATCTTGTTGACCACGACGGCCACCTGGCGGATGCCGAGCAGGGAGAGCAGATAACCGTGCTTCTTCGACTGCTCCTTGATGCCTTCCTGGGCGTCGATGACCAGGAGGGCCGCCTCGGCGCGCGCCGCGCCGGAAATCATGTTCTTGAGGAACTCCTTGTGGCCCGGCGCGTCGATGATGATGTAATGGCGGTCCTGCCACGTAAAGAACGTGCGGGCGGTGTCGATCGTGATGCCCTGTTCCTGCTCCTCCAGAAAGGCGTCGAAGAGGAAGGCATACTCGAATTCCTTGCCCTGCTGGCGGCAAATGTCCCGGACCTTGTCGAGCTTGCCTTCCGGGAGCGAATTCGTGTCCGCGTAGAGACGGCCGAGCAGCGTGGACTTGCCGTGGTCCACGTGGCCCACGATGACGATATTCAAATGCTCAGTGGCTTTTGCGGATGCTGTTTTCATCACATGTAACCATCTTTACGAAGGAGCTCCATCCCGCGGCCCTCGTCCTGGGCGCGGCCGGACCGCTCGGCCACGGTCGTCTTGCGCAGCTCCTCGATGATCTCGTCCACGGTCCTGGCGGTGGACTTGATCGGGGTCGTGCAGGGCGCGCAGCCGAGGCTCCGGTAGCGGGTCCCCTCGCCCTTGTCGAAGTAAAGATCGATGATCGGGATGCTCTCGGCCCGGATGTATTCCCAGATGTTGATCTCGGTCCAGTCCAGCAGGGGATGGATCCGGATGTGCGTGCCCTCGGGGAACGTCGTCTTGAACTGGTCCCACAGCTCCGGCGGCTGCTCGCGGAAGTCCCAGTCCCCGTGCTTGTCGCGAGGGGAGAAGTAGCGCTCCTTGGCGCGCGTCCCTTCCTCGTCGGCCCGCACGCCGAGGATGATGCCCTGGTAGCCCTTTTCGGCGATGAGATTCTTGAGGCCGTTGGTCTTGAGGGCGGTGCAGCACTCGACGCGGCCCAGCGTCGGGTTCATCCCCTTGGCCAGGGCCTCCTTGTTCTGGCCGATGACCAGCTCCAGCCGCCACTCGCGGGCGAACCGGTCCCGGTACTCGATCATGGCCGGGATCTTGTAGCTTGTGTCGATGTGGAGCAAGGGAAAGGGGACGTGCCCGAAGAACGCCTTGCGGGCGAGCCACAGGAGCACCGTGGAGTCCTTGCCCATGGACCACAGCATCGCGAGGTTGTCGAAGTGCTTGTACGCCTCGCGAAAGATGTAGACGCTCTGGTCTTCCAGTTGACGGAGATGTGAATTCATCATGTTATTTGGGGTGCAGCCCGCACTCGGTCTTGGCCTGACCGGCCCAGCGGCCGGCCCGCGGGTCCTCCCCGGGCATCACGGGGCGGGTGCAGTAGGTGCAGCCGATGCTCGGATAGTTCCGGTCGTGCAGCGGGTTGTACGGCACGTCGTGCAGCTTGATGTAGGCCCAGACGTCCTCGACCGTCCACCTGGCCAGCGGGTTGAATTTCACCAGCTGGAACTTCGGGTCCCATTCGACCAGCCCGGCGTTTGCGCGAGTGGGCGCCTGGTCTCGGCGGATGCCGGTGATCCAGGCCTTGTAGCCTTTCAGCACCCGCGTGAGCGGCTCCACCTTGCGCTGGTTGCAGCACTCGTCGGGCCGGCGCTCCCAGAGCTTGTCGCCGAATGTTTCGGCCTGCCGCTCCGGCGTGAGGAGGGACTTCACCTGGATGGGCGCGATCCCATACTTCGCGATCAGCCGGTCGCGCGTCTCGTAGGTTTCCGCGAACAGGAAGTCCGTGTCCAGGTAGAAGAGCGGCGTCCCGGGATTGATCCGGTGCGCCATGTCGATCAGCGCGACGTCTTCGGCGCCGAAGCTGCTGGCCAGCACGATGTCCGGGAAGTACGTCCCGATGGCGTACGCGAGGAGCTCGTGCGGGGTCTTGGCCTCGAACGAGTCGCTGAGCGCCTGCAGGGCCGTCAGATCCGGCGTGGCGGGGACAGGCGTCATCCGACCTTTTCCACGGTGACCTTGAAGAAATTATCCGCCGGCGATTCCGCCAGGACCTTCTGGCCGTCGTTCCGCAGCGATTGGGGCACGTTCTTGATCGGGTCGCCCGCGTCCAGCCAGACTTCCAGGAGCTCGCCCTCGTCCATCATCTCGAGCTTGAGCTTGGTCTTGACGTAGTTGATCGGGCACATGACGCCGCGCAGGTCCAACGTCGTGACGGGTTTCGAGGAAGGCTCCGAGTCGGGAACTGCAGGGCTTGGCATGGCGCATTCTCCTGTTGCCTGTTTCTCGTCCAGCTCCTTCTGTTTGAGGCTCTGGCTCATGTCTTCCGTGAGGACTTTGCAGGCCTCGACGAAGCCTTTCGCATAGGCCATCTTTTCGGCGGCGAAGGCCGCCGTGGTGTTCTGGGGGCCCAGGTCGCCGATGTTGGCGGACGGCACGGCATAGGCTTTCGCGATGCGTCCCGTCGTGCCGAACAGGCGCTCGAACTCGCTGAAGGTCTCGGCGTCCGTGTTGGGATCGATGCCTTCCGGCACCAGCACCGCCTTGGCGGCCGCCAGCACGGCCCGATAGGCCTTGTTCAGCGCGGTGGCATGCTGCGCCTTCCCCTCGAGCAGCCGGGCCTGGTACAGCTCCTGCTCGGCTTCGAGGATGCGGTTCTCGATCATCTCCAGCGCCCCTCCCGCGCACTCGCCGGGGCCGAGGTCCTCCAGGATGAATTCGTCCTCGCCTTCCCAGTCGAAGTAATACGAGGGGTCCTGCTCGAAGGGCGGCACGATGGTGAAGGGGATGAGCTCCTCTTTGAGCCGGGCCTTGCCGGTGCGCTCGATGAAGTCCAGGAGCCGCTCGCCTTCGCGGCGGTGCTGCCGCCAGAAGTCCAGGAGGTGCGAGACGGCCGCCGGGACGTTTTTGGCCGGCAGCTTGATCGTCATCTGGCCGATCCTGGGCACGCCGTCGATCCGCCCGCCCAGGTGCAGCTCGTAGTGCGGCGCAAAGCGCTCGCCCATCCGCTTGCCGACGCCGTGGAGCCCAATGGTCGAGATGTGATGCTGGGCGCAGGAGTTGTGGCAGCCGCTGATCTTCACCGACTCGTTCCGCAGATCCTCCGGGACCTTGCCGGCGGGGAAGACCTCGGCCAGGGCGCGCGCCAGTCCTTTGGACGACGTGATCCCCAGGCCGCAGGTGTCCGTGCCGGGGCAGGCGATGATGTCCTCGACGAGTTCGGCGCCGGGGTCGCTGAGGTTGGCCGCCACCAGCCGCTCATACAGCGCCTGCACGGTGTCGTTCGACACCCAGCGGATGCAGAGGTTCTGCTGGATCGTGGTGCGGATGTTGCCGTTGGCGAACTCGTCGATGAGATCCGCCACTTTGGCCATCTGCGCGGAGGTGATGTCGCCCATTGGAAGCCGGATGAAGGCGGTGGCGAACCCCGGCTGCTGTTGCAGGACGACGTTCGTGCGCCGCCACATTTCAAACGGCGTCTCGGCCTGGCCGTTGCCGCCTGGCCCGCCGTTGCCCTTGGCGCCGTTTCCGCCGTTGGGTCGGGTCGGCTGAATCAATTGCGGCGCGGCGTCGGCAATGGCCGGCAGGTTCAACTGCCCGTTGTAGCCCTTGCGAAGGACGGCGTACTCGGCCTCGAACCGGCGCTTGAATTCCTCGAAGCCCAGCTTCTCGATGACGAACTTCATCCGCGCCTTGTTGCGATTCTTGCGATTGCCCAGGTTGTCGAAGACCTTGATCATGGCGTCGCAGGTGGGCAGCAGGTCCTCCATCGGCATGAACTCGTGCAGGAGGAACGCGATCCGCGGCGCGGAGCCCAGCCCGCCGCCCGCGGTCACGCGGAAGCCGATGGTGCCGTCCGGGTTTTTCGCCGCCAAAAAGCCGAGATCGTGGATGGGCGTCATGGCGCAGTCGTGCCGGCACCCGGAGAAGGCGATCTTGAACTTGCGCGGCAGGCTCTGGTTGAGCGGGTTGCGCAGGAGATGGGCGGAGACCGCCTTGGCGTACGGGGTCACGTCGAAGACTTCACCCTGGCAGACGCCGGCCAGATGGCAGGCGGTGACGTTGCGCACGGTGTTCCCGCAGGCCTCGCGGGTCGTGACGCCGACTTCCGCCAGCCGGCGCATGATCGTCCCGCAGTCCTCGACGCGCGCGTAGTGCAGCTGGATGTCCTGGCGGGTGGTGACGTGGCCCACGCCGGTGGCGTAGCGGTCGGCCATTTCGGCGATGACGCGCAGCTGGTTGGAGTTCAGGCCGCCGAACGGAATCTTGATCCGGATCATCTGGACGCCGGGCTGGCGCTGGCCGTAGATCCCGTGCTGGAGGCGGAAGGGCCGGAACGTGTCGAGCGACACGTCGCCCTTCAGCAGCTTGGCGACTTCTTCCTCGAACGATTCGATCTCGCCGAGAATCTCGGGCGGGATCGGGATCGTCTGTATCGTCTGCGTCGATGGTGTCTTCATGGTTTCACTCCCAAGAGGGCGAGGCAGCGCCTCGCCCCTACGCAAGAATCAGATGTGGTACATCAGCACGCGTTTTTCTTCAAGGTCGCGCGCCCGCCGGCAGAGGTCGGCCAGCGTGGTGCGGTTCATGGTTTCCAGGACCGTGTCCTTCACTTCCTTCCAGACGCCCTGGACGATGGAGCCGTGGTTGGCGCGGTGGCCGTTTCCGTTTCCATGGCGGGGAAGTGCGCGGGTGTGCGCGGCGACGATGGGCCCGTCCACCGCCTGGATCACGTCCCCCACGCGAATGTCTTCAGCCGGCTTCGTCAGGCGATACCCTCCATGTGCGCCGCGGGAACTCTCGATCAGTCCCGCATGTTTGAGCGCGCTGAGGATCTGCTCCAGGAACCGCAGCGGGATGCCTTGCCGGTCCGCAATCGCCTTGGCCTGGACGGGATCAGCCCCGTT
>ERZ1292633.3813-Hain-H41-02um-R1-3813-length-14354-cov-5_pt2 | contig 10081 bp, 8 predicted proteins | sample MGYA00564406_ERZ1292633 | MGnify/ENA primary metagenome ERZ1292633 (study PRJEB36523, sample SAMEA6512639) | groundwater metagenome | collected 2019-01-08 | study: AquaDiva: Metagenomics assemblies of 32 groundwater samples
CCGTGCAGGGCGTGGAATGTGATTCCAGAAAAATAAAAGAAGGTTTTGTTTTTGCAATAATTGATTCCAAAATAAAAAGTTCTACTAAAAAAGTAGTAAACTGGGTAAAAGAAGAAAGAAATAAAAATATTTTAGAATATGATAATATTTTTAAAAAAATAGGTTCAATTACTAACCAAGTAAAAATAGAATTAGAATCTGGTGATAACGAAAAATTAGGTTTTTTATTAAATAAAAATCATAATTTGTTGAATAAAATGGGCGTTTCTATTTCTGAATTAGATGAGATTGTTTCTTTATCTCAAAAATTTGGTGCTTATGGAAGCAAAATGTCTGGTGCAGGTTGGGGTGGTGTAGTTATTTCCCTTATTGATAAAAAAAATAAAGATAGCTTTACAAATAACTTTACAAAACTTAATTTAGATGTAATAATTTTTTAGTTTTTTTTAAATTTTTAGCAAGAAAAGTTAAGATTTAACTAAAATACATTTAACCAATAGTTATTGGTACTTGTTAAAATTTGATATTAGTTTAGAGGTAAGAGTATGTCAGGTTCGATTAATGGTGGAAGCTACTTAGGTAGCGGTTTAGGTAGTTTTGATCTAAAAGTTGAAAAAGGAGCTGTTGCTGGAAACCAAAAAGCAAGTGATGCTATCAATACAGGAAAAAATAATAAAGGTGCTGAAATAATCAGTATAGATGCTGAAGGAAACGCACAAGTTCATAAAGCTTCTATAAAAGAAGGTACTTTTACAAAACCTAAAGCAACAGCTTCTGGTTTAATTACAGTTGATAATTTATCAACAACAGCTAAAACAGATAAAACAAAACCATTAGCAATAGATTCAAATATAGCAAGTGTTTTTGGTGCTAAAGTAGCTATTTTATCTGATGAGAAAAGTGGAACTGCTGTTATTGGTCAAAATAAACAAACGGTTGCAGCTGAATATTTATCAAATCCTACTGCTAAAAAAGTAGATGCAGCTTATATTGTTGCGGGCGATGATAATTTTGTAAACAAAAAACTTTCTTCAAATGTTACAAATCAACTTTCTGCTAATTATAGAAATTTACCATCAGCTTCATCATCAGTATCTCTTCTTAAAGATGGTCAAGCTAAAACAGCTATGACAGGATTAATTGCTGAGTTAAATATACTTGATAAAAGTACAACTGGTCTTGAAGGTCAAGTAAAAGATAGAAATGGAAAATATAATACAGATATTGCAAAACCTCAGGAAAGATTAAATAATGCTAACCAAGCATGGTCAAAAGCTAATGATAATGAGTCATCTAAAGTAGATCAAGCTTCTGAAGCATTAAGAGAAACACAATTTCCTGGAGTTCATGATACAGAAAAAGCTTTGGGTAATGCAAAACAAATGGTTTCTGATGGTAAAGGTTATTTACAAAATGCAGTAGCAAATACTTCTAAAGCAGAAGGTGAGGTAAATAGATTAGAAAATATTAAAGAACGTGGACAAGCATTAGGTATAGAAAATAAACAATTAGCTAATGATAATCGTCAAATAGGTAATAATATGCTAAGTTATATGGTTAATCGTGCAGATCAACTTAATAATTTTAAAATGACATTGAATAATAAAGCTGATTATTTTGATTCTCTTGCAAATCAAGAATCTAAAAAACAACCAGCTCCATCTGGGGCAGTAACAAATGATCCTTTTGCAGGTGGTGGAAGTCAACCGAAACCTTCTAATGGTGGTGTAAATAGTGATCCTTTTGCAGGTGGTGGAAAACCGAAACCAGCTAATGGTGGTGTAAATAGCGATCCTTTTGCAGGTGGTGGAAATCAACCGAAACCTTCTAATGGTGGTATAAATAGTGATCCTTTTGCAGGTGGTGGTTCTAAACCAGCAGGTGATTTTAGAAATGATGGTTTATTACAAGAATACAGAACAAAAGCTAGAGAAACAAGAGGCGATGCGATGACTATAGATATGAGAGTAAAAGGATTAAATCAAGCTATAAATGCAGCAAGAACATCTGGAATTGATTCTAATTCTTTTGTAAGATCATTTGAAGCATTAGATAGTGGAAAATATAATAGTTATGAATATGTATTTGATTCTAAAGATAGAGATTATTTCTCTGATCCATCAAGTGATAAGTCGGTTATAAAAAATAACTTCTTAGCTCCTATTTCTCAAAACTTAGATAAAATAGATAGAAATAATAATACAATTAGAAATTCTGCTAATGAGTATAACGGAAATATTGGTAATGCTAACAAAAATCTTCAAGATGCAAAAGTAGCTGAATCTCAAGCCTCAGGTAATTTATCAGGAGCTCAAAGTTCAGTAACTCAATATACTTCAGAATTACAAAGAATAAATGGAAGACCTCCTCAAGCAGATTCTAATCCTGATGTTAAAGCAGCTAAAACAGCTCTTGATAAAACAGTAAAACATAAAGATGCTACTGTTGGAGATAATGCTCCTCTTACAAAAGAGAAAACAACATCTCAAGGTGTTGTTGATCAAATAAATGGAGATTTCAAGAAAGATATTAGTGATTTGAATAGTAAAATATCAGATAATTCTAACTCTGCTCAACAAAAAATAAATGCAGCTAAGAAAACTATAGGAATATAATTTAGTTAGCAAAAAAACCTCTCAATAAGAGAGGTTTTTTTATGCTTAAATATTTTTTTATTTATTTTTTTGAAGGCACTTGTTTAGCTTTAAATTCTAATGCTTTTTTCAAATCTTGAATAGCTTGTTTAGATGAAGCAATGGCTTTAGCTTTATTTCCACCAAAATCATCAGGTGCTTTTTCTAAATACTCTAAAACATCTTGAAGTTCTTTTATAGCTTTCAAAATTCTTGGATGTTTTTTCATTTCCATTTTCATTTCTTTTTTTAGTTCTTTTTTTGTTTTAGTATGTTCTTCTGCAATTGCAGAATTATTTGCAGAAAATATAACAAAAGATGATAACAAGAGACTTAAAAATAAATTTTTCATTTTATTTAACCTATTTAAAATATTTATTATTATATTTTATCATTATTTAGGCTTGTTTCCAAAAAAAATATTCTTTCTTCTAATTTTTTTATATATTCAATAGTTTTATCCATTTTTCTAAGAAGAACTTGATTTTTTAATTCATCTTCATGATTTCTAGCAGGAAAACCTGATATTTTACCACCATTAAAATTTTTTGTTACTCCTGATCTTGCAAAAACATAAGTTTTATCACCAAGTTCTATATGACCTGAAATACCTGATTGACCAGCGATAATACAATCATTACCAATAAGAGTACTTCCTGCAATTCCAGATTGAGCGATTAAAAGATTTCTTTCTCCAATTTTTACATTGTGAGCAATATGAACTAAATTATCAATTTTAGTTCCTTGTTTTATTATTGTAGAACCAAAAACACCTCTATCAATACAAACACCAGAACCTATTTCTACATCATTTTCTATTATTACATTTCCAATTTGAGGTATTTTATGATGATTATTATTTTTATCTTGGGCAAAACCATATCCATCACTACCTATGACAGAATTAGCATTAATAATAACATTTTTACCAATTTTAGAGTCTAAAAGAATTGAAACATTTGGATAAATAATAGTATTTTCATCAATATAAGAATTATCTCCAATAAAAACATTTGGGAAAATAGTTACATTATCTTCAATAGTTACATTATTGCCAATATGTACAAATTCTTTTATTATTGCAGTTTTAGCAATTTTAGCATTTTCAGAAACATAGGCTAAATTACTTATTTCTTTTTTAAAATTATAATTTTCTTTAAAAAAACTTAAGATTTTTATTAATGAGAATTTAGGATTTTTTGAAACTAAAAAAGTATATTCAGGATATTTTTTATAATCAAAATCTTCTGAAACCAAAAAACAAGATGTAGCAGAATTATTTATATGTGAATAATATTTTTTTTCATATAAAAGACAAATAAAGTTATTTTTTGAAGATTTTATATCACAAACACCTTGTAATAAGATTTTTTCATTTCCTATAATGTGAGTATCTGCTATCTTTGAAAGTTCAAAAGAATTTATTTCTTTTTTCATTTAAATATAAAAATATATTTCAAAAGGTTATTTAAAATACTAAACTTTAGGAGGTGGTGCTTTAACTTTAAAAGCTAAATCTGGATCTGTTATCATATCAATACTGTCATAATCATTTTTTGGATTTCTTGCTTTTATAGCACCATAAGCAGAAAAACCTAATGCAACTGTTCCAATTACAGCAGTTGCAATAACAGTATATTTAGCCCCTTGTTTTAATCCAGTTCCAACAGTAAAAGCAATAGCTTTACCTGTTTTAGCCGCTTTACCTACATCTATTATAGCTTTTGTTACTTTAGCTCCACCTTCAAGAACTTTAGCAGTTTCACCTACAGTTGAACTAGCCGTTGCAATATTTTTGATTACTGAACCACTTAAAACTATGGCAACAATACTACCACCAATATCACCAATTCCTCTTGATATACTTGTACTTCCAGATTCTTTTACACTATTCCAGGTTGATTTTAATGGGTTTTGAAAACCTTCTTTTACAGTATTTACTTCATTATCAATTTTTAGTATTTTTGCTGATTTACCATTTATTTTTCCAATATATCCTTCTTTTAGACCATCAAGATTAAGTGAACCTTTTGTATCTTTGTCTCCATAAACAACATAAAGTTTTCCTTCTTCATCTTTAATAAAAACTTCATCTATTTCATTACCCTTTGTTATACTAGTAGCATCAGCTAATTCAACGCCATCAATAACTGGGTAGGCTTGAAAAACTTTTCCTTTTATTATAAAATCAACAGGTTCTTCTTTCTTTTGAGAAGATAAAGCATTAGAAATATGTGTTTCTACTTTTGGTACAGTTCCTTTTATAATATTTAAAGATACTTTATCTTTTAATATTTTTATTGTTTGTTCTTTTGGTTCAGTATTTTCTGATTGAGTTACAGAATCCTGTTTCTTCAAAACATTAATTTTTAAAGATTCAAGAGTTTGTAAAGAATTAGACGAAACTCCCGTAGATTCTAAGCTCATTAAAAACCCCCATAAACACATATACTATTTAGATTATATAAAGAAAATAATAAAACTTTCTTTTTTTATATAAAGATTTACTAATACTTAACCTATATTTTACCAATTGAAGTATTTTTTTTTGATTATAGAAGTAATAAAATAGATGTTTACAGAATTTAGAAAGAAAAAATAAACAAATATCACAGATAATAATATTAAAAAACAATATATTTTTTGTAGGGTTAAATTTGTAGGGTTAAAAAACAATGAATAAAAAAATAATTATTATTCCTATTTTAGTAAATTTTCTTTTAACAGGTTGTGTTGGTAGAATTGTAAATTATGATGATTCACCAAAAATAAAGCAAAATTCTATAATTAAAGAGAATAAAGAAGTAATAAAATCACCTTTAGGATATAAAAGTTTTATAAAAAAACAAAATCCAAAACTTGATGAAGAAAAAATTTCTTATCTATCATATTTTATAACAAGATATAGTAAAGAAAATAATTTAGATACAAGACTTGTTTTATCTTTAATGGCAAGAGAATCAAGTTTTAGATCAGATGTTGTATCGCCATCAGGAGCAGTTGGTTTAGGTCAATTATTACCTTCAACAGCAAAAGATATGGGGGTTGATGATCCTTTTAATCCTGAAGAAAATGCTAAAGCAACAACAAAATATATTGCTTGGTTATTAAAAAAATGGAATGGAGATGTTGATAAAACATTAGCTTCTTATAAAATAGGATTAGGAACTGTAGGTAATTTATTAAAAGCTGGAAAAGAATATCCTGAAGATACAAAAAGCTATATACAAGACATAAAAAATTACAGAGATAAAATTGCAGAAGAATGAAACTATAATCAAAAAGAATTAGTTTTTAAAAATGTATAGGTTTATAACAGAGTGGTTGCAAATAATTAGGATTTAAAATTAAATAACTTCTTGAACTTACATAAAGGATTTGATGAATCGAATCCCTGCAAAATTCTTACTATTCACTTCTAAAAAACATATATTAATTAATTCTAAATTCTTATTTATTAATAAATTGCAAGAATGTAATTTTATTACCAATCAGCCTTGGTTGCATCATTCGTTATCATACGCATAGAATAATTATCCAAATCAAAAACCCAAAGTTCTGATGCTTTCATAGAAGAATATTTTTGTTTATAGTTTGAATTAAAAATAATTCTTTGCCCATCAGCAGAAAAAACAGGGTTATTAGCTCTACTAGCATTTGTACTAGTAAGTTTTCTTTGACCTGTACCATTTTTATTCATTACCCAAACTTCATAACTTCCTGTTCTATTAGAAATAAAAGCAATTTTTTCTCCATCTGGAGACCATCTAGGATCAAAATTATCTCCTATTGAAGTTAATTGTTTACGAGTAAAACCATCAGTAGTCATACTAAATATTTGCATTCTTGAAGAAGATGAAGGAGCAATATACATATTTGTATTATCAATAAGATTTACTTCAGAAGAAAAAACTAAATTATTAGCTTTTGGAGAACATTTTGGAGAAAAATCTCTTACCAAAAAATTACCTGATAGAGTAGTAGTTTTATTTTTTATAGTATCGAATTTATAAAGACCAATATTATTTGCATTATCAGGATTAACCATTGAGTATATATAATTTTTTGTATCTGTACTAACAGATAAATCATTTGCTGAAGAATCTGTATAAGTAACTCTTTGCATCATCTTTCCAGATGAATTCATTAACCAAACACCATTTTTACTAAAAGGGGTATCTGAATTATCAAGAGCTACATAAGCAATTTTTGTTTTATTCTCTAGCCAGTTAGGAGATCTAAAAACCATTCCATTCATTGCTGAAGGATCAAATGATTGATTTCTTACTTTATCGGTTAAATTTTCTTGATTTTGACCATATTCATCAGTTGTCCAGATATCACCATTTCTTTCAAAAATAATTTGATTTGGTTTTATATTTTTAGATTTTTCTTTATTTGTAAGATAAAAATCTAAATATTTAACGCCATAAGGCTCTATTTTTATAGTTCTAGTTATTGTTTCATAATTAGGGGCTTTTATCTCTACTGTTAACCATTTTACAGGTACTCCTCTAATGTTAAAAGTACCATCTACATCACTTTTTTCATTTATAGAAGGTTCTTTTATGGTTATTTCTGCATTATTCACTGGTCCATTGGTTGTAAGTGAAAAAACATGACCTTCTAAATCACTAAATTTTGATCTATCAACAGGAGCAAATAATGTACAGCCAGAATTAACTATTAAAGCTAAGGAAAAGAGAGGTAGAATTTTTTTCAAAGTATTAACTCCTTAATATATATCAGATTTTGCCAATACAAGTTCTTTTTTTGAATCAACAGGCAAACTTATTTTTATTATTTGATCAAATTCAGAATCATATAGTTTTACAGTATTTATCAAATTATTTTCAACTTTTATAGTTTCCGTATTCAATAAAACATTTTTTTTAATATCTATTGTACTTATACTATTGTCACCTTTATTAAGTGCATATAGTTTATCTTTTTTTAGAACAAGTTCTGAAGGTTGACTTCCTATAGTTATTTCTGCAATAAGTCCATTAGTAAAAGTATTAATTGCTATTACTTTGTTTTTAACATAATCAGTAACATATAAGATTTTTTTGTCATTACTCATTGCAATACCACCAAGTGAATTACCTAATGAGGCAATTTTCATTTTTCTGGTATAGTTTTGGTCTTTTACTTCTATTAATTCATAAAAAAGTTGACTATTTTTCAAATAAAATCTTTTATTTGCAATAACAGAATATTCAAAAAGTTCTTTTTCTCTTGAATAGGCAACATCAACTACAGGTGATGTATATGTTAAAATATTATCATCATTAATATTTCCTTCTTGTCCTATTTCACTTTTTACAAATACTTTACCATCTTCAAAAACGACTGCATTTGTAGGATCTTTTAATCTTTCATCTCTTATTCTTGCAACTACTGAATATTGAGAACTATTATCCCATGTAGTATCTATTACAGATATTTGACCCAATAATCTATGAAGAACTAATATTTTTTTCATTTGTGGTAAAGGTAAAACATCATCAACTTTTGCATCTAATGGAACCATTGCTTCTATTTTATCTTTAGTCATTGAAAAAATATACAAAAAATCATTTCCTTTACTATAAAGAGGGAATATTTCATCAGATTTACTACCTAAAAAAGAATCATTTTTGACAGTTTGTACTTTGGCAGGAACATAACTAACTGATACTACTGAAGGTTCAAGAACACCTGATGGATTTAAAAAATAACTTGATTGAGAATTATCTTTATTCATAGTTCCAAAAGAAAGAGTATTTTCATTTATTTTAGATACACAATAAAAAAATCGAGCATCTTTCGGTAGTTCATAATCAGTTATAATATCTGCATCTATATTAAATTTTTGTATTTTACCAGAGGTTACAAAAAAACTTTTATTATCTGGAGCCATTTCTATATCAGTCGGATTCCAAGAGGTTTGATATTTTTTTACAATAGTATTTGATTCAGGATTTATTTCCCAAACACTTCCAAAAAAACCACCACACAAAACAAAAATACGATTGCTTTTAGATGATTTTACAATTTTCATTGCTTTCCTAGAAACCGAAATTCTTTTTATTTCTGTTCCATCGCTGTTTTTAACAAGAATAAGAGAATCATAATGATTTTTATCTTCAATAATGGAATATATTTTATCTTCTACTTTTAAAGCATTAAGAGAAACTTTGATTGGTTTAGAAGCATATCGTGTTTCACTATAATTTTTTAAAGCTTGATATGGCTTTAAATCAGAGTATAGCAAAAAACCAGTTTTTCTATCAACATCAATAGTTTTTTCAATTATTAATTGAGTTGTATTATCTGCAAAAGCAGGTAACACAGTTAAAAAAGAAAAGATCAAAGATGTTATAATATTTTTTTTCATTTATACTCCAAACACTATTGTATTTATTGTTCTAAAAATATCAGAATTATTTTTCCGTTTAGCATATTTATTCTACTACTTTTTATATATAAAGTGGTAGTATTTTAGAGAAATATTTTTTGGTATTTATTATGAAGTTAACAAAAATCTTATTATCCTTTGCGATTTTATTATCAATTTCGCTTCCCTCTTCTGCTACAGATGGTGATTATTCTCAAGCCGCAGGTCATACAGGAGCTTATATTAATGTAAATACAGTATATGCTTTGAAATGTAAAATAAAAACTTATGATCATACAAAAAATAATAATAAGTTAGGTTGGTACACTGCTTGGCCAATGATAGTAGATTATAAAACTAAAAATTTTGTTCAGATTGGTTATATCACATCGCCAAGAGAAAAAATTTATAAACCTGTTTTTTATGTTGCTTGGTGCTCAGATGGAAAACAAATAAATATTAAATATTTACCCGATAAAGAAAAACAAGGTAATGCACTGGAACCAAAAACAGAACATGAATATGCTTTAAGTTTAAATACTGATGGTGGTGTAAATATACAAATAGATGGCATAAAATACCTCGATAAAGAAGATGAAATGATTAACATAGAAATAGCTCAAGGAACAGGTGAGTTTTTTTCTGAAGGATCAAATATAAATACTGATATTACTACTAAATTTACAAAATGTGCTTATAAAACTAGAGGTGATGCTAATTGGAGAGATATGGAACAAAATAAAGATATTCTTTCTTATTATGGAGCTATAGGTACAACTATAGAAAAAGAAGATGAAAATTCATTTATTGTTAAAGGTAAAATAAAATCTATAAACAAAGGTAAGTTTTTTAAAAATATAAAAAAAATAAAATAGTCAGGATCAGGATTTAACAAATAAAGTCGGATTAAGTGTTAACACAAAATTAAATATATCTTTTATAATACAAATATATTAGAGCATACCAAAAACTTGTGTGGATAGGCGTAAAGAACGATCCTTACAAGTTTTTGTCAGTTATTTTGTGATTTTTTAGGATAGCGAATATTATTGTAGCGATAGTGCTTTAG
>ERZ1292633.6591-Hain-H41-02um-R1-6591-length-10081-cov-5_pt1 | contig 10081 bp, 7 predicted proteins | sample MGYA00564406_ERZ1292633 | MGnify/ENA primary metagenome ERZ1292633 (study PRJEB36523, sample SAMEA6512639) | groundwater metagenome | collected 2019-01-08 | study: AquaDiva: Metagenomics assemblies of 32 groundwater samples
CCACAATCCAGGCCGTAAAAATTATAACAATGCCCAGGAAAGTATATTTTATAACATCTTTGCCTTTTTTGATTTGACTCTCGTTGCCGCCGGAAGTCATCCATAAAATACCGCCGAAGATCAACATCAGAAGCGCGACCACGCCAACATATTTTAAAATCAAGTCGGAGATGTAAATAAAAAGCTTCAAAGCGTCGGTTAAAGTGCATTCGCCGCAGCAAACACACTTTGGACTTTTGATCAGTCCGCCTGTTTCACAGTCTACGATATTTTTACTTTTTTCACATTTAACTTGTTCAGCAAAAACAAATAAAGGAAAAACTATCAGTCCTGTTAAAAAAACGGCGATGATGATAGTTTTTAATTTTTTATTATTATACATATGCATAGAATTATCAACGAATTTACAAATCCTTTACAAATTTACGAATTAAAAATTAAAAACTAATAATTTAAAGATTTCATATTCTACTTTCTAATATGTCTGATTAACTTGCTGAGCGCAAAACTCAATGGCTTCTTTAATGCTCTTTTTGCCGGACAGAATATTATTAATCATCTGCTTAAACGCTTTTTCTACGGTCAGATAATCCTTGCCCAAATACCATGATTTGGCGGTTAAAATCTCATCCACGAAAGGAGCCAAATCCAGATCTTCCCGCTGAGTTTTAATTAAAGCCCGGTGGGCGGTAGGATGTTTCGCCCGATCAAGATAAGATTTTACATTTAAAGGATCGCTCATAAAAAGAAGAAAATTCCATGCTTCATTCGGATAAGCTGTTTTCTTGGAAACGGCTTCAACCCAATAATTGGCGTAATTAATCTCTTTGATTGAGCCTTCAATTTGCGGCATTTTGGCAATGTCAAAATTTAATTTTGGCGCTCTCGTTCTGACTATATCCAAATAACTTGGGTCGCCGATAAAAAACGCGGTTTTGCCCTGAATAAACATTTCTAAAGCATCAGGCATCTCTTTGTTCCAAGAATAAGTTTCTTTGGTCGGATTGGAAAAATCCGTATAAAAACGCAATGCTTCTTCCCCGGGATAATAATTCTGGTCTATTAAAGAAGGCCTGTTTATGGCCGTGCCAAGACCGGAAGGATTAATCATTTGAGTTTCATTCTGCAACATTAACAAAGAAAGAATATCCGCGCTATTGGGTATATTATCAGCCATGCCCATCGCCACGCCTGATTGAATTATATTCCCGCTCCGATCTTTTATAGTGGTTAATCTGACATCTTCAACAAACTCCTGCCAAGTTTTTGGCGGCTCTACGATTTTCGCGTTATTCAAAAGATCACGATTATAATAAAGAGCTAAAACGTCAAGCGATAAAGGAATTCCTAAAAGCTTATTTTGGCGATATACATCCTGAAAAACGGTATCAACATAATTTTCTCTAAATTCGCGAGTCGTGGGAATTTTCTTCGTTTCCAAAACAACTTTATACTCTTTCTTAATGGTGCCGGTCAAAACTTGGCGGCCGACAGTAATTTCCTGGGGCATAGGCAAAATTTTGGTTTCGTATTTCCCAAGCCAAGTATTCGGAGTAGAAAAAATATCCGGCCCCCGATCTTCGGCCCAAGCTTCTAAAAGAGCCATCTCGTATTCTTCCGGCCGAAATTGGCGATAATTGATATTGACGTGGCTATAAATTTTGCGGAAGGCGAAAATGATATCGCTAAAACTATCAGGTCCGTCGTTAACGCGCCAATAATTCAAGGTAATAGGTTTAACTTTATTGACTATCTTTCCGGATTGAGGGAAAAGCTTGCACTGAAAACCGCTTACCAATAAAACGCCGCCTAATAAAATTAATAAAATTATTTTTGATTTTTTCATTAGTTAATTATAAAGCTTATAGACAAGTCGTCAAGTTTAAATTTTAATCAAAATAACTGAGGCGACCTTATCTTTCGCCTCTTTGAAACGCATTAATCGCACGCCTTGAGTGGCCCGGCCGGAAAGCGAAACGCTTTTTAGCGGCAACCGGATAATCTGTCCGAGTTGCGACACAATCAACAGATCTTCTTCAAAAGTTTCTTGTTTGATTTTTTCGTCAATAAACATACCAGATACCAATTTTCCGGTTTTGGAAGTAATTTTGGCGGTTTTGGTGCCGCTTCCCCCGCGTCGCTGCAAACGATACTGCGAAACTGGCGTTTGTTTCCCGAAACCCGATTCACCAACCACTAAAATGCGGCCGGTGGAAGAAGTTTTAACCGGCAACAAATCCATACCTACCACTTGATCGCCTGCTTTGAGGCGCAAACCCTTAACGCCGGCGGCGGCGCGACCCATCGGCCTTAAATCTTTATCTTTAAACCTTAAAGATTGGCCATTGGCCGTAATTAAAATTACTTCTTGTCCAGCCTCCGCCAATTTCACCCAATTCAGGATATCGTCATTTTTTAATTTTATGGCTATCAAGCCGGAGCGGCGAACATTCGCAAACTCGGCAATTGACACTCTTTTAATAATACCCTGCTCGGTTACCATAATTAAATATTTTTGCTCTTTGGAAGTTTTAGATGAAATATCTAAAGGCAAAACAGCGGAAATCTTCTCGGCGGTTTCAATCTGCAAAAAATTAACAATCGCCCGTCCCCCGGCTACGCGCGAACCCACAGGCACATCATAAGCTTTTAGATTAAATACTCGTCCTTTAGTGGTAAAAAATAACAAATCAGTATGCGTATTAGTCATAATCAATTTCTCAACCAAATCTTCTTCTTTGGTTTCCAAGCCGATAACTCCTTTGCCGCCGCGACCCTGGGTTTTAAAAGTATCCGGGTTTATTCTCTTTATATAACCGTCTCGGGTAATAATAACCAGAGTAGGTTCGTTTGGTATTAAGTCTTCCTGTTTAAATTCAACAATGGAGCCGACAACAATTTGCGTCTTGCGTTCATCTCCGTATTTTTCGGAAATCAAACTAAGTTCGCTCTTAACAACTTTCAAAATATTCTTTGTACTAAAGAGAATCTCTTCTAATTCTTTTTGCGCGGCTAATTTCTCTTTAAGTTCTGTCTCTATTTTTTCTCTTTCCAAGCCGGCTAATTGTTGAAGCTTAATGTCTAAAATTGCGTTAGCTTGGACTTCAGATAATTTAAATTTATTTATCAAATTTATCTTAGCGTCATCGCGATTTTTGGATTTTTTAATGGTTTTAATAATTTCATCAATATGATCAAGAGCGGTTTTTAATCCTTTTAAAATATGGATTCTTTCTTTGACTTTTTCTAAATCGTATTCGGCGCGGCGGCGGACAACTAATTGATGATGTTTAATGTATTCTTCTAAAACAGATTTTATATTTAAAAGCCGCGGCTGCAAACCGTCAACTAAGGCTACCATATTAATATGAAAAGTCGTTTGCAATTCGGTCATTTTAAATAACTGATTTAAAACCTTTTGCGGATAACTATTCTTTTTGAGTTCAATGACGATCCTGATTCCTTCTCGATCCGACTCATCTCTAATATCGCGGATGTCTTCCAATTTTTTATCGCGCGTTAATTCAGCGATCTTTTCCAATAAGGTTGATTTATTGACTCGAAAGGGTATCTCGGAAACAATAAATTGAAATTGGCCATCAACGGGTTCAATAATATCGGTTTTTGCCCGAATCACCACCGGACCCCTGCCTAAGGCATAAGCCTGTTTTATTTGCGCCGGTTCAAAAATCAAGCCACCAGTGGGAAAATCCGGGCCTTTAATAAAATTAGTTAACTCGTCCACGTCAGCGCTCGGATGATCAACAAGATGACAGGTGGCGGCGCAAATCTCTTTCAAATTATGCGGCGGGATATTCGTGGCCATACCGACCGCGATGCCCAAAGTGCCATTTAATAAAAGATTGGGAAATTTAGTGGGCAAAACCAACGGCTCTTTGAGCGCGCCATCATAGTTGGGCACAAAATCAACCACATTCTTATCAATATCGGTTAAAAGTTCTTCGGCTAATTTATTCAATTTGGCTTCGGTATAACGCATAGCCGCCGGGGAATCTCCGTCAATTGAACCGAAATTTCCTTGGCCCCAAATCAAAGGATAGCGCATGGAAAAATCTTGCGCCATATGCGCCATTGCGTCATAAACCGAGAGATCGCCGTGCGGATGAAATTTGCCCAAAACTTCACCAACAACCATAGCCGACTTCCTGAATTTTCCTCCGGAACGCAAACCTAATCGCCACATAGCGTATAAAATGCGGCGGTGCACCGGCTTTAATCCGTCTCGCACATCCGGCAAAGCTCGTTGGACGATAACCGACATAGCGTAATCCAAATAAGAATTTTGAACTTCTTGTTCAAGCGAACAAATTTTAACGTCTTGACGAGCAAGCGAAATATCAATTGAATCCCTCCTTAAAGATTTTTCTTCTTTGGTCCGAGGTTTATTTTCTGGTTTAATTTTTGGGTTTTTCTTTTTTACCCCGTTAGATAATTTTTTGTATAACTTCATATTTTTATTGTTCCCCTATATATAATATTTGCTAAAAATAACTTTTGCTTGTTCTGTTAAATATCTAACGGGGTGAATTATTTTGTTTTAAAATTTCTAACGGGGCGAGATTTTTATCATCTATTTTACTTTCTGTCGCCGGCGCCCCCAAGTTATTTTTTGGTTTATTCAGTTCGGGAAAATTTTCAAAACTTTTGTGGAAAATCCGCAGCAAAGCATCTTCTTTTTTCAAATTTCTCTGCGCGAATGATTTAAAATTAAATAACCATATAATAAAAATCAAAGCAACGATGCCTATGGAGATAAAAATAATTTTTTGGTTCGGTGATAATTGAATTTTAGCCATAATTCATAATTCGTAATTTGTATTTTAAGATGGATTCAGGACAATAATCGCCATTTCTTTGCCCTCCAAGTCTTTGACGGTAATCCGGGCTTTATCCAAAACTTCCGGATTTTTTAATCCCATTTCGCGATAAAATTTATCAATTGACTCTGCTTCTATTTTTAGTCCTGGAATTTTATAACAAGACGGAATAATAATTTTTGGTTCAATGTCTCTAATTAATTTAGCCGCCTGTTCGGGCGCCAAAACACTTTTCTTGTTCCCTACCGGCGCCAACAGAACATCCACGTCGTCAAGTTTCTCAATAGTGTTTTCATCGAGTATATTTTTTAATTCACCCAAGACCCCTATCTTCACGCCGTCCATTTCTAAAAGATAAACGGCGTGGGTTTCATTAAGTTTAATGCCGTAGATAAAATTATTTTTAATTTCGTATTCGCCGGGCGAAGAAATTAAAAACGCGCCTCCTTTAAAATCTTTTTTTGCCTGACTGATATCCGAACTTTCGGTCAGCAAAACAATGTCTGATTTAAAATTCGGACCGCGTAAACCGGCCTTACGAGGACTATAAGGATCAACGACTATGGTCGTATCGCCTGATTGAAGTTTAAAACCCGCTTGTCCGTACCAATAAATATACATAATAAAAAAATTAAAAGTCAAAAATTATTAAAAGCAAAGTTAATACTCTAAATTATACCACACAATTCGCGTTTTTACAAGCGAAATACACAAAAAATTAAATACTTATGAACTTGACAAATAGGCCAAAAAATGACATAATTAAAACAATTAATAAGATCTTTAAAAACACCCCAGTTAAATCCGGCTTCGTCGGTGCGGAGCAATTTAACGGGGTAAATCAAAAAGGAGAATCAGCCATGCTTGAAAAGTTTCTAAGCTGGCTGATAAGCCAGCGACGGGCCGTCCAACTTTTGATCGGCTCGGCCATGAGGATTAATCCGGCAGTCGCCCTATTATTGCTTGCCTCGCTGATTTTAGCTATCTTTGATGGCCTTGCTACTTACATCGAAATTTCAAAGGATTTAGTCCCTGCTGAGTTCAATCTCTGGCCGGCCTTTATCCAGGCGAAGTATGGTTTAGAAAATTGGTTGGTATTGCATATCGCTCTTTTCACGGTCTTTGCGGTAATGCTTACTGTCGCTCTCTGGAAAAAATACCGTTGGCCAATCTATTTCTGGTTTATCGTTGAGATATTCTTGTTGATAATCCATATCCGAATTTTAACTTGGAGGTTCTAAAATGAGAAAATTTCTGATCTATCTAGCGCTAGAGTTTGCTATTGTTCTCCTGGGATTCGCGGCTTTGGGCAACATCCCGCTGATCTTAAACGGTCCGGGCCGATATTTCTCTACACCTGAAATAGTAGTGGAAAACTACTGGCAAGGCGTTAAATCGCAAAATCTGCTCCAGCAAGCGATTTCTTTAAAAGATATTCGCTTGATGGATATTTACGCCTGCGCCCAACAGATGATGCCATCTTCGGTGGTGGTCGACAGCATCAGAATGGTTTCCTCGGAGCCTGTGACCGAGAATATCGTAAAGATCAAATATCGCGTTTTTCTCGCTTCGGGAAAGGGTAAATCTTTCGGCTCCGGCGATCTGGTTATTTTCGATCCATATTTCGGCTGGCGCATTCTTGCGCCGTCAAACTAATCCCCAAACAATCCCGATGACCCAATAAAAAGTCATCGGGATTTTTCTTTTATCTAAATTGTGTTAAAGTAAAACCTGAATCTCAAAACTTGGAGCGTGGAGCGTGGAGCGAAAAAGCAGAAAATAGTAAGTAGTAAGTAGAAAATAGAATTAAAACAGAAAACAAAAAATAGAAAACGAATGAAGCGGAGAGCATGGAGCGTGAAACTTGGAGCTTGAAATTTATTTTTTAAAATTTTAAATTTTGATTTGTCATTTTACATTTTGATTTTTGATTTTTGATTTCTAATCCATGAGTATTTTTTCTAAACAACCCAAAGGCTGGCGCGTCCATTCTCTTAAACGCCGAAAGATTTTAAAAAAGCGCCCCAAAATAAAAAAGAGCGGCATTCTGGCTGTTATAGTTTTTATTTTTTTAATCAGCAGTATCTTTTTTATAATAACCATCGGCTCAATTAGCCGCAACCTGCCCACGCCGGATAAATTATTGGAGCGGCAAGTGCCGCAAAGCACCAAAATTTACGACCGCACGGGAAAAAATTTGCTTTATGAGTTCTTCGCGGCCGAACGCCGCACTATTATTCCCTTAAAAGATATTCCGCGAGACCTGATTAACGCCGCGCTTGTCGTGGAAGACCGCGATTTTTATAAGCACCAGGGATTTAATTGGAGGGGTATTACGCGCGCGATTTTGATGAATATTTTAAATTTGGGAAAAGTTCAGGGCGGTTCAACTATTACTCAGCAATTTATAAAAAACGCCCTTTTAACAAACGAAAAAAGCTATATTCGCAAAATCAAAGAGTTGATTTTAGCTTATCAAATAGAAAAGAAATTTTCTAAAGATGAAATCCTGCAAATGTATTTTAATGAAATTCCTTATGGCGCCAACGCTTACGGCGCGGAAGCAGCCAGTAAATTATATTTTGGCAAATCAGCGCGGGATTTAACCTTAGATGAAAGCGCGTTATTGGCCGCTTTACCCAAAGCGCCGAGCTATTATTCCCCTTACGGCAAGCATCTTCAAGAGCTTGTACAGCGAAAAAATTGGATTTTAAGCGCTATGGCCGAACTTGGCTATCTCGACGAAAAAAAAGCCCAAGCCGCGAAAGATATTGATACTTTAAAAAAGATTATCCCTCGGCGCGAAAATATCGTCGCGCCTCATTTTGTTATGTATGTCCGCGATTTATTATATAAAAAATATGGAGAAGACAATGTTACTGGGGGCGGCTTAAAGGTCATTGCCTCGATTGATTTAGAAAAACAAAAAATCGCCGAAGAAGAAATTACCAAGCAAGCGGAAATTAATGAAAAAAATTATAACGCCTCTAACGCGGCGCTTATAGCCATAAACGCCAAAACCGGAGAAATTTTGGCCATGGTCGGTTCTAAAGATTATTTCGGAAAACCCAGCCCCGAAGGATGCCAGCCGGGAGTCAATTGCCGTTTTGATCCCAACGTCAATGTTGCTACAAGTCCGCGCCAACCAGGCTCTTCTTTTAAACCGATCGTCTACTCCGCCGCTTTTCAAAAAGGTTATACGCCGGACACGATTCTGTTTGACGTGGAAACCAACTTTGGACCATCCGGGCCGGGCAAAGATTATATCCCGCATAATTATGACGCCAAAGAGCGCGGACCAGTCACTATTCGCCAAGCTCTGGCCGGCTCGCTTAATATTCCCGCGGTTAAAACGATTTATTTAGCCGGCGTTAATAATGTAATTAATCTAGCTCAAAAATTCGGTTATACCACGCTCACCGATCCTTCTCGTTTTGGTTTATCTTTGGTTTTAGGCGGGGCCGAAGTAAAACTATTAGAACATACAATGGCTTTTGGCTCGTTAGCGCGCGAAGGCAAAAAAATTAACGCAATTGCCATTTTAAAAGTGGAAGATAGCAACGGGAAAACTCTGGAAGAATTTAAGTCGCGGAATATTTCTGAAGAAGAGATTATTCCAGCGCAAGTTGCCAGACAAATTACCGATATTTTGAGCGACAATCAAACGCGCGCCTTTATTTTCGGCGCTAATTCCCTTTTAATTTTACCGGATCGCCCGGTGGCCGCTAAAACGGGCACCACCAATGACTGGCGCGATGGCTGGACAATCGGCTATACGCCTTCTTTGGTGTGCGGCGTATGGGTAGGCAATAGTGATAATGCCGCGATGAAATTTAAGTCAGACGGCGTGATTGTAGCCGCGCCTATTTGGCATAATTTTATGAATCGCGCTTTAATCAATACTCCTATAGAAAGATTTAACGCGCCGGCGCCGGTTATCACCGATAAGCCCGTTCTCAACGGCCAGGCAGGAGAAATGACAATAAAAATTGACAAAGCTACGAACAAATTAGCCACTATCCTAACGCCCGAATCTTACATTATAGAAAAAAAATACCGTACTTGGCATGAAATACTTTATTATCTTGATAAAGACAACCCCTTGGGTCAACCGCCGGAACATCCGGAAAATGATCCGCAATTTAACCGCTGGGAAGAAGGCGTAAAAAAATGGATGAGTAAAAATAAATTAAGCAACGAGATGCCGCCGACCCAATATGACGATCTCCATGTTCCGGAAAATCAACCGATGGTCAATATAATTTCTCCCAACAAAGATGAATGGATTAACAGCGAACTAATGATCGTAAATATTTCGGCTAACGCGCCGCGCGGCGTATCTCGTCTTGAATGTTTCGTTGATGAAAAATTGGCGGATAGTAATTATTCTCCAAATTTAAATTGCGAGATTAATACAACTGGTCTAAATTACGGCGAACACACGCTTAAAGCTATCGCTTATGATAACATTGATAATAGTGGAAGCGCTTCAATCAAATTCAACATAAGCAACCAAGCCCCACAAAAAATAATCTGGCTGAATCCGCAAAATAATCAAATTATTTATCGCGAGAATTTTCCTTTGAATATTTCTATTTTAACTCCGGCGATTTCTATTGATTCCATTAGCTTTAAACTTATAAATCCTTTAGGCGAAGAAAGCGCTATTGCCGATATAAATAGTCCAAATCGCAGCGGAAAATTTACGCTTAATTGGCAAGGCGGGCCTAACGGAAATTATAAATTAAAAATTGAAGCCTTGGATACGGATAACCATGCTATTCCCGCGGACGAGATTAATATTGAAATAAAATAGAATCCAAGAATTATGAATTATGGATAAAAAAAGGACACAGATTGTTTCTGTGTCCTTTGTGCTGATAATGGCAATGATTAATGTGCCAGTTTTGGGAGTTCTAGCCGAAGATGTTGAAGAGGATGCCGACAGCGCTGACGACGATAGCACCAACGATAGCGCCAATGACGACGACCTCGATGCCGGACAAGGCCCCGATCAAGGCCCCAAAGATGGCGCCGGTTATGACGCCAAGGATGACGATAACGACTTTACTCATGGAGGTATCTCCTTTGGTTGTTTGTTATTATTAAAGATCTTATCAACTATTTATATTAAAATTATAGCATATTTTTGCCTTTTTGTCAACCCCATGTACGAGATGAGTATGAAGGGAACAGTTGATGATATTTTTGAGCATACTCGATCGGCGCTAAATTGTCCAGCG